>JAABUR0100000662.1_pt1 | contig 71166 bp, 83 predicted proteins | sample 5560091 | NCBI WGS metagenome assembly JAABUR01 (sample SAMN10711879, study PRJNA513375) | rock metagenome | isolation source: Antarctica rocks | place: Antarctica: Victoria Land, University Valley sud
TTCTGTCCTCGGCCATCGTGGTGTCCCTTCGTGTCGTCGGTTCCTACTCCAACGACGCGAGGATGACGCGGTGGCCATTTCCGTTCTCGGCCTACCCGCTGTTACACCAAGTCTGGGGACATGACCCCTGGTCATCAAGCCAAACGCCCAGAGCCCTGGCTTTCAAGGTATCTCCAACCCACCCGATCCTCCGGACAGAACCCGAGAACGGCCAGCAGACCCATCAGCGACAAGGCCAGCGCTGCCCTCATCGGTGTCGCGTCCACTCCTGCTCCGCCGGATCCCATGCCATTCCCGCGAGCCCGAAATACACCGGCTGCAGGAAGCTGCGAAGCGACGAGGCGGCGGCAGCCGGCGTGGGATCGGAGAGATCGAGCTCAGCTCGCCACGCCGCATAGGGTCGAGCCCAGGACTCCGGCGGGATATCGATCACGGGCGGCCATGAGTGGGTCGCCCGCCGCTCGAAGGTCGCGATACACGCCGTCGCGAGGGACTCGGATCGGTACGTGAAGTGGCGGATGAACCAGACCAGGTCGACGAGGTCCCGCGCCCGCGTGTTCTCGACGTCGCGTGGAAGTGTCAGGGCATGGAGCTTCTCGGCGACGTGCTGGTTGATCGGGTAGACCGGGAACCGGTGCCTCCGAAAGCCGAGCCGCTCGAGGACCGGGTCGGAGAAGGAGGACTCGAATTCGCCGACGACGACGTCGGCGGCACTGACATCGATCTTGAAACGAACCAGTTCCGCGCCAGCGAGCCGCGCGACGACGATGAACCGGAGGCCGCCGCCAGGTGGGCCCTCCAAGGGTGTTGGCGACGCCGCCACCTCATAGCTGAAGTCGTCGGCCAGATCCACCGCGAAGCCCGATGCGAGTAGCTCGGGGGTCGTCTCAATGGCGGCATCGATCTTGAGGTCGAGGTCCTCGGTGAACCGAGCGTCGTCGGGGCGGCGAAGTTGGTTCGCATAGCCGCCTTTCACGACCCACCGTCCCGGAGCGGCGGCGAGCAGCCGCACGAGGAGGCGGTCGATCGCGACCACGAGATGGATCCGACGCGCGACCACGCCGGTCTCGCGAGCCGCGTTGCCTATCCGGACGAGGAGACTGGTCCGTCGGCCGGCCGGCGTTCCGCCGGGCGAGGCCGTCACAACCGGGCGCCCTCGAAGGGCGGGTGCCGCCGGAGTTCGGCGAGGTCGTCAGGCGTGAGCATCGCCCGCGCTCGGGCATCACGGCCAGCCGAGACCAGCTGGTCGGGGTCGGCGCCTTGCCGTGCGGCGTCGAGGAGTGCCCGGCGCGCAGTGCTGACCCACAGTCCGTCCCGGAGCGTTCGGTCGGTCATGGCGTCGTGACGCGAGCGATGAAGCGTGACGCCAGGACGTGGTCTGAGGCGCGACGTCTCGGGGATCGTAATGTGGATCGTCGATGGGATGATGTCCGACAGCCCGAGCAGCGTCAGCGCCGTGTCGTGGCTGAAGGTGCCGAACGGGGCGAGGGCCTGGAGCGCGTACAGCTCATCCGCCGCATCGACCGGCGAATGCGGGAGCCGGTAGAGGCCGTGGCCGACGCGCTCTGCAGAGCCATGCTGGGTGCGCCACGTCAGCGCCCGCCGGCTGATCCCGTGCTCAGCCGCCTGAGCGGTCGTGAAATAGCCGTGCTGCGCTGCCGCGGTGGAGAGGAGCTCGTCCCATGACATGCCCCAATGTTACGCATTCCGTAACAATGGGGCAAGTGGCTCCGGCGGTAGGACTCGAACCTACGACCAAGCGGTTAACAGCCGCCCGCTCTACCACTGAGCTACGCCGGAGCGAGGAGCCGCCGGGCGTCGCGCCGGGCGGCGAGCGAGACCCGGACGAGGCCGGTCGCGCCGCGCGGAAGGATACCAGAGGGCGTCCCCGCGCTATCGTTCCCCGGTGGGCCTGATCTCCTCCGGCGACCTGCTCGCCCGCCTGGACACCGGCGATCCGAGTCTCCGCATCTGCGACGTTCGCTGGTACCTCGGCAAGCCGGGCGGAGCGCGGGAGGCATACGACGCGGGCCATCTCCCGGGCGCCATCTTCGTCAGCCTCGATCGGGATCTCGCCGCCCCCTCGGGGGCCGGCCGACATCCGCTGCCCGAGCCATCGGTCTTCGCCGCGCGGATGGCTGCCCTGGGAATCGGCTCCGAGCACGACGTCGTCTGCTACGACGACGCGGGCGGGACGATCGCGGCGCGCCTGTGGTGGATGCTCGACAACCTGGGCCATCGACGCGTCGCCATGCTCGACGGCGGCCTCCCTGCCTGGGTCGAGGCGGGCGGCCAGCTGACGCGCGAGGAGCCGCGACACGCGCCGGCAAACCTGGAGCTGGCCGACCGATGGTCCCGCGTCGTCGACCGCGCGGAGCTCAGGGAGCGGCTCGGCACCGTCGCCCTTCTGGACGCCCGGGCCGGCGAGCGATACCGCGGCGAATTCGAGCCCCTCGATCCGGTGCCGGGGCATATCCCGTCGGCCGTCTCGGTCCCCACCGCCGGGAATCTCGACCGTGCAGGGCGCTTCCGCGCGCCCGAAGCGCTCCGCGAGCGGTTCGCGCCGTTCGCCTCGAACCCGGCCGGCGTGGTGACGTCCTGCGGGAGCGGCATCACCGCCTGCCACAACGCACTGGCCATGCGGCTGGCCGGCCTCGCGGACCCGATCCTCTACGCGGGCTCGTTCAGCGACTGGTCGCGCGCGGGCGAGCCGGTGGCGACCGGCCCGGAGCCCGGGCCACCGGGCGCCACGCCGGGGGCGTGAGCGGCTTCGCCGGGCGGCTCGGAGACGGCGCTCGGCGTCCTCGGCGGCTCGATGGTCAGCACCCACGCCGCCTGCACGCCGAAGAAGATCAGGATCGCCAGGATGACGCCCTCGACCTGGAGGGGCGTCAGCGTCGGCACGACCGCACGAGCGATCTCGGGCGCCACGGCAATGACCGTGATGACGGCGTAGACCGGCAGCGCAGCCCACTCGATCACCTTCAGCAGGCGCGGGCAGTCGTACTCCTCGCGGAGCGTCCGGACGAACCAGCCCACACCCACCATGCCCATCACCCCCGCCGATGCGAACGTCGCCCGCCACAGGAGCCCGACGTCCGGCGCGACGAGTGACAGCACGGACATCGCGCCAGGCAACAGGAAGTGCAGGGACACCGCCCAGGCCATCGCGCGGCGTGCCGGATCCAGCCGCCACGACTCCCGGCTCTGGACGACCACCCACCACAGGCCGAGCAACGTGAAGCTGATGCTGCTGGTGGTCGTGTAGAACGTCTCCGAGGTCATCGGTCTGCCCTCCCCCGCTGCGGGCGGTGATCGTAGCAACCGCCTCGGCCCAACCTGCAAGCAGCCTGCAACCGGGGCTGCCCAGCCGGAGTGCGCGTTGGTCCGGGCCGCGCCGCACACTCGGGCCCATGGGCAACGGGACATCGGTGTTCGGGGACCTCGTGCGCGGTGGGCTCGCCGGGGCCGCCGGCACCTGGGTGATGGATCAGGTTACGACCGCCATGGCGTCGGCGCAGTCGGCGGATATCACCGCGCAGGAGGAACGGGCGCAACCCAACGGCCAGAGCTCGATCGCGAACCTCGTCGATCGGGTCGCGTCGGCGACCGGGACGGAGCTCAGCGATGAGCAGAAGTCACGGGTCTCGCAGGTCGTACATTACGGGCTCGGGGTTGTCCCAGGGGCCATTTTCGGCGTCCTGCGCCGGCGGCTCCCGCTGGTCGGCGCCGCGGGCGGCCTGTTCTACGGGTTCCTCGTCTGGGCGCTCAACGACGAGTACCTCAACACGCAGCTGGGGCTGTCGGCGGCGCCGGACGCCTACCCGCCGGAGACGCACTGGCGCGGCCTGGTCGGCCATCTCGTCCTCGGCGCGACCACCAACTCCGGGATCGACGCTCTCGGCGGCTGAGCGGGGCAGCTACTCCAAGTAGTCCTTGAGCTTCCGGCTGCGCGACGGGTGACGGAGCTTGCGCAGCGCCTTGGCCTCGATCTGCCGGATCCGCTCGCGGGTGACGTTGAATTCCTTGCCCACCTCCTCGAGGGTCCGCGTCCGGCCGTCCTCGAGCCCGAACCGGAGCTGCAGGACGCGCCGCTCCCGTCCGGTCAGCGAGTCGAGCACCGCCTCGACCTGCTCCTTGAGCAGCTGGTGGGATGCCGCCTCGGCCGGCGCGAGCGCGCCGCGGTCCTCGATGAAGTCGCCGAGATGGGAGTCCTCCTCCTCGCCGATCGGCGTCTCGAGCGACACCGGCTCCTGCGAGACCTTGATGATCTCGCGCACCTTCTCCGGCGTAACCTGGACCTCCTGGCCCCTCGACATCGCCTCCGCGATCTCCTCCACCGTCGGCTCCCGCCCGAGCTCCTGGAGCAGGCCCCGCGAGACGCGGATCAGCCGGTTGATCGTCTCGACCATGTGGACCGGGATCCGGATCGTCCGGGCCTGGTCGGCGATCGCCCGGGTGATGGCCTGGCGGATCCACCACGTGGCGTAGGTCGAGAACTTGAAGCCCTTCTCGTAGTCGAACTTCTCGACCGCCCGGATGAGCCCGATGTTCCCCTCCTGGATCAGGTCGAGGAAGGACATCCCGCGGCCGATGTACTTCTTGGCGATCGACACGACGAGGCGCAGGTTGGCCGAGGTGAGCTGCTCGCGCGCGTCGCGTCCGATCCGGACCAGCTCGCCCTTGCGGTGGGCGAGCTTGGTGTTCCCGGGCACCTCGGGGTCGAAGCCCATCCGCTTGAGGAGGCCCGCCTCGCGTCCCGAGGCGACCAGCCGCTCGAGGGCCGGAAACGCGACGTCGTCCCGGGTCCAGTCGTAGATCGCGCGAAGCCCGACGTTGTCGCGTGAGTCGAGGTCCCCGTTGTGGACGGCGAAGTCCGCCCAGTCGAGCAGCGGGATGAACGCGTCCGGGCCGGGGGCCCGGTTGTAGGCCTCGAGGAGCTTGCGGGCCTCCCTGAGGAGCTGCTTCGTCCCGTCCGACTGGGCGTCGCGCCCGGCACGGACCAGGTGGAAGTCCGGAGAGGGACCGAGCAGGTCCGCGGCGTCCTCGGCCGAGATCGCGTCGCGGACGAGGCGGTGCGCCTCCTCGCCGAGCGGCAGCCGGTGCTGCGGCTTCGCCGTTCGCGTCCGCAGCTCCGTGTTGTGCAGTGTCCACTCGTGAAGGCTGAGGATCCCCTTCCATGGCTCGTCGACCAGCTGCTCGCCGAGCTCGATCGCCTTGGCGAGCACGACCTCCTCCTCGGCCGTCAGCAGGGCGACCTTGCCGATCTCCTTGAGGTACATCCGGACCGGGTCGTCGATCCCGATCATGTCCGCCGAGAGCGCCTCGAGCTCCTCGCGCGTCGGCTCCTGGATCTCGGCCGGGTCCAGCCTGGCGGGCCCCTCCGTCGGCAGCTTCGCGTCGACCGGCCCGCCGTCCACGTCGACCACCACCACGCCGAGGTCGGACGGGGGCGCCTCCGGTTCCTCGCCGTCCGGCCCGAGCTCCAGGTCGTCGTCGTCGTCCGCGCCCGGTTCCGCGACTGGCGCGATGGCGGCCGCTCTGGCCGGACGGAGGTTCGCGAGCCTGGCCTCCTCGACATCGGCCCGTGCCCGACGAGGTCGGGTCAGCACGGCCTCCACGAGCTGCTTGTCGAGCGGATCAGGCACGGGCGGTCCTCCCAGGATCGAGATCTGCGGTGCGGTCATGGGCACGGCGGTCGATGGGCACGGTCATCAGGCCCGGGCGGCGATCTGGCGGGTGAGGTAGCGGGTCTGGTCCCGCCGCTTGTCGAGCGAGCGGCGGCTCTCGTTCATCTGCCGGAGATCCCGGAGGAGCCGGTCGATCGCCTCGCGGTCAGCGGATCGCTCCGCCTCCCCCAGCGCGTCGCGCGCGAAGTCCGAACGCTGCTCGAGACGGTCCTCCTCGAGATCGAGCAGCAGGTTCTCCACGAGATAGTCGACGTCGCCCTGGTCGAGGTCGCTCGGGCTGGGGCCGTCGAGCGCGTAGAGGGCTCGCGCGAGCGCCGCCGTCTCGTCGTCGAGACCGGCCAGCAGCGCAGATGCGTCGAAGGGCGGATGGACGCCCGCGTCATCGGGCGCCCGCTGGAGGACGATCGCGCGGTACAGCTCCCGGGCGGGCGTGGAGGGGAGCTGGTCCGGCCCGAGCAGATCCCCGACCCGGAGCTGCTCCTCCGGGCGAAGGAGCAGCAGCCTGAGCAGGTCGCGCTCCCCGCGCGTGATCGCGCGGAGGATCTCGCCGATCGGCAGCGCGTCCGGCGAGCCGGTGACGGTCTCGGCGGTGATCCGGCCGACTTCGGCGGCGGACGTCCGGGTCGGTGGGCGGTGCATCACCTCGAGCAGGATCCGCTCCTCCACGCCGCTGACCTGGCGCACCCGCTGGAGCCAGGCGTCGCGCATGACGGGGCTCGGCACGGCCCGGATCGTCGGCAGAATCGCGTCCACGAAGCGCGCCTTGCCGCCCGGAGTCCGGAGGTCCACCGCCCTGGCCTGCGTGTCGATCAGGTAGTCGACGATGGGCTGGGCGGTGCGGACCTCCTCGCGCCATCCGTCCGGATTCGTCCGGATGACGTCGTCCGGGTCGCGGCCATCCGGCAGCCGCACGACGCGGACCTCGTCGAGCTCGACGCCCGTGTCGGCCGCGGCGAGCTGCCCGATCAGCCCTTCGAGCGCCTGCACCCCGAACGTGCCCGCCTTCTGACCGGCGGCGTCGACGTCATAGGCCAGCGCGATCCGCTTGGCGTAACGGGTGAGGAGCGCGACCTGGCCGGGCGTCAGGGCTGTGCCCAGGCTGGCGACCACGTTGTCGAAGCCGGCCTGGTGCGCCATCAGCGCATCGGTGTAGCCCTCGACGATGATCGCCTGGCCCGACCGGCGCATCGGCCCCTTGGCTCGGTCGAGCAGATAGAGCGTCCGGCTCTTGTCGAACAGCGGCGTGGCCGGGGAGTTGAGGTACTTGGGGCCACGGTCGCGATCCTCGGCACGATGGCCTCCCGGAGATCGGCCTCGGGCCTCCGAGAGCAGGTGCCGGTCGTCCGCTGAGGGTGGCAACAGCCGTCCGCCGAGCCCGGTCGGGCCGCCGCTCGGGTCGCGGATCGGGAACACGACCCGCTCCCGGAACCGGTCATAGGCGCCGCGGCCGCTCGACCGTGACGTCGTGAGGCCCACCTCGGCCAGCTCGCCCGGATGGATGCCCCGGCGCTCGGCGAGCGTCCGGCTCATCGTGTCCCACCCGCCAGGCGCCCAGCCGAGCTGGTAGGCCGCGATGGTCGCGTCGGTGAAGCCGCGACCACGCAGGTAGTCGAGAGCGGGCCGGCCGACCCTGGTCCCCGTCAGCACGGCGTGATAGAAGGCGATGGCCGCCTCCATCACCTCCCGGAGTCGCGCCTTGCGGACATCGTCGCGACGGGTGCGCTCGTCGAGCTCGACACCGGCCCGCGCCGCAAGCTGTCGGAGCGCCTCGGGGAACGACAGGCCCTCACGCTGCATCACGAAGCTGAAGACGTCGCCGCCCAGGCCGCAGCCGAAGCAGTGCCAGCTGTCGCGTGCCGGCGTGACGACAAAGGACGGGGTCTTCTCACCGTGGAAGGGACAGAGCCCCTTGAAGGTGGTCCCCGCCTTGCGCAGCGAGACCGTCTCGCCGACGACATCGACGATGTTGAGGCGGCCCTTGACCTCGGCCGCGACCCCGACCGCCAACGGCACCCTCCAGACGCCGGACACGCTGCTGGCGTGTCAACCCCTTGACACGCCGACGGACGAGGCACTGTAGGCCCAGTTCGGCCCCTTGACAAGGGTTGCGTGTCAAGGGGTTGTCAAGGGGCGGCCCGGGCGAGGGTGCGCCGACAGCGCTGACGGCGAACGAGCCCCGCGCGGGCGGTTCGTCCAGCGCCGGCGGTCGAGACTCGGTCAGTTACGCGTGGAGATCGTGGTAGAGGCTGATCTCTTGGCCGCATCGAGCCCACGGCGAGTGAGCCACGCTCCTCTCGCATCGAATCCGGCAGCTGGGGCCGCAAGACCGCGGCTATCACGCACCCGGCGCGTACCCGATCCGCGAGCGCCGCGATCGGCGCGGTCGGCCGCTCCGGTTGGACGGCCGCCACTCATCGGCGGCCCGCAGCGCCCAGCGGCCCGGAGCGCCCTCAACGCGCTCAGCGTCAGTGGCTCGCTGGGCCCACCTGACCCCAATCCACGACCTCGACGTTCCCGCCGACCGAGCCGGGTGGCTTCCACTGGCGGCCCGCCGCGTGCGCCGCCGCGACCTCAGGATCGCCGGTGGGCCGGCCGAGCAGCTCGGTGAGCGCTGCGTGCCGGATCGCAGGCTCGCGCGAGGCGAGGAGAACCTCCAGCGCCGGATCGGCCGCGACGACCATCGTGGCGACGATTGTGCCGCGGACCGTCGAGACGCGCCCTTTGACCTTGACCTCGCGGATCTCGCGCTGCGTCCTGCCAGGACCCCGGGAAATCGAGACGCCCGAGCCGCAAGGGCCCGGGCGTCTTGCCTGCCGTGGGACCAGGCGAGATCAGTCCACGTAGCCGCGAAGCTTCCGGCTGCGCGAGGGATGGCGCAGCTTGCGCAGCGCGATCGCCTCGATCTGGCGGACGCGCTCGCGGGTGATCCCGAACTCGCGCCCCACCTCCTCGAGCGTCCGCGCCCGGCCGTCGGTCAGCCCGAAGCGCAGCTCGAGCACGCGCCGCTCGCGGCCGTTGAGCGAAGCCAGCACCGCGTCGACCTGCTCCTTGAGGAGCTGGCTGGTGGCGGCCTCGTACGGCGCGATCGCGTCCGTGTCCTCGATGAAGTCGCCGAGGTTGGCGTCCTCCTCCTCGCCGACCGGCGCGTCGAGCGAGATCGGGTCGCGCCGGATCTTGAGCATGTCGCGGACCTTCTCCGGCGTGACCTGGACCTCCTGGCCCTCGGACATCGACTCGGCGACCTCCTCGACGGTCGGCTGGCGCCCCAGTGCCGCGAGCAGGTCGCGGGTCACCCGCACCATCCGGTTGATCGTCTCGACCATGTGGACCGGGATCCGGATCGTCCGGGCCTGGTCCGCGATCGCCCGGGTGACCGCCTGGCGGATCCACCACGTGGCGTAGGTCGAGAATTTGAAGCCGCGCTCGTACTCGAACTTCTCGACCGCCCGGATGAGCCCCGCATTGCCCTCCTGGACGAGGTCCAGGATGTTCATGCCACGGTTCATGTACTTCTTGGCGATCGACACGACAAGGCGCAGGTTGGCCGAGGTCAGGTGATCGCGGGCCGCCCAACCGACGGCCACGAGCTCGCCGGGCCGGTCCTTGAGTTTCGTGCCGGCCGGGACCCAGGGGTTGTAGCCCATCCGGCCGAGCAGCTCGGTGTCGTGGCCAGCCTCGATCCAGCGATCGACGGCCGGCCAGGCGACCTCCTCGCGGGTCCAGTCATAGAGGGCCCGGAGCGCGGCCGACTCGCGCGCCGTCTGGTCCGAGTCGTGGACCGCCAGGTAGGCGAAATCGAGCAGGGCGAGGAACGACTCCGCGTCGAGCCGCTCGTTGTAGATCGAGCGTCGGTTGCGGGCTTCCTCGAGGAGACCGCGCAGCCGGTCCGACGGCGAGTCCTCGACCGCCCGCCCGAGGCCCACGCCCGGGGCCGTCACGAGCAGGTCGCCCGCCGCCTCGTCGGCGAGGGCGTCGTGCACGATGCGCTGCGCCTCCGGCCCGAAGCGGAGGCGGTGCTGCGGCTTGGCCGTGCGGGTCTTCCGCTCGGTGTCGTGGAGAGTCCACTCGCGGAGCGAGACGAGACCCTTGGCGGGCTCGTCGACGATCTGCTCGCTGAGCTCGATCGCCTTGGCCAGCACGACCTCTTCCTCGGCCGTGAGCAGGGGCACCCGCGCGATCTCGCGCAGGTACATGCGGACCGGATCGTCGACGTCGATGTCGTCCGGTGTCACGACCTCCGGCTCATCGTCCTCGTCGTCGACCACCACGGGGACCTGCGTGGCCGCAACGGTCACGGTCGCGGCCACCGCCTGCGGACCGCCGTGGACCGCGCCAGCCCGGAGAGCTGCGTCGGCCGCCGCCTCGAGCTCGGCGCGCACCTCGGCCGGCTCCTCGTCGGGAGCGACCTCGACCCCGGGTGCCAGGCTGACGGCATCCGCCGCGGGGGACGGGGCCCGCAGCCGCGAGCTCCTCGTCTGGGTATCTTGATTCAGCAGGTTGGCCACGTGCCTCTCCGGTTCTCTCGGGAACGCGCCTCGCCACGCCGCGAGGCAGGATGTCTCTCCGTTCGCGATCGGCCCGGACGCCCGCCGCCCGTCCCGTCCCATCATGTCCGACCGCCCGGACACGATTAGAGGCGTGTCAAGTCTTGACACGCCTGCGTCCCGGTATTCTACGCTCGTTCCCGGCTCTTGACAACCCCCTTTGTCAATACCCCGAGGGGGTATTTTTCCGGCGCCACCCGGGCCCGTCCAGCCCGGTCGAGACCTGAGCCCGGAGCCGCTCGCCCGATTCCGGCCCGCCCCGCCCATCGGCCTGCGACCATGCAGCCATGCCGACCACGCCCGATCCTGCCGGCCGGGTCGCGCTCTCACCCGCTCTCGCCTCCGCGCTGACGTTCCTCGCCGCGGGCACGGTGCTCGTCCTCGAGATCGCCGCCGGGCGCCTGCTCGCCCCGTACGTGGGCGTTTCGCTCACCACCTACAGCGGGATCATCGGCGTCATCCTGGCCGGCATCGCGCTCGGGGCCTGGGCCGGCGGCCGCATCGCCGATCGCGGCCAGCCGGCTCGACTGCTGGGCCCCACCTTCGTGGCCGGCGGGCTTGCGGCCATGGCCGGGGTGCCGGTCGTGGACGTCGTTGGCGGGCTCGGGATGGGCGGCGACCCGGTGGCGATCGTCGTCCTGGCCGCGGTGGGCTTCGTCGCCCCGGCCGCGATCCTGTCCGCGATCGGGCCACTCATCGTCCGGGCGAGCCTCGTCGATCTCGCCTCCAGCGGCTCGCTCGTCGGTCGCCTGTCGGCGATCGCGACCGTCGGCGCGATCAGCGGGACCTTCGTGACCGGGTTCGTGCTCCTCGGCCTCGTCCCGACCCGGCTGCTGATCGGCGGAGCCGGCGGCGTGCTCGTCCTCGTCGGCATCGGCCTGATCGCGGGCGCGCGCGGCCGCGGAACGATCCGCAGCGGAGCGCTGGCCGTGGGCGGCCTGCTGCTCGTCGGCGGCGCGACGCTCCGATCGCCGGAACCGTGCGACCGGGAGAGCGCCTACTTCTGCATGCAGGTCGTCACGTCGCCCACGGACCCGACCGGCCGCACGCTGGTGCTCGACCGCGTCAGCCACGCGTTCGTCGACCTGGCGGACCCGACCGAGCTCGGCTTCCGCTACGTCGGCTGGTTCGCCGACGCGTCGGCTGACCTGGTCGCGGCTCGTCAGGAGCGCCTCGAGGCGCTCCACATCGGCGGCGGAGGATTCACCTTTCCGCGCTACCTCGCATCGACGGCCCCGGACAGCCGCCACACCGTCCTCGAGCTCGATGCCGAGGTGGTGGCGATCGCGCAGGAGCGGCTCGGCTTCGCGCCGACGGAGCGGATCGCCGTGCGCGTTGGCGACGCCCGGCTGGGCATCGCCGGCGTGCCGACGGCCAGCGTCGACCTCGTCGTGGGCGATGCCTTCGGCGGGTTGTCGGTCCCATGGCACCTGACCACCCGCGAATTCCTGGTCGAGGTCGATCGGGCGCTGCGCCCGGACGGCCGCTACCTGATGAACCTGATCGACGGCCCGCGCCAGGAGTTCGCGCGGGCGGAGATCGCGACGTTGCGCACGATCTGGCAGCACGTGGTCGTCATCGCCGCGCCGTCGACGCTCGCCGGCCAGACCGGCGGCAACGTGGTCCTCCTCGGGTCACACGACCCGCTCGACCTGGCCTCGCTCGGGCGCCGGCTGCAGGCGCGAGACGGCGGGCGCGTCGCAATCCTCTCGGACGGGGCAGCCCTCGATCGGCTGACGGAGGGCGCGACCGTTCTGACCGACGACTTCGCGCCCGTGGACCAGCTTCTCGTGGACTGAGCCTTCGAGGTGCCGCGGCGCACCGGCAACTACAGGATTACGACACCATGGTCCATCTGGAGCGGGACGGATCGACGGACCCTGCGCTAGAGTCCGGACGAACCTGTCCACCGGGGTGGCTCACCCGCCTCGGTTCCATCGCAAGGGGAAACCATGGCCATCGAGATGGCGGCGCGTCCCGCGCCCTCCGTCAGCCGTCTTCCAGCTCGATCCGCGATCGCCGGTGCTGACGTGGCACTCGCCCGCCGCACCCTCGCCCAGCTCGCTGACCAGCCCGGCCCGATCGCCGATGCGGGCGGCCGAATGCTCGGCCGCCTTCGCCGGCTGATGGGCGGTCCGGAGGGACACCACTCCCGCTCGTAGCCGGACGGCGAGGAACCCGGAGCATGGTCCCTTCGTACGGGCCGTGCCCGGCCGGTGGAGGGGTTGCGGAGACGCACCGGCCGCCGTCACCCTCGGGCCCATGCGATCCGTCACTCGCCTCTCCCGTCGCCGCACGCTCGGCGCGCTCGTCCTCGCCATCGCCGCCAGTGGCGCCGTCGCCCCGGCCGGCGGCGGCTCCACCGCCGCCGCGGCGGAGTTCCCCTCCTACGACGCCCGGTACCACAGCTACCGCGAGATGGTGGCCGAGATCAAGGCGGTCGAGGCGGCCCACCCGGACATCGTCGACGTCTTCTCGATGGGCAAGTCGTACGAGGGCCGCGAGATCTGGGCAGCCAAGATCAGCGACAACGTCAAGGTCGACGAGAACGAGCCGGAGATCCTGTTCGACTCGCTGCATCACGCCCGCGAGCACATGGGGCTGGAGCAGACCCTCTACCTGCTCGGCCAGCTGGCCGACGGCTGGGGCACGGACACCGCCGTCACGAGCATCATTCGCTACCGGGAAATCTGGATCGTCTTCGCGCTCAACCCGGACGGCGCCGAGTACGACCTCACCGGCGACCCGGACGGCCCGCGCGGCCCGTATCGCGCGTGGCGCAAGAACCGTCAACCGAACGCCGGTTCCAGCTACGTCGGCACGGACATCAACCGGAACTACGATTACCGATGGGCGTGCTGCGGCGGCTCATCCGGCGACCGGTCGAGCATCACCTATCGCGGCCCGGAGCCCTTCTCGGCCCCGGAGACGCGGGTCATGCGCGACTTCGTCAACAGCCGCGTCGTCAACGGCCAGCAGCAGATCCGCGCCCACATCACGTTCCACACGAACGGCGAGCTGATCCTCTTCCCGTACGGCTACACCTACACGGACATCCCGGTCGACATGACCAGCGACGACTACCGCGCCTTCGTCGCCTTCGCCAAGGGTCAGGCGTCCCGCAACGGCTACGTCGCGAAGCAGTCGAGCGCGCTCTATGTCACGGACGGCGACCAGATCGACTGGATGTACGGGCGACACCGCATCTTCTCCTTCACCTGGGAGCTCTATCCGCCCGAGCAGGGAACCGTGTGGGGCGACCACTACCCGGCGGACGAGCAGATCGCCCCGCAGACGGCCCGCAACCGGTCGGCGCTCCTGTACTTCATGACCTATGGCGACTGCGCCTGGCGCACCCTCGGGACGGCCTACCGGACGACACACTGCGGCCCGTTCAACGACGATCTCGAGATCTCGCGCTTCTGGCGTCGGGATCCGAACGGCACGGACACGGCCACGACGGGCGCCTGGCAGCGCGGTGACCCGGTCGCGACATCCGTGAGCCGCCGCCCGAAGCAGCTGGGCAGCGCGACCTCGGGCCGCTACCTGATGGTCACGGGTGCGGCGCTCGGCAGCACCGCCAGCGCGAATGACGTCGACGGCGGCACGTCGACGGTCCGGTCGGTCACGATCCCCCTGCCGGCGGCACCGGGAGACCTCACGTTCCGGTGGTTCTTCGGCACCCACTACGCTTCCACGACGCAGGACAGCCTGCGCGCCTGGATCGAGGCGCCGGACGGGACGCGGACCGTGGTCTTCCAGAAGTCGGGCGCCGCCGGCGGTGTCGACGCCGCCTGGGCCACGGCACGGATCGATCTCGCCCGATGGGCGGGCAGGACGGTGCGGATCGGCTTCTCGGTCACCGACGGCGGGGCGGACAACCTGGTGGAAGCCGGTTTCGACGACGTGCGAGTCGAGCGACCCTGAACCGGGGACCGGCCGCCTGTCGATCTCCGAGGCGCAGAGCGCTGATCAGTCGGGAGCGGTGACGCTCGTCCGACGCGGGCGCCGGGACTGCATCCGCGGCACCTCGTTGCCGGGATCGAATACGTATCCCAGGCCCTGCACCGTCCGCACCATGCCCTCCTCCCAGGCGGGGACGCCGAGCTTTCTGCGCAGCTGACCGATCCACAGGCGGAGATAGGCCACCTCATCGCGGTACTCGGGGCCCCACACGTGGCTGAGGATCTCGTGGTGGAGGAGGATCCTGCCCTGGTTGGCCAGGAACAGCTCGAGCAGGAGCCATTCGTTCCGGCTCATCCGGACCGGGCTGCCGGCCAGGGTCACGAGCCGGGCATCGATGTCCACCTCCGCGGCACCGATCTGCCGCCGGCCGGTCAACATGCCCCGCCGCGCTCGGCGCATCACCGCCCGGACGCGCGCGCTGAGCTCCGTCGGGTGGAACGGCTTCGTCACGTAGTCGTCCGCCCCGAGGTCGAGACCCTCTGAGACGCTGGCCGTCGACGAGCGCGCCGAAAGGAGGATCACGGGCACCGGGTGATGGGCGCGGACCTCCCGCAGGACATCGATCCCGGACATGCCGGGCATCATGATGTCCAGAAGCAGCACGTCCGGATGAGCCTCGCTCACCTGCACCAGGGCGGCGGGGCCGTCCGGGGCGGTCATGACCCGGAAGCCATCGGCCTCCAGCGTGATCGACACGAGCTTGGTGATGGCCGGCTGGTCGTCGGCCACCAGGACGAGCGGTCGATTCTCCACGGCGTTGTCTCCCCCAGGCCGCCGGACCCCGCGGTACCGAGCGCCCGGACCAGCGCCCCTGGCGAGCGGATCGACCTCTGCCAACGCCACCGGGTGGCGTCGCTCGCTTGCATTGCCTGCTTGCGCGCGCCCAGTCTGGGCGTCAGGGTGCAACACGGGAACGTCCCCTTCCGCGACCGCGGTTGCAGCTTGCTTGCGCGGGCCGCGTCCGACTGCCTAGCCTGACTCGCTGGTCCCGTGACACGACTTCGCAACGAGGGCCGACCTCCGCTCGCGAGGCGCGCAAGGGGTCCACACGCAGGCTAACCACGGCGCAGGTGCTGTGGCCCGAACCACGACGCGATGCGCTGCGCCCCGGAGGAACGCTTCCTGTGTCCCTGGCCCTGGCCGACCTCGTCTGCCTCCCGCACCTGCGATGGAGCCACGTCTTGGACGGCGCCCGCCGCGAGCCGGTGCTCGCGGCGTTGCCGGACGGGATGGTCTGGGCCGTGGCCGGACGAGCCTCGTCCCGCCGGTGAAGGTCGACCGCGTCGTCGTCGGCGCCGGCTTCGCCGGAAGCACGATCGCCGAGCGACTCGCTCGCGGGCTCGGCGAGCGCGTGCTCCTGATCGATCGCCGCTCGCACGTCGGTGGCAACGCCTACGACGAGCACGACGAGGCCGGCATCCTCGTGCACCGCTACGGGCCGCACATCTTCCATACCAACGCGGAACGGGTCGTCGACTACCTGTCGCGCTTCACCGACTGGCGCCCGTACGAGCACCGCGTGCTGGCCCGAGTCCGGGGCCGGCTGGTGCCGATCCCGATCAATCTCGACACCGTGAATCGGCTGTTCGGCCTGTCACTCGGCGAGGACGAGCTCGAGGCCTGGTTCGCAGAGCGCGCCGAGACCGCGCCGCGCATCCGGACGTCCGAGGATGCCGTCGTGGCACGAGTCGGACGCGAGCTGTATGAGCTCTTCTTCCGCGGTTACACGCGCAAGCAATGGGGTCTCGACCCATCGGAGCTCGACGCATCCGTCACGTCGCGGATCCCGGTCCGGACCGACCGCGACGACCGTTACTTCACGGACAGCTTCCAGGCGATGCCTCGCGAGGGGTACACGGCAATGTTCGCCCGAATGCTCGACCACCCGAACATCCACGTCTCGCTCGACACCGACTTCCGGGAGCTGCCCGCATCGCTGCGATCCGCGCCGGTCGTCTTCACCGGCCCGATCGACGAGTTCTTCGGCCGGCGGTTCGGTCCCCTGCCCTACCGGTCCCTCGAGTTCCGGTTCGAGACCCACGACGTCCGGCAGCTGCTCCCCGTGGGAACCGTCAACGAGCCGGACGAGACGGCGGTGCCGTACACGCGCACGACGGAGTTCAAGCACCTGACCGGCCAGGCTCACCCCCGCACGACGATCGTCCGGGAGTTCCCCCGCGCCGACGGCGACCCGTACTACCCGATCCCTCGGCCCGAGAACGAGGCCCTGTACGAGCGGTACCGCGCGCTGGCCGAGCGGACGGCGGACGTCGCGTTCGTCGGCCGGTTGGCGACCTACCGCTACTACAACATGGACCAGGTCGTCGCCCAGGCGCTGATGACGTACCGCAGGCTCGCCGGCGAGCGCTCCGCCGTCGCCTGAGCGGCGGCTCAGATGCCGCGGACCACCATGCCGAGCAGTAGCAGTGCCCCGGCCCCGATCAGCGCGATCACCCCGACCAGGTCCGGAACGACCGTCCCGTACGTCCCGAGCAGGCCGACCACGACAAGGACGAGCGCGACGATGATCGTCCGCGCGGTCGGTGCGAAGTTCGTCCGGCTCATCGGTCAGATCCCCGGCAGGAGGCTGCCGGCGATGAGCAGCACGTCGCCGGCGAAGAGACACAGATAGCCGAGCTCGCGGTCCAGCCGCAGGCCGTAGTTTCCGGCGAGGTCGCGGAGCGGGTCGAGGAGCTCGAGGGGCGGCGTCACCGGCAACGCCAGGATCGCGCCGACGGCGAGGAGCGCGACCGCAAGCCCGACGGTGATCAGGCGCGGGGGATTCGGGTGCAGGCGCATCGGCGGCAGGATGGCATACCGGACACGGGCGAGCCGGGCGTCCGCGCACTGCCGCGGGCCGAACGCTGCCGGGATCGCGAGGAACTTCCGAACGCGGCGACCGTCTAGCCGCCATCGACCGGCCCGCGATCGGCCGGTTCGCCAAGAGGTCCCGATCATGCGACGACTCGGTCTTGCCTTCTCGGGCGCCCTCGTGGCCATCGCCCTGACCGCCGGCCCGATGGCCGCCTGCGGCGGCCTGATCGGACCCAATGGCGCCGTCAACCTCCTGCGAACGACGACCTTCGCCGCCTACACGGACGGCGTTGAGCACTACGTCACCTCGTTCGAGTTCGGGGGCGGCGGCGGGAGCTTCGGCTCGATCACCCCGCTGCCCGGAGTCCCGAGCTCGGTCGAGAAGGGCGGCGACTGGACGCTCCAGCGCCTGCTGCTCGAGACCTCGCCCGTCGTCTCGGCGGATGCGGTCCGTTCGTCGGCGGCAGGCTCGGCCGAGGAGCTGATGAAGGTCCGCATCGACGCCCTGGACCTGACGGTTCTGCGGGGCGGCGCGGATGAGATCGGCCGGTGGGCGAAGGAGCATGGCTTCCGGCTTCCGCCCGACGCGCCGGAGGTCCTCGAGTTCTACGCCTCCCGCAGCCCGATCTTCCTCGCCTCGGCGTTCGACGCCGACGCGGCCGCCGCCCGGGGTCAGGCCGTCGGCGACGGCACGCCGGTGCACCTCACGATCCCGACCGACGACCCGTGGGTCCCGCTCCGGATCCTCGCGCTCGGCAAGGGCCCGACCGAGCCCATCGCGGCCGAGGTCTTCCTCCTGACCGACCGTCGCCCGAACCTGCTGCCCACGCCGATCGGGCTGAACGGGCTCGCCGTCACGCACTCGCAGCGGGCGACCCGTGGGCTGCTCGACGACCTCCGCTCGGACCGCGGCATGGGCTGGGTGCCGGATGCGGGCTGGCTGACCCAGGTGACGATCGACGCGTCCGCGGACCAGCTCCGCTACGACCTGGCCATCGCCGCAGACGGTGGCCAGCCATCCCGCGTGGACGCGGGCTTCGAGCTCCCCGGGATGACGACGCCGCCGGACGGGTCGCGGGTCGCCGCCGCGCTGGTCCTCGTGATGCTTACCGTGGCCGGGGTCCTGGCGCTCGTGCGGCTGAACCCGGCTGCCCGCGGCGCACGACCGGCGTGACGCCGATGCAGACGGGCGTTGGCGCGGTCGGCCGCTGGTTCGGGGTGGCGATCGCGCTGGTGGCGCTCGTGGTCGCCGGTGCGGCGGTCGTCGCGGCCGCCTCGGCCGGTGCCGGCCAGCCCGGGTCGCCCATCGAGATCCGCATCCGCTACTCCCGGTTCGCGCCGGACCATGTCGAGGTCCCACTCGGCCGACCGGTGACGATCGTGCTGCGCAACGAGGATCCGATCGACCACGAGTGGATCGTGGGCGACGAGGCGGTCCATGATCGGCACCGCGACGGCAGCGAGCCGGTCCACGCCGGGCGGCCCGCGGAGGTGACCGTACCGGCCGGCGAAGTCCGCCGCACCACGGTCGTGTTCGACCGACCGGGCACCTTCCGCTTCGTCTGCCACCTGCCTGGCCACGAGTCGTACGGCATGACCGGGACGATCGTCGTCGCGCCCTGACGCGGCACTGCAAGCCGACAGTCACGCCGGACGGCCCCGGCTGGATGCCGGACGGCTGCTCGAGCGGCACACTGACGGCATGGTCATGCCCGGGCCCCTCCTCGGGGGTCGTTATCGCCTGCTCGGCCCGCTCGGCGAAGGCGGCATGGCCGTCGTGCACCGGGGGCGCGACGAGCTGCTCGACCGCGACGTTGCGATCAAGGTGCTGCGCGACCAGTTCGCATCCGATCCGGACTTCGTCCGCCGGTTCCAGCAGGAGGCGCGCAACGCCGCCTCCCTCGCCCACCCGAACATCGCCCCGATCTTCGATACCGGCGTCGACGGCGCCGTCGAGTACATCGTCATGCAGCTCGTCGACGGCCCGAACCTCGAGGCGGTCCTGGCGGAGCGGGGGCGGCTGCCGCTGGCGGAGGCGCTCCGGATCGCCGTGGCGACGGCCGAGGCGCTGGCAGCCGCGCACGCGCGCGGGATCGTCCACCGCGACATCAAGCCCGGCAACATCCTGCTGACCCGCGGCGGCGAGGTGCGGGTCGTCGACTTCGGGATCGCGCGCGCCCTGGGCGACAGCAACACGACCAATCCGGGCCTCCTCCTGGGGTCCGTCCAGTACTGCAGCCCCGAGCAGGTCCTGGGCGAGCTGGTCGGTCCGCAGTCCGACATCTTCTCGCTGGGGGCGGTGCTCCACGAGCTGCTCACCGGCGAGCGGCCGTGGGACGGTCCGTCGGCCGCGGGGGTGGCGCTCGCGCGGCTGCACGATGCACCGACGCCGCCCAGCCAGATCGTGCCGGACCTTCCCGAGGGGATCGACGGGATCGTGGCGCGAGCGCTCGCCCGGCATCCGGCCGAGCGATATCCCTCGGCGATGGCGATGGCCGACGCGATCCGGGAGTGGTGGCGAGGCTACCGGCAGGCCGGGGTCGCGGCAGACCCGCGCCGGGCCACCGGCCGCCGGCGGTCCGGCGCCACCGGAGCGCTGCCCGTGGCGGCCGGGGCAGTGGTCGGGGGCGTGGTCGCGGCCACCGGGAGCCTCTCGACGCAGACCATTGCCGCAGACCGCCTGCCGCCCAGCGCCGGCATGGCCAGCGCTGGCACGATGGTTCGACCGTCTCCCCTGCCCCGCGCCGGCGGCCCACCTCCCCTCGACCGGGGACCCGACGCCGGCGTCCGAGACGATGATCGTCGGCGCCGACGGGCAGCGGTCCCGCTCTGGCTGCTGCCACTCGGCGCGGCACTGCTGCTGCTCGTGGCCGTCCTGGGCCTCGTCGGCCGGCTCGGGCTGCCGGGCGGGGGCATCCTCGGCACCACGGCACCCCCCCAGGCCACGGCGTCCCTGGCCGCGATCGCCTCGTCGGAGCCGTCGCCCAGCCCTGCGCCGGACGCCACCCCGACCCCGACACCGACCCCGACTCCGACACCCACCCCGACACCCACCCCGGACCCCTCACCCACGCCGACCCCGGAGCCGACCCCCACCCCGCTCCCCGAGCCCACCGCACCCCCGACCGACCCGCCCGTGACGGCGCCACCCGTGACGGCCCCACCGGCCACGCCCTCGGCAACGCAGCCGCCGGCACCGGCCGGCAGCCCCGCCCAGACCGTCACCAGCTTCTACTCGCTGGTCGAGCGACATCGATTCGACGAAGCCGCGAATCTCTGGACCGCCAGCATGCGCGAGCGCTACCCGCCCGCCACGAACATCAACGGTCGGTTCGCGGAAACGGTCCGAATCGACCTCAACCGGAACGAGGTCGTCCAGCAGGACGCAGATTCGGCTGTCGTGGCCGTGGATCTGACGGAGTTCCGGTCGTCGGGCGAGGTTCGCCGCTACGTCGGGAGCTGGAATCTCGTGCTCACGGACGCCGGGTGGCGGATGGACGACCCGGATCTCTCGGGCGGCTAGTCGGGACCTCGGCTAGCCGGGTTCTCGGCTAGCCGGGTCGCGCCGGCTGCGACAGTCCCAGGCGCCGGTCGAGGCTCCACCGGCCGGGTCCGAGCACGACCAGGACGCTCGACAGCCCGAACAGCCCCACATGCGCCACGACCGGATCGTCCGGCAGACCGAAGAGCGTGGCGGTCAGGACGGCGAAACCCAGGATCGCGGCCGGACGCGTGAAGAGCCCGAGCACGATCGCCAGCCCCAGGGCGGTCTCGACCGCCGCTGCGCCGACGACCCACAGCGCGGCATCGACCGGCACGAGCGCGGTCAGGCCATATCGCTCGACGGTGGCCAGCGCCTGAGCCGGCACCAGTAGCTTGTCCACGATGCCGGACGCGAGGAAGGCGCCGCCGAGACCGAGCCGGACGAGGAGCGGCACGACGTCCTCGTAGCGCGCCTCGGGCCGACCGCGCGTCGCCAGGCGCGCGCCGGGAGCCGACGGGAATGCGGCACGCGCCAGATCGTCGAGGCTCGGCACGCCTGGGCCGAGGAACGCGATGGCGCCCAGAGCCCCGGCGACGTCCAGGATTTCGACGAGGTGCGGCTCCATGGCGAGCGCGACGGCGTAGAGGCCCAGCCCGGCAACGGCCGCCACGCGCACGGCGAAGCCTAGGAGCAGGAGAAACCCGATTGCGGTCAGCAGCAACGTCGGCCAGCCGGCGATGGTGGTGTCCGGCGCGAAGGCGCGACCGGTGATCCCGGCACCGATCAGGACCAGCCCGGCGCTGAGCCGGAGCATCCATGGGACGAATGCCCGGTAGGTCCAGGCGCGGTCCGCGAAGCGAGACCAGTTGTCGGCCAGCGGCCGCTGGACCCGCACCACGGCGATCAGGACGCCCAGCACGACCAGTCCGCCGCCGAAGGCGAGCCACGTCCCGGGCTGCCCGAGGACCTCGATGAGAAACGCGATCGGGTCACCACCCGCCGGGTCCGCGACGTACCGGACGTGGGCAAGCACGGGTTCGGGCGGCCTACTTGTCCCGCTCGGGTCCGCTCAGGGCCGCCTGGGCCGCGGCGAGCCGAGCGACCGGCACGCGGTACGGCGAGCAGGACACGTAATCGAGACCGATCTCGTGGCAGAACGCGATCGAGGCAGGGTCACCGCCGTGCTCACCGCAGATGCCGAGCTCGATCCCAGGGCGCGCCTGGCGCCCCTTCTCGACCGCCATCCGCATCAGCTGGCCGACGCCCGCCACGTCCAGCGTCTGGAATGGGTTGTCCGGCAGGATCCGGTCCTCGACGTACTTCAGCAGGAAGCCGCCCTCGGCGTCGTCGCGACTGTAGCCGAAGGTCATCTGGGTCAGGTCGTTCGTGCCGAAGCTGAAGAAGTCGGCGTGCTTCGCGATCTCGTCCGCCGTCAGGGCCCCGCGCGGCACCTCGATCATCGTGCCGAACACGTACTCGACGTCGACGCCGGCCGCTTCCTCGACCGCCTTCGCCTCCGCTTCGAGCAGCCGCTTCGTCTCGGCCAGCTCGTTCACGTGGCCGACGAGCGGGATCATGATCTTCGCCTTCGGCTTCAGCCCCTCGCGCTTGACCGCGATCTGCGCGTTGAGGATCGCCCGGGTCTGGATCTTCACGAAGTCCGGGATCATCAGCCCGAGGCGGCAGCCGCGCAGCCCGAGCATCGGATTCTGCTCCCGGAGCGCCTCGACGGCCGCCAGGAGCGTCCGTGCCTGGGCGTATGCCGGGTCATCCTCGGCCGTCTGGAGGGTCCGCAGCCGGGTGACCTGCTCGATCAGCTCCTCGTGCGAGGGCAGGAACTCGTGAAGCGGCGGGTCGATCAGCCGGACGACCACCGGCAGCCCGGTCATCGCCCGGAAGATGCCCTCGAAGTCACCCTGCTGGAGCTGCTCGAGCTTGCCCATCGCGGCGTCGAAGCGCTCGACGACGGACTGCTCCTCGGCCGTCAGCTCGCCGCCGGCCGCACGCCTCTCCTTGGCCCGGGTCGCCTGGAACGCGACGAGGATCGCGTCGCGCACGATCTCGAGCCGCTCGCCCTCGCGGAACATGTGCTCCGTCCGGCAGAGCCCGATCCCCTGCGCCCCGTAGCGCCGGGCGAGCTCCGCCTCCTCCGGCTTGTCGGCGTTCGTCCAGACCTCGAGCCGGCGCTCCTCGTCCGCCCAGGCGAGGATCCGCTGGAGACCCGCCTGCTCCTCGAAGCGGACCTCGACCGTCGGCAGGGCGCCCAGGAAGACCTCGCCGGTCGAGCCATCCATGCTGATCCAGTCGCCCTCGGCGAAGGTGTGGCCGTTGGCCGACGCCGTCCGGGCCCGGTAGTCGACCAGGAGCTCGGCGCAGCCGGCCACGCATGGCTTGCCGATCTGCCGGGCCACCACGGCCGCGTGGGACGTGGCGCCGCCACGCGCCGTCAGGATCCCCTGCGCGACGGCCATCCCGTGGAAGTCGTCCGGCGAGGTCTCGATCCGGACCAGCAGGACCTTTTCGCCGGCAGCCGCGCGCTCGGCGGCCCGATCGGCGTCGAAAACCGCGACGCCCACGGCAGCGCCCGGCGAGGCATTGAGACCCTTCGCGATGCGGGCGGCCGACTGGCGGGCGCGCGGGTCGAACTGGTCGCGCAGGAGCTGGTCGACGTGCGCCGGCTCGATCCGCTGCAGGGCGGTCCGGCGATCGATGATCCCGGCCTCGACCATGTCGGCCGCGATCCGCACCGCGGCGGCGGCCGTCCGCTTGGCGCTGCGCGTCTGGAGCATGTACAGCCGGCCGCGCTCGATCGTGAACTCGAGGTCCTGGACGTCCTTGTAGTGCTGCTCGAGACGCTGGCCGATCCGCTCAAACTCCGCGTACGCCTCGGGCAGCTCGTCCTTCATCTGGCTGATCGGCTGCGGCGTGCGGATGCCGGCGACGACGTCCTCGCCCTGCGCGTTGGTCAGGTACTCGCCGAAGAGCACGGGCTCGCCCGTGTTCGGGTCGCGGGTGAAGGCGACCCCCGTGCCGGAGTCGTCGCCCATGTTGCCGAAGACCATGGTGACGACGTTGACGGCGGTCCCGAGGTCGTGGGCGATCTTCTGGTTGTCCCGGTAGTCGCGGGCGCGCTTGCCGAACCAGCTGGCGAAGACGGCCTTGATCGCGAGGTCCAGCTGCTCGTCCGGGTCGGTCGGGAAGTCGCGGCCGGTGTCCTCGCGGACGATCGCCTTGAACGCCTCGGCGACCTCGCGCAGCGCGGCGGCGCCGAGGTCCGTGTCCGCCTCGACGCCCCGGGCGCGCTTCGCCTCGTCGAGCGCGTGGTCGAACCGCTCGGCGGACACGTCCATGACGATCCGGCCGAACATCTGGATGAAGCGCCGGTAGGCGTCCCAGCCGAACCGTTCGTTGCCGGTCAGCGCGACGAGACCCTCGAGCGTCTCCTCGTTGAGGCCGAGGTTCAGGACCGTGTCCATCATCCCCGGCATCGAGAACCTGGCGCCGGACCGGACACTCACGAGGAGCGGGTTGGCGGCGTCGCCGAAGCCCTTGCCGGTCTCCCGCTCCACCGCTCGGACGGCCTCGAGGATGTCGTCCCACAGGCCGTCCGGCAGCCGCTCCCCGGCGGCGAAGTAGTCGTTGCACGCCTCCGTCGTGATCGTGAAGCCGGGCGGCACCGGCAGACCCGCTTTCGTCATCTCGGCCAGCCCGGCCCCCTTCCCGCCCAGGAGGTCACGCATCGATGCGTCGCCCTCGGCGCGGCCGCCGCCCCAGGCGTAGATGTAGCGCTTGGCGGCGCGATGTGCGCGCTCCGCTGTGTCGGGGCGGTCGAGAGTGTCAGCCATCGGGGGCTCCTTGGGCTGGTCGCGGCCGGGACCGGCTGCGGCGGGGAACGTCTGCGTGGCGCGGATTCTACCCGCGACGGCGGTGCAGCCCCCCAGGTCCCGGACGGGCCGGGCGTGCCGGGGCGATCCCCTACACTCAACGGCCATGACGGACCTGCTCGAGCACGCCCGCCCGATCGACGCGGACGCCCCGCAGTACAACGCCTCCCTCGTCAGGCGAGCCGACCAGCACGAGTCGCTGGCCGCGTTCTGGGTCCGCTTGGACGGCGATCCCGTGCCGTTCGAGCCCGGCCAGTACATGACCATCGGCGTCCTCGTCGACGGAAAGGTCGTCCAGCGTCCGTACTCGGTGGCCTCCGACCCGGCGGTGGCCGGAGCAGAGGGCTACGAGTTCTACGTCCGGCTCGTCGAGGGCGGCACCTTCACGCCCCTGCTGTGGCGGCTGGGCGAGGGCCACCGGATGCGGATGATCGGCCCGAAAGGCAAGTTCACCCTGGAGCCGGACGACGACCGCATCCACCTGTTCATCAGCTCCGGCACCGGCAACGCGCCGTTCGTGGCGATGATGCGGGCGCTGCTGCGGGAGGGCCGGCCGCGGCGCGCCGTGTTCCTCAACGGGGTTTCGTACGCCCGGGACCTGGGCTACGTCGAGGTCATCGAGGAGTGGCAGCGGACCGGCGACTACCCGGTCACGTTCGTGCCGACGGTCTCGCGGCCGGCGGACCCGCTCAACGCCGGTTGGAACGGCCGGGCCGGCCGGGTCGAGACGATTGTGGGTCCGGTGTGCGACGAGCTGGGGCTGACTTCGGCCGACACCGTCGCCTACATCTGCGGCAACCCGGACATGATCCTGTCGGCGGAGGCGACCCTCCTCGAGCGGGGCTTTCCCGAGGCGTCCGTGAAGAAGGAGCTGTACTGGCCCAAGGGCAAGGAGCCGCAGGGCGTTGCGCCGCGATCCGGCGTGGCCCCGATCGAGTAAGCGGGCGCCGGTCCGTGCCGGGAAGTGGCGGCCGGCTCGCCCGGCGAGCCCGCCGAATTGGGTCCGCGGCGCCGAGCCCGCCGTGCTGGGTCCGGGCCATCATCCCGCCGGCCGGAGCTCCGGCGCGCATCGGGCCTCGATCCTAGCCGAGCGCAGGCAGCACGACGGCGTAGCCGAGAATCGCGACGAAGACCGCCAGCAGGACGAGACCGACGATCAGCCAGCCCGGCGACCGCTCGCCCTCGGTCGCCGCGCCGGGCTCGAGCGGATCGCCGGCCGGCGCCACGTCCGGCGACGCTTGACCGGTCCGGTACTCCTCCTCGTCGGGGCCGAGCGACTGCTGGGTGGACATGAACGGAGAATACACTCGGCTGCGGAGGCGTGCGAACGCCGGCGCCGGCACCGGGGAGCGCCTGCTGGACCGGCGCGACCGGCAACGCGCCCGACCGGCCGCGGCCCGTCGGCCTCGCCGGCGCCTGCCACCCTGGTTTGCGCCATTTGCCGCTCCCCGTGGTCGGGCGTGCAGGGGCTGCACCGCTTACCACTCGGGCGGGCAGGTGGCGCCGTTTGAGGGCAGTAGAGCCTGAAATCCGGCCTCCTGGGGCCTCATCGGGTCCGATCCGCGCGTCCGCTGCCACGTCCGTTGGCAAATGGCACAAACGCGATCCCGGCGAGGCCCCCCCGTCGGGTTCTGCAGCCATCGGCGAACCTCGACAGTCCGCGCCGGCAGCGCCGCGCTGAAGGTGGCGCCGAGGCCCGAGACCCGGCGCACCGACGTGGTGCTGCGCGGCAGCACCAGCAGACGACCGACGACGGTGGGCCGCATCGCGAACCGCTCCTCGATCAGCGCCGGAGCGAGACGCACCTTGACGTCCAGCCGGCGGTTCGTTTCCTCGATCGCCGTGAGCTCCGACTTGACCTCGACCACCAACCCGCAGCGCGACGGAGGCTGCACCGCCAGGACGTCGATCGCCCCCCGGTCGCCGTAGTGGTTGAACGAGACCTCGACGAGCGGCTTCCACCCGAGGCGGATGAGCTCCGCCACCACCGCCTCGACCAGCCCGGCGTGGCGCGCGTCGAGCAGCCGATCGAGCGCGCCTCCTCGCCACGTGACGACGCCGCTGTACCTCGCATCGACGGCAGCGAAGAGTCCCCGCACCGTGCGCAGCGCGAGCGTCCCGAAGTGGCCGCGCTCGGCCAGCGATACCACCGATTGCGAGACGGCCGCCCGCGCGCCCAGCTCGGCCTGCGTCCACTCGCGGCGCAGCCGGAGCGCCCGAAGCGCCCGACCGGCCCGCACGTCGTCCACGCCCAGAGCGTGACCAACGGTGCTCACCGTTGGATCACCCGCGGCTCATCCGGCGCTAACCCTTGGATCACCCGGAGCTGACCCGGGGCTGACCACCGAACGGCCAGGGCCTGCAAACTCGGCCGAGCTTCGCCGGGTGTCCCGCACCTGAACCGCGCCGCTATTCCCGACCGGCTTGGCCGCTCGGCCGCACCCTGGGCCTGACAGTCAGCCCCGGCTCGCCGCCAATCGGTCGAGAATCAGCCGCCCGACCCCCTCGAGCGGCACACGCGCCTGGGTCATCGTGTCCCGCTCGCGCACCGTCACCGCGCCGTCCTCGAGCGACTCGACGTCGACCGTCACGCACCACGGGGTCCCGATCTCGTCCTGGCGCCGGTAGAGCTTGCCGATCGCGGCCGTGTCGTCGTAGACGGCCATCACGTCGCGGGCCAGATCGGCCCGCAGCGCGCGCGCCATGGCAACGATCTCCGGCCGCTTCTTGAGCAGCGGCAGCACGGCGACCTTGTACGGCGCGAGCTCGGGATGCAGCCCGAGGACCACCCGCTTCTCGCCCCGCACCTCCTCCTCGCGCCAGGCATCGATGAGGAAGGTGAACGCCGCCCGATCCGCGCCGGCCGCCGTCTCGACGACCCACGGGATGAAGTGCTCCTCGCTGGCGGGGTCGAAGTACTCGAGATTCTCGCCGGACGCCCTGGCGTGCGACCCGAGGTCGAAGTCGCCACGGTTGTGGATACCCTCGAGCTCCTTCCAGCCGAACGGGAAGCGGTACTCGACGTCGATCGCCTTCTTCGCGTAGTGGGCGAGCTCGTCCGGCGCGTGCTCGCGAAGCCGGAGGCGCGAGGGGTCGACGCCATAGCGCGAGTACCACGCGCGCCGCTCCGGCAGCCACTCGTCGAACGCGGCCGTCGCGGCGTCGCCCGGTCGCACGAAGTACTGCATCTCCATCTGCTCGAACTCCCGCATCCGGAAGACGAAGTTGCCGGGCGAGATCTCGTTGCGGAACGACTTGCCGATCTGGGCGATCCCGAACGGGATCTTCTTGCGCGAGCTGCCCTGGACGTTCTTGAAGTTGACGTACGAGCCCTGCGCGGTCTCCGGCCGGAAGTACACGAGCGAGCCGTCGTCCTCGACCGGCCCCATGTGCGAGGTGAACATCAGGTTGAACCGGCGGGGCGCCGAGAGCTGGCCGCCGTCGTTCGGGCAGACGAGCCCCAGGCGCTCCACGACCGACTCGTCGCGCAGGTCCGTGGCGGACAGGCCCTCGGCGCCGGGCAGCTCGTCCAGCCGGTAGCGCCGGTGACAGGTCGCGCATTCGACCAGCGGGTCCGAGAACGAGCCGACGTGACCGGACGTCACCCAGACCTGCGGGTGCATCAGGATCCCCGCATCGAGGCCCACGATGTCGTCCCGCTCCTGGACCATCGCCCGCCACCAGGCGCGCTTGACGTTGTTCTTGAGCTCGACACCGAGGGGGCCGTAGTCCCACACGGCGTTGATGCCGCCATAGATCTCGCTCGACGGATAGATGAAGCCCCGTCGCTTGGCGAGCGACACGATCGTGTCGAGGCTCTCGACGGCGGGCGCGACGGAATCGGGGTCGAGAACGGGGATGTCGGTCACGGGGGCTCCGAGGGTTGCGGCCGGCGGTGGCAGGGACGGCTGCGAGTGGCTGGGCGGCCGATCCTAGCAGACCGAGAGCAGCCGCCCGATCCGCCGGCGGCGATCCGACCTCCTCAGCCGGGCAGCGCCTCCCGAAGCAGCCGGATCACGTTGCCGCCCATGATCGCGCCGATGGCGTGCGAGTCCAGGCCCACGCTGAGCAGCGCATCGGTCAGCTGGACGAGCCCCGTGGCATCGAACGGCACGGGGACCGCGCCGTCGAAGTCGGACCCCAAGCCGACGTGGTCGATGCCGGCCACGTCGACGGCGTGGACGACCGAGCGGGCGATCGCGGCCGGGTCGCGGCCGCAGGTGACGGTCGGCCAGAACCCGACACCGACGATGCCGTTCGTTGCGGCGATCCCGCGCACCTGGTCATCCGACAGATTGCGAACCGTGTCGCAAGTGCCCCGCAGCCCCGTGTGCGACGCGACGACCGGCCGGGTCGCCATCGCGAGCACGTCGTCGATCGTGGCGGCCGAGGCGTGGGCGACGTCGACCACGATCCGGCGCGCCTCGAGCCGGGCAACGAGCTCGCGCCCGCGCTTCGTGAGCCCGCCCTTCCCGACCCCGCTGGCCGAGCCCGCGAACGGGTTGTCGAACATGTGGACCGGGCCCACCATCCGGAAGCCGGCATCGGCCAGGACGTCGACGTTCCGCGGGTCGCCGTCGAGCGCGCTGCCGCCCTCGATCGTCAGCAGGCAGGCCGTCATCGCGGGATCGGAACGCCGCCGCTCGAGGTAGCCAGCGAGCACCGCCGCCGAATCCACGACGGTCAGGCGGCCAGCGGACCGATCGGCCATGCCGCGGGCCCGGGCCGCAAGGTGGAGCGCCCGGGCGAGCCCGCTGTGCCACGTCGCGCGCGGCCAGCCCTGTGCCAGTGCCAGCAGGATCACGGCATCCGTCCGGCCGTCGTTGCGCTCGACGTTCAGGCCGAGCGGGACACGGACACACGCCGACAGCGCCTGCAGCGCCACGTTTCCCTCGATCAGGCGCGGGACGTCGAGATGGCCCGTGGTGGAGCGCCGGAGCAGGTCCCGGCCCCACAGCAGCGAATCCGCGTGGAGATCCGCGACGACCAGCTCCCGGTGGAGCCTGGCCGCCGCCGGCGACGCGCTGTAGGGCGACCGGACCAGCGTGCGGTTGAGGCGGCGCTCGACCGCGCGCGACAGGACCGTCCGGCCACCGATCCGGGCGATGACGGCCAGGAGCGCGGCAGCGATCAGGACCCGGGCCGCCACGGTGGTCCGGCGCGGGCGACTCACCCAGCCGGAGCCGAGCCAGCCGGAGCGGGGCTCACGAACCGCTGGACGCCGACGCCGCCAGCGCCGGCGCGGGCAGCCGGACCTCGTCGAGGAACGCGAGCGAGCGAGCGACGCGCTCGAGCGCGTTGCTGATGAAGTCGCGCATCGCGGTCTCCACCTCGCGCTCCACCGCGCTCGCGAGTCGCAATCCGGCAAGTGCCTCGACGTCCAGCCGCTGGTAGGCCTTGAGCAGCTTGAGGGCCTCGAGGCTGAGGCCCGCGCGCATCGCTGACGGTGCCGGACAACGCTCGCAGACGACGCCGCCGAGCGGCGGCACCCACCGGAACGACTCGTCGGCCTCCAGCATCCGGTCGCACTCGACGCAGCGATCGACTTCCGGCCGCATGCCGAGCTCGTCGGCGAGGTGCATCTCGTACCAGCGAGCCACTCGACCGGCGGCCATGCCGGCGTCGAGCAGCTCGTAGGCCCGTCGGAGCAGCGCGTACAGGGGCTCGGCGGCGTGGCGCTCCTCGAGCGATCGATCGGCCAGCTCGGCGAGATACCAGGCCGTCGCCGCCGACTCGAGCGAGTCGCGCAGCCGCAGCCACGCGTGTCCCACGCTGACCTGCGTCACCACGTCGAACGTCCGGCCACGGGCGAGCGCGACGGTCAGCTCCGCGAACGGCTCGAGACTGCCGCCCAGCCGCGACGTGGGCCGGCGGATGCCCTTGGCGATCGCCTTGATCTTGCCGCTCCCCGGAGTGATGAGGGTGAGGACACGATCCGCCTCGCCGAGGTCGAACCGGGAGAGGACGATGGCATCGGTCGTGTAACGACGGGGCGGGGCCACGGCTCGACGGTACCACCCGCCGTCGGCTCCCGCCGCCGGCCCGGGGCCACGTTCCTCGTCCGGCTGGGTGATCCAGCTGGCCGTGGGACACGAACCACTCACAGGCGCCGGCCGGTCGCGTCCCCCGTGCCGGCGCCGATCTCACCGGGCGGCAGAGCAACAGGCTACTTGCGCAGCGCACGTTTGGCGCCGTCACGCTACACTCGGTGCATGGTCCACGCTTCCCCCACGCTCGAGTTGTCCGAGCTGGTCGCCGATACTGAAGCGGAGATCCTCCGGCTGGTCGGCGACCGCGACGACTCCACGCGGGGCGTCTATGCGATGGTCCGCTACCACCTCGGGCTCGACGGTTCCGGCGCCGCGAGCGGCAAGCGGATGCGCCCGCTGCTCGGCCTGCTGGCGTACGCGTCGATCGCCGGCGACCATCGCGCCGCGCTGCCCGGGGCCGCGGCCGTCGAGCTGGGGCACAACTTCAGCCTCGTCCACGACGATATCGAGGACGGCGATCGCGAGCGTCGTCACCGCCCCACCGTGTGGGCGCTCCACGGGATCCCCCAGGCGATCAACACCGGGGACATGCTGTTCAGCCTGAGCCGCATGGCGCTGCACCGCTTGACCGACCTCGGCTTCAGCGACGGGAAGGTCCTCCGGCTGATGCGGCTCTACGACGAGACCTGTGTGGCGCTGTGCGAGGGTCAGTACATCGACATCGCCACCAGCGGCTCGGACGGCGACATCTCCGTCGAGCTCTACTTCGACATGATCGGGCGCAAGACGGCGGCCCTCATCGCCGCGTCGATCGAGGCGGGGGCCATCCTCGCCACGGACGACGAGAGCGTGATCCGCCGCTACCGGGCCTTCGGCTGGGCGCTCGGGCTGGCGTTCCAGCTCAACGACGACCTGCTCGGCATCTGGGGCCAGGAGCAGGCGACCGGCAAGGAGCCGACGGACCTGCGGCGCCGGAAGAAGACCCTGCCGATGATCTACGCGCTCGAGCACGCCGGACCGCAGGACCGGAGCCGGCTGCGCGAGCTCTACCGGGGCGACGACCCGACCGAGGCCGAGGTGACCGAGATCGCGACCATCCTCGAACGGGTCGGGGCCCGCGACTACACGCGCGACCAGGCCCGCCGGTACCGCGACGAGGCGCTCGCCGAGCTCGACGCCGCTGGCGTCCTCGACGGCGCCGCGCGCGAGCGCCTCGAGGGGATCATGCTGAGCGTCATCAGCGCCTGAGCCGTGCGTCCGCGTATGCTCGAGCCGACAGCAGGTCGCTGAACGAGGGCCGCAGAAGGCGACAGACCCGGCTGACCTTGGCAGCCACCTCGGCACGTACCGTCCGAGTGGCGGCTTCACCGGTTTCCAGAACCGGCCCCCGGTTCGCACCGCGCTGCTGACCGTGGCCGGCCTCTTCGTCGGACTGATCCCGGGCCTGTTCGTTGCGCTCATTGCGGACCTGTGGCCGGCGCTCATCGTCGGACCGCTTCTTGGCGCTGTGGCGGCCTTTCTCTGGGCGCGAAGGCTGAACTTCGAGGCAGCGGTGACGGAGGCCAGGCTCCACGAGCGCGGCGTCGTGTTCGTCGACGCACGGGGAACTCATGCGCTGACCTGGGACAGGATCGCGAGCATCGAAGGCAAGCACGTGCAGAACATCGCCCGCACGCCGGTCGGTGACGTCAAGGGGGTGACGACCCACACTTACACCCTCCGAACGCTCGACGGGACCGGGTTCTGGCTGGACGACCGCGACGACAACGTCGCCGGTCTGGCCGAAGCCGTCGCACGCGCCTCGGGCGTGACCGTCACACCGACGGTCTGACGTTGGAGGGACGGAACTAGCGGTCGTCGTCCCCGACGGCGACCTTGGCGCCGGACTCTTCGCGCCGTCGGACCACGAGCACCTTGCCGACCCGCCGGCCGTCGGTCGTCTCGACGGTCAGGTGCAGCCCGTCGACGTCGACCTGGTCGCCCGGGCTCGGCACGCCGCCGATCCGGTGGTAGATCAGGCCGCCGACGGTGTCGTACTCGTCCTCGTCCTCGAGCGCGAGCTCCGTGTCGAAGATCTCGGCCAGGTCGTCGACCGCGGCCCGGCCGTCGACCCGCGCCTCGTCGTCGGACAGCCGGACGACCATCGCCTCCTCGTGGACGTCGTACTCGTCCTGGATCTCGCCGACGATCTCCTCGAGCAGGTCCTCGATGGTGACCAGGCCGGCCGTGCCACCGTACTCGTCGAGCACGATCGCGATGTGCACCTTGCGACGCTGGAACTCGTGCAGCAGGTCGTCGATCGACATCGATTCGGGCACGAAGACCGGCGTCCGGAGCAGCGCCCGCATCGACGGCCGGGCGTCCGTGCGGTCCTTCAGGAACGGCAGCAGGTCCTTGGCGTACAGGATGCCAACGACCTCGTCAACCGACGCCTCGTAGACCGGCACCCGGCTGTGGCCCTGCTCGATGATCCGGTCGATCGCGTCCGGCAGCGTGGCCGTCGCGGGCAGCGCCACGATGGCCGTGCGCGGGACCATCACCTCGTGGACGCGACGCTCGCCGAGCTCGATGACCGCATGGATCATCTGCTCCTCCTCCGCCTCGAGGATCCCCTGCTCGCCGCCCCGCTCGATCAGCAGCTTGAGCTCCTCCGTGCTGATCTGGTTGTGGTCGACGTCCCGCACCCCGAGCAGCCGGTTGACCGCGTTCGTGACCCGCTCGAGCGCCCAGACGATCGGCCGGAGCACCCGGCCCATCAGATCGACGAGGCCCGCCAGCGACAGTGCGAACCGTTCCGGGTGGGCGAGGGCGAGGGTCTTGGGCACGAGCTCGCCGAAGATGATCGTGACGAAGCTGAGAAGCGCGGTCACCACGATCAACGCCAGCGCGCCCGCGTAGGTCGCGATGGGCTGGATGCCGCCCAGGAAGCGTGCCACCCCGTCCGTGATGTTCGTGCCGGCATAGGCGGCGGCGAGGAAGCCGATGAACGTGATCCCCAGCTGGATGACGGCCAGGAAGCGGCCCGGCTGGAGCGTCAGCTGGCGCACGCGCTCCGCCCCGCGCCGTCCCTCGTCGACGAGCTGCTCGACCCGGGTGCGGCGAATCGTGACGAGCGCGATCTCGGCCGCCACGAACACGGCGTTGAGCAGGATCAGGATGGCGATGATCAGGAGCTCGAGCGGGTTCATCCGTCGGGTCCGCCGTCATCGGCGATCGCCGGTCCCGGGTCGTCGGGCGCATCCTGCTGCCGGATCCGGGCCGGCACGCCCACCACGAGCGCCCCGGCCGGGACGTCGTGCGTGACCACGGCCCCGGCCCCGGTCCGGGCGCCGTCGCCGAGCGTCACCGGCGCCCGGAGCATCGTGTCGACGCCGAGGAAGACGCGCTCGCCGATCGTGGTCCGGTGCTTGCGCGTCCCGTCGTAGTTGGCGGTGATCGTGCCGGCGCCGACGTTCGTGCCGGCGCCCAGCTCGGCGTCGCCGAGGTAGCTCACGTGGTGCTGCTTGACCCCGGCCCCCAGGCGGCTGTTCTTGATCTCGGCATAGTTGCCGACCTCCGCGCCCCGGCCGACATGCGATCCCGGTCGAAGATGCGAGAACGGCCCGATGCGCGCCCCGTCCTCGACCTCGGACGACTCCACGACGCTCGCCCAGACGAGGCAGCCGCGGCCGATCGTCGCATCGACGATCTGGCTGCCGGCGCCGATCGTCGTCCCCTCCCCGACCCGGGTCGATCCGCGCAGGATGACGTTCGGCTCGATCGTCACGTCCGTCGCCAGCTCGACCGTCGCGTCCACGTAGACCGTCGACGGGTCCCGCATCGTCACGCCGGCGCGCATGTGCCCGGCGTTCACCTCGGTCCGCAGGTCCCACTCGGCCTGGGCCAGCTCCGCCCGGTCGTTGATCCCGAGCAGGCGACCGTCATCGTCGATGTCGAGCGCTGCGACCAGCCGGCCGTCGGCGCGGGCCAGCGTCACGAGCTCCGTGAGGTACAGCTCGCCGGTCGAGGCGGAGGGAGTCAGCGAGCCGATCCTCGATCGCAGCCACTCCACCTCGACGGCGTACAGCCCGGCGTTGATCTCGGCGATCTCGAGCTCGTCCTCCGTGGCGTCCTTCACCTCGACGATCCGCTCGACGGAGCCCGCCTCGCCACGGACCACCCGCCCGAGGTTCCGCGGATCGAAGGCGACCACGGCCGTCAACGCCAGCGCCGCATGGTCCAGCCGGCGCTGCTCGAGGAGATCGGTCAGCAGCCTCGACTGCACGAGCGGCACGTCCGCCGACAGGATGAGGATCTCCTCGACGTCATCCGGCAGGCGGTCGAGCGCCGCCCGGAGGGCATCGCCCGTCCCCCGGGGCTCGTCCTGGAGCGCAAAGTCGGCGTCGTTCGCGAAATGCTCGCGGACTGCCTCGGTGGCCGGCGAGTAGACGACGAGCGGCCGGCCGCCCGTCGCCTCGCGTGCGGCGTCCAGCACCCAGGCCAGCATCGGCCGTCCGAGCAGGGGATGAAGCACCTTCGGCATGCGCGAGCGCATCCGGGTGCCGAGTCCGGCCGCGAGCACGATCGCGACCGGGCGGCGGAGCGACCCGGGACTTGGGGGCCTCACAGTGGAGGTGGCCGGAGCGGGGGGCACAGATCCGGCACGCTGAGCGGGGCGCCGCGGCTGTCCGGCGAAGGGGCGTCGGATGTCATCGGTGGTGTCGCGGCATCGTAGGGGCGGCCCCTTGGGGTGTCAAACCGCCCCAAGGGCGATGGCAGCCGGCATTCGGGCGGTCACCCACCGCCGCTGTCGGCCGTGCGCCGGTGCGCGACGGCCTCGATCTCGATCCGGGCGCCCCTCGGCAAGGCCGCTACGGCGAAGGTCGAGCGGGCCGGCGGCGGGTCCGTCACGTGGCGGGCGTAGACGGCGTTGACGGCCGCGAAGTCGTCGATGTCGACGAGGAAGACCGTCGTCTTGACCACGTCGGCCAGCGTCAGCCCGGCCGCGTCGAGGACCGCCGACAGGTTCCGGAGGGCCCGGTCCGCCTGCGCCTCGACGCCGTCGACCAGCTCGCCGGACGTGGGGTCCAGTCCGAGCTGGCCGGAGCAGAAGACGAAGCCGTCCGAGGCGATGGCCTGGCTGTACGGCCCGATCGCGGCGGGCGCGCCCGAGGTCGAGACGGCGTGGCGGGTCATGGGTCGCTCTCCTGGCTGGACGGCATGGTCGTGGTGGCGATGACCGAGGGCGGACCGTCGCCCGGGGCGGTCAGCTCGCCGGCCGCGACCGCGTCACGGACGACCACGGCGGCGGCCTCTGCCTCGGCGAGCGAAGGATAGAGCGACCAGAGCGCGGGACCCGAGCCCGACTGGCCGACCGGTCGGGCGAGCCGCCGCATGAGCGCCCGCCGGAAAGACACGAGCCCAGGGACCACGACGGCGGTCGCGGCGGCCAGGTCGTTGGCGGCGGCGAGCACGCCGGCCCGGGCCACGAGGTCCGCGCTCCGGAGCCCCCCGCGGAGCTCCTGCGCGAGGTGCTCCGACGACAGGCGGGTCGATCCCGCGGCCGGCGAGACGGCCGCGCCGCCGCCAGTGAGTGCGGCGAAGACCTCGGCCGTCGGGACCCCGATCGCCGGCGTGACGAGCAGGACCCCGACCGGCGTGCCGCGCACGCCGGTCAGCGCCGTGACACGTTCGCCGCGGCCCTCGATCAGCGCCGGCCCGCCGACGGCGAACAGCGGCACGTCCGAGCCGAGCTCCGCCGCGACCGCAAGCCGCGCCGCCTGGGCAAGGTCGACGCCCCAGACCTCGAGGGCACCGTCGAGCGCCGCGGCCGCGTCGCTGCTGCCACCGCCGAGGCCGGCCGCGACAGGGATCCGCTTCTCCAGTCGTGCGGCCAGCGGCGGCACGGCGGCCGCGTCGCCGGCCTCCGGCAGCGCGGCGCGCCGCACGGCGGCGATCGCGCGCAGCACGAGGTTGCGCTCCGGCGGCCCCGTGTCCGCGCCGGCGACGTGGATCGTGTCCCCGCCCGCCGGCCGGATGGCGAGACTGAGCCGATCGGCCAGCGCGAGCGGGAGGACCACGGAATGCAGCGCGTGAAAGCCGTCCTGCCGCCGGCCCACGACCGCGAGCGTGAGGTTCAGCTTGGCCGGCGCGAGGCGCACGACGGGGGCCAGCCGGTGCGAGGCGTCCGTCACGCGTCGCTCACGTGTCGTCCGCGCCGTCGAGCGCCGCCCGGCGATCACGGGCCTTGCCCTGACCGGCCCGGCCGCGCCGGTCCTGCCCGATCGCTCCGAGCTCCTCGCGCAGGCGCAGCCACTCACCGACCGCGAGCGTCTGGGGCCGCCGGTCGGGCTCGATCCCCGCCGCCGCAAGGGCGGCCTGGACGCGATCGGCCGGGACGGGCAGCTGTCGGGTCAGGACGTTGTGGAGCATCTTGCGCCGCTCGCGGAAGCCCGCCTGGACGAGGCGCCACAGCTCGTCCTCGACGTCGGCATCGGCCAGCCGGTCGTCCTCCGGGTACGGCTCGAGCACGATCACGGCCGATGCGACGGCCGGGGCCGGTTCGAACGCCTCCGGCGGAACATCGAGGGCGATCCGGACGCGGGCGTGGTACTGGACGAAGACGGACAGGTAGCTCATCCGGCCGGGCGGCGCCGCGATCCGCTGTGCCACCTCGCGTTGGACCATGAGCACGAGCCGCTCGGGCCGCGGCGTCGTGCCGAGCAGGCGGTGGAGAACGGGGCTGGTGATGTGGTACGGCAGGTTCGCGACCACGTCGTACGGCGCCGGCACGAGCCGGGTCAGGTCCTCGTCGAGGGCGTCGCCCTCGATCAGGCGGAGACCGGACAAGCGGTCCGGAGTGTCGCGGTCGCCCTCCACGAGCGCGTCGGCGAAGCGCGCGCGCAGGAGGTGCGCCAGCCCGTGATCGAGCTCGACGGCGGTCACCGCGGCGCCCGCCTCGAGCAGGGCGCCCGTCAGCAGGCCGAGGCCCGGTCCGATCTCGAGGATGCCCCGGCCGGGCCCGGGATCGGCCTCGGCGAGGATGGCCTCCAGCACGTCAGGATCGGCCAGGAAGTTCTGGCTCAGGCCGTGGCGCGCGCGGATGCCGGCGTCGCGCAGAGTCCGGCGCACCGCGAGCGCGTCGACCCGCGGCCCGCGGGTCCTCACCGCTCGGCGAGCGGCAGCGACGGCCGCGCGTCGAGATCGAGGCCGGCGCGATCTCCAGCCGCGAACCGCCAGGCGCCGGCGGCCCCGATCATCGCCCCGTTGTCCGTGCATAGACCGGGCCGTGGCACGATGAGCGGCAGCCCGCACGCCTCCGCCTCCCCGGCGAGCCTCGCCCGGAGGGCGGCATTCGCCGCCACGCCGCCGCCGAGCACGATCGACCGGGCGCCGCACGCCTCTGCCGCGCGGATGGTCTTCGTGGCCAGCACCTCAACGACCGCCTCCTGGAATCCCCATGCCAGCTCGGCGGTCACCTCGGCCGCGAGCGGCTGCGAGCCATCGGCCGGCAGACCGGCATCCGCCCGGGCTTGGTCCACGATCCGGCGGGCCGCGGTCTTGAGGCCCGAGAAGCTGAAGTCGTACGAGTCGCGCAGCCAGGCGCGCGGGAAGATCGCGTCGTGGCGGTCCGCTCCCTCCGCCGCTCGCTGGATCGAGGGGCCGCCGGGATACGGCAGGCCGAGCAGCCGGCCGACCTTGTCGAACGCTTCGCCGGCTGCGTCATCGACGGTCTGGCCCAGGAGCCGGTAGGTGAGGTGGTCCTGCATCTCGACCAGGAAGGTGTGACCGCCGGACACGACCAGCGCGACCAGCGGAAAGGGCGGCTCATCGCGTTCGGCGTCGCCAGGGTCCAGCAGCCACGCCGCGTAGACGTGGCCCTCCAGGTGGTTGACGCCGACCAGCGGCTTGTCATGAGCCCAGGCGAGCGTCTTGGCGAAGCTCACGCCGACGAGCAGCGAGCCGGCCAGACCCGGTCCCCGCGTGACCGCGACCGCTCCGACATCGTTCCACGACACACCGGCGTCCGCCCACGCCGCGTCGAGGACCGGCACGATCCACCGGAGATGCGCGCGGGCCGCGACCTCCGGCACGATGCCGCCGGTTCCGGCGTGGAGGGCGACCTGCGAGGCGACCACGTTGGCGAGGATGCGGCGACCGCCCTCGATGAGCGCGATGCCGGTCTCGTCGCAGGACGACTCGACAGCCAGCAGGAGCGGGCCGCTCATGGACCTGGACCCGCTCCCGGCGGGTGCGGCTGATCGCGCGGGCGGTCCGGCTCGTCGCCGGCCCGGACCGGCTGGCTGCCGGCGGTGCCGTGGGCCTGCAGAGTCGCGAGTTCGGCGCGGAGCCGCTCGATCCGTTCAGCCATTCGGGCCGAGTCGAGCGTCTCGGTGGTCATGATCAGCGCGTCCTCCCGGTCGTCGCCGTAGTAGTTCGGGCGGATGCCAACCGGCCGGAAGCCGTACTTCTCGTACAGGCGCCGGGCCGGCAGGTTCGAGAGCCGGACCTCGAGCGTCGCTTCGCGCGCGCGTCGCTCGAGGGCGAGGTCGAGCAGCGCAAGGAGCAGTCGCTCGCCGACCCGTCGCCGGCGCCAGGCCGGGTGGACAGCGAAGGTCGTGATGTGGGCCTCGTCGACCATCACCCACATGCCGGCGTAGCCGACCAGCTCGTCCGCCGCCCGGACGACGAGGTAGGTCGCCATCCGGTTCGTCTCGAGCTCGCTCCGGTAGGCGTGCGGAGGCCAGGGCGTGGTGAAGCTCGCCAGCTCGATCGCGTAGACCGCCGGCAGATCGGTCAACCGCATCGCCTCGATGCGCAACCTCAGCGGGGGTCGTGCGACCACGCCACCTCCCCGGTCGCCGCCGCCACGCCGCGCGGCAGCGTGACGTACTCGGGGACGAGCTCACTGAGCGGGTCGCCGCCCTGCCGAAGCCGCTCGGCACCGAGCCGCAGGAGCACCTCGCCGAGCCCCGCCCGGGCTCGTTCACCGCGCGCCACCGCGTCCGTCGGCGCCCGCTCCGCCAGGTCCACGGCCACGAGGACGTCGTCCGGCGCGAGATCCGGCTCCGACCCGCCCGCCAGGCGCCGCGCGGGTCGCCCTGCCCGGACCTCGACCCGGTCGGATGGTCCCGCGGGCATCAGCAGGACGAGACGCTCGAGGGGCAGGCCCGCATCCACGGCCGCGGCGACGAGCAGCGCCTCGCCGGTCGGGACGCCGCCGATCCGGCAACCGAGGGCGTGGGCCAGCGCCTTGGCCGTGGCGAGCCCCACCCGCAGCCCCGTGAACGCGCCGGGCCCCGTTCCGACCACGATTCCGGTCAACTGCGAGCGCTGCAGGCCCGTCTCGCTCAACAGCCGCTCGATCGCGGGCAGGAGCTGCTCGCCGTGACGGTGACCTGCCGGCCAGCGTGACAGTCCCAGTCGAGCGCCGTCCGGCGAGGCGATGCCGATGACCACCTCGCCCGTCGCCGTGTCCATGGCAAGGATCGCGCCGGGCCGCTCGTCCATCAACCGACTGCGCCCAGATAATGGGCGTGGCCGGGCGACGTGGCCCGCAGCTGGATCGTCCGCGGCTCGTCCCCGCTGCCCGCGATCAGCACGTCGAGCCGCTCCGCCGGCAGGGCGGCGGCGAGTCGCTCCGGCCATTCGATCAGCGTGACGCCGAGCGCCTGTCGCTCGTCGAGCAGGCCTCCGTCGACGGCGTCAACGCCGTCGACGAGTCGGTAGAGGTCCACGTGGAAGAGCGGCAGCCGGCCCATGTACTCGGCCATCAGCACGAAGGTCGGCGAGTTGACCGTCGCGGTCACGCCCAGGCCGGCCGCGAACCCCTTGGCCAGCTGGGTCTTGCCGGCGCCCAGCTCGCCCCACAGGCAGAGCCGGTCGCCGTTCCGGGCGGCGCGGGCGAGCGCGGCCCCGATCCGCTGCGTGGTCGCGGCATCGGGGCTGCGCAGGTCGCGCTCGAGGATGGTCGACGAGGTCACCGGCCGAGGGTAGCCCAAGGCGTGGCTCGCTGCGGGGCACCGCTCCGCCGCGGCGCGCGGTCTTACGTCAGGCGCTCGAGGTCGCCGATCGGCATGGCGATCGGCGCATCCTCGCCGAACCGGACGAGCGCGGCCTCGAGATGGGTCCCCCCGGAGAAGCGGCGAAGGCCGGCGAAGCCGGCCCACTGACCTCGCCGGCCGGCCAGCGGACCGCTCCGGACGTGGATCATGTCCGGCGGATCGACCTCCGGTGGAACGCCCTGCGGGTCGAAGACGAGCGCCGGCGGCGTGCCGACGATCGCCACCTCCCGACCCGCGAGGCGCTCGAGCAGCCGCATCGCTCCCTCGGCGATCGGACGGCGCTGGGAGCCGTGCAGCACGAGGACCCCGAACGCCGGCACCTGGTGGAGGGATGATCGCTGGCGTGCCTCCGAGGCGAGGTAGTCCCGGCGGTCCTTGCCGGGCAGCGTGGCGACGATCACGCCGCGGATCCCCATTGCCCGAGCGCGGGTGAGCGCCTCGGCATCGATCCGGGCGCCGACGACGAGGATCGCGCCGGCCGACCCGACGTCCAGCGAGCGCGGGCGCAGCTCCCCGTCGGCCCCGGTTGCGATCTCGAGGCGCCCGCGGGCGGCATCGCCGAGCGCGAGCACCCCCCAGAGGGCCGAGCCCGCGCTCCGGATCACCAGCCCCACACCGGGGCGGACCTCGCGAACGATCCCCTCGATCGGCGAGTGAACGGCCTCGTGCTGCTCGCCGATGGCGATCCGCCAGCGGCCGCCGGTCTCGAACAGGATCTCGCCCTCGGGGGGTGGCGACCGGCTTCCCTCGCCACCACGCGCGGCCGGGGCGGCGCTCCAGCGGTCACCGGGCTTGCCGCCCGGCCGGGCCGGGACGTCGATCAGGCGGGCATCCCGGAGCCGGTCCGCGAGGGGGATCCCGGGCACGACGGACTGGCCGGCGGTCACCCTTGGCCGGTCGCCGGGCCGGAGCGGGAGCCAGGCGTCCACGGTCGGCTCGATGAACCGGCGGCTGGACACGAGCTCGAGGCCGGGCGGCATCGTCCGGGCGAGCGGGTCGGTCATGGCTCACCGCCGATCCACAGGGCACCCTGCCAGGCTGCCAGGAGCTCGCGGCGCCGGTCCGGACGGTCCGGCAACCGGAGCGGGACGTCACGCAGGTCGACCAGCAGGCCGCCCAGGCCGCCCGCGACGTCGACGGCGAAATGGCGGCCGCGCGTCCCCAGCCGAACGGTGTCCCGGAACTCGAACTCCGCGACGGCGGTCTCGCCGGGCGGAAGGTCGACGAGCTCCAGGCCGCCCGGGAGCAGGTCCAGCTCCGACGACCCGGCGGTCCCGTGGACCACCAGCCGGCCGCCGCTGCGCCCGGCGCGCATGCCCTGGGGCATGATCACCGAGCCGAGCGGCACGAGCAGGTCGCTGGCCAGATCGGCCACGACGGCCAGCCGCTGCGGTGCCGCCCCGATCGTCCCGAGCGGCGCCAGCAGACGCGCGTGATCGTAGGCCAGCTGGACCGCACCGGCTCGGCGGACCACGTCGGCCACGGCCAGCGCGATCGCCGGCCCGGGTGCCACGGCGAAGGCGCCCCCGGAGACGACGAGGAGATCGGCCGGCGGCAGCGCACTGAGCTCCGGCGTGGCGGCGACCAGTCGGGCGACGGCCGCTCGGGCGGCGGCCAGCCGGAACGCGGCGCCCTCGCCGGTGACGTGGCCCCACGGGAGCAGCCGAAGGTCTCGCAGGCGGTCGCGCGTGCGGTGGCGGTCGAGCCGAACCGTCGACCAGGCCAGCACACCGTCGATCGACGCCTCGTCGGGCTCGATCGGAACGAGGCCGCCGCTGGCGTGGACGGACCACTGGAGATTGCCGGGCTCGTCGGTCCGTCCCGGGCCGGCCTGCACACGGACGCCGCCATCGAGCCCGATCTCGATCCCCTCGACGCGTCGGTCGAGCGCAGCGGCAAGTGCCCGCACGCCCAGTGCGAAGGCCGGCCGCGACTCGTCCGCTCCACCCCGCGCACGCCCGAGCAGCTCAAGCAGGGCGGTGCCGGGCGGTGCTCCGGCCGTGGCGGCAGGGCCCAGAAGCACCTCGCCCGGGCGATCCGGCGCAGCCGCGAAGCGGGGGGCCTGCTCCGCCATCGCACCGGTCAGGATGACCGTCAGCTCCGGCCGCCGTGACGCGGCCGCCGCGGCCAGCGCGGCGAGTGAGCCGAGCGCATTGCGCTCGTCGGCCGCAGCGGGCTCGCCAGCGCCGACGAGGATCGTGCGCACGTCACGATCGAGGAGCAGGCTCGACAGGGCCAGCGAGTCGAGCCGTTCGGCGCTGCCGGACCGGACGCGCCAGCCGGTCCGCTGCCCGGCCGCGACGAGCGGCTCGAGCGATCGCTCCGTCGCGGCGATCACCGCCAGCCCCACGGGCGGGGTCGACCGTGCCATCAGTCGCGGCCAGCGGTCGGACGACTCGGTCTGGAGCGCCGCCGCGAGCAACGGGTCTGACGCGACGAAGCGGGCGGTCAACGCCGCCAGCACGGCGTCGGCCGGCGCTCCGGCGGGCAGCGACAGCGCCCCGAGCAGCCGGAGCCTCCCGGCCACCCGGCCAACGAGCGCGACAGCCGTCGTCGCGACCCCCAGGTCCATCGCGTAGAAGGCGCGCGCTTCGCCGCTCACGGCGCCACCATTCCCGGGCGCAGCGGGATGCGGGCCAATCGCGCCGCCCGGGACGGAATCATGGCTGGCTCAGGCGTCCCAGGTCGACTCTTCGTCGATCTCCTCCAGCCGCGCGATGAGCAGCTCGATCCCGGCATCGTCGGCAAGGATGGCGGTCACGCCCTCCAGCTCGCCCCCGAACAGGCCGCGCAGGACCGGGTCGAAGAAGAGCATCGCGTTCGCGCCGAGCGGACGGTACGGGCGGCTGGCCTGCAGAAAATGAACCGCCGGACCGGTCAGCCCGCGCACCTGGATCTCGCGTGCGACCTCCTCGACGAGCTCGTCGCGCTGCTCCTCGCCGGGCTCGAAGGGCAGGCTCACCGGGCGACGGGTCGATCGACGGCAGGCACCGGCTCGCCCGCCGGCTCGGCCAGGGCGGCCTGGAACGCCTGGTAGGCGGCGGCACCGCGGAGCGCGAAGACAACGTGCTCGATCGTGGCCCACGCCGGCAGCTCCTCGCGCACGGTCCGGACCGTGATCCGCGCCGACTCGTCGAGCGGGAACCCGCCGACGCCGGTGCCGAGGGCGGGAAAGGCGACGCTCGTGGCGTTGATTTCGCCGGCCCGGGCCATGGCGCTCCTGACGGCCGCCTCGATCGCGGCCGCGCTCGTCCGGCGATCGCGGTCGAGCGAGACGGCGTGGATGACCGCGCGCGCCGCGAGCCTGCCGGACGGCGTGACGATCGACTCGCCGAGCGTGACCGGCGCCTGCCGGACGGCGGCCAGCTCGATCTCGTCGCCGCCGGCGCGCTTGATGGCGCCGCCGACGCCGGTCGCCATCCACAGCGAGACGGTGGCGGCGTTCACGATGGCGTCCACCTCGAGGTCGCAGATGTCGCCGTTCCAGAGCTCGATCCGAGCCACCGATTCTCCCCGCGCGCGAGCGTCCGGATCCCGACCGCTCCGGCCGCCGCATGGTACACCCGAGGCAATCGGGCGGACATGCCGGTGACCACCTCCCACGCGTTGGTGGCTCGGGCGCGCGCCACGGTCCGGACGTCGATCCGATCGTCGTCCTGCCGCCCGAGCAGCACGAACTCATCGTCCTCGTCGACCGGTGGGCCGGGAACCGTCGTGACGTCGGCCATCACGGCGTCCATCGCGACGTTGCCCACGAGCGGCACACGGACGCCGCGGACGAGGGCCTGGGCCCGGTTCGAGAGGGAGCGTGGCCAGCCGTCCCCGTAGCCGACCGGCAGGGTCGCGATCCGGCTCGGGCGGGTCGTGGTGAAGGTCGGGCCGTAGCTCACGCCGTGACCGGCCGGCAGATCCGCGACCCTGACCGCCCGGGCGTGGAGGCTGAGCACCGGTCGGAGCAGCGCGCCGAGCGCGGACTCCACGGGTCCGATGTCGTCCGGGACGATGCCGTAGATGGCAAGACCGGGGCGCACCGCGTCGTGGGCCGGCGCATTGCCGAGGACCAGGGCACCGGACGCCGCCACGTGCCGCGCCGGCACACGCACGCCAGCCGCCGCGAGTCGTTCGAGGGCGTCACCAAAGACCCTCACCTGGCGCGCGGTCAGCGTGGCCGCGCCGGGATCCTGGAGATGCGTCCAGATGCCCGCCAGACGAAGCCCATCCACCAGCGTGATGCGGCGCGCGGCGTCGGCCACCTCGGCGATGGGAACCCCACCCCGACCGAGCCCGGTCTCCACCTCGAGATGGACCGCCAGCGTGCGACCGCCGGACCACCCCTCGGCCGCCGCGACCAGCCGGTCCAGCAGCGCCGCATGACCGGCCGTCGTGGCGACGCCCGCATCGGCCGCTCGATGGGCGAGGGACGGCGGCACCGGGTAGAGCACCAGGATGGGGATCGCCACGCGCTCGTCCCGCAGCGCGAGCGCCTCGTCGAGGGTCGCAACGCACAGCCCGTCCGCACCGGCCGCCTCGAGCGCGAGCGCGACCGGCCCGGCACCGTGGCCGTACGCGTCGGCCTTGACCACGGGCTCGATCCGCACACCCGCCGGGACTGCCGCGCGGATGGCCGCCAGGTTGGCGGCGAGGGCGTCGACGTCGATCTCGAGCCAGGCGGTCCGGGGCAACGGCGGGAGGCCCGCATCGGCGAGTCGGGCCTCGATCGGTGGCCGCGGAGGGCGTGGTGCGGTCAGGCCGGGCCCCCGCTCGTCCCCTGATCGCGTGCCCGGAACCCGAGGCGTGCCCCGGCCCGCCGTCGCTCGGCGATCGCCGCCAGCCGGCGCCTGGCCATGGCGATCGGCTCCGGCAGGTCCGAGGCGAGCAGCCCCGCGTCCCCCAGGCGCTCGCGGACCGTCTCGCCGGCAAGGCCGTGCAGGTAGACGCCGAGTCGAGCGGCGTCGAAGGGCGCCAGGCCCTGGGCGAGCAGCGCGCCGATGACGCCGGCCAGCACGTCGCCGGTGCCGCCACTGGCCAGGGCGGGGTTCTCGAACGGAGCGACCGCGATCGATCCGTCCGGTCCGGCGATGACCGTGCGGGCGCCCTTGAGGACAACGACCTGCTGCCACGTCTCGGCCGCGTCGCTGGCTGCGGCGGCGCGCGCCTCGTCGTCGACGTTGAGCTCGCCCGGCGGGTCCGGCTCGAGGCCGCCGGCCGCCCGCAGCCGCACGAACTCCCCGGCATGGGGAGTCAGCACGGCTCGGCGGTTCACACCCTCCCACCAGGCGTCGAGGCTGGCCAGGGAGCGCAGCGCCTCGGCGTCGAGCACGATCGGCGCGGGGGTCGGGTCCTCCGGCACCGCGAGCAGGCGACGGACGAGCTCGGTCGTGGCCAGGCCGGGGCGAAGACCGGGGCCCAGGACGATCGCGTCGTGCTCGTGGTCGAGGATCCGCGCCAGCGCGTCGGTCGGATCGACCTCCTCGACGTCGTCCTCCGGCAGCGCCATCGTGGTCGCCTCGACGACCTTGGCCGCGAAGAGGGGCTGGAGTGATTCCGGTACCGCCAGCGTCACGAGCCCGGCCCCGGCACGCCCGGCGGCCCGGCACACGAGCAGCGCCGCGCCGGCGTAGTCGAGTGAGCCGGCGATCACGAGCAGCTTGCCGAAGTCGCCCTTGTGACCGCGCGACGGCCGCTCCGGGATCAGGTCGGCGACCGCCTCGTCATCGAGCACGGGCCGTTCGGGTTCCGGCTCGACGCCCGGGGAACGCGCTCCGAAGCCGACCGGTCGCTCAGTCACGGGGGTCCTCGCCGCCGCCGGGGGTCCCCCGCCCGGCGTCCTGCAGCGCCCGGAGCCGCTCCATCCGCGCCAGCAGCCGGCGCTCCCGGTCGTCGAGCCGCTCGTCGATGTCGAGCGGAAACACGTACCGCCCGCCAGCGCTTCGGACGCCGAACGCGATCGCCACCGCGTAATCAGCCTCGTGGCTGATCGACACGGCAACGCGCTCCATGCCCAGCTGCTCGGCGCGCTGCGCCGCCCGGCCGTGCAGCCGGATCGAGGGCTGACCGGTGGGCAGCCGCTCGACCTCGATGTCCCGCCAGCCGATCCCCCGCACGCCAAGGCCGAGCACTTTCGAGACCGCCTCCTTGGCTGCCCACCGGCCGGCGAGCGTGGTGGGCCGGTCGCGCACGTAGCGCTGCTCGGCCGGGGTCAGGACCCGCCGCACGAACCGGGCACCGAAGCGCTCGAGCGTCCGGCGGATCCGGTCGACGCGGATGATGTCGATCCCGACTTCTTCGATCGAACCGGCAGCCTCAGCGGGCATGGGCCACCCGGATTACTCGACGGTGACGGACTTGGCGAGGTTGCGCGGCTGGTCCACGTCCGTGCCGCGAGCGACGGCGACATGGTAGGCGAAGAGCTGAAGCGGAATGATGGCCAGGACCGCGCTGAGCGCCTCGTGCGTGTCCGGGACCCAGCAGACGTCGTCGGCGAAGCGCTCGACCTGCGAGTCGCCTTCCGTCGCGATCGCGATCACCCGGGCATCCCGGGCGCGACCCTCCATCACGTTGCTGACGACCTTCTCGTAGACGGACGAGCGGGTCGCGACCGCCACCAGCGGGCACTCCGCGTCGAGGAGCGAGATCGGGCCGTGCTTCATCTCGCCGGCCGCATACCCCTCGGCGTGGACGTAGCTGACCTCCTTGAGCTTGAGCGCGCCCTCCAGGGCCGCTGGGTACGTGTAGCCGCGCCCGACGTACATGAACCCGCGGGAGTTGACGTATCGACGGGCCAGCTCCGGGACGCCGGTCGCGGCCTGCAGGGCGCGGGCAGCCGCCTCCGGCAGGGCGCGCAGCGCGGCGCCAAGCTCGAGCTCCTGTTCCGCACCCAGCGCCCCGCGCGCCTTGGCAATCGCCGCGGCCAGCACGACCAGCGTGGTCACCTGCGTCACGAACGTCTTGGACGCGGCGACCGCGATCTCCGGACCGGCCTGCAGGAACAGGACCCGGTGGGCCTCGCGCGTGATGGCCGAGCCGACGGTGTTGGTCACGGCGATGATCGGGCAGCCGCGCTCACGGGCAAGGCGGGTCGGCGCGATCGTGTCCGCGGTCTCGCCGGACTGGGTGACGGCGATGACCAGGGTGCGCTCGTCCAGCGGCGGCGGGCCGTACCGGAACTCGGAGCCGAACGTCGCGCGAGCGGGGATGCCGATCCAGTCCTCGATCGCGGTCGCGCCGACGAGCGCCGCGTAGTAGGCGGTCCCGCAGGCGACCAGCTCGACGCGGTCGATGGTCCGGAGCGTCTCGTCGAATCCCTCGAGCTCCTCGAGCCAGATCCGGTCGTTGCGGGTCACCCGGCCGGCGATCGCCTGCCGGAGCGATGTCGGCTGTTCGTGGATCTCCTTGAGCATGAAGTGCTCGTAGCCGCCCTTCTCGGCCGACTCGGGCGACCAGTCGACGGTCGTGACGGCCCGCTCGACCGGCGCGCCGTGGATGTCCGTGATGGCGACGCCGGACGGCCGGATGTCCGCGACGTCGCCCTCCTCCAGGTAGATCACCCGGTTCGTGTGGGCCAGGATGGCCGCCACGTCGCTGGCGAGGAACGACTCGCCGTCCGCCACGCCGACGACGAGCGGGACGTCCTGGCGTGCCCCGACCAGGCGGTTCTCGCCGCGGTGCATGACGACCAGCGCATAGGCGCCTTCGAGCTTGCGGAGTGCCGCTCGGGTCGCCTCGGCGATGTCGCCGGTGTAGGCCTCCTCGATGAGGTGGGCGATCGCCTCCGTGTCCGTCTCCGACGTCAACCGGTGGCCGCGCGCCTCGAGCCCGTCGCGCAGATCGCGGAAGTTCTCGATGATCCCGTTGTGGATGACGGTGATCTCGCCGGTGCAGTCCTGGTGCGGGTGCGCGTTGAGGTCGTTCGGCCGGCCGTGGGTCGCCCAGCGCGTGTGGGCCAGCCCGATCGCCGCGTGCGGGGTCCGGTCCGCGATGGCCGTCTGGAGGTTCGCCAGCTTGCCGGCGCGCTTCTCGACGAAGAGGTCGCCGTCCTCGTCGACGAGCGCGATCCCGGCCGAGTCGTAGCCCCGGTACTCGAGCCGCTTCAGGCCCTCGATGAGAATCGTGCCCGCCTCGCGCGGACCGGTGTAGCCGACGATGCCGCACATGCCAGTCAGGTTCTCCGTTCAACCACCCGGGAAACGGGCGGGTCGCGGTCAAGCACGAGACCCTCGGAGGTCGGAGGCGGAGCTCCGCGACGCCATCCGCCCGAGGACTCGGAGGCGGAGCTCCGCGACGCCATCCGCCCGAGGGCTCAGTTTAGTCGCTCCCCGGCGAGCGTCGCGAGCGTGTCCGCGAGCTCGACCACCAGCGCCGCGTCCTCGCCTTCGACCATGACCCGCAGGGCAGGCTCCGTGCCGGATGGCCGGACGAGGACCCGGCCGGCGCGGCCGAGCCGCGCCTGGGCCTGCTCGATCGCGTGCTGCAGGGGCCGGTCGCCCTCCCACTGGTCCTTGTGCCGGGCCCTCACGGCACGTTGTTGCTGCGGCAGCATCGGGATCTGGGCGGCCAGCTCGCCCAGCGCGGCGCCGCGCCGGGCCATCACCCGGAGGAGCTCGACGGCGGTCACGATCCCGTCGCCCGAGGTGGTGTGGTCGAGCACGATGACGTGCCCGCTCTTCTCCCCGCCCAGGGAGGCGCCGGACACCTGCATCCCCTCGAGGATGTACTTGTCCCCGACCGGCGTCCGGATGACCTGCCCCCCGGCGTTCTCGACGACCCGCTGGAGACCACCGTTCGAGAGGACCGAGACGACGAGGGCGCCCTGGGGCAGGGTGCCGCGCTCGAGCCGGTCGAGGGCGAGGATGCCCAGCACCTGGTCGCCGTCGACGACCTCGCCGGACGCGTCGACCGCGATCAGCCGGTCCGCGTCGCCGTCGAGCGCGAACCCGGCCTCCGCGCCCGAGGCGAGGACAGCGGCCTGGAGGGCGGCCGGGTCCGTCGCCCCCGACCGGACGTTGATGTTCACGCCGTCCGGCTCGTTGTGGATGACCTCGACCCGGGCGCCCGTGGCGGCGAGGATCCCGGGTGCGACGACGCCGCCGGAGCCGTGAGCGCAGTCGAGGATGACCCGGACGCCGTCCGCTCCGACGTTCGCCGCCAGCGCCGTCCGGTGCTCGACGTATCGGGCCAGCAGCTGCCGGGCATCGTACGCCTGGCCGATCGCCTCGTTGCCCACCCCGCCGAGCTCCTCGGAACGCCAGATCAGGTGCTCAAGCTCGTCCTCGATGCTGTCATCCAGCTTCAGGCCGTCCCGGTCGAGCACCTTGAGCCCGTTGTCCTCGGCCGGGTTGTGCGAGGCGGAGACCATCAGGCCGGCCGCGAACGGACCGTTGCCGGTCAGGAACGCGAGGGCCGGCGTCGGGACGACCCCGAGCCGGTGGACGTCCGTGCCGAGGCTCGTCGCCCCGGCGGTGAGGGCGGCCACGAACATGTCACCGCTCCGGCGCGTGTCCTGGCCGGTCACGACCTGCCCGCCGCGCTCGGCGAGTCGATGGGCGACCGCACGCCCCAGGGCGTAGGCCACCGGCGGCTTCAGGTCGACGTTCGCGATGCCACGGATTCCGTCCGTGCCGAAGAGACGGGCCAACGGGGCTCCTTCCGGGATGCGGGGCTACGGTGATGCGGCCGGGCTGGCGGCTGGCGCCGGGCTCGGGGATGGCGGCTGCCCGACCGTCACGATGACCGATGGCGGGCTGGCCGTGTCGAGCGTCAGGCCGGCCGGCAGATCGGCGGTGATGGGAACCTCGTGCTGCCCGGGCCCCAGGCCGCCAACGGCCGCCTCGACGTTGAATTCCCGACTCTCGAGGCGATCCAGGTCGGCGACCGATCCGCCGAGGGTCACCAGGACCCGGTTGGTGGAGAGCGTGTACGTCCGGTCGGCGAGCGCACCCTCGAGGGCGACGCCCGCGCTGAACGTCCGCGTTCCGGCCACCGCGCGGAGCGTGATCCGGACGCCGACCGTCCCGTCACCCACGGTCAGGACGCCGACCGGCAGGGCCAGCTCGACGTCCCGGTCGATCGTCTCCGTGGCGCCCTCGATCGAGATCGGCGCGGTCGGCGCGGTCGTCACCGCCGCCAGCTCGTCGGCATCGCCCTCGATCGTCATGACGAGCGGATCGACCACGATCGAGGCCAGCTCGAAGCCGGGCGCCGGGCTGCCCTCCACGACCGGGGTGACCGGCACCGTCCGGGTCTGGCCATCGGTCAGTACGGCGATCCGCACGTGGACCGCCGGCGGCTCGACGTCGACGCCGAGCACCGGGTCGCCCTGCGTGTCGACTGGGACCAGGACGACATCGCGGTTGATGTCGATCCCGGCCGGCTCGATCGGGACGCGCGCCTCGGCGCGGTCCACCCGCTGGACCAGCGAGGCCGGGCCGCTCACCTGGACGCTCTCGCGATCGACCTCCGCTGGCCGGACGTCCAGCCCGGGCGGGACCTCGCCCGTGACGACGCGCACGGGCGCGGGCTGCCTGACGATCTCGTCGAGGGTGACGCTGATCTGCCGGGGCTCCCACTCGAAGACCTCGACCCGGGGGTCGACCGGCTCGAGCTCCACGTTGACGGTCGTGATGCCGGTGCCCACGCCCGGCGCGCCGAGATCGACCGTGGCGATGAAGCTGGAGCTGGTGACCGGCACGTCGTCCGGCGCGAAGTACCGAACCCTCGTCACGTCGGGGAGCGGCGCCAGGAGCTGGACTTTGTCTGGCTGGTTGCGCGGCTTGATCTCCACCTGGACGGGCACCTGGCGCGTGTCCTGGGCGATGACCAGGATGCCGTAGAGCAGGCTGGCGAGGACGAGTGCCGCGAGCTTGAGCGGCCAGTTGTGAACGACGAAGGCGAGCAGGCGGGTCATCGACGGACCCAGGTGGCGGGTTCCTCCTCGGGCTCCCCCTCGGGCTCAGCCACCGATCGGCGGGCCTTCGCGCCGGTCTGTCGGCGGTCAGCCGGCACAGGGGCGACGTTGGCGGGCACGTTCGCGGCGGGCGCCCCGTCCGCTGGATCCGATGGCGCGACCGCGCCACCGGCGATCGGCGGTGGTGGAGCCGACGACCGCCGAGCCGGCTCGCCGGTCGTCGGCTCGGGGGACGGGGCTCCGGCCGCGCCGGCGTCGGGTCGGGGCCGTCGGTCGCGGCCCACCATCCGGCCCAGCTCGGCCAGCCGCGGCGCTCGACCACCTGTCTGGCGCTCCGTGCCGCGACGGGCGAGCATCGTGCGCCCGCTCTGGGGCGTCAGCAGAGTTCGCAACGCCCGGGCCAGCTGCGCCTCGTTCAGGTTGCGCACGATCCGCGCACGTTCCACGAGGCTGATCTGCGCGTTCTCCTCGGACACGACGACGACCACGGCGTCGGTCTGCTCGGTGATGCCGAGGGCCGCGCGGTGGCGCGTCCCGAACCGCTCGGTGTGGATCGTGGTCTCGGCCAGCGGCAGCAGCGCCCCGGCCGCGATGATCGTCCCCTCGCGGATGATCACCGCGCCGTCGTGGAGGGCGGTCCGGGGCGTGAAGATCGTGCACAGCAGGTCGGACGAGAGATCGGCGTGGAGCATCACGCCGCTCTCGGCGATCTCCTCCAGGCCCGTGTCCCGCTGGAGGACGATCAGTGCCCCGTGGCCCTCCGCGGACAGCGATGCGGCGGCCCGCGCCACCTCAGCCGCCACGTGCTCGGTCGCGCGGTGCTCGGCCGGCGAAAGGAGCCAGCCAAAGGAACCGACGCGCCCGATCCGCTCCAGCGCGCGGCGCAGCTCCGGCTGGAAGACGACGACGAGGGCGAACACGCCCACGAACGCGCCGGTCTGCATGATCTGGGTCAGGAGGCGGAACGACAGGGCGTCGGCGACTGCATAGACCACGAACAGGACGGTCACGCCGGCGACCAGGCTGACCGCCCGCGTGCCGCGGATCAGCCGGAAGAGCGAGTAGATGAGCACGGCCGTGAGCCCGATGTCGACCAGCGTCAGGGCATCGGCCTGATCGAGGATCGACTCGAGGAGCTGCGGCATCGTCGAGCGAGTGTAGCATCGGGTCGGGGCCATTCCGCCCGCGCCGCTCCGCGCCGGCGGCCGCGCGGCGACGTGCTCGGCGACCCGGTGTCGTCAGCCGCTGAACCGGCCGGATCAGCGGCGCGCTTCGGCGGCGCGGCGCCCTGCTGCCCGGCGTCCCGGCGCCACGCCGGGCCGGCCTTCGGACCGCCCGCCACCCGCGGCCTGGCTCAGGCGGCGGCCACCGGCGGCTCGCCCGCACCGCCGATCAGCTCGACGAGCAGCGCCTTCTGGACGTGGAGCCGGTTCTCCGACTGGTCGAGGACCAGGCTGCGGAGCCCGTCCAGAACATCGGATGTGATCTCCTCGCCCCGGTGGGCGGGGAGACAGTGCATCACGAGCGCCTCGGACCCGGCCGCCTCCAGCAGCGTGGCGTTCACCTGGTAGGGGGAGAAGGCGTCCCGGCGCTCCTCCGTCTCCGCCTCCTGGCCCATCGACGTCCAGGCATCGGTGTAGACGACGTGCGCGCCCGCGACGACCTCAGCCGGATCGTGACCGAAGACGAGGCTCGCGCCGGAGCCGGCCCCGAGCTCGCGCGCCCGCTCGACGATCCGCCGGTCCGGAGCGTAGCCCTCGGGATGGGCCAGCCGGACCTCGACGCCGAGCGTCGCGCCGAGGAGCGCGAGCGAGTGGTAGACGTTGTTGCCGTCACCGACAAAGGCGAGGACGAGCCCCGACAGCGACCCGAAGCGCTCGCGCATCGTGAACAGGTCGGCCAGCGCCTGGCACGGGTGCTCGCGGAGGGTCAGCCCGTTGACCACCGGCACGCCAGCCTGCGCCGCCAGCTCGACGACGACCTCGTGCGGGCCGGTGCGAGCCACGATCCCGTCGACGAACCGGTCCAGGTTGCGGGCCACGTCGCGGACGCTCTCCCGGGCGCCGAGCACCGTGTCGTGGGTCAGGTAGATCGCGTGGCCGCCAAGCTGGGTCATCCCGGCCTCCAACGTCACGCGGGTCCGGAGGCTCGGGCGCTGGAAGAGCATCGCGATCGTCCGCCCCGCGAGCGGCGGCTCTGCATGCCGCCGCGTCGCCCGGAACTCCGCCTTGAGCTCCGCCGCCCGCCCGAACAGCGCCTCGACCTCCGCCGCGGACAGGTCCGCCGCGCTGAGCAGGTCCCGCCCGCGCAGCGACGCGAGCGGCTTCGTGGCGCCCTTCATCCCGCCACTCTAGACGGCCCGGATCGCGAGCTCGCGCCCAGGCGGACGTCTACCGCTTGGTGTACTGAGGCGCCTTCCTTGCCCTCTTCAACCCGTACTTCTTGCGCTCCTTCATCCGCGGGTCGCGCGTCAGGAGCCCCGCCTGACGGAGCGGCAGACGGTTGGTGTCCGCGTCGACCTCGAGCAGCGCCCGGGCGATGCCGTGGCGGATCGCTCCGGCCTGGCCGGTCACCCCGCCGCCCTCGACCTTGATCATGGCGTTGAAGCGACCCTCGGTCCCGGTCACCCGGAAGGGGAGACGGACCTCGGCCTCGTTGAAGGCAGTGCCGAAGTGCTCGTCGAGCGACCGACCGTTGACGACGATCTCGCCCTCGCCCGGCAGGAGCCGGACGCGCGCGATCGCCGTCTTGCGGCGGCCGGTCCCGGAGAAGAAAGCGGGGGTGGCCATCGAATGTCTCCCTGTCAGGCGAGCGGCTCAGGCCGCTGGGCCTGATGGGGGTGGTCCGATCCGGCGTAGATCTTGAGCTTCCGGATCTGCTGCGCGCCGAGGCGGTTGTGGGGGAGCATGCCCTTGACCGCCCGGCGGATGACCTCCTCGGGGCGCCGCTCGAGCAGATGACCGAGCGTCTCCTGCTTGAGCCCCTGCGGATAGCCGCTGTGCCGGATATAGAGCTTGCTCTCCATCTTGTCGCGGCTGACCGAGATCCGCGCCGCGTTGAGGACGATCACGAAGTCGCCGGAGTCGAGGTTGGGCTGCCAGGTCGGCTTGTGCTTGCCCTCGAGAAAGCGCGCGATGCGCGACGCAAGCCGGCCGAGCGTCTCGTCGGTCGCATCCACGACCCACCAGCGTCGATCGATCTCGCTCTCGCGTGCGGCGTATGTCTTCGCGCTCATCGTCACGTTCGTTCTCCGTCCGATCGCCTCACCGGCCGCCCGAGGGCGACCAGGCGGAGGCACAGTCCCCGCGCCGGGGCCTTCGCCCCGTGGAGGGCCGGTCGCTGCGACTCGAGCGCCGCCGCGACCGCCGATTCTTCCAGTGTTCCTCGACCGACCTCCAGCAGGACGGCCACGATACGCCGGACCATGCCTCGCAGGAAGGCATCCGCCCGGACGTCGATCGTCACGAGCCGACCCGTCCTCCGAACCCGGACCGCGTGCACGGTCCGGACCGGCTGCCGGTCAGCCGACCCGAAGGCGCTGAAATCGTGCCGGCCGACGAGGGCCGACCCGGCGCGCGCCATCGCGTCGGTGTCGAGTGGGATCCGCACCCCGAGCGCCGTGCGCTCGCGGAGCGGACTCCGCGGCCCGTTCCAGACGGTATAGCGGTACTCCCGGTACCGCGCCGCGTAGCGAGGGTGAAACCCTGCCGGCACTCGCCGGAGCTCGCCGATCGCAAGGTCCGGCGGGAGCAGGCGATTGATCGCCTCGGCCAGCTCGCCATCGGCGGGACGCCCGGACCAGGTGAACGCGATCACCTGCCCCGTGGCGTGAACCCCCGCGTCGGTGCGGCCGGCGCCGTCGACGCGCCGACGCGTCCCGTCGCCGAGACGAGCCAGCACGGCCTCGAGCTCACCCTGCACTGTTCGAGTGCCGCGGGGTTGCTTCTGGAAACCCGCGAACGCAGTGCCGTCGTATTCCACCCGTGCGCGGTAGCGAACGGGGCCGCCCTCTCGAGCGGTCGCCGAGTCAGACGAGCTCGATCTGGACGATCTCCGCCGCGTCTCCCTGGCGCTGGCCGATCCGGATGATCCGGGTATAGCCCGAGGTCCGGTCGGCGTACTTCGGTGCGATCTCATCGAACAGCTTGTTGACGACGAGCGGCTCGTTCGGAAACTCCGAGACGACCGTCCGGCGTGCCGCAAGGTCGCCACGCTTGGCGAGCGTGATCATCCGCTCGACCCGGCCGCGAATCTCCTTGGCCTTCGCCTCGGTGGTCTTCACCCGCTCGTAGCGGAGGATCGAGACGGTCAGGTTCTTGTACAGCGCGAGCCGCGGCCCCTGCTTGCGCGAGAGCTTGCGCCCGCCGATGCGGTGAGCCACCGATCAGGCCTCCGCCTCGTCCTCGAACGGCTCGTCGTCGCCGTCCGCGTCCTCGACCAGATCGGACTCCGTCTCGGGGATGATGAAGCCGCGCATCCGGAGCCGCTCCTTCATCTCGTCGAGGGACTTCCGACCGAAGTTCCGCATCCGGAGCAGGTCGTCGTCCTTCAGCTGGAGCAGCTGGCCGACCTTGACGATGTTGTTGCGCTTCAGCGAGTTGTACGCCCGCATCGGCAGGTCCAGCTCCTCGATCGGCATGTCCAGCATGTTGGGCGGCAGCGCCGGCACGCCGGTCACCGCCCGATCCGACTGCCCGGCCGCCATGCTGCCGATCGTGACGAACGGCCGGAACTGGTTGACGAGGATCTCCGCCGAACGACTGAGCGCCTCTTCCGGGCTGATCGTCCCGTCCGTCTCCATCTCGATCGTCAGCTTGTCGTAGTTGGTCATCTGACCGACCCGCATGCTCTCGACCCAGTAGTTGACCTTGCGGACCGGGGTGAAGATCGCGTCGACCGCGATGACGCCGATCGGCAGCGGATCCGACCGCTCGGCGGCGAGATAGCCGACGCCGCGCTCGACGGTCACGTCCATCTCGATCGTCACGTCATCCGTGTCGAGCGTCATCAGCACGAGCTCCGGGTTGACGATCTCGACGTCCGCCGACTCGGCGATGTCGCCGGCCGTGACGGCACCGGCGCCGCTCTTGATCAGCCGCAGCTGGACCGGGTGAGTCGCGAAGCTCTTCAGCCGGAGCTTCTTGACGTTCAGGACGATCTGGGTGACGTCCTCCTTGACGCCGGGGATCGTGGAGAACTCCTGGTAGACGTCGCGGATCTGGATCGACGTGGCCGCCGCTCCCTCCAGCGACGAGAGCATCACGCGCCGGAGGGCATTGCCGAGCGTGACGCCGTAGCCTGCCTGGAGTGGTCCAGCCTCGTACTTGGCGTACGTGCCGGCTTCCTCGACGGGCTCGATCTGCGGGTTCTCGAGTTCGATCATCAGCGGGGGTTACCTCGAGTAGTACTCGACCACGAGCTGCTCGTTCAGGTCGAGCGGCATCTGGTCGCGGCGCGGCAGGTCGGCGACCTGTCCGCCCAGGGTGGCGGCGTCGACGCGGAGCCATTCCGGCGTCTGGTGCGAGCGGAGCGTCTCGCGGACGACCTTGAACGGCTCGCGGCTGCGATGCGATTCGCGGACCTCGATCCGGTCGCCGGGCCGCGCCTGGTACGAGGGGATGTTCGTCGGCCGGCCGTTGACCGTGAAGTGGCCGTGGCCGACCAGCTGGCGGGCCGACGGACGGCTGGGCGCGAAGCCCATCCGGTAGACGACGTTGTCGAGCCGCAGCTCGAGCGAACGAAGGAGGTTCTCACCGGTCACGCCAGGGCGTGAGTCGGCGTCGTTGAAGTAGTTCCGGAACTGCCGCTCGAGCACGCCGTAGGTCTTGCGGACCTTCTGCTTCTCGCGCAGCTGCAGGCCGTACTCGCCGACCTTGCGACGGCGGACGCCGTGCTGACCGGGCGGGCTGGGCCGTCGCTCGAACGCGCACTTCTTGGTGTAGCAGCGCGTGCCCTTGAAGAACAGCTTGGCGCCTTCGCGGCGGCAGATGCGGCAGACGGACTCGGTGTAGCGGGCCATGGGAGTTCTTGCCTAGACCCGGCGCCGCTTGGGCGCGCGGCAGCCGTTGTGCGGGGTGGGCGTGACGTCCGTGATGGCGGAAACCTCCAGGCCGGTCGACTGGAGCGAGCGGATGGCCTGCTCCCGCCCTGCACCCGGTCCCTTGACGTAGACCTCGACCTGGCGCATGCCGTGCTCCATCGCCCGGCGGGCGGCGCCCTCGGCGGAGAGCGCGGCGGCGTAGGGCGTGCTCTTCCGCGAGCCCTTGAAGCCGGCAACGCCGGCCGATCCCCAGCTGATCACGGCACCGGTCAGGTCAGTGATCGTGATGATCGTGTTGTTGAACGTCGCCTGGATATGGACATGTCCCTGCGGCACGTTCTTCTTTTCCCGGCGCCGTTGCTTGACGGCCCGCTTGCGTTCGGCCATGCGTGCTGTCGTTCCTCGCTACTTCTTGCGGCGGACGCCGACCGTCTTCTTCGGTCCGCGCCGCAGTCGGGCGTTCGTCTTGGTGCGCTGGCCCCGGACGGGCAGGTTCCGGCGATGGCGGAGGCCGCGGTAGGAGCCGATCTCGATCAGGCGTTTGACGTTCAGTGCGACCTCGCGACGGAGGTCGCCCTCGACCTTGTACCGCCGGTCGATCAGCTCGCGCAACCGGTTGACCTGCTCCTCGGTGAGGTCGCGGACCCGGGTGTCAGCGTTGATGTTGGTCTGGGTCAGGATCTTCTGGCTGGTCGGCAGACCGATGCCGAACACGTAGGTGAGCGCGATCTCGACGCGCTTCTCGCGCGGGATGTCGATGCCGGCGATGCGTGCCATCGGTTACCCCTGCCGCTGCTTGTGCTTCGGGTTGGTGCAGATGACCATGACCGTGCCGTGGCGCCGGATGACTTTGCAGTTGTCGCAGCGGGTCTTGACGGACGCTCGGACTTTCAACGGATCCTCGTGCGCATGGCGATTCGGTCGGCTGCTACTTGAGTCGGTAGGTGATGCGGCCCCGGGTCAGGTCGTATGGCGACAGCTCGACCCGGACCCGGTCGCCCGGCAGGATCCGGATGAAGTTCATCCGGAGCTTGCCGCTGATGTGGGCAAGGACGCGATGGCCGTTCTCAAGCTGGACCGCGAACATGGTGTTGGGCAGCGGCTCGATGACCGTTCCCTCCACCTCGATCGCGTCACGCTTGGCCATAGGCGTCGTTGCTTCCCTTTCTCACGACGAGTGCCGGCCCGCATCGGGCCGACACACGAACGCGTAGCGTATCAGAAACGGGGGACAGCTGGCTAGACCTCGGGCCGATGGCGTCGCGGGGCTCCGCCTCGGACCTCGGTGCGCGCGTCGCCGATGCGGGCTTCGGTTGCCACGGTCATCAGACCGTCGTCAGAATCTGCGGACCGGTCTCGGTCACGGCGATGGTGTGCTCGAAGTGGGCGGCGAGCGAGCCGTCCTTCGTGACGACCGTCCAGCCATCCGGCTTGACGGCCACCTCGTGGCTGCCCAGGGTCAGCATCGGCTCGATGGCCAGGCAGATCCCGGCCACCAGCTCCATGCCCCGCGGTCCGGCCCGGTAGTTCGGAACCTGCGGCTCCTGGTGCATCTCCGTGCCGATCCCGTGACCCACGAACTGGCGGACGATGCCGTAGCCGTGCGGCGCTGCGACGTCCTCGATGGCGGCCGAGATGTCGCCGATGCGGGCCCCCGGCACTGCGGCCGCGATCCCGGCCATCATCGACAGGCGGGTCGTGTCGATCAGCTGCCGGACGTCGTCCGCCGGCTCGCCCACGACGAAGGTGCGGGCGGCGTCGCCGTGCCAGCCGTCGACGATCGCACCCGCGTCGATCGAGACGATCTGCCCGTCCCGGATCGTCCGGCTGCCGGGGATGCCGTGGACGACCTCGTCGTCGATCGAGATGCACAGCGACGCCGGGAACGGGTTGCGCCGGTCGCCGTAGCCCTTGAACGACGGGGTCCCGCCGGACCGGCGGATATGCCGCTCGGCAAGCTCGTCGAGGTGGCCGGTCGTGACACCGGGCCGCAGCTCCGACTCGACCAACGCCAGGACCTCGGCGACGACCCGACCGGCCCGGCGCATCTTCTCGATCTCCTGGCGCGACTTGCGGGTGACCATCAAACCGCGCCCAGGTCCAGCGCGACCTCGGCCCGGACGCCCTCCGTCACCTCGTCGATGGGGCGCCGCCCGTCGACGCATCGCAGCACACCGCGCGACCGGTAGTGCCCGACCACGTCCTCGAGCGCTCCGAGCTGCTGGGCCATGCGGGCGCGGACCGTCTCCTCTCGGTCATCCGCCCGCTGGACGAGCGCTGAGCCGTCGAGGTCGCACACGCCCGGTGTGAGCGGCGGGTTCGCGATCGCGTGGTAGACGTGGCCGGCCGCCGAGCAGATCCAGCGGCCCGCCGCGCGCTGGACGAGATCCTCGATGGGCACCTCGATGAGGATTGCCCGGTCGACCCGGCGTCCGTGCTCCGCCAGCGCCGCGTCGAGCGCCTCGGCCTGCGCGGCCGTCCGGGGGAAGCCGTCGAGGACGGCGCCCTTGCGCGCATCGGGCTGATCGAGCCGGTCGAGAAAGATCCGGATCATCGTCGCGTCCGGGACCAGCTGCCCTCGGCTCATGTAGCGATCCGCGTCCCGACCCACCGGCGTCCCGGCGGCGACTGCGGCGCGGAGCAGGTCACCGGACGCGAGGTGCGGCAGCCCCAGCTGCGCTTCGAGGAACTTGGCCTGGGTGCCCTTGCCGGCGCCCGGGGCGCCCAGGAGCACCACGACCGTCACGTGCGGCGGACCGAGGCGCCACCCTCTCCGGCGGGTCGGCAGCCGCTCACCGAGGCCCGAGGCGGAACTCCGCGACTCCATCGGCCCGAGGTTGGCGTGAGCGAGCGCGCGGAGGCGACAACGAAGCGATGGCCCGCCAGGCCCGCCGACCTCACCTGATGAAGCCTTCGTAGTTGCGCATCATGAGCTGCGCCTCGATCTGCTTCATCGTCTCGACCACGACGCTGACCACGATGAGCAGCCCCGTCCCGCCGAGCGCGACGTTCGCGAGGTCCGGAAACGCCAGCCCGGCGATGGCCGGCGCCACGGCCACGATGCCGAGGAACAGGGCGCCCGCGATCGTGATCCGAAAGACCACCCGGGCCAGGTAATCCTGCGTCGGGCGGCCGGGCCGGATGCCCGGGATGAAGCCGCCGTTCTTGCGGAGCTGCTCCGCCGTCTCGTCCGGCTTGAAGGTGAACGCGGTGTAGAAGTACGTGAATCCGACGGTCAGCAGGAAGTACAGGAGGATGTACGGGATCGAGCGCGGGTTGAAGAAGTTGACGATGGCCCGCGAGGCGTCGGCCACGAAGCCGACCTCCGAGGTCGTGAAGTAGCTCGCGATCTGCTGCGGGAAGAGCAGGATGCTGACCGCGAAGATGATCGGGATGACCCCGGCCTGGTTGACCCGCAGGGGCAGGAAGGTCTGGCCGCCCTGGTACATCCGCCGGCCGCGGACGCGGCTCGCGTACTGGATCGGGATCCGGCGCTGGCCCTCCTGGATGTAGATGATCGCCACCACGGCCACGATGCCGATGATCGCGAAGACCGCCAGCGAGGTCAGGTTCGGGCTGGCTGCGAAGTTGGCCAGCGCGCCCGGCGCCTGGCTCACGATGCCGGCGAAGATGATGAAGCTGATGCCGTTGCCGATGCCCTTCTCGGTGATCAGCTCGCCCAGCCACATCAGCGCCACGGACCCGGCGACGAGCGTCGCGATCTGCGTCAGGGTGGTGAAGCTCGACAGGCTGAACTCGCCCGTCAGCACGGGCGGATCCTGGATGTTGAGGAGGGCCAGGAACCCGTAGGCCTGCAGGATCGCCATCGGGACCGACAGGTAGCGGGTGTACTGGTTGATCTTGTTGCGCCCGTACTCGCCCTCGCGCTGGAGCGCCTGGAGCGAGGGGATGACGCCGGTCATCAGCTGCATGATGATCGAGGCGTTGATGTACGGGTTGACCCCGAGGCCGACGATCGAGAAGTTCGAGAGGCCGCCGCCCGAGAAGAGGTTGAGCAACCCGAACAGGGGGTTGCCGGCGAAGAACTCGGCCAGCTGGGCCTTGTCGACGCCCGGCACCGGCACGTGGGCCAGCAGCCGGAAGACGATCAGGATTCCGAGCACGAAGAAGATCCGGCGCCGGATGTCCGGCGCGCGGAACGCGTTCAGCAGCGACTCGAACATCGAGGATCAGGCCCCGTCGCCGGGTGTAGCGTCCGGGGCGCCCGCGCGCCGGTCCGGCTCGTCAACGGCGGCCCCCGCCGTGTCGTCGTCGGCGTTCGCCTCGGCTTCCGCCGGGGCATCGGTGGCACCGGCCGGCGCCGATCGAGCCGCGCCCGCGACGGCCTTTCCCGTCCCGAGCGCTCGCGTCGGCTGCGTCGGAACCTCCAGCACGTTGACCGAGCCGCCGGCCGCCTCGATCTTCTCGCGGGCGCTGCCGGTGAAGGCGTCGGCCACGACGAAGAGCGCGGTCGACAGCTCGCCGCCGCCGAGGATCTTGAGCGGCTTGTTGAGCGTGCGGACGAGGCCGGCGTCCTTGAGCAGCTCTTGGTTGATCGTGGGCGGGCCCTTGGAGGCCTTCCCGCCATGCGCGTCGCGAGCGCCGAGCCGGCCCTCGTCGACAAGGCGGGCGATGTCACCCAGGTTGACCACCTCGAACTGGGTCTTGAACCGGTTCTTGAAGCCGCGCAGCTTGGGGATCCGCATGTGCAGCGGCGTCTGGCCACCTTCGAACCAGGGCGGGATCGAGCCGCCCGCGCGGGCCTTCTGGCCCTTCGTCCCGCGGCCCGCCGTCTTGCCCTTGCCGGCGGCGATGCCGCGGCCGACCCGGGTTCGGGCCGTGCGGGACCCCTCGGCGGGGCGGAGATCGTGGAGCTTCATGCCTTCTCCTCGGGCGTCGACGCCCGTCGCCCCTTCGGCGCGGCGTCCGGCAGCTCCTCGACGGAGACGAGGAAGCGCACCTGGCGGACCATGCCCCGGGTCGCGAGGTTGTCGGTCACCTCGACCGTGTGGCCGATGCGCTTCAGGCCGAGCGCCCGGATCGTCGCCCGGTTGCGGGCGATATGGCTGATCGTGCTCTTGACCTGCGTGACCCGAAGCTTACCGGCCATTGCCGAGCTCCCCGGTGGCGGCCGTCGGCTGGCCCGGGATGCGGATCCGGACCGTGACGCCACGCTGGGCGCTGACCTCCTCCGCCGAGCGGAGCGATCGGAGCGCCTCGATCGTGGCCCGGGTCACGTTGACCGGGTTGGTCGAGCCGTGGACCTTGGCCAGGATGTCCCGGATGCCGGCCGCCTCGACGACGGCGCGGACCGGACCGCCGGCGATGACGCCCGTACCCTGGGACGCGGGCTTGAGCATCACCCGGCTGGCCGAGAAGATCTGGCGGACCTCATGCGGGATCGTGGTCCCGACCATCGGCACGCGGATCAGGTTCTTCTTGGCGTCCTCGACGCCCTTCCGGATCGACTCGGGCACCTCGCCGGCCTTGCCGAGCCCGGCACCCACGTGGCCCTGCCCGTCGCCGACGACGATGACCGCGCTGAAGCTGAAGCGGCGGCCGCCGCGGACCACCTTGGCCACGCGGTTGATCTGGACGACGCGCTCCTCGAGCGCGAGCTTGCTGGGGTCGATCTTCGCCATTTCGGCTCCTCTCGATCAGAAGTCCAGGCCGGCTTCGCGGGCGCCGTCGGCGAGCGACTTGATCCGCCCGTGATACCGGAACCCGGCCCGATCGAAGACAACACGCTCGACGCCGGCGGCCCTGGCCCGCTCGGCGACGAGCCGGCCCACGACCCTGGCCTCCTCGGCCTTCGCCCCGTCGGAGCCGCGAAGCTCCTTCTCCCGGGTCGAGGCCGCGGCGACCGTCCGGCCGGACGCATCGTCGATGACCTGTGCATAGATGTGGTTGAGGCTGCGGAAGACCGCGAGTCGCGGCCGCGAGCCGGTCCCCTCCAGGTGGAGGCGGATCCGCTCGTGGCGCTTGCGTCTCGCGGCGCCGCGGCTGGCGACCTGCGTCATGCTCCCTCGATTCCTACTTCTTGCCGCCGATCTTGCCGGCCTTGCCGGCCTTGCGGCGGACGCGCTCTCCGGCGTACTTGACGCCCTTGCCCTTGTACGGCTCCGGCTTGCGGGTCGAGCGGACACGGGCGGCGATCTGGCCGACCAGCTCCTTGTCGATACCGACGACGGCGAGGCGGGTCGGGTTCTCGAGCTCGAAGCTGATGCCGGCCGGCGGGTCGATCTCGACCGGGTGGCTGTAGCCCAGGTTGAGCTGCAGCTTGCGACCGACGAGCGCCGCGCGATAGCCGACGCCCGTGATCTCGAGCCCCTTGCGGTAGCCGGAGGTGACGCCCACGACCATGTTGTTGACCAGCGTCCTGGTCAGGCCGTGAAGCTGCTTGTGGTGCTTCTGCTCCGTGGGCCGGGTGACGACCAGCGTGCTGTCCTCGCGACTGACGTTCATGTCCGGATGGAGCTCCCGGCTGAGCTCACCCTTGGGGCCCTTGACCGTCACGCGCCGGCCGTCGATGGCGACGTCGACCCCGGACGGCACGGCGATGGGCAGGCGACCGATGCGTGACATGGCGGCCTACCAGACGTAGGCCAGGACTTCACCACCGAGCTCGGCCTTGCGGGCCTGGGCGCCGGTCATGATCCCCTGGCTGGTGCTGACGATGACGATGCCGAGGCCGCCGAGCACCCGCGGGATGTCCGTCTTGCGGGCATAGACCCGAAGGCCCGGCTTGCTGATCCGCTTGAGGCCGGAAACCACCGGGGCCTTGCCGTCGACGTACTTGAGCGTGATGCGCAGCACGTTCGCCGGCCCCTGGCGCTCCTCGGCCACGTCGGCGATGAAGCCCTCCTCCTTGAGGATCCGGGCGATCTGGCGCTTCGTCCGGGACGCGGGGACGACCACCTCGGTGTGGCGCGCGCGCGATGCGTTCCGGACGCGCGTCAGCATGTCGGCGATCGGATCGGAGATGTTCATGAGCGTCCCTACCAGCTCGACTTCGTGACGCCCGGCAGCTGGCCCTGGAGCGCGCGCTCCCGGAAGCAGATGCGGCAGAGCGCGAACCGGCGCATGTAGCCGCGCGGCCGGCCGCACACGATGCAGCGGTTGTAGCCCTGCACCTTGTGCTGCGGCGGCCGCTTGGCCTTGGCGATCATCGATTTCTTGGCCATTGGTCTCCTCCCCGCGCCTACGAGGCGAAGGGCATGCCGAGGAGTTCGAGCAGGCGCTTCGACTCCTCGTCGGTCTTCGCCGTCGTCACGATGCTGATCTCCAGCCCGCGGAGACGGTCCACCCGGTCGTACTCGATCTCCGGGAAGGCGAGCTGCTCCCGGAGACCCAGCGTGTAGTTGCCCCGCCCGTCGAACGAGCGACCGGGCACGCCGCGGAAGTCGCGGATGCGCGGCAGGGCCATCGTCGTCATGCGGTCGAGGAAGTCCCACATCCGCTCGCCGCGGAGGGTCACCTTGGCGCCGATCGAGTTGCCCGCTCGGACGCGGAACTGGGCGATCGACTTCTTGGCCTTGGTCACGATCGGCCGCTGCCCGGTGATCGTCGTGAGATCCCCGAGCGCGGCGTCGAGCGCCTTGGCGTTGCTGAGCGCCTCGCCGAGGCCGATGTTGACGACGATCTTGTCCAGCCGCGGAACCTGCATCGGGTTGCCGTACTCGAACTGCTTCTGGAGCGCCGGAATGACCTCCGCCCGGTAGCGCTCCTCGAGGCGGGCGGTCATCGCACGGCCTCCAGGGCCTCGCCGCAGTGGCGGCAGACCCGCACCCGGCGGCCGTTGTCGAGCGTCTGGTGGGCGAGCCGGGTCGGCCGGCCGCACTTGGGGCAGACGAGCATCACCTTGCCGGCTGCCATCGGCTGGGCGATGTCGAGGATCCCGCCCTGCTGCACCTTGGGCATGCGGTCCGTCGTGCCCGAGCTCTGGCGGGGCTTGGTGTGCCGCTTGGCGATGTTCACGCCCTCGACGACGATCGTCGTGGCGCTGCTGCCGGCGTTGCGCCGGTAGACGCTGCGCGACGCCGATGGAGCCGCGCTGCCGCGGATCACCCGCTCCACGACGCCGCGCTTGCCGGCGTCCTTGCCGGCCAGCACGACGACGGTGTCGCCCTTCCGGATCTCGGGCACCTTGGTCGCGCGCTGCGGCTGGATCTGGCGCGCCATCAGAGCACCTCCGGCGCGAGTGACACGATCTTCATGTAATTCCGATCACGGAGCTCACGGGCGACCGGTCCGAAGATCCGGGTGCCGCGCGGGTTGCCCTGGTTGTTGATGAGCACGGCCGCGTTCTCGTCGAAGCGGATATAGCTGCCGTCCGGCCGTCCGTATTCCTTGGCCGTCCGAACGATGACCGCCCGGACCACGTCGCCCTTCTTGACGGCGGCGTTCGGGATCGCCTGCTTGACGCTGGCGATGATCACGTCGCCGACGCCGGCGCTGGTCTTGAGCGACCGGCCCATGATCCGGATGCACTGGATCGTCCGGGCGCCCGTGTTGTCGGCGACCTTCAGACGGGACTCCGGCTGGATCACGCGGATGCTCCCTCGGGGCTCGCGAGCGGGGCGGCGGCCTCGTCCTCGACCGCCTCGTCACGGTGCCGGCCCGGGTGGGCGGCGGCGTGGATGGCCTCCGACGTGGCGGCCTCCTCGGCGACGATGTCCGACGCCGGGGAGTGATCGCCGGCGCGCTCGACGACGGCGAGCATGCGCCAGCGCTTCGTGGCCGACAGGGGCCGCGACTCCTCGATCAGCACGGTGTCCCCGACGCGCGCCTCGTTGCCCTCGTCGTGGGCCTTGAACTTCGTGGTCAAGCGGATGACCCGCTTGTAGAGCCGGTGGCGCGTCAGGCGCTCGACGGAGACGACGATCGTCTTGTCCATCTTGTCGCTGACGACGCGGCCGACCTTCGTCTTCCGCTTGCCCTGCACGGGTGTGGTCACCTCAGTCATCGCACGTCCCCTCACGCCGAGCGAGCGCGCTCGGTGGCACGCTCCCGCTGGACGGTCAGGATCCGCGCGATGGAACGTCGCGTCTGGGAGATCGAGCTGTAGTCCTTCAGCTGGCGAGTCGAGAGCGCGAAGCGGGCCTGCCACAGGTCCTGCTTCGCATCCTTGAGCGCGTCCTCGAGCTCGGAGTCGGAGAGCGCTCGGGCCTTATCGATGTCCATCGGTCGCCTCCGTCACGTTGTCGCGGACGACCACCCGGGTGGCCACCGGCAGCTTGTGGCTGGCGAGGCGCATCGCCTCGACCGCCTCGGCATGGCCGACGCCCGCCATCTCGAACAGGATCCGGCCGGGCTTGACGACCGCGACCCAGTGATCCGGTGCACCCTTGCCGGAGCCCATCCGGGTCTCCGCCGGCTTCTTCGTCGCCGGCTTGTCCGGAAAGATCCGGATCCAGATCTTGCCGCCGCGCTTGACCGAGCGGGTCATGGCGCGTCGGGCGGCCTCGATCTGGCGGCTGGTGATCCAGGCCGGCTCCTGGGTGGCCAGCCCGTACTCGCCGAAGGCCACGGTGTGACCGCCCTTCGCCAGCCCGGACATGCGGCCGCGCATCACCTTGCGATGCTTGACGCGTCGCGGCATGAGCATCGGTCAGACCCCCCCGGCCGTGGCCGGCGTGGGAATCGCGTCGCGCGCGGGCGTCCGGATCGGCGCGATGTCGCCCCGGTAGATCCAGACCTTGACGCCGATCCGGCCGTAGGTCGTGTGGGCGTGGACCTGCCCGTAGCTGATGTCTGCGCGGAGGGTGCCGAGCGGGATGCGACCCTCGCGGTCCCACTCGCGGCGGCCCATCTCCGAGCCGCCGAGGCGCCCGGCGACGGCGATCCGGACGCCCTTGGCGCCGGCCTTCATCGAGCGCTGGATGGACTGCTTCATCGCCTTCTTGAACGCGATCCGGCGGGTCAGCTGCTGGGCGATGTTGGCAGCGACGAGCTGGGCGTCGAGCTCCGGCTGACGGATCTCCTTGATCTCGAGCTTGACCTTGCGCCGGGTCATGGCGCCGATCTGCTGGCGCAGGACCTCGACGTTCTGGCCGCCCTTGCCGATCACGATCCCGGGCTTGGCCGTGTGGACCGTGACCGTCACGTGGTTGATCCCGCGCTCGATCTCGACCTGGCTGACGCTCGCGTTGGCGAGACGCTTGTCGACCAGGCGGCGGATGCCGATGTCCTCCTTGAGGAGATCGGTGTAGTCCTTGTCTGCGTACCACTTGGCGGTCCAGGTGCGCGACACACCCAGGCGGAAGCCGTACGGATGGACCTTGTGTCCCATGTCAGGCCTCCCGGTCCGCGACGACGATGGTGATGTGGGTCATTGGCTTGTGGATCGGAAACGCTCGCCCCTGCGCGCGAGGCTTGAAACGCTTGATGGTCGGTCCCTCGTCAGCGATCGCGTCCGCGATCACCAGCTCCTCGACCGACAGGTTGTGGTTGTTCTCGGCGTTGGCGGCCGCGCTCTTCAGCACGCGCGCGACGTCGCGCGCGGCAGCCTGCGGCATGAAGCGCAGGAGGGCGGTCGCCTCCTCGACTCGCTTGCCCTTGATCGCCGTCGTGATGAGACGGGTCTTCCGGGTGGAGCCGCGGAGATACCTGGCGGTGGCGGAGACACGCACGTTCGGGGCCTCTACTTCAGCGACGTCGACCGCTCGGTGTGCCTGCCGTGCCCGCGGTAGTTGCGGGTGGGGGCAAACTCGCCGAGGCGGTGGCCGACCATGTTCTCGGTCACGTAGACCGGGATGTGCTTCTTGCCGTTGTAGACCGCGACCGTGTGGCCGATGAACGTCGGGAAGATCACCGACGCGCGCGACCAGGTTTTCACGACGCGCTTCTCGTTGCGCTTGTTCATCGTCTCGATCCGGCCCAGCAGCCGGGCCTCGATGAACGGGCCTTTCTTGATGCTTCGGGACATCGTCCTCTACCTCCCCGCTACTTCCGGTGCCGCGAGCGGACGATCAGCCGTCCGGTCGTCTTCGACCGTCGGGTGCGGTAGCCCATGGCGGGCTTGCCCCACGGCGTCTTGGGCGGCATCCCCGTCGGGGACTTGCCCTCGCCGCCGCCGTGCGGATGGTCGCGCGGGTTCATGACCACGCCCCGGACCTCGGGCCGGCGGCCCATGTGCCGGGCCCGGCCGGCCTTGCCGAGGTTCTGGTTCTCGTGATCGAGGTTGCTCACCTGGCCGATGGTGGCCATGCAGCGCAGCGGCACCCGTCGCATCTCCCCGGACGGCAGCCGCACCGTTGCGTGATCGCCCTCCTTGGCGAGCACCTGGGCCGACGTGCCGGCGGACCGGACGATCTGGCCGCCCTTGCCCGGCACGAGCTCGATGTTGTGGATGGTGGTTCCGAGCGGGATGTTGGCCAGCGGCAGCGCGTTGCCGAGGCGGGCCTCCGCATCCGGCCCGGCGACGACCACGTCGCCGACCTTCAAGCCGTTGGGCAGGAGCATGTAACGCTTCTCGCCGTCGCGATAGTGGAGCAGGCCGATGCGCGCAGAGCGGTTCGGGTCGTACTCGATCGTCGCCAGGCGAGCCGGCACGGTCAGCTTGTCGCGCTTGAAGTCGATTCGCCGATAGTGCTGCTTCTCGCCGCCCCCGCGATGACGCACGGTCAGCCGGCCGGCGTTGTTCCGGCCGGAGCCGCGCTTCTGCGGCTCGAGGAGCGGCTTGTAAGGCTCCTTGGTGGTGATCTCCTCGAAGGTCGGGCGGGTCATCTGCCGCATCCCCGGGGAGGTCGCCTTGTAGCTGCGCAGCGGCATCTCTACACCCCCTCGAAGAATTCGATCTTCTGACCCGGGGCCAGGGTCACGATGGCCTTGCGCCAGGGCGTCGTGAAGCCACTGATCCGGCCGCGGCGCGTTCCCCGTCGCTTCTCCTTGGCCTTGGTGGTCAGGACGTTGACCCCGACGACGGTGACCTTCTCGGTGCGGTAGAGCTCTTCGACGGCCGCCTTGATCTGGATCTTGTTGGCCTTCTCGTGGACGGCGAAGGTGTACTTGCCCCGCCCGGACTCGTCGATCGACTTCTCGCTGATCACGGGGCGGAGGATGATCTCGGGCGCGGTCAGAACGCTCACGCGGGCACCTCCACGCGTGCGGCCGGCTGACGATCGCCGTACACCTCGTCCATCCGGGCGAGCGCCGGCTGCTCGATGAGCACGACGTCCGCCCGCAGGAGGTCGACCACGTTGAGCGAGTCCGCCAGGATCACCTCGACGGTCGCCAGGTTGCGAGCCGAGAGACGCAGGCGCTCGTCGACCGCCGGAGCGATCACGAGGACGCGACCCTTGGCGGCGAGTGCGTCGAGGATGCCGACGAAGTCGCGGGTGCGGGGCGAATCGAGGCCGAAGGCGTCGACGATCCGGATGGCCTGGTCGTCAAGCTTGGCGGTCAGCGCGCCGCGCAGCGCCAGCCGCTTCATCTTCTGCGGCAGCCGCTGCTCGTACGACCGCGGATGCGGCCCGAAGACAGCACCGCCGCCACGATAGTGAGGCGCGGTTCGCGAGCCCTGGCGGGCGCGCCCCGTGCCCTTCTGGCGATATGGCTTCTTGCCGCCGCCGCGGACCTCGCCGCGGGTCAGGGTGTCGTGGGTGCCGGTCCGCCGCCCGGCCAGCTGGGCCGTCACCACCTGGTGGAGCACGGCCTCGTTGACGGGCGCGGCGAAGAGCGCATCGCTGAGCTCCACGCTGCCGATGTCCTTGCCCGCTCGGTCGTAGAGGGTTGTCTGCGGCATCGTCAGGCCTTCTTCACGAGGATCAGCGAGCCGCGCGCGCCCGGCAGCGACCCTTTCACCAGGAGGAGGTTGCGGTCCGGGTCAGCGCGCACGACGCGCAGCTTCTTGGTCGTGACCCGCTCGTCGCCCATGTGACCGGCCATCTTGAGGCCCTTGTAGACGCGGCCAGGCGTGGTGCCGGGGCCGATCGAGCCGGGCGCGCGATGGTGGTCCGAGCCGTGCGTCTTGGGTCCGCGATGGAAGTTGTGGCGCTTGATGTGGCCGGCAAAGCCCTTGCCTTTCGAAACGCCGGTGACGTCGACGAGGTCGCCCGCGGCGAACAGGTCGCCCAGCGCGACCGTCTGGCCGATCGTGTAGTCGTCGACGCTGTCGACCCGGAACTCCCGCAGGGTGCCGGGTCGTCCGGCCTCCTTCGGCAGATCCTTGAGCTGGCCCGCGACGGGCCTGGTCAGCTTGCGCCGCTGTGGCTCCGCACCCAGCTGCACGGCCGTGTAGCCGTCGCGGTCCGGGGTCCTCAGGCGCGTGACGGTATTGGGCTGGATGGCCAGCACGGACACGCCAACCATGGTGCCGTCGTCCTGGAACACCTGCGTCATGCCGACCTTGCGCCCGATCAGTCCAATGCTCATCGCGTCACATCTTGATCTCGATGTCGACGCCAGCCGCCAGGCTGAGTCGCATCAGGGCGTCGACCGTCTTCGACGAGGGATCCAGGATGTCGATCAGCCGCTTGTGGGTGCGGATCTCGAACTGCTCCCGGCTGTCCTTGTCGATGAACGGTGAGCGCAGGACGGTGAATTTCTCGATCCGGGTGGGCAGCGGAACCGGACCGGCGACGTCCGCGCCGGTCCGCTGGGCCGTCTCGACGATCTGGGCCGCCGACTGGTCGAGCAGTCGGTGGTCGTAGGCCTTGAGGCGGATCCTGATCCGCTGCTTCGCCATCGCGCTACTCGGTGATCGTGGTGATGGCGCCGGCGCCGACGGTCCGGCCACCCTCGCGGATGGCGAAGCGCTGGCCGACCTCGAGGGCGATCGGGGTGATCAGCTCGACGGTCATCTCGAC
>JAABUR0100000665.1_pt1 | contig 71097 bp, 69 predicted proteins | sample 5560091 | NCBI WGS metagenome assembly JAABUR01 (sample SAMN10711879, study PRJNA513375) | rock metagenome | isolation source: Antarctica rocks | place: Antarctica: Victoria Land, University Valley sud
GGTGGTGGTGAGCAGCAGGGCGGAGGCGTCCACGTCCGGCACCCCCGCACCCGGGTTCCAGCCCAGTTCGACCCGCAGACCGGTGGCCGTGAGTGCAACGTTGGAACCCTTGGTCATCTGCGTCATGGCCCCATCGTGCCCTTTCGGTTCGGATGCGGACAGGGCCGGGTGTAACGGGCAGACTCTCCCACCGTGTTGCACTACGCCTTCCTCTCCGCCCGGCAGCGGCGTCAGCTGTTTCACTTGCCGCCGCAGCCGGTCCTGCCCGACACCCCCGCCGAGGTCAAGGCCGTAGCGCTGGGAGCGACGCTCTACAGCCCGGCGACTCGCCCCCGCCTCGCCAACGACGTTGCGCGCAGCTACACCCGGGGCGTTACCAGTGCCGTGCTGTGCCTGGAGGATTCGGTCCCTGACGACCAGCTGGCCGCCGCCGAGGCCAACCTGGTGCAGACGCTGCGCACGCTGCACACCGAACGGGCAGACACGCCATGGCTATTCGTCCGGGTCCGCACCCCGGAACAGATCGAGGACCTGGTGCGGCGGCTCGGCCCGGCAGCGGCAGCTCTGCGGGGCTTCGTGTTGCCCAAGTTCACCCCCAGCACTGGACCGGACTTCCTCGGTGCGCTGCGAACGATGTCGCAGTCGGCGGGGGTGCCGCTGGTGGGGATGCCAGTGGTGGAATCCCCTGAGGTCATCCACCTGGAGACCCGTCCGCACGCGCTTGGCCAGCTGCACGCGCTGCTGCAAGCCGAACGGGAGCAGGTGCTCGCCGTTCGCCTCGGTGGTACCGACTTCTCCGGGGCCTACGGGCTGCGTCGCTCCGGGGGTATGACGATCTATGACGTCCGGGTGGTGGCCGGGGTGATCGCCGACGTGGTGAATGTGCTCAGCCGCGACGACGGCACCGGGTTCACCGTCACCGGGCCGGTATGGGAGTACATCACCAGCGGGGAACGCATCTTCAAGCCGCGGTTGCGCGAATCGGTTTTCGCGGAACACGGTGCCCGCGAGCTACGCCACCAGATCCTGCTCAGCGACCTCGATGGGCTCATCCGGGAAGTCGAGCTGGACAAAGCGAACGGCCTGGTGGGCAAGACGGTTATTCACCCGACGCACGTGGCCGCGGTGCACGCGCTGTCGGTGGTCAGCCACGAGGAGTACAGCGACGCACGCGACGTGTTGGGTGTCGCCTCCCCGGGTGGGGTCCTGGCCAGCGGCTACCGCAACAAGATGAACGAGGTCAACCCGCATCGCGGCTGGGCGGCCAAGGTGCTGCGGCGGGCGCACGCCTTCGGGGTGGCCAACGAGGAAGTATCCTTTGTCGACTTCCTCATCGCCAGCGCCCAACCGTGAGCACACCGGCCTGGGCAGGGCAATCCACGTGGGCAGCGCAGCCGGGTGAGTCGGGTTGGGCGGGGCAGTGGGTGCACGACCGCCTCGGGGTGCAGGTGCACGGCAGCGCGGTCCGTGACCTCGTCGGGTTGGCGCTGCGCCGTAACCCCAAGCGGGCGCACCTGCTGGTCAGCGAGGTACTCGGCAAGCACATCCCGACCGAGCCTCGGCTCATCCGCGCAGCCGGGCTGCGCCTCGGCGAGTTGGCTGCCGCCGAGCTCGGTGCCGGTGCGGCTGGGGCGACCGTGCTCGGATACGCCGAGACCGCCACCGGGCTGGGTCACCTGGTGGCGGAGGCGGTCGACGCCGAGGTGTACCTGCACTCCACCCGCCGGCGGGTTCCCGGCCTGACCCCGGCGGCGGGGTTCGCTGAGGACCACAGCCACGCCAGCGAACACCTGCTGCTGCCTGCGGACCCGCGGATGCTCACTGGGTCCGGCCCGCTGGTCCTGGTCGACGACGAGCTCTCCACCGGGCGGACGGTGGCCAACACGCTGCGCGCCCTGCACCGGCTGAGCCCGCACCGCCGGCAGTACGTGGTCGCCGCGCTGGTCGACGTGCGGGCCGCGCATGACCACCTGCTGCTGGGGGCGCTCAGCGCTGAGTTGGGAGCGAAAGTCACCGTGGTTGCCCTGGCCAGCGGCACCGTCGTCACCCCGCCCGAGGTGCTGACCGCGGGCGCGGCGCTGGTCGAGGAGTTCGCCGCAGCAACCCCCCCGGCGCCCGGGACCGGCCGCCCGCAGCGGGTCGAACTGGGCTGGCCGGATGGGTTGCCCGACGGCGGTCGGCACGGAGTACGACGTGAGCACCGGGCGGCCTTCGAGCTGGCGTTGCCCGCCATGGCGCAGCGCCTGTCGGACGCGCTAACCACAGTGGACACCCGGCAGGCGCAGCGCGAGGTGGCGCAGCCCACCGTAGCGGTGCTGGGCTTCGAGGAGCTGATGTACACCCCGCTGCGGTTGGCCGATGCCCTCGCCGACCTACGCCCGGATCTGCGGGTGCGTAGCTGCACCACCACCCGATCCCCGGTGCTGGCGCTGGACGCCGACGGCTACGCGGTCCGGCACCGGATCGTCTTCCCCGCCCACGACGACCCCGCCGACGGACCCGGGCCGCGCTTCGCCTACAACCTGGCCCCCGGACGGTTCGACGCGGTGGTGGCGGTGGTCGACGACGTGGCCGACACCCCGGCGCTGGCCGGGCTCACCGACCAACTGGCCACCCTGACGCCCCATGTGTTGCTGGCTGTGTTGCCGTCCTGGACCCCGGGCAGGCGGGGATGATCCCGGCGGCCATGATCCCGGCGGCGCTGCGCGGACCGGACTTCGGCTCCTACCTGCCCGACGAAGTGTCCTGGCTGCTCACCGACCTGTCGGCGGTGGCGCTGGAGGCGCCGGTGGAGGAACGCGAGGAGGCGGTGCAGAGCGGGGGAGCGCACTACGCGGAAAGCCTGCCGGTGGAATACCAGCCCGAGCCCGCATACCTGCAGCTGTTCCACCAGGCGCTCACCTCCGCCGCGGCCCGGGTCGCGCACGCCGTCGGCGTGGTCACCGAGCTGCTGCTGGCTGAGCGCGGACCCCAGCTGGTGTTGGCTTCGCTGGCCCGTGCCGGCACCCCGATCGGCATCCTGGTGCGCCGCTGGGCCCAGCAGCACCACGGCCTGGACCTGCCGCACTACGCGGTGTCCATCGTCCGCGGCCGGGGCATCGACCCGGTGGCGTTGGCATACCTGGGCGCCCATCATGACCCGGCTTCGGTGGTGTTCCTGGACGGCTGGACCGGGAAAGGCGCGATCACCGGGGAGCTGACCGCCGCGCTCGCAGCCCACCACACCGCGACCGGGCAGCGGTTCAACCCGACGCTGGCTGTGCTCGCCGATCCGGGCCACTGCGTACGCACCTTCGGCACCCGGGCGGATTTCCTGATCCCGTCGGCATGCTTGAACTCCACCGTCAGCGGGTTGGTCTCCCGCACCGTGCTCAACACCCGCTACCTGGGCCCGGGACAGTTCCACGGCGCGAAGTTCTACGCCAACCTCGCGTCGGTCGACGTCTCCGCGGTGTTCCTGGACGCGGTGAGCGGCCAGTTCGACGCGGTGCGCGCCGACGTGGCGCGCGACTGGCCCGTTCTGCAGGCCGGTGACCGTACCCCCACCTGGCAGGGCTGGGCCGCAGTACGGGAAATCAGCGCCGAGTACGGCATCGGCGCGGAGAACCTGGTCAAACCGGGGGTGGGTGAGACCACCCGGGTACTGCTGCGCCGGGTGCCGTGGCGGGTGCTGGTGCGCCCGGACGCGGTGGGGGAGCTGGGCCACGTGCTGCTGCTGGCCACCCAACGCGGGGTCCCGGTGATCGAGGTCCCCGAGTTGGCCTACAGCTGCGTCGGGCTGATCCATCCCCGTTACACCCGCGCTGCGACCGGCGCGGACGGGACACTCGTGTGAGCACCCTGGTGTGCGCCGACCTGGACCGGACGCTGATCTACTCGGCGGCCGCGCTGGGGCTGACCATGGCTGATGCGCAAGCGCCGCCCCTGTTGTGCGTGGAGGTGTACCAGCAAGCCCCGCTGTCGTTCATGCGCTTGGACGCGGCGCAGGAACTCCTCGAGCTGGCCGACGCTGCGGTGCTGGTGCCCACCACCACCCGGACCCCCGAGCAATACGCCAGGGTGCACCTACCCGGGCGCATCCCGCCGTTCGCCATCACCGCCAACGGGGGCCGACTGCTGGTGGACGGGGAGCTCGATGGGGACTGGAGCGGGTACGTCACCGATCTGCTGAGCACGTCGGCAGCGCTGGCCGAAGTGCTCGATCACCTGCGCCAACCCCGGGAGTTCCTGCTCAATGTGCGAGCTGCAGCCAACCTGTTTGCCTACGCGGTGGTGGAACGCGCTCAGCTGCCCGCGGAGTGGGTAGCCGAGCTGATGGACTGGTGCACCCCACGCGGATGGACGGTATCGGTGCAGGGCCGCAAGGTGTACTGCGTGCCACAGGATTTGCGAAAGTCTGCTGCTGCGCGTGAGGTGCAACGGCGGACCGGATGTCGGCGACTGCTGGCGGCGGGCGACTCGCTGCTGGACGCCGACCTGCTGAGCGCGGCGGACCTCGGCGTGCGGCCCGCACACGGCGAGCTGCACGACACAGGGTGGAGCGCGGCGCACGTGCACCGCACCAGCACCAGCGGGGTGGCCGCCGGCGCGGAGATCGTGCACTGGTTGACCACGCAGGTCGTACGGTAGGGCCCATGTCAGGGGCGCCGCGGTGGTGGCGGCGGGAGGCCGACGAGGCCACGGCGCTCGCGCGCGACGCCAAGGGCCGCGCAGCCGTCACCCTGCTGGAACTGGATACCGTGCAGCGCGAGGTCGAACGCGAGGTCGAGGAGTACGCCGACTTCGCCCCGGGTGACGGCCCGCGGCTCACCTCCCGATGGGCACCGCTGCGCGACGAGGCCTTCGCCGTCACCTCCGGGTATCTCGACGTCGAGCAACGCTACGACCTGGAAACCGACCTCGGGATGGAGCAGGCCCGCACCGCAGCGGCGGAGTTCGCCAAGGTGGGTGCGGCCATGTCCGACGTCGCACGGCGGGTCACCGCGTTCGGCGAGGCTGCGGAACCCAAGTTCGCCCAGGTACGCAACCAGGTCGCCGAACTCACCGTCGCGATGCGGGAACTGGACCCCACAGTGACCGCCGCCCGCCGAGCGGTGGCCGACGCCCGCGCGGCGGGCCTGCTCACCGTCGACCCGGACGTGGAGCTGACCGCCGCCGAGGCCGCCGCCGCTCGTGCCCACGAGGGTGACGCGGTGCACGGGCTCCGGGCCACGCAGGAAGCAGCCAGGCTCGCGACAGCGCATGCCAGGGCCGCGCTCGAGCTCGCCCGGCAACTACCCGCGCGACGGGAGGAAGTCGCTCGACGGGCGTCGTCCACCCGCACCCGTGTCCAGGTCACCACCAACCGGGTGGCGTCGCTGCCGGCCACCCTCAGTGAGCTGCGCAAGCGCTACGCCGCGGCGGCCAGCGTGGACCTTGCCCGCGCCCCGGCCGACGTCGCCGCGCACCTTCGTCGCGCGCAGCAGGCACTGACGACGGCCGACGAGCTGTCCGGACCCGACGCGCAGCGCTGGGCTGAGGCAGAGGCGGCGCTGCGGGCCGCGCGGGCGGCCTGCACCGAAGCGGAGGACGCCGCGCAGGTGGTGCTGCGACGGCTGGCCGAGCTGGACTCCGTCGCCAAGGACCCGCAGCCCTTGCTCGCCACCACCCGGCGCACCGTGCGCGATGCGCAGCGCTTCCTGCTCGACAGCGCGCCGACCCTGGATACCCGGCTGGCCGGCGTGCTGGACCGCCTCGCCGAACGCCTGGACGCCGCCTCGCACGAACTGGCCCGCCGCGATCCCGCGGTCCGCACCGATCACTGGGCCTACCTCAGCGAACTCACCGACATCGCCGCGCGCGCCGGCGCCGTCGTCACCGAGGTGCGGGAACGTCGCCGCCCCAGTTGAGCTCAGCTTTCCCGCAACGTGGTCACGGTGCGCAGCCTCGCGACGAATCCCAGGGCCAACCCGATCGCGAGGGCACTCGTGGCGACGACGGCCGCGACCAGCAGTGCGAGGCTGCCGATCGGCACGGCCACCAGGGCCGGGCTGAAACTGAACAGGGGGGTGAGTACCCGGGTGGTGATGGTCGTCATGAGCAGCCCGATCGGCACCCCCAAGATCAAACTCACCACGAGGGTGAGGCTGGCCTCCAGGGCAGGCGGGATGAGGACCTGAGCGGTGCTCGCCCCGAGCGAGCGCAGCACGGCGTACTCGCGCCGACGTTCCAAGACGAGGAACGCCCCGAGAAGTGCGATGCCCAGGGTGGCGATGGTGATGGTGCCGGCGACTTCGATCCTGCTGAGGCCGTTGAGGTTCAAGGTTGCCAGCGTGGACTGTTCCGCGGCGAGTGCAGTGGTGAAGGTCTGCACCGTGTAGTTGGCTGAGGGCCCCGCTGCTTGGACCAACCGGGCCGCGACCGCCGTGACGTCCGCGCCAGGTGCGAGCCGGGCCAGGTAGAAGTCGGGTGCCGGCAGGGGTGTGGTGGCCGCAGTCGGCACCGGGTTCGGTGCGACGGGGGTGCTGGTCGGCAAGGCGAAGGCCCCCACCCCGAGCACGAGGTCAGCACCGGGTGTGGCGGGCGTGGCGGTGGTGAACAAGCCCGCGGCCCGCAGCACCACCGTGCGGGTGGCACCCTGACCGTCGGGCAACCCCACGTTGACCGGGTCGCCGACCGCCACGTTGAAGTCTTTGGCGAACGTGGCGGAAATGAGGACCGCCGAAGGGTCGGTGGCCAGCGCGGTGCGGTCGACGGGCCCTCCCGCGGCGTCAATCGGCCCGGCGGGCACGGTCGCGACGAAGGTGGCGGGGTCGACCGCGTAGCCGACCCGCTTGTCGGTACCCACCGCGATCGACACGACCCGCACCGGGGTGGACGCGGCGATGTCGGGGCTCTGCAACGGCGGCACGGGCGGGGGGTTGGACTGGGCGGGGGTGATGCGAAGGTCGGCACCGATGGACAGCGACGCCTCCGCGCGTTTGGCCACGTCGTAGGTGTGCACGAAGGAGAGCAGGTTGGTGCCGAAGGCCACGGCCATGACACCGATCAACGCGGTGGCGGCGCTGCGGCCGGGGCGCCGTCCCAGGAAGCGCAACGCTGCACCGGGCCAGGTGCCCAGTGACCGGGCCCGCTCCGGGCGGGTCGCCCGGCGCAACCACCACGTCACGACCCGGATCCCCAGCAGGGCGAAGCCGACCCACAGGGCCAGGGGTGCGAGTAGCAGGTAGAACGACAACGACAGCGTCTGACCCTCGGTGGAGGCGGCGCGGAACCCGCCGCTGACGTAGTTCAGGGTGAGCACCCCGATGCCGACGACGATCGCGACGAGATCCAGCCGCCGACGTCGCCAGGCCGGCTCGGCCACCGGATCCAGTTGGGCACGTTGGGCGGCGACGCCGGTGTGCCGCGCTGCCTGGGTGCCGGCCCGCAGGGTCACCGCGGTGACGGACAGGCCCACCAGCAGGGCCAACACACTGGAGAAGACGATGCTGGAGGTGTTCGCGCCGCGCCAGCTAGACGCACCGAGCAGCGCGGTGACAGCAAGGGCCGCCAAGCCGAGCCCGACGACGCTGCCCCCCAACCCGATGCTCAAGGACACGATCGCCGCCAGCCGAGATACCTGTGCGGCGGTGGCCCCCCGCAGCCGCAGCAGGGCCACCTCGCGTCGTTGGGCGGCGGCCAGCGACCCGGCGGTGGCCACCGCGAGACCAGCGGCCACCAAGACGCCGGGCAGACCCAAGAACAGGAAGAGGACCTTGGCGTTGGTGGCGTCGTTGCGCGCCGCGCTCAGGGTGTCACCAAGGTTGTCCAGGACGGTGATCTTGCCGGGGGCGGTCCGCTCCAAGGTTCGCCGCAGCCCGGTGGACAACGTGAGAGCGGTGGCCGGGTCGGCGGCGAACGCAGCCCGCTGCACGGTGATGTGCTCCTGCAGGCTCACCACACCGACCGCCGCGGCGCCGGTGGCGGGGTTGGTGAGCGCACCGCCCGGCGCCGGGCTCGGTGCGGTGTTCAGCGCCGGCAGGATCTGCGCGGCGAACGTGGCGTAGTCGACGACCATCGAGTCGGGGACGTAGGCCACGTTGCCCTGGTTGTCCCCGGAGAGCACCGCAAACCAGGTATCGGCCTTACGCAGATCCACGGTGCCCCCCACCGCAACGGGAATCGTGGTGGCGCCACCGGGCACCTGCAGGCGCACGGTGGACCCGGGGGTGGTGGCGGGGGAGTTCAGCGCATCGCTGAGCAGCACCCCCTGGGTGAGGCTGCCGGTCTCTCGTCGCACCCACGGGTGCCTGGTGAGGTAGCCGGGGTTCACCGCGAACACCCGGACGGGGCGCGCCGCCGTCGCACCGGGCAGCTGTACTTGCAGGTCGACGGAGGCGAACGGCTCCACCCTGGCGACTTGTGGTCGCGCGGCCAGCTGGGCGCCGATGGGGCTGGGGGGCGTGAGTGGGGAGCTGATCAGCGCCTGCATGTCGATCTGCACCGGTGCCAGGGCCTGCGTCGTCATGTTCTGCGCGGAGGTGTCGACGAAGAACGCGGTGGCGGCAAACAGCGACACCGGGACCGCCACACCCAGCAACCCGATGAGCAGTCGCCGGGGCGAGCGCGACACCGTGCGCGCGGCCAACCGGCCGATCACGGCGCCACCCCTGCACCGGCCGGTTCGCCAGCTGCCACCCCGGAGTCGTCGCTGTCGGCGAGGCGCCCCGAATGCAAGTGCAGTATCCGGTGAGCGTGGGCGGCCACCCGCGGGTCGTGGGTCACCAGCACCACCGTGGTGTCCTGCTGCTGGGCTGCGGTGACCAAGACACGGGTGATCTCCTGCGCGTTGTGGCTGTCCAGGCTGCCGGTCGGTTCGTCGGCCAGGACCAGGCGGGGGCGGTGCACCAGTGCCCGGGCGATCCCGATCCGCTGCTGTTGGCCCCCGGAAAGCTGATCGGGCAGGTGCGCACCGTGCTCGCCCATCCCCACCTGCTCGAGCATCTCCGCGACCCTGCCGCGTCGTTCGGCCGCCGGCATCCCGGCCAGCAGCAGGGGCACTTCGACGTTCTCCGCGGCGGTCGCGGCCGGCAGCAAAGCCAGGTTCTGAAACACATAACCGCAGGTGGAGCGCCGAAACTGGGCTTGAGCCCGGCCGCCGAAGGACTGCCAGTCCCGGCCGGCGATGTGCACCGTTCCCCGGTCCGGCGCGTCCAGGCCGCCGAGCAGCCCCAACAGGGTGGTCTTGCCGCACCCACTGGGCCCCATCAGGGCCAGCACCTCGGCGGTCCGCACCTGCAGTGAGATCCCGTCCACCGCCGAGACGGCGCTCACCCCCGATCCCCAGGTGCGGTGCAGGTCGACCGCCTCGACCAAGACGTCGGTGGCGCTGCCCGGGCTGGTGCTAGCGGTCATGGTGGATCACTTCAGACAGCAGCCCGTCGGTCATCTGCAGCGCGATCGTGGCGCGGGCGGACACGGCCGGGTTGTGGGTGACGGTGACGATGGCGATGCCGGTGGTGCGGCGCAGCTCGTCGAGCAGGTCGAGAATTTCCTCCGACGTTGCCTCGTCCAGTTCCCCGGTGGGCTCGTCGGCCAGCAGCACCCGAGGTTGGGTAGCCAGGGCGACCGCCACGGCAGCGCGCTGAGCCTGCCCGCCGGACAGCTGGTGCGGACGTCGACGGGCCTGGTCGGCGAGACCTACCCGGGCGATGAGCTCCTCGACTGCTGAGCCGGCTGGCTTCCCGGCCAGTTCCAGGGGCAACGCCACGTTCTCCCGGACGGCCAGCAGCGGATGCAGGTTGTCGCGCTGCAACATCACCCCGAGTGCCCCACGGCGCAGCTGCGCGCGGCGGTCCTCGTCGAGGCGACCGATGTCCTCCCCGGCAAGCAGCACCATTCCCGCGCTGGGGGTGACCGACCCGCTGAGCACACCCAGCAGGGTGCTCTTGCCGCTGCCGGACGGGCCCACCACGCTGACCCAGGAACCGGCGGGGATCGTGATGTCCGTACCCCGCAGCGCCACCGTCTCCACCTGGTGGTCCCGGTAGATGTGGTACAGCCCTACCCCACGCAGCGCTACTGGATCCGGGAGGGAGGTGGCGGCGGTCATGGGCCCGGCCGGAAGGTCTTGAGCAGGTCCAACGAACCCTGTGGGTCCCAGTCCTGGGTCGACACGGTGGCCCCGTACTCCAGTCGGTACACCCCACCAGGGCCGGGCAGGTAGACCCGCAGGACGTGCGCCGTCTGCGGTTTCCCGGTCACCGGGTTCTGCGCCCCGTCCTTGGTGAACTCCACGCTGGCCCCGGTGAGCGAGGCGACGGTCACCGTTTGGGCGGGTTGGACCAGCGCAAAGCCGGCGACCCCGCCGCCGCGGGCGTCCACCGACGCCAGCGATATCGGGTCGGCTGCCCCGGTGAGCAGGGCGACGGTCAGGTCGTCGTGGGCGCCGGTGTAGGTGGCGTCCCCGTTCGCCGCGACGGCCATCGTCCCCGGGGCCGACACGGTGTAGTGCAGGCTGGGATGGGTGAACGGCACCGCGGGGGCTTCCCCCCCGCTACCGGCCGCCTCCCCGGGGGCTGCCCGCTCCCCACTCGCGCTCGCCGTGCCATTAGCCGCCGTGCTGGCACCGGGCACCCCCGACGAGCAGCCAGCCAGCAGGCCGATGAGCACCGCCGCGGTGGCCGCACCGGACAACCTACGAGCGTTCATGGGCGCACGGTAGGCAGCGCATCCTGAGAGGACGATGTGAGCCGGCCGCGCCAATGCTGGCGTCACGGCCTCGGGTCTCCTGCCGGCCCCCGACGAACTGCCCAGCGCAGGGCGAACCGCCCTCTAGACTCGCCCAGTGATCCTCAAGACCTTCGGCTGGTCCATTGCCGTCACTGTGGCAGCCCTGCTCGGCGCGTTCTTCCTCGGCGGAACCACGGTGTTGGCGATCGTGGCGATCCTCATCGTCTTAGAGGTATCGCTGTCCTTCGACAACGCGGTAGTTAACGCCACGATCCTGAAACGGATGAACGAGTTCTGGCAGCGCATCTTCCTCACCGTCGGTGTGCTCATTGCGGTGTTCGGCATGCGGCTGGTGTTCCCGCTGCTGCTGGTGAGCGTCACCGCGGGGCTGACCCCGGTGGGGGTCGTGCGCCTGGCCATCGCCGGTGGCTCGGTGGACACCCCCGGTACGTACGCCAATCTGCTCACCGACGCGCACCCGGCCATCGCGGGCTTCGGCGGGTTGTTCCTGGGGATGTTGTTCCTCGACTGGTTGTTCGAAGAGCGGGAGATCCATTGGCTGGCGTGGTTGGAGAAGCCGCTGCAGCGGATCGGCTCGCTCGACCAGCTGTCGGTGGTGGTTGCCGGGATCGGCTTGGTGGTCGCCGCCCTCACGCTGGCGCCGGTGGACAAGCAGGCGACGGTGATGGTGTCCGGCCTGCTGGGCATCGTCACCTATCTGTTGGTCAACGGCCTCGGCTCGCTGTTCGAGGAGAGCGCAGGGGCGCAGGAGCAGGCCGAGGGCGGCCGGAGTGAGATCGTCAAGGCCACCGGCAAGGCCGCGTTCTTCCTGTTCTTGTACTTGGAGGTGCTCGACGCGTCCTTCTCCTTCGACGGGGTGGTGGGGGCGTTCGCGATCAGCCAGGACATCTTCGTTATCGCGCTAGGCCTCGGCGTGGGGGCGTTCTGGATCCGTTCGCTGACCATCTACCTGGTGCGCCAGGGCACCCTGGATGACTACGTGTACCTCGAGCACGGGGCGCACTGGGCGATTGGCGCGCTGGCGGTGCTGCTCCTGGTGACCATCGAGTACAAGGTGCCGGAGGTGATCACCGGGCTGATCGGGGTGGGGTTCATCGGCGCGGCGTTCCTGAACTCGATCGCCCGCAATCGGCGGATTCAATCCGAGACCGGTGAGCGCCCGCACGTCGACGCCTTGCGCTGAACGGCGCGGGGGTGGGGGGTCAGCGGGGAGCCATCCGGAGCGCGCCGTCCATCCGGATCGTCTCGCCATTGAGGTAGTCGTGCTCCACGATCATGGTGACCAACTGAGCGAACTCGGCGGGCTGCGCCAACCGCGGCGGGAACGGCACCCCTGCGCTGAGGCCGGCGCGAAAGTCGTCGCTGACCCCGGCCAACATCGGGGTGTCCACGATGCCGGGGGCGATGGTATTGACCCGGATCCCGAACTGCGCCAGGTCTCTGGCCGCCGGCAACGTCATCCCCACCACCCCGCCCTTGGAGGCGGCGTAGGCGATTTGCCCGATCTGCCCGTCAAACGCGGCGATCGACGCGGTGTTCACCACCACCCCGCGCTGGCCGTTGTCGTCGGGTTCGGTGGCTGCCACCACCTCCGCCGCCAGGCGCATGACGTTGAAGCTGCCCAGCAGGTTCACCGTCAGCACCGTCCGGAACCGGTCGAGGTCGTGCGGGCCGGTCCTGGACAGAATCCGCCCGGCCCACCCGACGCCCGCGCAGTTCACCACGATGCGCAACGGCGCACCCGCTGCCCCGACCTGCCCGAGAGCGCCCCGGACGTCAGCGTCGCTGGTGACGTCGGCGCTGACCAGCGTGATACCGGCGGGGGGTGGCGCAGCCTGATCGACGGCCGAAGCGAGGTCCAGGCCGAATACCACCGCCCCCCGCGCGGCCAGGGCGGCCGCCGTGGCGGCACCGAGCCCGGACGCGCCACCGGTGACGATGGCCCCAACTCCCGCGATCTCCATGCCGCGCAGATTAGCCGGAGCCCCACCAACCGCGACCGCGGCGCCGAGCCCACCACCGGAGCAAGGGCACCGCTACGGTGGCCATTGTGACCCACGACACTGCCGCCAGGATCGTCGTCCGCCGTGTCGTGCAGGCCCCCGCGGCCAGGGTGTTCGACCTGCTCGTCACCCCGGCGCGGCACGTGGAGATCGACGGCTCGGGGATGCTCGTAGCCACCAGCTCCGGCCAACGCCTGAGGGCTGTCGGAGACGTGTTCACCGTCGAGATGACCAGGGACGGGACGCCGTACCGCAGCGACAACCACGTCACCGCTTTCAAGACCGACCGGCGCATCGCCTGGGCCACCGCACGCCCGGGTGCGACCCCGTCGGGGTACTTCTGGGCCTGGGAACTGCACGCCGAGGACGCGCTGACCACCGACGTGGTGCACACCTATGACTGGTCCACGCTCACCGACCCGGAGGTGTTGGCCAGGGTGAGCTTCCCGCGCGTGAGCGCGCAGCAGATGCAACAGACGCTGGACCGCCTGGCCGCTGCGGTCGGGTGAGTGCAGCGATCCTGCGCACGGCTGGTGGTCCCGCGTTTGGCTGGTGGTCCCGCGTTCGGCTGGTGGTCTTGCGCACGGCTCACGACCCGCGCGTAGTTTGCTCGCATGCCTGCAGCCGCCGCCCAGCCCACCCGCCCGGAACTCCTCGGCACCCACGGCATGGTCGCCAGCACGCACTGGTTGGCGTCGGCGGCGGGGATGGCGACGTTGGAGGCGGGGGGAAACGCCTTCGACGCCGCCGTCACCGCGGGGTTCGTGCTGCAGGTCGTGGAGCCGCACCTCAACGGCCCTGGCGGCGAGGTGCCGATGTTGTTCGCCAGGGCGGGGTCCGGGGACGTACAGGTGCTGTGCGGCCAGGGGGTCGCCCCTGCTGCGGCCACCAGTGCGCACTACCGCGACCTAGGCCTAGAGCTGGTGCCGGGAACCGGGTTGCTCGCGGCGACGGTGCCCGGGTCCTGGGACGCATGGTTGCTGTTGCTGCGCGATCACGGCACGCGCACGCTGCGCGAGGTCCTGAGCCCGGCACTCGGGTACGCGCGCGACGGCTTCCCGGTGCTGGACAGGGTGGCCGCCACCATCGGCACCGTCGCCGATCACTTCGCGGGGCATTGGCCCAGCTCGGCGACGCAGTGGCTGCCTGACGGTGCCCCCCCGCAGGCCGGCACCCGCTTCCGGCTGCCCGCACTGGCCGACACCTGGCAGCGGCTGCTCGCCGAGGCCGAGGCGGTCGGACACGACCGGGACGCGCAGATCGATGCTGGTCGGCGTGCCTGGTCGCAGGGGTTCGTGGCCGAAGCCGTTGAGGAGTTCAGCCGCCGGGCGTTTCGCGACGACTCCGGTGCCGACCACAGCGGACTGCTCACCGGCGCCGACCTCGCCGGGTGGCAGGCCAGTTACGAGCCTGCGCTGCAGGTGGAACTCGACGGCGGATGGGGTCTGGCGAAGTGCGGGGCATGGTCGCAGGGGCCGGTACTGGTGCAGGCGCTGCAGTTGCTGCGCGGATTCGACCTGGAGTACGCCGACGGCGTGCCCACGGCATCCACCGTGCACCTCGCCGCGGAGGCCATGAAGCTCGCGATGGCCGACCGTGAAGCGTTCTACGGCGACGTCCCGGACGTGCCGCTGGCCACCCTGGTCTCCACCGAGTACGCCGCGCAGCGTCGTCGACTGATCGGGCCGGAGGCCTCCCTGCAGTTGCGGCCCGGGCTGGACGGGGTGCTCCCCGCGCTCGCTGCCCGCCCACCGTCGACCGGGCAGGAGATGGCGGCCGGGCTGGGGGAGCCCACTGTGGCTCCGCAGGGTCAGGTGCGCGGTGACACGGTGCACGTCGACGTCGTCGACGCCGCGGGCAACATGGTGTCGGCCACCCCGTCGGGCGGCTGGTTGCAGAGTTCGCCGGCGATACCCTCCTTGGGTTTCTGCCTGGGGACCCGGGCGCAGATGTTCTGGCTGCAGGACGGGCTGCCCAGTTCGCTGGTGCCCGGCCGGCGTCCGCGGACGACGCTGAGTCCGTCGATGGCGCTGCGCGACGGGGAGCCCACCCTGGCGTTCGGGACCCCAGGCGGTGACCAGCAGGACCAGTGGCAGCTGTGCTTCTGGCTGGCGCACACCGTCGCGGGGCTGCACCTGCAGGACGCGATCGACTCCCCGGCCTGGCACAGCACCGCCTTCCCGGCCAGCTTCGCGCCGCGGGCCGCGACGCCGGGGGAGCTGGTGGTGGAGAGCCGGCTGGGCAACCCCACGATCGCCGAACTGAAGGAGCGGGGGCACAGCGTGATCGATGCAGGGGCGTGGGCGTTGGGCCGGTTGTCGGCGGTGTCCCGCGACCCCGGGACGGGGATGCTGCGGGGCGCGGCGAACGCCCGCGGCGCGCAGGGGTACGCGGTCGGCAGGTAGTCGCGGGGCGACGGGGGCGACGCTGCGCTCTGGGCCGGCGGCCGGTCGGCGAACGCCTGCCCGCAACCTGGCCGTGTCCCGTTCGTTATGGTGGTGCGAGCCCGCTCGCTTCCTTGCGGTGAGATCATCTGCGTCGATCATGGAGGACTACCTATGCCCCGCCCTCGCCGAATCGACGTCCGCCGTTGCGCGGTGGTCGTCGGCGCCGCGGTGGCTCTTGCCCGTGCCAGCACTCAGCCCGCGACCGGCCAGGCCGTCCCCACGCCCCCCGCTCCGACGCCCACCGCCCCGGCGACTCCGGCAGGGACCCCGGCCGAGCAGCTCGCCCGGCTGGCCGCACTGGACGCGGCCACCCTTGCCCTGTCCGACGAGATCACCGCAGCCCAGTCTGAACTCACCGCGCGCCGCAGCCGGTTGGCGGCGGCGAACGCAGCTGCCGGGCAGGCGGCGAGCTCCTCGTTCGCCGCCCAGGTGACCGCCGGCGCTGCCCGCATCAAGGTTGACGACTTGGTCCGCGCCTCCTACTCCGGGGCGCGCACGTCCCGATTGTCGGCGCTGCTGGTGAGCCAGAGTCCGCAGGAGCTCCTGGACCGGATGACCGTGTTGGACCTGGTCGGCGGCGACAGTGCACGTGCTCTCGCCGCGGCGACCGCGGCCGCTGCGGCCGCCACCGACGCCGAGACCATAGCCCGAGGCGCCCAGCGCGTCGCCGCGGACGCCGAGGCCGAGGCTGTCCGGGTGCAGGCCGCGCTGGTTCAACGGCGTGGTGAGCTGCAAGCGCAGACCGTCGAGGCCAACGCGCTGCTGGCGGCGCTCACCGCCAGTGCTGCAGCCGACGCCGCCGCCGCTACACCCACCATCGGGGCAGCTGCGCTCGCATCCAGCAGACAGGCCAGTGCCGTGCGGTCCTCCCGGGCGTCGGCGATGCGAAGCTCGCTGTTCGTGGCGCCGGTCGAAGGCATCGTGACCTCGCCGTTTGGGGCGCGCGACGGGTCGATGCACCGGGGTGTGGACATCGCCAACAAGATCGGCACCCCCATCGTGTCCATCGCCGACGGTGTGGTCATCGATTCCGGTCCCGCCGCGGGATTCGGCCTGTGGGTGCGAATCCGGCACGACGACGGGACGATCACCGTGTACGGCCACAACGACCGCAACACGGTGGCGGTCGGTCAGCAGGTCTCCGCCGGTGAACAGATCGCCGCGGTCGGCAACCGCGGCGAGTCCACTGGGCCGCACGTGCACGTCGAAGTGCTGCCACCCGGCGGTCAGAACGTCGACCCGATTGCCTGGTTACGGCTGCGTGGCGTGGCGATCTGACCTGCTGGTGCCGGCTCAGGCGGCCAGCAGCATCGCCAGCACCGCGGTGTCCGGGTCGCGCAGCGGATCGATGCCGGTGCGGCTGAGCATGCCGGTCACGCCCCCGTCGGGTTCGGCCTCCACCCAAGCCGCGCGGTGCTCCAGGCCCAGGTGCGGTATCCCCGGCAGCAGCACACACCCGGAGGCCGCGCCCGCGCACTCCGGCAGTGAAGGGTTTGTCTCCGACGGCGGGTGCAGCAGCATCAGGGCGGCAGGTTGGTGTGCTGACCAGTGCCCGGGCAGCACCGCCCCTGCGCCGATCACCGGGCCTTCGGCCATCACCAGGCCCACCACACCGGGCCGGGGATCCTCCGGCAGCTCCTCGCGCACCCCGAAAACCGTGGTGGTGGCCAACAGCCCCGGCAGGCCAGCGACCTGGACGGCGAGCAGCAGAAACTGCGCCCACTCCTTGGTGGAGTCCGGCCATCGCCCACTAATGACGAAGCCGCGCAGCGAACCCGACAGTTGCAGCGGAGCCACCTCCACGCTGCCAAGACCCCGTGCCTTCATCGCGGACGCCCTTCGGTTTTCGGCCACAGTTCCACTGTGGTTCCACAGCGTGAGCGTCAACCCCGTTGGCACACAACCCCTGCCGAGTGCCAGCTCGTTGCGACGCCCGCGTCCACCCGTTCGGAGTGCCGGTCATCTGCCACTCCAGCGGCCTGCTGGTCGGCTACCGCGGCCCGGCGGAGCGGGGTCAAGCCGAAGGCGGCAAGTACCGCGGCGAGCACGCTCACCGCGGTGCCCAGACCGAACGCCGCCGTGTAGGCCCACTCCTGCGGCAGACCGGTGCCCGCTGCGGTGCTGCTGGCCAGCAGGGTTACCACGACGGCACTGGCCACCGCGGCGCCCACCGACCGCGCGATGGAGTTGACGCTGTTGGCGACTCCGGTGTCGGCGGGGGTGACCTCGGCGACGAGCAGCGCTGGAAACGTCGCGTAGGCCATGCTCACCCCGATGTTCACCACCACCGCCCCGGCGACGACCTGCACCGTGAGGGCATGGGCCAAGGCAAGCCCCAGGTATCCGGCGGCGGTGATCAGCGAGGCGACCAGCAGGGTCGCCCGACCCCCCACGCGCTGGACCAGGCGCCCGGCCAGCGGCGCGACGACCACCCCGACGAGCGCCCCCGGCAGCAGGTACACCGTGCTCGCTGCCAGGACGGTCGCAGTCAGGCCGTATCCGGCCATCGCGCGGGGCACCTGGACGAGGGTGGACACCCCGAGGAAAGAGATGAACAACGCCATGCCGGTGCACACCGCGGCGAGATTCGTCACCAGCACCGGTCGGTGGGTGAACATGCTGGGCGCCACCAACGGCTCGCGCAGCCGCCGCTGCAGCACAAGCCACCCCCAGAACGTGACGACGGCGCCGACCAGACTGCCCACGGTGACCGGTGCGGACCACCCCCAAGTGTGGCCCTGCGACAACGGCAGCAACAGCAGCACCAGGCTGACCCCGAGTACGGCACCCCCGGTCCAGTCCACCCGGCCGCCGAACGCCTGCCGCCGTGGCACCACCACCACAGTCAGCGCCAACGCGGCCAGTGACACCCCCAGCGCCAGCCAGAAGATTCGGTGGTAGTCGCCACCACCGTCGGTGAGCAGGCCGGTGAACACCAGGCCGAATCCTCCGCCGACGCCGAGTGCGCCGGAGACCAGGGCCATCGCGGCGGTCAGCCGTTGGGGGGCCAGCTCCGCGCGCAGCACCGCGATCCCCAGTGGGAACAGTCCGAACGAGGCGCCCTGCAGCACCCTGGCCAGGATCAGCAACGGCAACGACGACGTGGTAGCAGCCAGCAACGACCCTGCGGAGACCACCAGCAGGATCCCGATCAACACGCCCCGGTTGCCGTGCACGTCGCCTAGTCGGCCCAGGATCGGCGTGAGGACAGCCGCGGCCAGCAGGTTCGCCGTCACCACCCAGCCCACCGCTGACTGCGACACCCCCAGCTGTGCGCCGATGTCGGCCAGCACCGGCACCACCAGGGTCTGGAGCACGGCGACCACCATCACGACGAAACTCAGCGCGGGCAGCAGCAACCTGGACGAGGACGGCATCAGGACAGGACTCCTCAACGGAACAGGGACGGCGCGGGCACACTGCATCGGTCAGCCTTGCTGTGCAGCACGTGCGGATGCGAGTTTGTTCCCCCGGGCAACGGTCGCCGCCCGAACACCCCCCACAGGGCAGCGGTAGCGTCACGGGCATGGACCCCCGCAGCGGCCAGCAAGCCCGGCAACGAGGCAGGTGCCGTCGGTGAGTGTGCTGGTGTGCTTTCACGCCCACCCCGACGACGAGGTGTTCACCACCGGTGGGGTCATGCGGATGGCCGCAGATGCCGGTCACCGGGTGGTGCTGGTGACGGCCACCGACGGTGCCCTGGGTGAGGTCCCCGACGGGCTGCTCGAGGACGGTGAGCCGTTAGCGCAGCGGCGCCGGGTAGAGCTGGCGCGCTCTGCGCAGGCCCTCGGCGCGCACCGGCTGGAGATGATGGGATACGCCGACTCCGGGATGGCTGGAACACTGGAGAACTCGCACCCGGACGCGTTCTGCAACGTCGACGTGGACGCGGCAGCCGCCCGGCTCGCGGAGTTGCTTGTCGCCGAGCATGCCGACGTCCTGACGATCTACGACCCGCACGGCAACTACGGCCACCCCGACCACATCCAGGTTCATCTGGTGGGTGCTCGTGCGGCCCAGCTGGCCGGGGTGACCCAGGTGTACGAGGCGACCGCCAACCGCGACCAGCTCCGCATGCTGATGGCCGCGAACCCGCAGTGGTCGGCTGATGCCGCACCACCGGACGTCGACAGCTTCGGCCTTCCGGCGTCGGAGATCACCACCGAGGTAGACGTGAGCACCGCGGTGGCAGCCAAACGGGCCGCGATGGCCGCGCACGCCAGCCAGGTCGGCGACTTCGGGCCATTCCTGGCGATGGCTGACGAGCAGATGACGGCGGCATTCGGCGTGGAGTCCTTCCGTCGGTTCGGTGCGGCACCGGGTCTGCGCGAGACATCGCTGCCCCTGTGACCCACCACAGGTTGGGGCTGGACTCACTGCACGGACGCCTGGACGAACGGCTGGCGCCGGCGCTGACCGTCGAGGGCGGGGACACCGTCGAGCTGGCGACCCTGGACGCGCATTGGCACCGTCCCGAGCAGGACGATCTGGACGGTCAGTTGACGCTGTGGCCCGGCCGCGACACCACGGTTGACCCCGGCCACGCCCTCTGCGGGCCCATCGCAGTGACCGGCGCCTGCCCCGGTGATGTGCTGGAGGTGCGGGTCCTTGAGGTGGTGCCGGGCAGCTGGGGCTGGACCCGGGCTGGCGGGTGGTCCAGCTGGGCCAACGACCGGTGCGGGGTCAGCGAGGTGACCCAGGAGTTGTTGCGCTGGCGGTTGGCGGCTGACACCGGAACCAATCAGTACGGCGACCGGGTACGGCTGCACCCGTTCCTCGGCATCATCGGCCTCTGCCCCGCAGGGCCGGCAGTGGACGGCGTGGGACCGGACGGGCTCGCGCACTCGACGGTGCCGCCGCGGCGGGTGGGTGGCAACCTGGACTGCCGGGAGCTGGTGGCCGGCTCCCGGCTGTTCCTGCCGGTAGAGGTGGCCGGCGGACTGCTCTCGGTGGGTGACGGGCACGCCGCGCAAGGCGACGGCGAGGTGGCTGGGGTGGCGCTGGAGTGCCCGATGGATCGGGTGCTGCTGCAGGTGCAGTTACACAAGGACGTGACACTGGCGATGCCGCGCGCGACCACCCCGGCCGGTGAGATCACCTTCGGGGTGGACGCCGACCTTGGCGTCGCGCTGGCGCAGGCCCTGAACGGGATGCTGGACCAACTTGTTCAGCGGCACGGTATGAGCAGATCGCGGGCGTTGGCGTTGTGCTCGGTGGCGGTGGACCTGCGGGTCACGCAGGTGGTGAACCAGGTGCACGGGGTGCACGCGGTGCTGGCGCCGGGGCGCTTGCAGGTGAATGGCGCCCAGGCGCGACGGTTGTCGACGCCGGACTAGCCGAAGCGACCGTTGACGTAGTCCTCGGTACGGGGGTCGACTGGTCGCTCGAAGACGTCACGGGTGGAGCCCTGCTCCACGATCACGCCGGGTGCGCCGTCCTCGGCGAGGAAGAACGCGCAGTGATCGGACACCCGCGCAGCCTGCTGCATATTGTGGGTGACGATGACTACGGTCACCGACTCGACCAATTCAGCGATCGTTTCCTCGATGCGCCGGGTCGAGGTGGGGTCAAGTGCCGAGCATGGCTCGTCCATGAGTAGCACGTCGGGACGCACAGCCAACGACCGGGCGATGCACAAGCGCTGCTGCTGCCCGCCGGACAGCGCACCTCCGGGCTGGTCGAGCCGGTCCTTGGCCTCCTTCCACAGGCCGCCACGCCGCAGGCACTCCTCGACGAGGTCGCTGCGCGCGGCGCGACTTGCTTTGGTTCCGGTCAGCTTGAGGCCCGCCGTGACGTTGTCGGCGATGCTCATGGTGGGGAAGGGATTGGGCTTCTGAAACACCATTCCGATGCGTTTGCGCGTCTCGGTAATGCGCCGACCGGCGGCGTAGATGTCCTCGTCGTCCAGTAGTACCTCGCCGGCCAGCGAGGCCGAAGGTACCAATTCGTGCATTCGGTTCAGGATGCGCAGGAACGTGGACTTGCCGCACCCGGAGGGTCCGATGAGCGCTGTGACGGAACCGGTCGACATCGTCAGCGATACCCTGTCGAGCACCTTGCGTGGACCGAACCACGCTGAAACGCCCAAGGCTTGCAGGGTAGATCCACCCGAGCGGTGGTTCGGCCTGGTGGGCTGCGGCTGCCGAGGCGGCTCGAACCCGAACAGGTACTCCTGGGTGACCTCGTCGTCGGTGGCTAGGTGGTCGTCGGTGGGTAGGTGCCTATTCACGCTTCTCCTACGTTGGGCTGTCCGGCAGCTCGCGCCATTACGACGACCGTCGCCTGACCTCGCCGGTCGCGGACTCTACCCAGAATGGGTTTTCAGCAGGCGAACGGCGGATGAACCACCACGGGCCCGAGTGTGGCCAACCCGATGGCCTGGGCGGCGACGTGGCGGAACTGGGAACGGCCACCAGGTCCGCGACCGGGGGCCGCCGGGATCACCCGCACCAGCCGCTACCGTCACCTGCCGCGACGTCGTGGCCCTTCTAGCGCGCCAGCAGTGTTTGCCGTCACAGCTTCAGTAGCAGGTCGCGTACGGCGGCGGGCTGGGACAGGAAGGGGTGGTGGCCGGCGTCGAGCTCGACGACGGTGCCGGCGCGGCGGGCGAACTCTCGCTGCAGTCGGGCCGGGGTGCCCCTGTCCTGGGCGCACGAGGTACGTCGTGGGCACCTGCTGCCAGGCCGCCGCCCCGACCGCTTGCCCGGTCACCCGCACGCTCTGCCTGGACAGGTGGTCCAACGCCTCCGCCTGGATGTCGGGGTCGCAGTCGTGCAGGAAGGTGTCCACGCCCAGCTCGGGCCGCACTCCGAACGTGCCGGCGTCGGGGTCGATGTCCAGGAACGGGGCGGGGCCGCCGTCGCCGAAGTCGGAAAGGCTCTGCCCGACGTCGGGCAGGTAGCTGGACACGAGCAGGAGGTGGCGCACAGAGTCGACGCCGGCAGCCGCCTCTGCGGTGACGATGCCGCCGTAGCTGTGCGCGACCACGATGGTCGGCTCGTCGCCGTCCTCCAGCACCGTTCGCACCGCCTCGACGTCCTCAGCGAGCCCTGGGCCTGCGCCGCCCGCCGGCACGCCCGCTTCACCGCAGCTCGGCAGTGCCGGTGTGACGCTCTGAACTCCTTGATCTAGCAGCAGCGCAGCCGTGCGGTGCCACCACCACGACCCGTCCCGCACGCATGCCCCATGCACGAACACCACCCGCATCGCTACCTCCGTGTCTGGATTGCCGTTCTCCCGTCACGGTAGACGTACTGAAAATTACGCGAAATTATGACGCCGTGGGCAGACACGCACAGCCGGCGATCAAGCAGCGGCTCCTCGAGGCCTGCACCGACCATGCCCTCGAGCACGGGCTCCCCGACACGTTGGAGCCGCTGGCCCTCGCCTCGGGCGCATCGGCCCGGATGCTGATCTACCACTTCGGCGGCCGCGACGCGCTGCTGCGCGCCATCCTCGGACACGCCCGCCAGCGCCAGCTCGAGTCCTTCGGAGAGCTCCTGAAGGCCCGGCCGGACGAGCCCTACACCGTCTGTGTGGAACGAGCGTGGGCAGCGATGGCGGGACCCGACGGTCAGCCCTACCTGCGCATGTTCGGCCAGCTGCGCCAAAGCGCCGAAAAGCAGCTCTGGCCCGAGTTCCGGCGCCAGGCAACGACCGACTGGCTGGCTCCGCTCGAGCAAGGCTTACGCAGCATCGGCCGCCCCGAGCTCGCGACCCTGCTCCTCGCCGTCATCCGCGGCCTCCTGATGGACCTCGAGGCCACCAGCGACACCGCCCGCACCGACCGGGCATTCCACCACTTCCTCACCTCGATCCAGGTGAGACAGGCAATCCCCCGACCATGATGAGCACAAGGCGGTCCGACACCGCCAGTTCACACAAACTTGGCGCACCGCACCCTTGCCGTTCCCGGCTGGGGTGTGGTGGTGGCGAACGGATCTCTCGATGATCGGGGTGTTCCCTGCGGGGACCACCACCGACTTCCCTCAGTTCACCTCCAAGGAGATCCCCGATGCGTCTGTCCGCTCGCCTGCTCACCACTGCCGCGGTGGTGGCCACCGCTCTCACCTTGACCACAGGTCAGGCCTTGGCCGAGCCGGCTTTCGACTCGGGATTCAACGATGTCGTGGGCACCGGTTCGGACACCACCGAGATCTACCTGCAACGTGCCGCCAATGACTTCAATTCGGGCCGTACCGGTGAGGACATCCGCCTGGTGTCCTTCGATGCGACAGGCACCTCGACGATCGACATTCGTCCGGGCATCACCATCAACCGCCCCAATGGTTCCAGCTCGGGAATCACCACGTTGAAGAACAACCCGGATGTGGACTTCGCCCGATCCTCGCGTCCCAAGGCCACCAGTGATGGCAACCTCGACTTTTACGTCTTCGCGAAGGACACCCAGCGCTACGCCACCGCCACGACCTCCAACGTGCCCGACGGCCTGACCGCCGCGCAGCTCAAGGAGATATACACCTGTACCGCAACCGCCGTCCAAGGCTTGGCGCCCAAGCTCCCGCAAGCCGGGTCTGGCTCGAGGGCGTTCTTCCTTTCCCAGATCGGGGTGACCGAGCAGCAGGCTCAGGCGGCGACGTGCGTGAGCCTGGTCCAAGAGAACGACCCGGCAGCGGTGCAGGGTAACCCGGCCGCCCTCGTGCCATTCTCAGTAGGTCGCTTCAACGCAGGTCAAGGCATCAAGTTGAACACCACCGGGTACGCCCCGGCCCGCGAGCTGTTTAACGTGGTGCGTGGTGGCGCACTGGCGAGCAGCACGACGCTGCGCACCCTTTTCGGCCCCGCAACGCAGGGCGGCTTCCTGTGCAACAACCCCGGCCTCATCACCGGCGCAGGCTTCCAGCCCGTCGCGAACTGCGGGCAACCCGTCGGCTGAGCAATCCGCCGATCAACGACGCGGCCCGGCTGGGCGTTGTAGCGCCGGGCCGCGTCGTCGGGGTTTGCTCAGCTCGAGGCGGCGAGCGCATAGCCCTGCGCTGCCGCCAGCACGTCACCGGCATAGGTCGTGGAGGCGTTGTAGCTGAGAACTGCGGTCCACCATGCCGCCCCCACCGTGAGATCGCGTCCGCTCGCACAGAGGTAACGCCCAGCTGCCAACGCCGCGTCGTCGATGTTCTGGGGGTCGGCCACACCGTCGCCGTTGGCGTCGGCTCCCCAGCGCGCCCAGCTGGACGGGATGAACTGCATCGGGCCGACCGCGCGGTCCCAGCGGGTGTCGGCGTCCAGCGCACCGCGGTCGGTATCGGCGATGGCAGCGACGCTCGGGCCGCCGTCTAACGCGATGCCGACGATCGGTGTGCTCGGGGTTCCGTCGCCGCGCAACGTTCTTCCGCGGTAGCGGCCGTGGTCGCTTTCTGTTCGGCCAATCCCGGCCAGCGTGACCCAGGTGAGGCCACAGCCGGGTTGCTCGACCCGCAGCGTGGCGTCACCAGCGGCGTAGGCCTGCAGCGCACGCGCGGGCACCCCAGTTTGGCCGGCGACCGCCCCCGCCCACGCTGTATACGCGGGCGGCGTGCCTGGGGCGGTGATGGTCGCCGGGGCCTGCCCGATCTGGGCCGTCGGGGCGACGGCGGCGGGGGCATGCAGGGGGACCCCGCCCGAGACCACCAACCCGCTCGGGTTGCTGGGCCGTGCCCACTGCGCCGCCGCACCGGCCAATACCGCAACGGCGACCGCGGCGGCCACGCCGAGAACCGCCGGATGCTGGTTGAGCAGTCTCACAGCAGGTTGGGCAGCAGGCGAGCCGCCGCGTCGTAAAGCTGCCAGGTGGCCAGCAACACCGTCGGGACAGCGACCACCCAGGTCTGCCAGCGACCCCATCGGCGGCGCGCCCAGGTGATCGCGGCCGACACGAGCACCAGCACCTGCAGCCACAACACCATGGGCACTAGTGCTCCGGTGTCGCCCCGCATTGCCTGTTCGTAAGGGGGGATAAGCCCGGGACGTTGGCCGGCTGGCTGCGCCTGGCCGGTGACCAGCAACGCGTCGACGTAGACGGTGCTGCCAGCACCCAGCTGGCCGCCGGACCGGTCGTTGTCTGCGGAGGCAAGCGTAAGTCGGGAGCCATCGGCCGGCAGCGGCGAAGGCAGTGGATCCCCATCGCGGCGCACCTGCTGCACGGCGTAGGTGAACTGACCCTGGCCGGTGACCACGGTGATGGGGTCCCCTGCCTGCAGTTGGGTGATGAGAGCGAAGGGCGCGCCGTAGGTGCTGCTCCGGCCGTAGAGCAAGCTCACGCCCTGCTGACCGGGCAGGGCTGTGTTGCGGCGATGTCCGGGGCCGGTCCGCAGGTCGCTGGCAGCCGTTCCCTCCACCACCACCTGATCGAGCGTGATCCCCGGGATCTGCAGCGCGGCAATGGGGGTACCGGGCTCGATGAGGCCCTGGATGGGCGTCGTCGCCGTCGCCAAACCTTCACGCAGCTGGGCGTAGAGAACCGACTGGGTGCGTGCCTGCTGCAGCGGCGCGAGCAGCAACAGGTACACCACGAACCCGATGAGCAGGGCTGACAACGTCAACGAGGCGCGCAGCACCAGCGCCAACCCGAATCCGACGGGTGGGTACCGCCGCACCGCTCGCGCTGCGACGGGTTCGCCTGCGACGTCGACCGGCTTGCTGGCGACGGGACTGTCCGACTCGCCTGCCGGGTCTGGTGCTGGACGCAGCTCGACGGTGGTCACCGTCGCCGCAGGGTGTTGTACGCCCAGGCCCCCGCAGTGTGCGCCGGGTTGCCGGGCTGCAAAGCGAGGTACAACACTGGCCCGAGGAGACCGATCAGCAGGCCGCCGCCCAGCAGAGTCGGCAGCGCGAGGCGACCCAGGGTGCTCTGCTCCCCCCGGGTTGCGGCGACCGCCGCGGGGGTCGGCTGTGGCGAGGCAGAAGCCGACGCAGGCGGGGGTGCTGGGGTGGCGGTGGCCGCGATATCGCCGGTGGGAGCCGCCGCGGGCGGGGAACCCACGTCGCTGACCCCGGGCGACCCCAAGGGGCCGGCACCCAGTGATGGCGCAGGGCCCGGCAGGGCACCCGTGTCACCAGGGGGTGTGGTGATCGGCCCGCTGAGCCCAGCACCGGGGGCGAAGGGCACGGCGGGGTTGGTCTGCGCAAGTGCGGCAGGAACCAGGTCCGGACTCACCGCGGGCGGCGCGGTGACTGGCGCAGGGGTTCCGTTCTGGGCACGGACCGCCGCCGCAGCTGCCCTGGTGACGTCGGCCATGGGCTGCGGGAGGGGGACGTAACCGGCTGGGAGGTTCCCGACTTTGGTTCCGGGGGACTGCAGTGGCCCGGCTGCCCTGTCGAGGAAGTCGCCGTATCGGGCAGCTACCGCCGCGTCGAGGCCCGCGGTGCGCACGGCCGTGTTGATCACCATGGTGCCTGGGTACGACGCGGCGGTGAGCTTCGCATGGTCCACCCGCAGCGTCTTGGTGGTGGGGTCGACTTCCATGGTGTCCAGGGCGGTGCGCATCGACGCTGGACTGGGCTTGACGAAGACGGGCCGGCCGTCGGGGGCCGCGCCGACCTGTAACCCCGCGGTATCGAGCTGGTACAAGGCAGCATCAGCCGCACTGCTGATCGCGAGGGTCGCGCGGAACCCGTCAGGCTGGACCTCCCGCCCGACCGGGGCGTTAGGGGGTACGGCGGTAGGCAGCGTGCAGCCGATGGTCTGGGTCGGCTTGGAGTCGACGACGGAGAGTCCGGTCTCGCGCAACGACTGCAGCGGGTTCATCAATCTGGTCAACCACGGCACACCCTCCTGGGAGCAGGTGTGGTTATCGTTCTTGACCTCAGCGGTCGTGTCGCGGAGTTCGATCTGGCCGGACGGCCAGCTCAGAACACTGAACGCCGGGTTGATGATCATGCCGTTCTCGTCCGGCGCACCGGCCAGCCATGCCCGGGCTTTGGCGTCCGACGTAATGTATCGGGTGAGCTCGTAGATGACGTCGGAATCGACCGAGACCAACGAGATGTAGGGAAAGTCCTGCTTGTCACCCGGCGCTGCTCGGTACCCAGGGTTGACGGCGAGGAATTCGTTGTCCCGGTTCAGCTTCGCCGGGTTGGCTGCCAGCTGCGGGTGCTTCAGGTTCGCAGTTGCATAGCCGTCGTCACCTGGGTAGGACTGGGTGAGCAATTTGGCCAGAAGTCGCGGGGTGAGGTTGAGTTCGCGGACCTCGGTCGTCTTCTCACCGAACACCGTGGACTCCAGGACGAACGACACCACGAAACCGCTGACTGCCACTGGGGCGTTTACCACCGGGGGGTCGGCGGACTGCACAGGACGGGTGCTCAGAGCAGCGTTGATCTGCCCTCCGGTGAGGTTGCGCCGGGCTAGGCCGTCACCGCCAGGTGCGTAGCTCAGCCGGTACGTCGAGGTGGAGTCCAAGCAGAAGCCGGGCAGCCACTGGGCCATCGCGCCCGCGATCAGCTCCGACCCGTCGAGGTTGAGCTGCGGGCGGGGATCGCTCAGCGGGCATTGATCGGCGGTCGGGAGGAACTGCAGGGGGATACTCAGGTGGTTGCGCCAGTTGGACTCTTGCCACCACTGGGACTTTGCCAACAGGGTGTTCTCCGGCTGGGTACCGCCTGCCGACGTCGATCCCTTGGCGCACTGAGCGAACTTGTCCGGGTAGGTACTGTTGCACGTCAGCTGCATGACAGGCACGGCGACCAACGAACACGGCACAGTGGCCGAGCACCCGAGGCTGGCATGCTCGTCCTTGGTGCGGGTCTCGAACCGATAGGTCCCGGTCCCGTCGGGGCCGGTCGACGCAGCGTAGGACTGCGTGCGGAGCACGGTGGCGCCGCCCGTCAGGTCCGGGGGAGTGCTTCCGGGGTTGTACTGCGGGCCGAATTCGTTGTCGCAGAAGCGGTATAGCGTGCCGTCTGCGCCGATGTAGGGCAGCTTGGTCCCTGCCCCGAACTCGGTGCTCACGGGTTGGCCGTCCTTGCCCTTGCACGGCTGGGACGCGACCTGCTTCGCCCACGGCACATCGCGGCCCCCCGGATCACCCGCCGCGGGGGCCAATGCGTCGAACTGCGCGTTGTTCGCGTCACCGCGCAGGCTGCTGACCAGAAAGCAGGTTCGCCGATCGATCGGGTTCGTGGCGGTGTCGACCCCGCGGCATTGCATCAGCACCATAGGGAATTCCCGTTGCAACTCACCCGCGCCAGGGTTGGCCGTGGGCTGCGCGCCGCGCCAGGTGACCCCCACGCGTTCGCGTCCCTGAAGTTCGGTGGTCTTGTCCACCGTCATGGAGACGGTGCGCTTTACCCCCACCCCGTCCACAGTTTCCCTCGTTGCGGTTCTCGGCGCGGGATCCACGGCCTGCGCCGCCGCGGTCGCAGCGAACGGCGCGATGAGTGCGGGCGCCGCGAGCGGGGCCAAGACGGCGAGCGCGATCACCAGTAGCACTATCGGGCGGGCGGTTCGGTAGCTGCGCACAACATTCCTTCCGGAATCGGGATGGGCAGGGGAGTTCATTGCTCGTCCCGCAATCGACGGCGACTGATGGACCTCGCGACCAGCGCGGGGACGATCAGCAGCAGCAGCAATTCCGCTGCGGCCAGGGTGCCCAATGTGGGGGCCATCCCAGTGGTGCGGTTGGCGGCGAGCTCGGTCGGGGTGCCCGACAACGCGGCGCCGCCAGCAGTCGCGCCTGCGGCCGGTAGGCCGGTGTCCGGATCGACCACGGCCACTGCGGGCAGCCCGGTGGCGGGATCTGTCGCGCTCGCAGCGACTCCACCGGCACCCGTCGGCGGGGCTGCACTGAGAGCGCCTGCGGGAGCCGAACCTGGAGCTTGTGCTGAGCTGGCAGGGCTGGAGGCGACTCCAGGACCGGTAGCACTCGGAACCGTCGCACCCGCAGAACCGCCTGGCGCGGTCCCCGGGGGGTTGTCCGGTGCCTTGTTGCCGGAGTTCCCCGGCGGGTTCGGGTTACCAGCGGCGCCACCCGTGCCCGAGCCGCACGGCCCTTGGCCCACGGCGTCGCACGGCGCGGGTTGGGGGGCCTCCTCGGCAAGCCGGTTGCGGTTGAGGTCCCCGGCGAAGAAGGTCGGGTTGTTGCACTTCGTGACATCTCGCCCGGCCAGGTTGATCCCCGGAAACTCTGACTTGAACTTCGCCACCTGCTCGAACCCGGCCTGCGCCAGGTTCAACGGCAGCGGGGAGTACCCGAGGCGGCCGGCCGATGCCTGCCCCTCGCAGATCGAGTAGCTGATGTAGTCCGCCAACGTCTGCGCCTTGTTGGCGTTCAGCCGCTTGTCTGACTTCGACGTCGGGATGAGCAGGTAGGAGTAAGAGGACATCGGGTATGCGCGCTTGTCCGGATTGACGTAGACCCGGCCCAACTCCTGAGTGAGATCCGCGTTGATAGTGGCCGCTTGCAGTGCCACAGCCACGTTCCGGTCGGAGGGCTCGGTGTAGAAACCACCCTCGTTCAACAGCTTCACCACCGGGAAGCGGGCGTTGGTGGCGTAGGAGTATTCGATGTAGCCGATGGAGCCGTTACCTGACGATGCCGTGATCGTGTTCATCACGCCGTCGGACCCCGAAGCGGCGATCATCGGTCGCTGGGCCGGAAACTGGGAGGTTCGGCCCGCTGAGCCATTGAATGGCTGCCAGATGCCCGGGTAGCGGGCGTCAAGGTAGGCGGTGAACTGTGCCGTGGTGCCGGAGCCTTCGGCGCGGACCACGGGCCGGATGGTGAGCGAGGGCAGCACCCGGCCGTTATTGTCCTTGGCGATGGCCGGGTCGTTCCAGTTGGTGATCTGATTGGTGAAGATTTTGGCCACCGTCTCCCCGGACAACCGCAGGTTCGTGACTTGCTGTCCGCCCACCCGTAGCTGGTAGCTCAGCGCAGTTCCCCCGGCAACATATGGCAGATAGGCGTAAGTCCGTTGCGGCGGCGGCTCGACCGTGCCGTTGCGATCCCGGTCGCCATAGGGGATCTCGGTGACGCCGAAGTCATTCAGTCCCTGCCGGAAGTCGTTACGACCCGCGGTCGAGCCTGACCCGGAGTACTGCACCCGAATGCCGGCTGGTGCCACGTCGCGGGCCCACTGCAGCAGTGCATTCTGGCTCCAAGTGGAGCCCGTTCCCTCCAAGGTCTCATAGGTCTGCGCCTGCGCCTGAGTGGGAGCAGCGATACCCGCGCTGAGCGCCAAGACGATCGCTGCAGCCGCGAGACGCAGCGGGGCGCCGCGGCGCGGCAAGGTGGGTGACACAGCAAACTCCTCGGAATGGCAGGGGTGGGGGGTTGGTTAGCGACGACCGGTGCGCTGCTTGGCTAGTGACCGGGCGATGACGAACAGGGCCAGCACCAACACCAGCAGCACCGTGGCGGCACCGAAGGCGCGGGCGATGAGGAGCGGTTCCCCGCTGCGAGCGAACGTGTAGGTATACAGCGGTAACGAGTTCATTCCCCCGCTGAACGGGTTGACGTTGAGGAATTGCGAAGCCCCCGACGTCAGCAGCACCGGGGATGTTTCACCGACCCCGCGGGCCACTCCGAGGATCAGCGCGGTCGCCAGCCCCGGCCGCGCCGTGGGAAGTACTACCCGCCACACGGTCTGCCACTGGCTGGCACCCAGAGCCAGGCTGGCCTCGCGCAACCCCCCGGGCACCACCCGCAGCACCACCTCGGCAGCGCGGGCGATGATCGGCAGCATCATGACGCTGAGCGCCAGAGCGGCCGCGAACCCTGATCGCTCGTTGCCCAGGGCTACCAGCCAGGTGGTGTAGATGAACAACCCGGCCACGATGGACGGCAGCGCGGTCATCGCCTCGACCACGGTGCGCACCAATCGGGCGAATCTGCCACCCACCTCGGTCATGAACACCGCGCAGCCCACCCCCAGGGGAAGTGCTATCGCGACCGCGATACCAATCTGGATCAGGGATCCGATGAGGGCGTGGCCGAAGCCGCCCAGCGTGAGCTCGGTTCTGGGGCCGACCACCGAGCCGTCGTTGACGAGCATCTGGAACTGGCTTAACGATTCTCGACCCCGGTAGAAGGTCACGGCCACGACAGACAACAGCCCGAGACCGACTGTCGCTGCGCCACCGACCACCACTGCAGCTGAGATGCGGTCGGCGACGACAGGACCGGGGTTGCCCAGCGCCGTCACCGTGGCGTAAAGCAGCAGGAAGCAGACGTACCAGAGCACCACGAAGCCGAGTGCACCAGAGAATGGCATCAAACCCAGGTAGACGACCCAGACGAACGCGCCCGATCCGACTCCTGCGCCGAGCAGCGCCGCTCCGTCGTCCAGGGTGCGTGCGCTGAGCTCTCGCCGGGTTTCGGGCAAATCCGCGCGCGCTGCCCTCAGTTCGCGCTCGCGCTGCCGGGCGATGACATCCGTCGACCGCTCGTCACCGGCGCGGGCCCCGAGGTGGATGCGGGGGGGCAGGGTGGCTGTCATCACTCAGATGTCCGTGGAGCTGCCGCTACGGCTACGGCCCACGATGACCGCTGCAATGCTGTTGATCACCAGGGTGAACAAGAACAACACCAATCCGGCCGCGAGCAGTGCCGAGAGCTGGGCTGGATCGGCCTCACCGAAGCTCAGTGCGATGAGCGAGGAGATGGTGGAGCCGCCGATTTCGGCCACCTGCCACTTGAGTTCGAATGCCGGGGACAACACCAGCACCACCGCGATGGTCTCGCCTAAAGCACGGCCGAGCCCGAGCATGGTGCCGCCGACAATGCCGCCCCGACCGAACGGCAGGACCACCGTCCGCACCACTCCCCACCGGGTGGACCCCAGCGCCAGTGCCGCCTCACGCTCACCGGGGGGCGTCTGACTGAACACCTCACGCATCACCGAGCAAGCAACCGGGAGCACCATCATCGCCACGACCACCCCGGCGATGAGCATCGACTTGGTGTAGTCGAGCTGAGACCAGGATGCGGCGTCAGGATCGGTCCGGACGGCGAACAACGGCACGAAGCCCACGTTCTGATGCAACCAGCGGGCAAGGTAGATGAAGTTGTCCTGCAGCAGGAATACCCCCCACAGGCCGTAGACGATGCTGGGTACAGCGGCCATCAGATCGACAAGCGACACCAGGGTGGAGCGCAACCCGGACGGGGCGTACTCGGTGATGTACAGCGCGGTGGCAAGGCCGAGCGGGAAGGCCACTGAGATCGCTACCAGCGCCACCAGGATGGTGCCCGCGAGGACAGCGACAATTCCCACCACGCCGGTCCCTGGGCTCCAGTCGACAGTGGTGAAAAAGCTCCAGCGATACTGTCTGACAGTCGGAATCGCCTGGTAGGCAAGAAAAATGCCGATGCCGCCGGTGATGAGCAGCACCACCACTCCGACGCTGCGTGCCCCAGATCGGAATACCCGGTCGCCCAGCCCGCTGTCGGCATGAAAGGGACGAGCGACATCGTGAGGCGGGACCTCCGGAGCGGGCGCTAGTGCTGTCATCGCGGAGTGTCACCACCTGTTCGGCACCGAGGCGTGCACGGGATCGGGCCGCACGCCATCACCTTGCCTCGTTTGAGACAACTCCATAGAAGTCGGTCAAGGTGTCCATCGAGGCGCCACCGGGTGAACCCCCGACGAACAGGGCGGGCAACGCGGTCAGATGGGGCTCAGGAGCGCAGCCCACGATGGGCATGGGGGCTCGGGTAGGTCGCCACCACTGGATGCACAGGTGCGATGGTGGCCTGAGCACAGAATCGGGCCGCAGAAAGTTCGGCTTCCACCCTCCTGGCGAACGAACGGCTGCTGGTTGCGCCGCCGCCGCCTTCGTCGCCGTCGAGCGTCCATTTCCACCCACCGCTCAGGCGGTGAACGGCGGGAGTCCGCCGCACCGCCGCCGATCTCACTCGCGCGAGCTCGACAATGACCGCTTCGAAGTTGCCATACCAGTGCGGGCCGACGCCCAGCACCTTGTAGTTGCCTGACAGCAACCGCCACCGCAGCTGGCCGTCACCCCGCTGCAACATCTGGAATCGCGACGGCATCGGGCATGTCCCTTCGATCTCTCACCTCCATCACCGTCTACGCGGCCAGGCCGCCAGGTATGCAGCGGCGTCCAAGAGGTCTGCGCGGGTCGCTGCTCAGCGTCCGTCACTGTCGGTCATAAATCCTGGTGGACGGACAGTAGCGAGTGCGCAAACGGCTCAGGGCATCCAATGAGTGACGAAGTCGGGCACAAAGTGAACAAGGAACGAATGTCACACATCGCGGTCACCAACAGTCGCCATGAGGTGTCCCGGCGGGGCTGCAGCCGTGTGACCGTACGCGGGTTGCGTGCCCGCCTCGGCTGGTCGTGCGGTTCTGCTGTGTGCAGTTTGACTCCCGTGTTTCCTCTGAGATGGAGCATCAGGCATGACCCTCATTTCCCTGCGGTTGCGCCCTCGCGCGGTGGTAGCCACTGGTCTGGTGGTGGCTGTCGCCGCTACTGCTACCGCGGTGTTGTTGACGCCGACCGCTGCTGCTGCCCCGGTCGAGACGTCCAAGACCTACATCTGTTCGACGAAGCCGGACGGGGGGACTTCCTCGGATACGTTCCCGGTGGTGTCGAAGAAGACGTACACGCAGCCAGATAGCGTGAATTCTGGTTCGTCGTTTGTGGTGACGATTGGTGGTGTCACGCTGACACCTGATGCTGCTGGGGCGAACATCATCCGTAGTAGCAACGCGGTGGCTGGTTCGCCGGGGCCGTACGTGGAGGACGTCGCGGAGGTCAACGGGTTGTCGGGTTCCTACCGGTTGCGTACCCGTGCGACGAGGCCGGCCCCGAACCCCGACATGGGGGTGTCTCGGCCGGCGACGATCGGGGTGAATCAGCAGCGGATCGCTGGGCCGGGTGCGTTGGTGATTTCTGGTGCCGGGGATTCCAACCCGATCAGGTTGACCGATCTGGGTAGCAACGACCTCATCGAGCCGGCGTCGTTTACCTTCCAGTTCAACCGGTTCGCCGCTGATGGCAGCACTCTCACCAGGGCGACGCTCACTTGCGACAGTCGGGGTGTAGCGGTGTACGCCACGATCATGGTGAACCCTGCGGGCACCCCCACCACCACAACACCGCCGGTGACCACGACGACGGCACCCCCGACCACGACGACGACGGCACCCCCGACCACGACGACGACGGCACCCCCGGTCACCACGACCACGGCACCCCCGGTCACGACGACGGCACCCCCGGTCACGACGACGGCACCGCCGGTCACCACGACGACGGCACCGCCGATCTCAGTGGGCAGCGGTGCTCCGTCGGGTGCTGGGGGTCCCTCCGCCGGTAATGGTGGTTTGTTGGTCAGTGGCGGTTCGCTGACCGGCGGGATGACCCCCGTTGCCGGGACCACCTCGAACTCGCGCCTCGCGCTCACTGGCTCTAACGCCGTCGCCCCGATCGCCATCACTGGGGCCGTACTGTTGGTGGCTGGTGCTGGGGCAATTGTTGGCGCGAGGCGCCGTCGTAGCGCCGAGTAGCGGTAAATCAGGTAACGCGGGGCCATCCTGCGGACCCATCCTGCGGACCCATCCATCCGGAACGCAGGGGATCGAGCAGCGAACTGCGCCCGGTGGCTTATCGCTCACTCCCTGCCCAGGCCCAACTGCCAGACGTCGAGGTAGCGGGTGGCGAAACCGGCCTCGCAATAGCCCAGGTAGAAGTCCCACATCCGCACGAAGGTCTCGTCGAAGCCGAGCTCGTGCACCTGCTCCTGGCGGGCCAGGAACGTCTGACGCCACCGGGCGAGTGTCCGGGCGTAGCTCAACCCGAGGCGGCGGGACTCGATCACGTTGAGCGTGGTGTGTTCGTCGTTCACCTCGTCGATGGCGCGCAGGCTGGGGATGATGCCACCGGGAAAGATGTACTTGTGGATCCAGCTGTAGCTGCCCGCGGTGGCCAGCATCCGATCGTGGCCCATCGTGATGGTTTGCAGGCCGAATCGGCCGCCCGGCTTGAGCAGGGCGTCGACGGTGCGGAAATATTCCGGCCAGAACTCTCTGCCGACCGCTTCGATCATCTCCACACTCACCACCGCGTCATAGCTTCCGGTCACCTCGCGGTAGTCCTGGAGGCGGACCTCGATCCGGTCGGCGAACCCGGCGTCGGCGATCCGCTTGTCGGCCAGCTCTTTCTGCTCGGCGGACAGGGTCACGGTCAAGACGGTGGCACCGCGCTCGGCGGCGCGGATCGCCAGGCCGCCCCACCCACTGCCGATCTCCAGCACCGAACTGCCCGCACCGACGTGCGCCAGGTCCAGGATGCCGTCGATCTTGCGCTGCTGGGCGGTCTGGATGTCCTCCCCGTCGTCGGGACCGCCCTGGGTGGCGAACCAGGCCGAGGAGTAGCTCATCGTCTCGTCGAGAAACGTTTGGAACAGCTCGTTGGACAGGTCGTAGTGCCGGTGAATGTTCTCCCGCGAACCGTCGAGGTCGTTGGTCTCCGAGTGCGGGGTCCGCCGGTCCACCACTCGCCGGAACCGTTGCAGCGCAGTGGGGATCAGCTCGCCCATCCGAGACGCCATCGGTGCCAGCACACCGGGCAGGTCGTCGCTGTCCCAGTCGCCGACCATCCACGCCTCGCCGAGGCCGATGAGGCCGTCCGCGCCGAGGCGCTGGAAGAAGTCGTCGGGGCGAATCAGCTGGAGCACAGGGGAGTTGACCCCACCCGCACCGCGCCGGGTGCCGTCAGGAAACCGCACCTGCAGTTGCAGGGGGCCGATCGCGCGCAGGAACAACGCCTTGGCAACTCGGGCGCGGATCGCGTTGTTCGGTGGGGTGGCCAAGCCCGGCCAGTGACCCTGCGCGGGGAGCGGGATGACGTGGGTGGCTTTGGACGGTGTGCGAGCCGGAGTGGAGGTGCTCACCGGACTCCTTCCCAACTCGATCGACGGGGGTGTGGTTGCACTGGTAGGGCCGCGCCGCGGCGGCCGGCGAGCCACAGGTGGATGCCGTGGCGGCGGATCAGAGCGCTGACCCGCAGGCTGGGCCAGCTGTGCTTGAGCAGCGTGCCCAGCACGGTCGCCGTGCCCACCGGGATGCGGACGCCGCGCAGGATCGCGGTGAACGGGCGGGTGGCGTGCTCGGGGTGTGCCGCCGGTTCGGCCCGGTCGGTCACCGGATCCCGCGCGGCGGCAGGCAAGTTCAGCGTCATGGCCACCTCGAGGGTGTCCGCGGGGTCGCTGATCCGCATCTCGTAGTGCCCGGCGGTGGTGAAGAACGGCGACACCGGAAACGCCTTGTCCACCTGTGCCCGACCGCCGGTGTCGCGGTGCACCGGGTAGACATGGCGCCCGGCGTAGGTGTTGTGCACCTCGGCGAGCACCAGGCTGACTGTGCCGTGCGCGTCGTAGAGCCAATGCACGGTGATCGGGTTGAACACGTAGCCGAACGTGCGGGGCTGGGCAAGGCTCAGCACCCGGTGCGGGCGAGGCTGGCCGTTCGCGGCGCACCAGCGGTCGACTGCGGCCCGCAAGGTGGGGGCTGAACCGTCGAAGTGGTCTTGGGCGCGGAACGCTGCCACGCTGCGCAACACCCGGGGCAGGGCCTGGGGGCGGCCGCGGCGGTCCAGCGCGTCCAGGTCAATCAACCACGGCCGCAACGGGTAGGAGAAGGCGTGCTCGAAGGGTGCCCGGCGGGCGTGGGAGACCACCGCCTCATACATCCACGGCCCGCTGCCCGTGAGTGCGGTCGTCGAGGCCGGCCCCGTTCGCGTCACCATGTCGACCCCAGCGACGCCGCCGCGCGCGCACCCGCCGCGCAGCCGTCCTCGTGGAAGCCCCAGCCGTGGTATGCCCCGGCGAAGGCGGTGCGGCCGTTGTTCAGCGACGGCAGTCGCAGCTGCGCCGCGACCGACTCCAGGGTGTAGACCGGGTGGGTGTAGCTCATTTGCGCGATCACGGTCGCCGGGTCGACGTCGTCGGTTTGGTTCAGGGTGACGACGTAATGGTCGGGGGTGTCCAAGCGCGCCAGGATGTTCATGTCGTAACTCAGCACGGTGCGCTGGCCCCGCTCGCCGGCGGTACAGGTTGGCATGCGGTAATTCCACGCCGCCCGGGCTGCCTGGTGGCGCGGCAACAGGGCGATGTCCCGATGCAGCAGTGTCTCGTTGCGGGAGTAGCCGAAAGCGCCCAACACCTCCTTCTCCGCTGGCGTCGGGTCGACCAGCAACGCGAGTGCATCGTCGGCGTGGGTCGCGACGACCACCCTGTCGAAGGAGCGGGTGTTTCCGGTGACGTCGGTGACGGTGACCCCGTCGGGGTACCGGGCAATGGCCCGAACCCCGGTCGCAAGCCGGGTTGCTGGCAGCCGGGCCGCGAGGGCATCCACGTAGGTGCGCGAGCCGCCGGTGACCGTCCGCCAGGACGGGGACCCACCCACCGAGAGGTAGCCGTGGTGGGCGAAGAACCGGAACAGGTACTTCGCCGGGTACTGCAGCGAGGCCGTCGGCCCGGCCGACCACACAGCGGAGACAAACGGGATCATGAAGTGCCGCACGAAGTACCGCGAGTACCCGCCGAGGGTGAGAAACTCCCCCAGGGTCAGCGATTCCATCCCGGCCGAACCCAGTACCCGTTGCGCCTGACGGTGAAACTGCTTGACTTCCAACAACATTCGCAGGTATTTCGGGTTTGCGGTGGACGGGGAGGCAAAGATCTTGCGCAACCCGCCGCCGCCGGCGTATTCCAAGCCGCATCCCTGGCATTGCACCGACATGGTCATCTCCGACTCTTGGGTCGGGATGTTCAACTCCGCGAACAGCTTCAGCAGGGTGGGGTAGGTGCGCCGGTTGTGCACGATGAACCCGGAGTCCACCCCGAGCACGGCGCCGGCGGAGTCGGTGACGTCATGGGTGTGGGCATGACCGCCCAACCGGTCGTCGGACTCGAACACGGTGACGTCGAACTGGCTGGTCAGCGAGTACGCGGCGGTCAACCCGGACACCCCGGAGCCCACGACGGCGACCGACTCCCGCTCCACGCTCACATGTCCTCTTCTCCGGTGGCGGCCATGCTGATGACCCGGCCTTGATCATCTGTTCGTGCCGGCACCCCCGCCCGGTTCGACGCGGACGCTGATGCTCACCCTGGCAGGGCGGGAAGGGGTACCGAAAGCTCCCCCCTTCCACCACTGGCGAAGGCGTCCTGCAGCAACGGGTCCACACCCAGACCGAGCACGGCGGCGCCGGCGAGTACTGCCAGCCGGTGCCACCGGCTGGCGTAGCGGAACATCGTGTGGTTGTCGCCCATGACCACGAATCGGGCTATCCGGTCGGGCACACCCTGGGCCCGATGTGCCCACTGTGCCGACAGGTCGGCGTGCACCCAGCGGTCCCGGCTACCGTGCGCCAGCACCACGGTGCGCCCGCGCACGGTGTCCACCCCGTCCTCGGACGGAAGCCACGGTGCCATCCCCACCACACCGCTGACCCGGGGGTGGTCGGCGGCCGCGACCCCCGCGCGGCCGCCCATCGAATGCCCGACCAGCACGACGGGTGCGCTGCCTGGCAGGGCGTCCAAGACAGTGCGCACATCCTGCGCCGCGTCCCGCCTCGGCGCGTTCCACCCGCGGTGGCGATAATGCAGGGTGCCGACCGATGCGCTGGGCAGGCCGTCACGCAGAGCTGTGGCGAACGGGCGCATCCGCAGCAGGCCGAAGCTCAGCGTCGACGGGGTCATGTCGGACCGGGCCTTCCCCCCGGGCAGCACCAGGGCGACGGGGGCGGAGGAGGACAGCTGGCGCTGCCAGGCGATGCGGGGAAGGTCGTTCACAGTTACATCATCCCTGGGTCGGCGCATCGTCGCCCGGCTCGTGCCCCGGTTGATCACCGGTTCGGCATGAACCCGTGCGGTGGGCGCACGATTTCATGCCGAACCAGCCCGCCCGATGACTCCCGCCCGATGACTCCCGCCCGATGACTTCTGTGCCCCACGACGGTCAGAGCCCGTGACGGGAGAAAAACTGTCGCCCCGCTATGCCATCGTGGGGTAGCCACAGCAGCGGGGCGGTACCACGAGCTGAGGGACGAGGGGTATGACGAACGGGATCAAGGCCACGGGCTTGGTCAAGCGATATGGGGATGTCACTGCCCTGGACGGGGTGGATCTGACGGTCCCGGAAGGATCGGTGCTGGGCCTGCTCGGACCCAACGGTGCCGGCAAGACGACGGTCGTGCGCATCCTGACCACGCTGCTGAGGCCCGACGCCGGCGCAGCGGAAGTGGCCGGTGTCGACGTGCTGGCCAACCCGCGCGGGGTGCGCGGCAAGCTAGGGCTGTCCGGGCAGTACGCCGCGGTGGATGAGTATCTCACCGGCTTCGAGAACCTGGACATGATCGGCCGCCTCTACCACCTGGGGCGCCGCCGCAGCCGGGAGCGGTCCCGGGAGCTGTTGGCGCAGTTCGACCTCAACGATGCCGCCGACCGGCCGGCCAAGACGTACTCCGGGGGCATGCGTCGGCGCCTGGACCTGGCTGGTGCGCTGGTGGCTGACCCACCGGTGCTGTTCCTGGACGAGCCCACCACCGGGCTGGACCCCCGCAGCCGCACCGACATGTGGGCGGTGATCCAGCAACTCGTTTCGGGCGGCACCACCGTGTTGCTCACCACCCAGTACCTGGAGGCTGCGGACGTGCTGGCCAATGAGATCGTCGTTATCGACCACGGCCGGGTCATCGCGCAGGGCACCGCCGATGAGCTCAAGTCGCAGGTGGGTGGGGAACGTCTGGAGGTCACCGCCACTGACCCCGCCCAGCTGAGTGTCGTCGCAGAACTGCTGGTTCCACTTGGAGTCGGAGCACCCAGCCTCGACGAGCACCGCAGGTCGCTGCTGATGCCGGTCACCGGGGGGGTCGGGGTGCTCCGCGAGGCGCTACGCCGCCTGGACGAAGCCGGCCTGATGGTGGACGACGCCGGCTTGCGGCGCCCGACGCTGGACGACGTGTTCCTCACCCTCACCGGCCATGGTGCCGATGACGAGCCGACCCCACCCGCCAAGCCCGCGCACGGCCACCCCGAGCCCGGAGCATCGAGCCCCACCGCAGCGAAGGTGTCCCGATGAGTTACCTCGATGTGCTCTCCGACTCAGGTGTCGTCGCCAAGCGCAACCTGATCAAGATCAAGCGGGTGCCGGACCTGCTGGTCTTCACCACCCTGTCCCCCATCATGTTCGTGCTGCTGTTCGCCTACGTCTTCGGTGGTGCCATCGACCCGGCCGGTGGGGGCGGGGGTTACCGGGAGTTCCTCATCGCCGGGATCTTCGCCCAGACCGTGGTGTTCGGGGCCACCATCACCGGTGCTGGCCTCGCCGACGACGTCAAGAAGGGCATCGTCGACCGCTTCCGGTCGCTGCCGATGGCGCCCTCGGCAGTGCTGACCGGGCGCACCTTGTCCGATGTGGTGAACAACGTGATCGTGCTGGTGGTCATGTCGCTGACCGGACTGGCAGTCGGGTGGCGGATCCGCACCTCCTTCTTCGAGGCGCTGTGGGGTTTTGTGCTGTTGCTGGTCTTCGCCTACGCCATCTCCTGGGTGATGGCGTGGATTGGCCTGCTCGTCCCGAGCCCGGAAGTGGTGAACAACGCGTCATTTATCGTGATATTCCCGCTGACCTTCGTGGCCAATACGTTCGTGCCGCTGGCGACGCTGCCCGGCCCGCTCCGCGCGTTCGCCGAGTGGAACCCGGTGTCCGCGGTGACACAGGCCGCCCGCACCCTGTTCGGCAACCCCGACCCGAATCCCAACGCGCCCATACCCACCGCGTGGTCGCTGGTCCACCCGGAGCTGTACACCCTGATCTGGGCGGCGGCAGTGCTAGTTGTGTTCGTGCCGCTAGCCAACGCTCAGTACCGCCGCTCCACCAGCCGCTGAGCTGTCGACCAGGCCGCCCGTTCCCCCGCCCCCGCCCCTACCTTTTCGTCGCAGCCTCAGCCGAGGGTCTCTGCAGACGTCGGTGGGACGTGTGAGGCTGTCGGCATGACCGGATCGGACGTGAAAGCTGACCTTCACCACTACCTACAAGCCGCCCGCGAGGCTCTCGTGTGGAAGCTCGACGGACTCTCTGGCTACGACATCCGCCGCCCGATGACGCCTACCGGCACCAACCTCTTGGGCCTGGTCAAACATGTAGCCACCGTTGAGGTGGGGTACTTCGGCAACACCTTTGGACGGCCGTTCGACGCGCCGCTGCCGTGGCTCGAGGAGGGCGCGGAACTCAATGCCGACATGTGGGCGGCCGCAGATGAGTCGCGGGAGCAGATCGTCGGGCTGTACCACCGAGCGTGCGTGCACTCAGACGCGACGATCGACACGTTGGCGCTGGACGCCATCGGCACGGTGCCGTGGTGGCCGCAGGCCCGCAGTGAGGTGACACTGCACCGGATCTTGGTGCACATGATCGCCGAGACTGACCGGCACGCCGGGCACGCCGACATCGTGCGGGAGCTGATCGACGGCGCCACCGGGCTGCGGGATGGCAACGGCAACATGGCGTCCGGCGACCAGGCGTGGTGGCACGACTATCTGGCCCGGGTGGAACACACCGCGCAGGAAGTCGAGCTGAACTGAGGGGTCGTCTATACAGGTGATCCCTGTCACACCAGGTCGGTCAGGCGAATAACATCACGGCCCCGACGACCAGTGCCACCAGCACCAGCACGACCGCCCCGGTGACCAGCAGGGAGATCGGTTTACGGGGGGTGGAGTCGGCGAAGAAATCCGCGCCGGTGGGGGTCCACCCCGGGCCGGGCGCCGGCGCTCCGGACAACCACGGCGGGCTAGTCCAGTGCGGTGGTACGCCGCCGGGCTGCGTAGCGGCGGGAGGCCAGTTGGGTTGCAGAGGCGTCGGCGAGCCAGCCGGCGGCCAGCTCGCCCGCTGCACGACCTGGGTGCGGTCCGCTTCGGCAGACGCCGGTTGGCGCACTACTTGGGTGGCATCCGCGGCAGGCTGGCGCACTACTTGGGTGGCGTCCGCCGCAGGCTGACGCACTACCTGGGTGGCGTCCGCCGCCGGGGCGGGCGAGGCGGTGCAGGTGTGCACGATCTGAGTGACCTCGGCACCGGGCTGGGTGGCGACCGCGGGTACCACCTGCGTGGCGTCGGTGCCTTGACTTGACCATCGGAACGGGGGCGGAAACGGGTCTGCGGGAAGGTCACTGCCGGGCGGACGGCCCCGTTCGGTCGGGAGTTCCTCGCGCCGACGCCGGTACTCCTGCGCTGAGAGCCGACCCGCGGCTACGTCGGCGTCCAACTGCTTGAGCTGGTCCTCCCACCCCATGGTCGTGCCCCTCCGTCGTCGGTGGCCTTGGCCTGCAGCCGTCGTCATTCTGCCTGCCCAACACGCCGCTGCGCCGGGCCGGTTTCTTCCGGCCACGCGTAGAATCGAGCATATGAGCTGGCTGGACAACATCTTGGGGGACAAGTCGAGCATGGTGACGGCGGAGGGTGCGCTGCCCGGCCGGCAGACCCCGCTCCTGGTGCCGGAAACCCACTTCGTCAACCAGCACCGCGTCAAGCCCCCGTTCCCGGACGGGATGCAGACCGCGGTCGTCGCCGCGGGCTGTTTCTGGGGCGTGGAGAAGCAGTTGTGGCAGCACGAGGGGGTGTACTCCACCGCCGCCGGATACGCCGGGGGCTTCACGCCGAACCCCACCTACGAGGAGACCTGCTCGGGGCGCACCGGTCACACCGAGGCAGTGCTGGTGGTGTTCGACCCGCAGGTCATCTCCTACGAGCTGGTGCTCAAGGCGTTCTGGGAGGAGCACGACCCGACGCAGGGTATGCGGCAGGGCGCGGACCGGGGCAGCCAGTACCGCTCGGCGATCTACGCCGTGGACGACGCGCAGCTGCAGACGGCTCTCGCGTCTCGTGCGGCCTACCAAACCGAGCTGACCAAGGCCGGTTACGGCGAGATCAGCACCGAGATCGCCCCCCTGGGCACCTTCTTCTACGCCGAGGATTACCACCAGCAGTACCTGGCGAAGAACCCGCACGGGTACTGCCCGGTGCACTCCACCGGGGTGAGCTGCCCGGTGGGCCTCGGGATCCCGGCCGATGTCGCCCAGACCACTGTGGTGCCCCCGTCCGCGGTACCCGGACACTGACGGGCTGGTAGCGGCGGTGGCCCGGCTGGTGACCGACCCGGACGGTGACGACTGGGTGGTCAGTGCTCGGATGCACCTGACCGACCCGGCTAGCGAGACGGTCGCCGCCGAAACCGGCGACGTAGTCCTGCGGTCCGTGCTGCTGTCCATCTCCGGTGCGCTGGCGTTGCTCGTGGTGCTCAGCACCCCGGCGGGTTTGGCTCTGCCCGGATGGCTCAGCGGGCCGTTGCTCGTGGCCACAGGCCTCGTCGTGTTCTGGTGGTGGGCGCGACGCCCGTGGAGCGTCTTGGCAAGCCCAGCCCACCCGGCAAGCCCAGTCCACCTCGGCGAGCAGGACGAACCGGTGTTGCACCGCACTGTGCACGGGCCGTGGGCGGCGCGGCGCACCGCAACGGCCATGGCGGCGGAGCTGGGCGACCGCGGTACGCAGCCCGAACGTGGCACCCACCCCGTCCGGCCGCTGCCCGATGAGCTGCCCTACCGGCACTGAGCTTTCCAGCCTGGTCTGCGGCGGTCGACGGGGGCACACTCGCAGGATGCCCGAGCTGCCCGAGGTCGAGGCGTTGGCCCACCACCTGCGCGCGCACGCGGTCGGGCGCACGGTCGGGCGGGTCGACGTCGCCGCCTTGACGGTGCTGAAGTCCTTCGACCCGCCGGTGACTGCCCTGGTCGGCCGGACCGTGACCGGTGCCGGTCGCCGCGGCAAGCACCTCGACCTGGACTGTGACGGGCTGCACCTGGTGGTGCACCTGATGCGCGCGGGGTGGTTGCGATGGTCGGACTCGTTGAGTGCGACACCACCCAAGCCAGGCAAAGGGCCCCTGACGTTGCGGGTGCACCTGGGCACGCCCCCCGGCGCCCCCGGCTTCGACCTGACCGAGGCGGGAACCCAACGGCGACTTGGGGTATGGGTGGTGCGGGACCCGGCGGACGTGCCCGGCGTCGCCACGCTGGGCCCGGACGCCTTGGACCTCACCGTCGCCACCTTCGCTGCGCTCCTCGCCGGACGCTCGGACCGGATCAAGACGTTGCTGACCGACCAGCGGGTCATCGCCGGGGTGGGCAACGCCTACTCCGATGAGATTCTGCACACCGCGCAACTGTCCCCATTCGCGAGCGCCGGCAAGCTCACCGACACCCAGGTGCAACGGTTGCACACTGCCCTGATCGAGGTGCTGCAGTCGGCCGTGCAGCGCTCGGTCGGCCAGGACGCCGCGTTACTCAAGGGAGAGAAGAGGTCCGGGCTGCGGGTGCACGCCCGCACCGGGCTGCCCTGCCCGGTGTGCGGGGACACCGTGCGCGAGGTGTCCTACGCCAACCGCTCCTTCCAGTACTGCCCCACTTGCCAGACCGCCGGCAAACCGCTCGCCGACCGGCGGATGTCACGGCTGCTGCGCTGAACCGCAACCCACCCGCACCCCATGCGGCGTCACCGGTTCGGATCGGTCAGGCTGGGGGCATGGCTGACGACGACAACGACACGTTCATCGACCTCAACGAGGAGACCCTGGACGCCAGTGAGAGCACCGACTCCGACGAGCTCGGCGAGCGGGTCGGTGACGACGGCTACGACGCCCCGGAGCGGTGGGCGGGCGCCAACCGCAGCGGCACCACCGCCGATGAGGAGCGCGAGGGGGAGTCCCTGGAGGAGAAGCTGGCCGAGGAGCGCCCCGACACCCCGCTGCAAGTCCAGCCCGACCGCCCGGTGGCCGCGACCCCGGTGGACGAACTCGACGAGAGCGTCGACGACGTGGTGGTCCCCGGTGAGCCCGCCGACGGCGAAGACATCAGTTACGACTGAACCCAGCACCCACCGCCTGTGAAGATGAGCCGGTGACCGTCACCCGCTCGCTGCTGCTGTTCGCACTCGCCGCCGTCGCGGAGATCGGCGGTGCCTGGTTGGTGTGGCAGGGCGTCCGCGAGCACCGCGGGTGGGTGTTCGTCGGCGCCGGCGTCGCCGCCCTCGCCGCCTACGGGTTCGTGGCAACGTTGCAGCCGAACGCGGAGTTCGGTCGAATCCTGGCGGCCTACGGGGGTGTCTTCGTCGTGGGCTCGCTGGCCTGGGGTGCGGCGTTGGACGGCTACCGCCCCGACCGCTTCGACCTGATCGGGGCGGGGATCTGCGTGCTCGGTGTCGCCGTCATCATGTACGCCCCCCGAGCGGCGTGAACGCTGGGAGCGAGTCACGTTCAATGACGATTCACGGTAGCGTGAACCCATCATCGGCTGTACTGTCTGCTCCCGTGCAGACCCTGACGCACGGCGGGGTGCTGGCCCGTTTCGGCCACGCCCTCTCCGACCCCACCCGAGCCCGCCTGCTGCTCGCCCTGCGAGAGGCCCCCGGATACCCGGCCGAGCTGGCCGAACTACTCGGGGTTTCCCGGCAGAGCCTGTCCAACCACCTTGCCTGTCTGCGCGGCTGCGGTCTCGTCGTCGCCGCACCGCAGGGCCGGCGGGTCCGTTACGAGCTGGCCGACCCGGCCCTGGCCCACGCGCTGGGTGACCTGCTCACGGTGGTGCTCGCCGTCGATCCCGCCAGCTGCGCAGCGACCAAGGAGTGTTGCTGAGATGGCGACGCTGGATCTCAGCTCGGCGCGCCGCGACGTCCTCACCCGACGGGTACGCCTGCTCGTCGCCGCGACGATCACCTACAACGTCATTGAAGCCATCATCGCCATCACCGCCGGTACCGTCGCCTCCTCCTCCGCCCTGATCGGCTTCGGGCTGGACTCGGTGATCGAAGTGTCCTCCGCAGCTGCGGTCGCCTGGCAGTTCTCCGCTACCGACCACGAGGTGCGCCAAGCCCGCGAGCACCGTGCCCTGCGGGTGATCGCGGTGTCGTTCTTTGCGCTGGCTACCTTCGTCACTATCGACGCGCTGCGCGCCCTGCTGGGGGCCGCGCAGGCGCAGCCCTCGCTGGTGGGCATCGTGCTGGCAGCAACCTCCGTCGCCGTCATGCCGTTTCTGTCCGCGGCCCAGCGCCGGGCCGGGCGCGCGCTCGAGTCGGCTTCAGCGGTCGCCGACTCCAAACAGACCTTGCTGTGCACCTACATGTCCGCTGTGCTGCTGGTGGGTCTGTTGGCGAACAGCCTGTTGGGGTGGTCCTGGGCGGACCCGATCGCCGCGCTGGTGATCGCCGCCGTCGCCGTGAAGGAGGGCCGCAGCGCGTGGCGCGGCGACGGGTGCTGTGCGCCGAACGCCGCTGCCCGCACCGTGGCACAGGACGGCTGCGACGGCACGTGCAGCTGCTGCCCGTCCTGAACTCGCCCGCCCGGGCACACTGACCAGGTGCCCGTATCGCCGACCGCGCTCAGCGTGCTCACGCTGGCCGTGATCGCCGCCGTGATCGTGGTGTTGGTCAAGCGGCTACGCGCGCAGCGTTCCTTCGCCTCCCCGTTGGAGCGTGCCGTGCACGACACCCTGCACACCGCTTCGCTAGCCGCCCCGGCACTGCGCCGCGGCCTGTCCGTCGACTCGGCAACCGAAGCCGCGCCGCACCTTCGGGCACTGTTGGGCACGGCCGCCACCGCCTTGACCGACGCCCACGGTGAACTCTTGGCTTGGCACGGCGCCGGCGAGCAGCACACCACCCACCTGCTGGCGGCTGCGCGTCGGGCGGTGGCGTCGGGGCGGCGGGAACTGCTCACCCACCCCGACGCCGACTGCGGACGGCTGGACTGCACCGTGCGGGCACTGGTTGTGGTGCCGCTCATCCTGGACGACACCGGGGTGGTGGGGGTGCTCGGCGCGGTGAGCACCACCGACGCCGGACCCGGCCTGCTGCGCGCGGCTGGCGAAGTCGCCCGGTACGCCGCCACCCAGATCGAACTCGCCGAGCTGGACGACTCCCGGACCCGCCTGGCCAGCGCCGAGGTGCGGGCGCTGCGTGCGCAGATCAGCCCGCACTTCATCTACAACGCCCTGACCACGATCGCCTCGTTCGTGCGCACTGACCCCGAACTCGCTCGCGAGCTAGTGCTGGAGTTCGCGGATTTCACCCGGTACTCCTTTCGTACCGCCGGGGAGTTCACCACCCTCGCCGACGAGCTGCGCAACATCGACCGCTACCTCACCCTGGAACGCGCCCGGTTCGGACCGCGGCTGCAGGTGCGGCTGCAGGTCGCACCGGAGGTACTCGGCGTCGTGCTGCCGTTTCTGGCGCTGCAACCGCTGGTGGAGAACGCCGTCCGCCACGGTCTGGCGGGAACCACCAGCGGCACCGTCACCGTCGCCGCCGAGGACGCCGGGGCGGAGTGCCTGATCAGTGTGGAGGACGACGGGGTGGGGATGGACCCCGACCGGTTGCAGGCCGGGGGCGACCTGGACTCCGCGGAAGCCCATTCCAGCGGTGCTCACGTGGGTCTGGGCAATGTGGACGACCGGTTGCGGGCCGCGTTCGGCGACGACTACGGGCTGGTGGTGGAGACCGGACTGGGGGCGGGCACCAAGGTCAGCATGCGGGTTCCCAAGTTCCGCGCCGGGGTTCGGCTGTGACCGTAGGCTGAGGTGATGGTGAAGCTCCCCGCAGCGTTGTCGGACAAGCTGCCCACCCGGATTTCCGGCGAGCACAGCCCCGTGGTGACGGTGGTGCGACTGCACGGGGTGATCGCCTCCGGGGCAGTCGGAATGGGTCGTCCGCTGCTGAACACCGACACCGTCGAGGGTCCCCTGAAGCGGGCGTTCACCACCGACGGGGTGGCGGCGGTCGCGCTGGCCGTGAACTCGCCGGGCGGTTCGCCTACCCAGAGCGCGCTGATCGGTGACCGGATCCGGCAGTTGGCCGCCGAGCACCCGGTGCCGGTCATCGCGTTCTGCGAGGACGTCGCGGCGTCGGGCGGGTACTGGTTGGCGTGCGCCGCCGACGAGATCATCGCCACCCCGACGTCGCTGCTCGGTTCGGTGGGGGTCATCTCCGCGGGGTTCGGGTTGGAGGGCCTGATCGACAAGCTCGGGGTGCAGCGGCGACTGCACACCGCGGGGACGAACAAGGCGCGGCTGGATCCCTTCTCACCCGAGAAGGACGAGGACGTGGCGTGGTTGCTCGGCCTGCAGGCCGACATCCACACCGAGTTCAAGGCGTGGGTGCGCAAGCGCCGCGGGTCGAAGCTGGTCGGATCGGACGACGAGCTGTTCACCGGGGAGGTGTGGGGCGGTCGGCGGGCGGTGGAGCTGGGGCTGGCCGACTCGCTGGGCACGCTGCACGGGGTGCTGGCGCAGCGCTACCCGGACGCGGAGATCAAGACCACCTCGCGCCGCAAGTCGCTCGCCGCCCGGCTGGGGGTGCCCGGCGCGGCCCACCCGCAGGCCCCGCCCGGGTTGATGGCCGAGGCGATGGATGCATGGGAACGACGGGCAGCGTGGGCCCGGCTCGGGATCTGACCCTGCGCGGGAGGTGCTCAGGATGAGCGAGCACACCGCTGCCGGCCCGGCGGGCGAGCCGGCCACGCTGTCGGTGCTGGCCGTGGATGACGAGCCGCCAGCCCTCGACGAACTTGCCTACCTGCTGCGGGCGGACCGGCGGGTGGGCGAAGTGCGCACGGCGGCCGACGCCACGACCGCGCTGCGGCTGTTGCACCACACCGAGGAACCCGCGGTGGACGTGGTGTTCCTCGACATCCGGATGCCCGGCCTCGACGGTTTGGAACTGGCCAGGGTGCTCGCCGCATCCGCCGACCCACCTGCGGTGGTGTTCGTCACCGCGCACGACGACCGCGCGGTGGAGGCCTACGACATCGGAGCGGTGGACTACCTGCTCAAGCCGCTGCGAGCCGAGCGGTTGGCGGAGTCGTTGCGGCGGATCCAACGGCTGCGCGCGGCCGGTACCCCCGCGGAGGCGGCCTCGGACGATGTAATCCCCGTCGAGCTCGGTGGCACCACCACCCTTGTCCCGCGCTCGGCGGTGCGCTGGGTGGAGGCGCAGGGTGACTACGCACGGCTACACACCTTGACCGCTGGCCACCTGGTCCGTATCCCGCTGTCGGTGCTCGCCGAGCGCTGGCGCGACGTCGGTTTCGTCCGGGTGCACCGCTCCTACCTGGTGGCTCTGCCGTTGGTGACCGAACTGCGCATGGTGGGCAGCGGGTACGTCGTGCGGCTGGGTTCACCTGGTGCGCCCGGTGCGGTGGAGCTCCCGGTGAGCCGACGCCACACCCGGGAGCTGAAGGACACGCTGGTCCGCACCGTGAAGCAGAGCTGGGCCGCCCGGTGACCCATCCGGTGCAACGGCCCCGTCGGGTTCGCGTGGTGTTGGCCGAGCGCCGCGGGTCGCGCCGACTGGTGCGCACCCGGGCGGAGGTGGAGGAGCAGACCGAGGTGGGTGAGGTGATGTTGCAGGGCCTGGTCCGTGCCCAGCTGGGGCTGTCGCTGCGCTTGGCCGCTCTGGTGGTGCTGCTGCTGGGCGTACTGCCGCTGCTCTTCGCTGCAGTGCCTGCCCTGGGTGCGGTCGGTGTCCTGGGGGTGCGGCTGCCCTGGCTGCTGCTCGGGGTGCTCGCCTATCCGTTCTTGTGGGCGGTGGGGTGGGCGCATACCCGCCTCGCCGAGCGCACCGAACAGGACTTCGCCGACCTGCTCGAGGACTGAGGGTGCGCACCCAACCCCTCACCCTGCTAGCCATCGCGTTGGTCGCTGTGCTCACCGTGGCGCTGGGTGCCTACGGGGTGCGGATGGCGCGGACCACGTCGGATTTCCTGGTCGCCTCACGCAGCGTCGGGCCGCGGACCAACGCCGCGGCCATCTCCGGGGAGTACCTGTCGGCGGCGTCGTTTCTCGGGGTGGCGGGTTTGGTCGCCAAATACGGTGCCGACGCGCTGTGGTACCCAGTCGGGTTCACCGCGGGATACCTGGCGTTGCTGCTGTTCGTCGCCGCCCCGTTGCGCCGCTCTGGTGCCTACACCATCCCTGACTTTGCCGAGTTCCGGTTGGGTTCACCGCGGCTGCGGCGACTGGCGACGTTGGTGGTGGTGCTCATCGGCTGGCTGTACCTGGTGCCGCAACTGCAGGGTGCGGGGCTGACCCTGGGGATCCTGACCGGCGCGCCCAGCTGGGTCGGGGCGGTGGCTGTGGGGGCGGTGGTGGTGGCCAATGTGGCCGGGGGTGGCATGCGTTCGATCACCTTCGTCCAGGCATTCCAATACTGGCTCAAGCTGACCGCCATCGGGGTGCCCGCGCTGGTCTTGGTGCTGCACTACGCCGCAAACCCACGGCCGGTCGGGCAGCCGGTCCCGCCCACGGTCAGCGCTGCGACGACCATTTCGGTGACCACCGACGTCCTGCTCGAGGTTGCCCGCCCGTTGGTGCTGGCGGTCGACGGGCAGCGCACCGTCTTTGCCCCTGGGCAGCACGAGGTGGCGGCGGGCACGGTGCTCACCTTGGCGGCGGGCTCGGACGTTCCGGTGGTCGCCGGCGTGCCCAGCACCAACGCCCGGTGGTTGCTGCCCTCGGGTGGGCTAGGTGGTGACCACCCGCTGTTCGAGACGTACTCGTTGATGCTGGCCACCTTCCTCGGGACGATGGGCCTGCCGCACGTGCTGGTTCGCTTCTACACCAACTCCGATGGCCGGGCGGCGCGGCTGACGACGCTGGTGGTGCTGAGTCTGCTCGGGGTGTTCTACCTGTTCCCTACGGTGCTGGGGGTTCTCGCGCGGCTGTACGTGCCGCAGCTACTGGTCACCGGCACCACCGACGCCGCCGTGCTGCTGCTGCCCGGGGCCATGCTCAGCGGCCTGGGCGGCCAGCTGCTGGCTGCGCTGGTGGCGGCAGGTGCGGTGGCCGCGTTCCTGTCCACGTCCTCCGGTCTGGTGGTCAGCGTCGCGGGTGTGCTGTCCACCGACGTGCTGCGGGGTGGGGTCCGCGATTTCCGGTTGGCTGCGCTGCTGGCCGGGGTGGTGCCCGTGCTGCTGACCTTGGCCCTGGTGCGGCTGGACGTGTCGCAGACCGTGGGGTTGGCCTTCGCGGTGGCGGCGTCGACGTTCTGCCCGCTGCTGGTGCTGGGTATCTGGTGGCGGGGACTGACTGCGGCTGGTGCGGCCGCGGGGCTCGTGGTGGGCGGGGTGCTGGCGGTGACGGCGGTGGTGGTCTCGGCCCTGGAAGCCCAGCAACAGGGCTGGCTGGGTTCGCTGGTCAGCCAACCGGCGGCGGTCAGTGTGCCTGCCGCATTCGCGGTGATGGTGGGGGTCAGTCTGGTGACCAGCGACCGGATCCCCGGCGACGTCGGGCGCCGCTTGTTGCGCATGCACGCTCCGGAGCGGCTCGGGATGGGGGTGGACCGCGACGTCGAACGCTGGGGGTGAGCCCGGCCGCGCAGTGCCCCCCTCGCCCGCAGACCCCCCCGCAGATAGCACGCTATTCGCGGCGGGGAGGCGCCTGAGGCCGCAGATAGCCCGCTATTCGCGGGTGCGCAGCAGGAGGGGAGCCGGGTGTGACGGCGGCCACTCGTCGCTCGGCGCCGACCGTTCGCCGCTGCCCAGCGCACTCCGGCGACGGATACCCAGGCCATGGCGTCGCAGGCGGCAAACCTCCCTACGGTGATCGGGATTACACCCAGGCGTTCGTCGGGGTCCAGGTCCGACACAGGAGGTCACGTGAGCACGATCGACGCGAGGCAGGGGGCCGGTTCCGACCCAGGCCGGCGAGCCCCGGACGCCCAGGCGTTCATCGACATGCAGGCCACCCCGGAGTTTCAAGACCTGCGCAGCCGGCTGCGCAAATTCGTCTTCCCCACGACCGCCTTCTTCCTCGCCTGGTACCTGCTGTACGTGGTGCTCGCGGCGTACGCGCCGGCCTTCATGGGCACCCGTCTGGCCGGCAGCAATATCACCGTCGGCCTGGTGTTCGGCCTGTTGCAGTTCGTGTCCACGTTCGTCATCGCCGGGGTGTACGTGCGTTTCGCCAACCGCGACCTCGACCCGCGGTCCAGCGCGATCCGCGAGCAAATGGAGGGTCAGGTCCGATGAATTCCACCACCATCGTCCTCGCGCAGAGCGCCCAGGTCGGCAATCGGTACGTCAATATCGCGATCTTCATCGGGTTCGTCGCTATCACCCTGGCGGTGGTGCTGCGGGCCAGTCGCAACAACAAGACAGCATCGGACTTCTTCACCGCCGGCGGCGGCTTCTCCGGGCCGCAGAACGGCGTCGCCATCGCCGGTGACTATCTCTCGGCCGCAAGCTTCCTCGGCATCGCCGGCGCCATCGCGGTCTACGGCTACGACGGCTTCCTCTACTCCATCGGGTTCCTCGTGGCCTGGCTGGTGGCGCTGTTGTTGGTGGCCGAACTGCTGCGCAACACCGGGCGTTTCACCATGGCCGACGTACTGAGCTTCCGGTTGCGGCAGAAGCCGGTGCGCACCGCGGCCGCTACCGCGACGTTGGCGGTGTCGCTGTTCTACCTGCTGGCGCAGATGGCCGGGGCCGGCGGCCTGGTGGCCCTGCTGCTGGACATCAAGGGCCGCACCGGGCAGTCCATCGTCATCGCCGTCGTCGGCGTCATCATGATCGTCTACGTGCTGGTCGGCGGTATGAAGGGCACCACGTGGGTACAGATCATCAAGGCGGTGCTGCTCATCACCGGTGCGGCAGTGATGACCGGGTTGGTGCTGGTGAAGTACGGGTTCAACCTGTCCGGGCTGCTGGGGGAGGCGCAGAAGGTTGCCGGTAAGACCGATGTGCTGTCCCCTGGTGCCCAATACGGCGCCTCCAACACCACCAAGCTGAACTTCTTGTCCCTGGCCCTGGCCCTGGTCCTGGGCACCGCGGGCCTGCCGCACGTGCTGATGCGCTTCTACACGGTGCCCACCGCGAAGGAGGCGCGCCGCTCGGTGACCTGGGCGATCGGGCTGATCGGGCTGTTCTACCTGTTCACCCTCGTCCTGGGCTACGGCGCGGCGGCATTGGTGGGCTCCAAGCAGATCCTGGCCGCACCGGGCGGGGTGAACTCGGCCGCACCGCTACTGGCCTTCCAACTCGGCGGGACCATCCTGCTGGGCATCATCGCCGCTGTCGCCTTCGCCACCATCCTGGCCGTGGTGGCCGGACTGACGATCACCGCGTCGGCATCCTTCGCCCACGACATCTACGCCAGCGTCATCAAGGACGGCAACGTCGATGAGGACAAGCAGGTCCGGGTGTCGCGGATCGCCGCAGTGGTCATCGGGCTCGTGGCGATCGTGCTCGGCATCTTGGCCAATGGTCAGAACATTGCCTTCCTGGTGGCCCTGGCGTTCGCGGTCGCGGCCTCGGCCAACCTGCCGACGATCATCTACTCGTTGTTCTGGCGGCGGTTCAACACCTCGGGGGCCGTCTGGAGTATCTATGGGGGCCTGGCGACCACGCTGCTGCTGATCGTCTTCTCCCCGGCGGTGTCGGGCAGCAAGACGGCGATGATCCCCAGCATGAACTTCGCCTATTTCCCGCTGGCCAACCCGGGGATCATCTCGATTCCGGCGGGATTCCTGCTGGGCTACCTGGGCACCGTGCTGAGTAAGGACCGGGGCAACGCAGCCAAGAACGCCGAGATGGAGGTTCGCTCGCTGACCGGGGTGGGCGTGGAGAAGGTGCTCACGCACTGACCGAGACCGCGTTGACGGGGACGAGTCCGTGGCAGCATGGCGACTGTGACCGTCCCCGTCCAACGCTGCCAGCGGTGCGGTGTCGAGACGACGGTGCACACCCGCGCGATGCCGTGGTGCCCGCGCTGCGGCGGGGTGCTCACGGCGCCGGTGGCGGCTGGGCCGTGGACCACCCGGTGGGTGGCGCACCCCCCGCCGGGTGCACTCCCGCCGCAGACTGCCCCGCCACCGCAACCAGGGCCCACCCCCACCTACGGCGGCGTGCCGCAGTGGGGATTGCCCACCCGGGCCTGGCAGCACCCGCTGGAGTTGGTGGCCGCCGCCGAACCCAACCCCCGGCAGCGGGCGGTCCGGCTCGCCGGCCTGGCACGGCTGCCGGTGTTCGGCACCGCCGTCGCCGCCAGTTTCGCCGCTGTGGCGGAGGCGTGGCGCTACGGGCTCGTGGTTCGCGGACGTACCGAGTTGCTCAGCGCCAAGACGGTGGCCATCTCCGACGCCCTGGTGGTGGCCACCGGGGTACTCACCCCCGTGCTCGCGGTGCTCTCGGCCGTCCTGGCGGCGGGCTGGTTGGTGCGGGCCAGGCAGGCCGCTCATGCTGCGCGCGGGAGGACCGACACCCGCACGGTCAGGGGCGTGCTGGTGGGGGCGTTGTTCCCGGTGCTCAACCTGGGCCAAGCCGGGGTGCTGCTCACCGAACTCGAACGCGCCCTGCCCAGCGACGACCGTGCCCGGCGGCCTAGCCCGTCGTTGCTGGTGCGCTGGTGGTGGACGGGGTGGGTCGCGAGCGCGGGTTTGGCGGCGCTGACCTGGGTATGGCGTCGACAGGGCACCGTACAGGCGCAGGCCGACGCGATCGTGCTGGCCGGCGCTGCAGACCTGGCGGTGGTGGTCACATCAGTGCTGACGCTGCTCGTGCTGCGGCGGTGCACCGAGGCATTGGCCGGAACCGCCCGGGTACCCCGGCGCCGCTGGGTGGCGTCGGTCTCAGCAACCGCACCGACGCGCGGTGCGCCTGGCACGATGGTGCGGTGACTCCTGGCGACGCGGAGCGCGCCGAACTTCCCCTGGTCGTGGCGCACCGGGGGGCGTCGGCGGAACGACCCGAGCACACCCTGGCCGCCTATGAGCTGGCGCTGCGGCATGGAGCCGACGCGCTGGAATGCGACGTCCGGCTGACCCGCGACGGGCACCTGGTGTGCGTGCACGACCGCCGGGTCGACCGCACCTCCACCGGCCGAGGTGTGGTCAGCGGGATGACACTGCAGGGCCTGGGCCGACTGGACTTCGGCAGTTGGCACGACCCGTTTCCGGCCACCGCCGACGAACTCATCGACCCCGACGAGCGGGGAGTGGCCACCCCGGCCGAGCAGCTGGCAACCCCGGCCGAGCAGCCCGCCACCCCGGCCGGGCTGCTCACCCTGAGCGCCCTGCTGGAACTGGTGGTGGCCCACGGCGGCGGTGCCCGGCTGTTCGCCGAGACCAAGCACCCGGTGCGCTACGGCGGGCTGGTGGAGGCCAAACTGGTGGCTGAGCTGCACCGTTTCGGCTTGGCTCGGCCGCGCAGCGCCGACGCGGCCAGGGTGATCATGATGAGCTTTTCCGCGCGGGCGGTATGGCGGGTGCGTCGCTCCGCGCCGCGCGTGCCCACGGTGCTGCTGGGCCGCAACTGCGCGGCACTAGCCGGGGTGCCCGGCACCACCGCCGGGGCCACGGCGATCGGCCCCAGCATCGCCGCACTGCGCGCTGACCCGGAGTTGGTTGCCCGAGCCGGCGCGCAGGGCCGTGACACGTACACCTGGACGGTGGACACACCAGGCGACGCCGCCGTGTGCCGGGAGCTGGGGGTGCGCTGGGTGGCCACCAACCACCCGCGGAGCATGCGCGGGTGGCTGAGCGCCGCCTGAGGGAGCGTAAGTTGGCTGCTCGTGGCACAGCGACGCGGACGCAAGGCCGGACCCCGACCGGGTGGAGCGCGACCCCCCCGTCGGGCGCGCCCCCCCGCGGTGGAGCACGTCAGCCGGCCGTTCGCCGGTTTGGCCGCCGAGTGCGACCTGGTGGCGTTGCGGGAGTTCGTGTCCTCGGCCACCGCCATGCTCACCCTGACCGAACCCGGTCGCCCGGTGTTGCTGGCGACCGTGCTCCCGATGGCCTCGGCCGCCCTGATCCGCGAGGGCAGCGACGGCGGCGAGGGTGGCGACAGCGACGAGGTGGGCATGGTGGGCCTGCAGGTGCAGCAGGTCCCCTCGGTCGATCTCAGCAGCGACGTCGGTGCGACGGTGGCCTGGTCGCGCACGGCAGCGGCCGGGACGTCACTGGACGTGGTGACCGCAGCGATGGACGGTCCACGGCTGCAGGACCTCCTCGTCGCGGACGCGCATCTTGACATCACCGTGCACCAGGATTTCGGCTGGTGGATTCCCGGGACCGAACCCCCCGTCGGGGAGGTGGCGGCGAGCCTGGAGCGGGCGAACGCCGCCGTCATGCCCACCGACCTGGTGCGGGCCGACGGGGTCCGCAGCGCCTGGTGGGTGGACGCCGGGGACAAGGCCCACCTGCGCTGGGTGCGCCCGGAGGACGAGGACGACCTGATGCTGGCGCTGGCCAGGGTGCACGCCGCCGGGGCGCTCACCCTCGGCGAGGGCTCCCGCTTCGCCGGTTCGTTCCGCGCGCACGGGCTGCTGGTGCCGGTGTTCGACCTCGACCGCGACCGGCACGCCCAGGAATGGGCAGCGGCCACGGCGTCGCTGGGCGCGGCCCTGGACGAGGCACTCACCGTGGACGGCCCGCTGACCCCGCCGCAGCGACGCTCCCGGGACGGACTGCGGGCCCGGCAAGTCACGCTTCGGGCGTAACCGGGCGCGCGCCGCACACCCCTGACGAGCAGCACCCCCGCGTCACCCGCCGTTTCCCCCGCTGCGACGAGCCTTCACCGGCAGGACACGTCGCGTTGGCTGCCGAGCCGCCGGGGATCACTACCTTCCCTTAGGTGTCTGTTGCACTGCCGAGGGGCAACCAGGTCGGTGCTGTCGACGCGATGGCCGGGCGGGTACGTCGGCGTCGGCGGCGGATGGACCGCGTGTGGCGCCCGGCGGTGTACCTGGCGCCGACGCTGATCCTGCTCGGCGTGTTCGACGTCTATCCGATCTTCTTGGCCGCCTGGATCAGCCTGTGGCGGTGGGGAATTCGCGCCGAGCGATTCGTCGGCCTGGACAACTACCGACGCATCGGTGCAGAGCTGAGCGGTGGTGCGGGGGGCGGACTCGGTGAAGTCGGCAACAGCCTGCTCATCACCGTCTTCTTCGTCATCGGCACCGTCCCGCTGACCATCGCCCTGGCGTTCGCGGTCGCCAACATGCTCTACGCCAAGGTGCGCTTGCTGACCGCGCTGCGCACCGCGTACTTCCTCCCGTACATCACCTCGACGGTGGCGGCGGGGCTGGCGTTCGTCTGGCTGTTCAACCCGCAGGTCGGGGTACTGAACGCGCTGCTCAATCTGGTCGGCCTCCCGGCCCAGCAATGGCTGCTCGACCCGACCCCTGTGGTTCCCAAAATCGCTGGCGCGCTGGGTTTCGGATGGGCTGACGACCTGCCGGCGGTGCTCGCGGGCCCGAGCGTCGCGCTGAGCTGCGTCATCGTCTTCAGCATCTGGAACACCCTGGGTTTCGCGGTGGTGATCATCCTGGCCGGCCTGGTGGCCATCAACCCGGAGCTGCGTGAGGCGGCCAGGATTGACGGTGCCAACCCGTGGCAGATGGCCACCCGCATCACGCTCCCGTTGGTGTCGCCGACGTTGTTCTTCCTGCTCGTCGTCTCGACCATCCGAGCGTTCCAGACGTTCAACGAGGTTTATGTCTTGACCGGCGGCGGGGGGTACGGCGCTAAGGCCGGCGCACCCTTGGACACCACCCTCACGTTGCCCGTCTTGGTGTTCCGTTACCTGTACGAGCGTCCAGGGTCGGTGGGGTACTCCGCCGCGCTGTCGATGCTGCTGTTCGGTCTGCTGCTGGCGTTGACGCTGGTGCAGTTCCGCATCGCTGGCCGCCGCGTCCACTACGACTGAACCCGCCCTGGCGTGCTGTCTCAACGAAATTGGAAGGCGGTCCGCCATGGCGGCACCCACGATGGAGCGCGACGTCCTCGCCACCCCGGTAGCGCTGAAGGCCACCACGGTAGGCAGGCGCAACCCTCGCCGAACGGCCGGGCGCTGGGTGCTGTACGTGACCCTCATTCTCGGTGCGGCCGTGATGATGTTCCCCTTCGCCTGGATGATCCTGAGTTCGCTCAAGACCTTCCAGGAGGTCAACCTGTCGCCCCCTACAGTTCTGCCGGACCGCCCGCAATGGTCCAACTACGTCGACGCGTGGACCCGGCCGCCGTCGGGCTTCGGGCGGTACTTCCTCAACAGCCTGATCGTGGCGATCACGGGCACCGCGCTGCAGCTGCTCACGGGCATCACCGCGGCCTACGCGTTCGCCAGGATGCAGTTCCGCTTCAACAACGCGCTATTCGTGCTGGTACTGGCGACCATGATGATCCCGTTCGAGGCGAAAGTGGTTCCCAACTACGTCCTCATCCGCCACCTCCCGCTAGTCGGCGGCAACGACCTCGCGGGCCTCGGGGGCAAGGGTTTGTACGACACCTACGCGGGCATGGTCCTGCCCGGTGTGGCGAGCGCGTTCGCGGTGTTCTTGTTGCGGCAGGCGTTCATGGCGGTGCCCAGTGAGTACTGGGAGGCCGCGCGCATGGACGGAGCGTCGCACTGGACGTTCCTGTGGCGGATTCTGCTGCCGATGACCCGGCCGGTGGTGCTCACCGTCGTGCTGTTCGGCCTGCTCGGGCGGTGGAACGAGCTGCTGTGGCCACTGATCGTCACCCAGACCGAATCGATCCGCCCCGTCCAGGTGGGGCTGATCGCCTTCTCCGGCGACGAAGGCTCCCTGCCGCACCTGCTGATGGCCGCCACCACGTTCGTTGCCCTGCCCGGAATCGTCGTCTTCCTTTTCGTCCAGCGCCGGTTCATCGAGGGACTCGTGTCCTTCGGTGTGAAGGGCTGACCTGCCAACCCGCACGTTTCCTCCACCAGACCGGAGCTGAGATCCCATGACCCGATCCGTCAAGACCATCCTGTCGTCGTTCTCCCTTGTCCTTGCGTTGATCATCTCGGCCTGCGGGACCACCGGAGGCGGTGCCGCCGCCACGTCCACCGACACCGCATCCGTCGACTCCATTCAGGTCGCCCGCGGAACGCAGGTCACCTTCTGGCACATCCAGGCCACCATCTACGGTGACGCCATCGCCGAGATGGTGAAGCAGTTCAACGAGACGAACGAGTGGGGCATCGTCGTCAACCAGTCCTACAAGGGCTCCTATCAGGAGCTCAACCAGGCTGTGCGGGCGGCGTTGACCGGTGGTGGCTCGCCCAACGTCACCATGGCGTATGAGAACGACACCCTGCAGTACGTGAACGCCGGGGAGATCGTGACCCTGGACCCCTACCTCGCCAGCAAAAAGTACGGCGTCACGGATGCGCAGCTGGGCGACATGTTCCCGGGAGTGCTGGCACGCCAGCGGGTCGCCGCCTACGACGGCAAGACGCTGTCCTGGCCGCACGGCAACTCCGCACAGGGTCTGTACTACAACGCCGACTTGTTCGCCAAGGCGGGTATCACCGCGCCACCGGCCACCTGGGAGGAGTTCCTGGCCCAGGCGAGGAAGATGAAGAGCGCGACCGGCGCCGGGTACACCGCGATGGGCACCGCCAAGAACTCCTACTACTACAACATCTTGCGGTCCAAGGGGATCACCCCGTTCGACCCTGCGGCGAAGACCACCCAGTTCGGCTCCGCGGAGTCGGTCAAGGCCCTGGAACTGCTGGCCCAGCTGTACTCCGAGGGGTTGGCGTACACCGCGAAGGACACCGAGCAGGAGTTCACCAACCAGCGCGCCGCCACCGAGATCGGCACCACCGCCCGCTCGGTGACCAAGCTGAACCAGATCGGTGGCACCTTCAAGTGGACCCTGGCCCTCACCCCGCAGGACACCCCGAAACAGGTCACCCAGCTCTACGGCGGCAACAACGTGATCCTGGATTCCCGTGACCCCCAGCAGAACTTGGCCGCGTGGCTGTTCATGCGCTGGTTCGCCGGTACCGAGGCGCAGGCCATCTACGCCGCCCGCACCGGCTACTCCCCGGCGGTGAAGAGCTCATTGGACACCCCGCTGCTCAGCGCCGACTACCAGAAGAACTCGCAGAAGGCGGACGTGTTCAAGGACGTCTTCCCGGCCGCCTCGATCCTGCCGCCGACCCCCGCCGGCAACGGCATCGACGACATGGTGTCCAAGACGGTGGAGGAGGTCGTGCTCGGCCGGCTCTCACCCCAGGAGGCCGCGAAGCGGATGGACACCCAGGGCGCCAGCTTGCTCGCCCAGCAGTGACAACCCAGGCGACGACCACCCAGGCTGCGACCACCCAGGCGACGGCGCCCGCCGCAGCGGCGGGGTTGGACTGGATCGAGGACATCAAGGTCGTGCTGTTCGATCTGGACGGGACGTTGCACGAGGATCCGCGGGCCGGTGACCTCTACACAGCCGCGTTGGACGAGGCGCTGCCCGCGACCGGCGGAGTCGACTTGCGCGCCGAGGTCGACGCCGTCGTGTCCGGGCACCACCCTGCGGTGCGCCCGGGACATTTCGTGCAACCCGGGGCTGGCGTGGTGGTCACCGCCCCGGAGTGGGTCGCGCAGACCGCGACCGATTGGCAGGGCCGCCCAGTGGGGATCCCCGCCGAGTTCGCCGGAGCGATCCGCCACGACGGGCGGCTGCGCTACCTGGGTGACCGCTGGCAGATCATCGGTGCACTCGCTGCACGGCGGGGCGCCGGGGAATCGGACACCCGGGTCGCCTTCACCCGGGCACGCGAGTTCGTCAACGACCCGTCCACCGAGCTACGACGGTTCGACTGCGTGGACGGCCTGCTGGCCCGGTTGGCAGCTGGGCGCCATCTGCTGCTGGCCACCAACACCCCGCAGGAGTTGGGCCTACCGCTGGTGGCACGGCTCGACCTGAGCCCACCGTTCGCGATGGTCCGCTACGACGCGCGCAAGCCGGCAGGCTGCGCAGAGCTGATCGACGAGTCCCGCCGGCGGTGGGGCGTCGCCCACCACGAGGTGCTGGTGGTGGGTGACAACCTGTGGAACGACCTGCTCCCACCCGCACAGCTTGGCTGCCGAACCGTGCACATCGACCCGCTGGCCACCGACCCCACCGGGCGCTGGTCCAGCGCCCGGTACCCCGACCTCGCCGTGTTCGCCGAAGCCTTGGAAAGGCGTTGCTGATGCCCAATGATGTCGAACCGTCGCTGACCTTCGTCAAGGGGCTCAACACTATTGGCGGGGTGCAGATCCTCGCCCGGGCCGCCACGTCCGCGGTGTGCTTCGATTTCGGTGCCACGCCGAATCCGGCAGGTGCACTGTTCTCCCGGTACAGCCCCGCCCCGCCGACGGGGGTTCTCGCGGCGCACCTGCGCTCGGGGATGGCACCGTTGGTGGAGGGCCTGTACGACCCCGCGCAACTGGCGGGCGGCAGTGTGGGCGCGGTGTGCGCACCGCTACGTGGTGACGGGCAGCTGCTCGGTGCGGCGCCGCTGATCGAGGACATCGACACCCTGGGCGTGTTCGTCAGCCATATCCACAACGATCACTGCGGTCTGTTGCCGTTCGTCGCGCCCGACGTACCGGTCATCATGAGCGCCGACGGTGCCGCGCTGCACGCCGGGCTGGTAGAGACCGGCGAGCTGGCTGCGACGCCCGCCCACATCCACGGCCTCGTCGACGGGGCCCGCACCCGGGTCGGTGACCTGGAGTTCGAACTGGCCGGGGTCGACCACGACATCCCCGGTGCGGCCGGGTTCATCATGGCGGTGGGGGATCGCCGGATCGCCTGGACCGGGGACTGGCGCGCCCACGGCCATGCCCCGGAACGGATGGTGGCGTTCGCGCAACGCGCGGTGGGTGTGGACGTGCTCATCACCGAGGGCACCACGCTGCGGCCTGACGCCAGCCCCACCCGCCCGTTGTCGGAGGCCGAGCTGGCGCAGCGGGTGGATCACCTGCTCACCGGGACGGACGGGCTCGCCCTCATCACGCCGTACCCGCGCAACCTGGAGCGCCTCGCCGCCCTGCGAGACGTCGCCGCGGCCCACGGCCGCACGCTGGTGCTGCGGGCAGACACCATCGCGGGGTGGCGCTCGGCTACGCGCCACGGCCTCACCGGTCCCGACCCGGACGACGTGACGAAGCCGGTCGCAGTCCTCGACGACGGAACCTACGACGGTCCGGGTATGGCGGTGGGGATCGAGGATATTCGTCAGCAGCGCGACGGGTTCCTGGTCGAACTGCAGGTCCCGGATCGGTGGATGGCTCTCGCGATGGGGGTCGGGCCCGGTGACCTGCTGGTGCACTGCAACGGTGAGCCGCTGGGGCCCTGGGCGGCGGCGGAGTGGACGTCGCTGACGGCATGGGTGCGTGAGCTTGGCCTGGACTTCGTGTGGCTGGACTCCGGCGGGCACGCAACCCCCGACGACCTCGCCTGGCTGGTCGGTGCGGTGCGCCCCGGCGCGGTGGTGGCCGTGCACAGCGCGCACCCCGAACTGTTCCCGCGCACGGATGTGCCCCTGGTGCTCCCACGCAGCGGGCAGGTGATGGCGCTGGGGCGGCCGACGCACAGTGCCCGCGGCGCTCGCGGCGCGGATCCGGTGCGGGCCGCGTTGGGCGGGTTTACCCCGCGCTGATCAGGTCCGCGGGCAACTGTTGGTCGGCGGCGAGCGCCCCGAACAACTGTTTGGCGCGCGGGGTGTCCCAGGTGACCACCGAACCGGCGCCGGCCAGTGTGGGGGTCCCGCTGATCGGCACCGTGGTGGTGACCAGGTTGGCCCGGGTGGCCTGCGCCAGGCCGACCAGGTTCCACACGTGGTCCCCGGAGTCCACGGTCAGCGAGCCAACCCCGTTCGATGCCAGCGGTACCAGCCGAAACGGGTTGAGCAGGGTCGTGGGGCTGGCGACCTTGGCCAACAGCGCGGTGAGGAACTCCCGCTGGTTCTGGATGCGGGTGAGGTCCTGGTTGGCGTAGAGGTGGCGGCTGCGGACGAAGCCCAATGCCTGCGGGCCGGTGAGGTTCTGGCAGCCCGGTTGCAGGTCGATCCCCGCGGCCGGGTCGTTCAGCGCCTGCTTGACGCAGATGTTCACCCCGCCTACCGCGTCCACCACCCCAGCGAACCCGCCGAAACCCACCTCGGCGTAATGCTGGATGCGCAGGCCGGTGGACCGTTCCACCGTCTGCACCAGCAGCGGGGCACCGCCGATGGAGAAGGCGGCATTCACCTTTTCCTTGCCGTTGCCCGGGATCTCCAGATACGAGTCGCGGGGGATGCTGATCAGCGTGGCCGCGCCGCTGGCCGGCTTGTGCAGCACCATGATCGTGTCGGTGCGGGTGCCCGCGGAGTTGCCGGTGGCCAGCGTCGCCTGTTGGGCGCCGCTCAGCCCCGCCCGGCTGTCGGAGCCGACCAGCAACCAGTTGGTGCCCGCCGTCGCCGCTGGCCGACCCGGGTAGTCGGCGAGCGCCGCGGTGCGGTTCAGCCGGGAGTCCAGGTAGGCGGTGAAACCCCCGACCAGCAGCAGTAATACCAGCGCCACGATCCCCAGGCGTCGTCGCCACGGATGCCGGCGGCGCGGACGCGGCGGGGACTGGGTGGTCGGCGGCGGCCCGCCACGGCGCGCTGGACCGGCCGGACCGCGGTAGGCGCGCTCTGCTCCGGGCGGGCCGCCCCGGTAGGGCTGGGGGGTCTGGGTGGGGGCGTACCGCGTGCGGTCGGGTCCGTTGCGGTCCCACTGCGCACCGGGGGGACGCGGTTCGCGGCGGGTCTGGGAGCCGAGCGGATCGACCTGTGACCAGGCCCGGGGGCGTTGGGGGTCAGCCCGCGGTAACGCCCGGGTCGGGTCGGGTTCGCCCCGCCCTGACCCGTTGTTCGGTCGGCGCCCGCCGTTCCATCCCTCAGCCACGTGTTCCGACGATACGCAGTCCAGCCGGGTCGGCCGCTGAAGACACCCGGCTCAGTGGACACCCGGCTCAGTCCAGCGGCGCCCGGGAGACGGGGCAGGACATGCACCGCGGCCCGCCCCGCCCCGACCCCAGCTCGGAACCGGTGATGGCCAGCACCTCGATGCCCGCAGCCGCCAGCCGGGCGTTGGTCTCCACGTTGCGCTCGTAGGCCACCACCACCCCGGGCGCGACCGCGAGGGTGTTGTTGCCGTCGTCCCACTGCTCTCGTTCGGCGGTGACCGGGTCCAAGCCGGTGTCGATCACCCGCAGGCGGTCGATGCCCATCGCGGCGGCCGCAGCCTCGAGGAACGGGGCCGGGCCGTCCACCGTCACGTGGTCACCGTCAGCCCGGATGGTGAACGCCGACAGCGTGTTCTGGATGGCCGGATACATCACCACGGCGTCGCGGTCGACCATGGTGCACACGGTGTCCAGGTGCATCGAGGCACGCTGCTGGGCGATCGGCACGGCCAGCACGGTGTGCGCGAGGCCGTCGGCGAACGCACTGCGGGCGAAGGACTCCGCGCCGGCCGGTGTGGTGCGCTCACCGACCCCGATGGCCAGCACCCCGGGGGCCAGCAGCAGCACGTCGCCGCCTTCCAACGGGGCCGAGGCGTGCCCGTAGGCGCGGGCGGTGCCGGCGAAGCGGGGGTGGTGGGCGTAGATGAGGTCCGTCAGCGAGGTCTCCCGGTGTCGGGCGGGCAATGCCAGCGAGGTGATGGCCACCCGGTCACCCACCCAGAACGAGCTGTCCCTGGTGAACAGCAGGTTGGGCAGCGGGTCGACGACGAAGTCGCTGCCGTGGTGCATCCGGCGCACCAGCGACACCCCAGCGGTGCGCTCGGCCACCGGCAGTTCGTCGAAGGTCATGCCGGCCATCAGCACGGTCGCCAGTTCCGCCGGTGACGCACCGAGCAGGTGGGTGGACAAGGCGTCGGCCAGACCGCCCCCCAGGCGGCGAGCGTCCACCGCCGCTGCGATGCCCAGCGCGCGGGCGGCGTCGACCGCGAGGGCTTCGGTGAGGACGTCGGCCAGCAGCAGCACCTCCACTCCGCGCCCGCGCAGAATGTCGGCGAAGGCGTCGTGCTCCTCCTGGGCTCGAGCCACCCAGGGGACCCCGTCGAAGAGCAGCTGGTCGTTGTTGCGCGGGGTCAGCCGTTGCAGCTCGGCGCCGGGTCGGTGCAGCAGCACGGTGCGCAGCGCGCCCACCTCGGAGTCGACGCGTGTCAGCATGGACGCAGACGCTAGCGCCTGCCGCCTCCGCCGCGACTCCTCAGCATTTCCGCCGCGATTCGGAACCTTTTCGACCGCTACGGGACCGCGGCGGCGACGAAAAGGTTCCGAATGGCCCCGGGGGTGCGGGGGTGCGATCGGCTACAGCCAGCTGACCCGGCCGACCAGCAGCGCGTAACCCACGAAGGCGACCACGTCGATCACCCCGTGCGCGATGATCAGCGGCCACAACCGGTTCTGGCGCTGCCACACCCGCCCGAACACCAACCCCAGCACCACGTTGCCGACGAACCCGCCGAATCCCTGGTACAGGTGGTAGCTGCCGCGCAGCACCGCGGAGGCCAGCAGCGAGGAGTTCTCCGACCAGCCGAGCTGACGCAGCCGGGTGAGCAGGTACGCCACCACCAACGCCTCCTCAGCCCAGGCATTCGCGAACGCCGAGACCACCAGCACCGGCACCGTCCACCAGGCACTGTTCAATGTGCTGGGTGCCACGGTCAGGTTCAACCCCAGCGCCTTGCTCACCAGGTACAGCCCCAGCCCCGGGATGCCGATGAGCGCGGCCAGCCCGGCACCCTGCAACGCATCCCGACCAGGTCGGCGGCCGTCCAGTCCCACCCGCCGCAGCTCGATCCCCCCGCGCCACAACAGGAAAGAACCCACCGCGCCCCAGGCGAGCAGGCGCAGGATGCTCAGCAGCTGCCCGATGAGGTCCAGGTAGCCGGCGCGGGCCTGCGGCACGTTGATGGCCACGGTCTGCTGAGCGAGCGGCACCGGCGAGGCCAACGAATCCAGCAGCGACACCGCGCTGCGCAACCCGGACATGCCCAGGGTGAGCAGCAGCACCAGGGTGATCTCCCACCACAGCACCCGGCGCTCGCGGGCATCAACCACCACCTCGGCGTCCGTTGCGGGCGGCTGCAGCCAAGTGCGGATCACCCCTGCGACGGTAACCGCCGGTACCGTGGCGGCTGAGCCGGTGGCTGCCGCAGCAGCCGTCGGCCGGTCGGCGAAGGTGGGTGGCAAATGTCGGCGATGACGCACCGGGTCGCTTGCCAGCGTGGCCGCGCACGGGTGGCGGCAGGCGGACTCAGCCGGTGCCCGCACCCGCGGCGAGTTCCTGCAGGGTGGCCCGCGCCCCCCGGTGGTGCAGGGAGCCCAACGCCCAGGTGTAGGCGGTGACGAACCGCTCGTCGTCGACCAGGTCACCGAACAGGTCGCGCTGACGCAGAAAGGCCAGCGGGTCGGAGTGCTGGCGAGCGGCCGTGGCGAGCAGGGTGTCGCGCAACCGGTCGACGACCTCGATCGGCTCGCCGTGCTCGTCCACGCCCTCGGCGTAGCGGGCCCACCCGGTGACCACCAGCGCGGACCGGGCGATCTCACCGCCGTCGGCGAGGTTGTCCCGCACCACGGGTAGCAACCAGGTCGGGATCCGGTCGGAACTTTCCGCGCAGAGCCGGGCCACCGTGTCGCGCACCCCGGCGTTGCTGAACCGCTCGATCAGGGTCCGCTTGTAGCTCGCCAGGTCGATGCCCGGCACCGGGGCCAGGGTGGGGGTGGCTTCGACGTCCATGTAGTGCAACAGGAAGTCGGCGAACAACGGGTCCTGGGCGACCTCGTGCACCAGCCGGTACCCGGCGAGGTAACCCAGGTATACGACCACACCAAGGCACCAGCGGTGCGGGCCGCGTTGCGCAGCGGCATCATCACCGGCCTCGTGACGCACCGCTCGCTCGCCGGGGCACTGCTGCAGCTGGGGCGCTGAGGTTTGGCCGGGGCGCTGAGCCCCGGCCCGCCGTAGGGTCGGTGACCGTGCAGCGCATCGCGTACTTCGGCCCTGCGGGCACGTTCACCGAGGCAGCCGCACGCCGGCTGGTGGACGTGGCCGACGCCGAGCTAGTGCCCGCCACGACCCCGCCGGCGGCCATGGCACTGGTACGCAACGGGCTCGCCGACGCGGCATGTGTACCCATCGAGAACTCGGTGGAGGGCCCGGTGCCCCCGACCTTGGACGCGCTGGCCACCGGCAGCCGGTTGCAAATTGTGGCCGAGACCGTGCTCGCGGTGCGGTTCAGCGTCCTGGTGCGACCGGGCACCGCCGCCGCCGACGTGCGCACCGTGCACACCCACCCGCACGCGGCGGCGCAGGTCCGGCGGTGGTTGCAGGAGCACCTGCCCGACGCCGAGCTGCGCCTGTCCAGCTCCACCGCGGCCGGAGCCGAGGATGTCGCCGCCGGCCGGGCCGACGCCGCGGTGGCCACCGGGCTGGCAGGGACCCGACTCGGCCTGCACGCCCTCGCCGAGGACGTCGCCGACACCCCGGACGCGGAGACCCGGTTCGTGCTGGTCACCGGCCCGGGTGCGCCGCCACCGCGCACCGGGGCAGATCGCACCGCGGTGGTGCTCAGCCTGGCCAATGCCCCGGGCGCACTGGTCGCCGCGTTGACGGAGTTTGCCGTGCGTGGCATCGACCTCACCCGCATCGAATCCCGACCGACCCGCACCGGGCTGGGCACCTACCGCTTCTACCTCGACTGCGTGGGCCACGTGCGCGATCCGCTGGTGGCCCACGCCCTGGCGGCGTTGCACCGACGCTGCACCGAGGTGCGGTTCCTGGGATCGTGGCCGGCCGCAGCACCCGGTGCCGGGGCCGCACCCGATGACCCGGCGGAATCGGTGGCCTGGGTCGAGTCGGTCGTGCGGGGAGATCGGTGACTGCTCGATTGGTGTTGGCCCGGCACGGGCAGACGGCGTCCAACGTCGCCCACCGGCTGGATTCCCGGCCACCGGGTGCGCCGCTGACCGAACGGGGCCACGCCCAGGCCGCCGCCCTCGCCGCCGCGTTAGGTGCGGACGACGTGGTCGCGGTGCTCAGCTCGGTGGCGGTGCGGGCTCAACAAACCGCGGCGCCGGTGGCCGCTGCGCACGGGTTGGCGGTGCGGGTCGTCGAGGGCTTGCAGGAGACCGACGCCGGGGTGTTCGAGGACCGCAACGACGCGTCGGCGCACCGTCAGTTCGCGCAGGTCTACGGCGGGTGGCACGCCGGCCAGCTGGACGAGCAGATCCCCGGTGGCGACACCGGCCGCGGGGTGCTCGCCCGGTTCGTCCCGGTGTTGACCGCGGTCCGCGAGCAGCTGGGCACCGGCATCGTGGTCGTGGTCAGTCACGGTGCGGCGATCCGCCTGGTCGGTGCGGTGCTCGGCGGGGTAGACGCAGGCTTCGCGGTGAGTACCGCGTTGGACAACACCGAGACGGTCGTGCTGCAACCCGACGGGGACGGCTGGCGCTGCCTCGCGTGGGGCAAGCACACCCCGCCGTTCCTTGCCCCCGCCCATCCAGAGGTCGACGACGGGGCCTGACCGCCGTGAGCCCATGACCGCCGTCAGCCCCAGCCGAGCTCGTGCAGCCGTTGCTCGGCGATGCCGAAGTGATGGGCAATCTCGTGGACCACGGTGATCGCCACCTCGTCCACCACCTGCTGCTCGTCGGCGCACACCGCGAGCAGCGCCCCACGGAAGACGGTAATGGTGTCGGGCAGGGCGCCGGCGTAGGAGGAGTCTCGGTCGGTGAGAGCCACCCCCTCGTACAGCCCCAGCAGGCCGGGTTCGCTGAGATGCCGGTCGGCCACCAGCACCACCACGTTGTCCATCGCCGCAGCCAACTCCACGGGAAGAAGGTCCAGCGCGTCGGCGACTAGTTCGTCGAAGCGTTGCTCGGACATCGCCACCACGATGGCACTCAACCCCCGCTGCGCGGGGCGGGAGCTGGCGGAATGGTCGCAGCCGGTACAGCTGGTACAGCCGGCGCGGTGGTCGGGGCCGTTGTCGGGGCGGGAGCCGTTGCCGCGACCGTGACGACCCCCTTGGCGCTGCCGGTGACGGCACCGAATCCACCGCCGGGCTGCTGACGGCCCACGTAGCAGTTGAGCTGCCTGCTGCCTGCCGCCCAGCTCTGCGGGTGCAGGTCCTGCCAGAACACGGTGAGGCCCTTGCTGGCGGCCCCGTCCACTACCCCGATGTAGGCGTCAGACGCGGCCGCGCACGTGGTGGTGAGGTAGGCGTCGGACTCGGCGACAGCCGGGAACCCGGCGGGGAAGCGGGCAGTCAGGTCGACGACGGCGACGGTCTCGGCAGTGTGCGGTGCTGCGCAGTCCACCAGTCCGGCGGGCAGCGCGGGGTCCAGGCTCAGGCACGTCCCCGCCACCGTTACATCTGACTGGTCGCTGGCGGCGACCGTGCCGGTCATGGGGATCGGGACCGAGGAGGCGTCGACCCGCTGCAGTCCGCAGCGCAACGTGCGCTCGCCACCCACCCACCCCGCTTCACCGGGGTTGATCAGCCCCACGCTGTACACCCCGTAGGGGTCGAACCGCTGGCCCAGGTAGGTCGTCACGGCCGGGGTGCACACCTCGGTGCGCAGCGCGGCAAGCTGGGTGGAACTGGGAAAGGCTGCGTCGGGGCCAAACCGGGCAGCGGAGTAGGCGCCGAGGTCCACGTCGGCAGCGACCTCGAACAGGTGCGGGTTCTCGCAGGCGGTCGTGGTGATGTCCTGCGCGACGGGGCCGGCCCAGGCCAGGCAGGTACCCGGTGCCACCGCAGGGACCGCTTTCGCGGTGGGTGAGGGCGGCGCGGACACCGACGGTGTGCTCGCCAGGCTCGGGGAGAATGCGGCTTTGGTGCCCGCCGGGGCCCCGACCAGCACGGACACCGCACCCGCGGCCAGCGCGCCGATCGCTACCAGCACCAGCAGTGCGCGGGTCACCCCGGCAGAGGATCGCGGTGCGCGGGGTGTGGAAACGGTACGGACGGCGGGCATCGCCGTCCATGATGCCCCGCCGCGGACGTGGCCGACCCCGGGCATCGCTTCGCAGCCAACTATCGTGGACGTCGTGCCGGACCCGACCGTGGCGCGCTTCGGTGCCTGAGGTGCTGCTCACCGCCGACCAGGCCGCCGGGGAGCAGGCCCGCGTCGCGGGGGGTTGCGCCGGACTGCGGCGGGGGGACCGGCTGGTGCTGACCGTGCCGGGCTGTCCACGCCTGGTGACGGCGGTGATGGGGGCACTGCGGGTCGGGATCGTGCCGGTGGTGCTGGACCCGGCGACCCCGCCCACCGAACTGCATGCGCTGATCGACGACGCCGACCCGGCGCTGGTCATCGACAGCATGGCCGCGCTCGATGAGCTGCACGCCCACGCGCCTGGAGAGCTGGCGCCGGTGCCGCTGGGTCGGCCGATGCACGTCACCTCGGGCACCACCGGTCGCCGCAAGGGGGTGACGTCGGGGGTACTGGAGGCCCCGGCGGCCGCTGCGCTGTGGGCGGAGGAGACGCAGCTGTGGGGATTCGTGGGCTCCGACGTGCACCTCGTGGTGTCGCCGCTGTACCACTCGGCGCCGCTGCGCTTCGCGATCGGTACCCTGCTCGCCGGCGGCACGATCGTGGTGCCCGGCCGGTTCAACCCAGCCGAGTTCGGCGACCTCGCCCAGCGCTACCGCCCGACCACGATGTTCACCGCGCCCGCTCAGCTGCAGCGCTTACGCGAGCTGGCCGACCCGCGGGCCACCGCCGCGCTGAGGAGTTTCCGGTTGATCGCCCATGCTGGGGCGCCGTGCCCGGAACCGGTGAAGCGGTGGCTGCTCGACGTCGTCGCACCCGAGGCGGTGTGGGAGTTCTACGGCTGCACCGAGGGCCAGTTCACCGCGTGCTCGGCCGCGGACTGGCTGGCGCACCCGGGCACGGTGGGGCGGGCTCGCCCGGGTCGCACCCTGAGCACCGACCCGGACGGCACCATCTGGTGCACCGTGCCCGCCCACGCCCGCTTCAGCTACTGGCGGGCGCCGGAGAAGACCGCCGCCGCGTGGCGGGACACCCCGCAGGGTCCCGCGTTCACGGTGGGGGACCTGGGTCGCCTGGATGCCGAGGGTTGGCTCTACCTGGACGGACGCCGCGAGGACCTGG
>JAABUR0100000666.1_pt1 | contig 71077 bp, 76 predicted proteins | sample 5560091 | NCBI WGS metagenome assembly JAABUR01 (sample SAMN10711879, study PRJNA513375) | rock metagenome | isolation source: Antarctica rocks | place: Antarctica: Victoria Land, University Valley sud
TCATTTGGAAAGACTTCAAGCCATACCAAAATCCGTGACCAAGTTTAAGTACAAAAGCTTAATAAGATTGCTGAAAAACAAATTTAAATTAAAGAAGAAGAACTTTGAACTCATGGTTAGCATTATTGTATGCAGAAAGTTGAGCCGGGGCCGGAAAAAGAAAAACAAAGTTCCGGCCCTGGCTCGGCTTTATGCGTATAAGCCACAGGGGATTGAGAGCCGCAGGAAATGAGAAATGCTAGGGGATGGAAAGCAATAAGGAACGGGAAGCTCCACGCCTTTTCTTGGCTTTCTAGCTGTCCTCTGACGTCTACAAATACGAACTACTCCTGACTAAATTCCTTCGGCCAATCAGAAGATTCTGGATGTCCTTACTCGGGAGGGAAACAATAGGGGTAGGATACAAGAAGTAATTTTTCAAGGCATCAAGAGTGGCCCTATGCTCCGATTAGATCATAGTGCCGGCACAATGGTGGCGGTCGTTCGGTTAGACCCTTAAATCAGAGACGTAGTATATCATGATCTGAATACCAACTCATCGTCTGATGCTTTGCTATCTCGATCGGTACATTTATCCCTGATTAAATCAAGGGCCTGCGATGCCGAAACGCGATCCTCCGGCAAGAACCTTGTCAACCCCTTGATCACCGGAAGGAGAACCTTCAAATCTGGTTCGCTGACATGTCCATCAAACTTCTGTTCCAGTGTCGACTTCGAGCGCTGCCCTTTCTCTCCCAGTTTGATATCTCCTCTTAACTGTTCCCATTTTGGCTGCCATTCTAGAGGTAACTCTCCCACAAAGTCGATCATCGATGCAACTAAAGTGTCGTTTCTAAACCATTGGAATGGCAATGCTCCGAACGTGAGATAATAAATCTATAGCAGACGTTAGTTGGCATCTCTCAAGGTGTAGTTGGCGGAAATCTCACTATTAAACCTGCACGCCACAAGTCCAGTCTGTAATCAAACCTGCTGGTAAAAATCGTTTCGGGAGCTTGCAGATCACTAGGTTGGCACGGTTGGGCAAGCCTTTGAGGCACGGCGTTCTGAAGAAATGCTTCTCCTAGATCGATAACCCGAATATCTTCATCGTCTTCATCTGGCCAACCAACCCATCCTACTGATTTGACCAGCTGATTAGGGATACCTTCTCCGAGGGGTTCGCCATCTAATCGAATTAAATCTTCCGATTCCGGGAGCCCAAGTATTTCGAAAAGCTTCTCTTCAGATGAATGAGATAGGCGACTGGACGCGAAGGCAAGGTTTCTAGCGCTAAGGTCTGCAAAAAATTAGCTCCAGGCATAGAAAGTTGCTTTGCCTGGGAGGTAAGAAGATTCTGGTCGACTTTACCTCCGTGTGCATAGCCGGCCGCATGTATAAATACAACAGCATGCAGCAATTGCCTCTATATTTTAAGAACAGTTTCCGTATCGAGCCGTTCCCCTTCTTCATGGTAGTCATTCACGATTATGTTGATAGTAGGGCCAAGCAGTTCGAATACGAGACACTGATGACATCCATTAGAACCTTGATGAAGGAAATCGTCGAGTAGTTGAACAATATATTCGACGCATAGACTTTCTTTCGTGTGTTCTGCCAGTGCTCGTAAATTGTGAAGTTCCCGAGACTGGTTTGTCCTATCTGCTGTTATGATTTTTATTGACACTCATTGATCGAGCCTATAAGCTATCAGCACGCTTGAAAGCAAACCGTGAGCAATGCAGCGATATACTTGCTGTCTCTAACAACTGATAAATAAACTATCTTTATCAATAATTATATCACTTAAGATCTCATATCTTAAAGCAATCTTCTTGAAGAACAACTCTGCTAACTTTATGACAGTCAAAGTTTTCTTTGTAAACAGATAACGCGTCATTTTCATGTAGCAATCAACTATCATGAGAATTGAGTCATACATGACTTCTTTTCATTTACTAGATGACAGATCTGTTATGAAATTCATAGTGATTTCTTTTCATGAATCTGTGAATTGAAGTAATGATTTCAACTCATCATATGATAGATGATGTTTCATCTTTACTCTCTGACAAATGTTACAAGTATCTATATACTCTTTGACATTCTTGATCATACTTTTTCAGTAATATTTGCAATTTAATAGCTCGCTGATCTTATCAACATCAAAATGTTTCACTAACAAATCATCATGATGACGTTTTAACAGTTTTTCTCTGACAGAAAAATCTTTTAAAACATACAATAATTCATTGTATTTTATCATTTCTTGACTATTCAATGTTCAAGCTGCAACGTCACTCTTTCATATACTCATCGTTTCATCTGCTTTTAATCTCACAGCAAATTTATTTTCTTGCTGTAAGATTTTAATGAGTTCAATTATAAATTTACTACTAAAGTTGTATATTGTTTCATGAATTGTCAATACTAAACTGATCATTGAGTTGAGTTTCAAGTTGACATTTTGAACTTGAATCGACATTGAGTTGAGTTGCTCACATTTTCAACTTGATTCAAGTCGAGTTGCTCATATTTTCAACTTGACGTGACTCAACTAGACTGAAAATTGAGTCAATTCAACTTGACTCGTCAAGAACTTAAGCTTGATGTCAAGAGAGCTAAATATAGAAATTTTTCCGATTTTTTGCTTTTGCATTATCTTTTTGATAGAGAGTCATGACGAGAAATATGAAGACTATATGATAGAAAGTCATAAAAAAGAGTCATGATAAAGAGTCATGATAAAGAGTCATGATAGAAAGTCATGATAGAAAGTCATGATAGAAAGTCATGATAGAGAGTCATGATAAAAAGTCATGATAAAGAATCATGACAAGAAAACATGAAGATTGTTTGACTTTGATAGAGAGTCATGACGAAAAAACATGGTAGAAAGCTATGAAGAGAACTAATGAAGACTGTTTGATCAAGTTATTTACATCTGTCTAATATCTTGTTGAATCAAATTGAGTTTTTGAGTCGAGTTGTTGAATTAAGTTTCTCAACTCGATTCAAGTTCTTGAGTTCAACTTTTCAACTTGACGCGACTTGAATTCAAAAATCTTTCAACTTGATTTAACATTTTTCAAGTTGAGTACTTAAGTTAAACTTGAGTACTTGATTCAACGTAATCAGTTTAGTCAATACTTTGACAATTACATGTGAAATGAGTTGTTTGCAATCAACAGTTTCAACAACAGAATTAAGCTGTTTCTTAACTACGTTTTGATTTCTATAAGTTGATGTTTCAATGTTTATGCTCTTTAAAGTTATTGATTCAAATTGAGAAATTTTATTTCTTAAGAAATGTACTTCATCTAGATGCATTTCTTGCACTGTTAAAAGCATGATCTTCAGCAGCATACTTCTGACATGCATTGCTGAACATGTATTCATGTTTTCATTGACATTGTGAACAGACATCTTCTTGACTTCGTTAATCACTCATGTACAGTAAATTTTATCTTGTGATCTACTTTTGACATGTTTCGCTGAATATCTTCGTTTATTGACACTGTGAACAAACATTTTTTTGACATCATTAATCACTTATGTTCATCAATGAGTTTCATCTTGCAGTCTGCTCTTGACATGTTTTGCTGAATATTTGTTTATACTTATACTGTGAACGAACGTCTTCTCAACATCGTTAATCACTTGTATACAGTATAGTTCTCTGATTGCTACGAATATAAAGCTATTTAAACTTTCTATTCTAGTCAGCTTTCGCTGCAAAAAGCAGCAAATGATTCGCTGAAATGTTCTCATTCTTATAGTCAGATCATCTCAATGATGCATTGATTAAGTTTGTCTTTTCTGATTTATATATTATTTCAAAGTTGCAAATTAACAATCTTATAACTCATCTGACTTGTCTTTCATTTAATCTTTGAACATTCATAAAACTCTTCAAATTATTATGATCAGTCAGAACTTCAACAGTATAATAATTGTCTTTCACATAGTGTCATCAGTGTTTAAACATCGCTACTATGACTAGAAACTTCTGATCATATGTCTTATAATTTCTTTCAACATTTATCATCATTCTTGTTAGAAATCTGTCTAGAGCGAGTCAGATAGAGATGTCATTTAACTAGAAGATAAATGCTAAGAAAGAAAGATAGCTACAGAAAAGAAGCTGACTACATATGTATGTTTCTCAGTCGACGCTAGACTTAATAAAGACTAGTCAAGATGATGAAGCAAGAATAAATCTGATAAGACTAGAAGACTAAGTCTGACAAGGCTAGAATCATGACATTATTTCTCTTCTTCAATAATTCATGTTTGCATGAATGTATTTTCTGCTCGACTCGATTGATTGCTCAATCATGATTTCACAGACTCAGATCTGTTAAATCGTGATTGATTGAATTGTTGATTAGTGCAATTTGTTTAAGTATTGAATATGAAAATCATCAATGATCTTCTGAGCGTTCATAAATTCATTGTCATCAACGTTGTATCAATTGAGATCATTGTCATAGTCATTTTATTTGACTCTATACTGAAGTTGTCTTTGATATCAACAAGAATTCAATATATCATCGATTTTTCACTCGTCTTCGTCGTTTATCACTATTGAATCTAAGAGTTCATTCTTTTGATCAGACAAGAAATTGTTGACGGCAGAACAAAGCAGATCAGAATGAAATATATCATGAACATGCATAGACTCTGATAATTTCAGTTTATATGAAGAGTCGATGAAATCTAAATTGATGAAAGAATCGAGCATTTTATCATTTAACTTCTTGAAAGATCTCGCTGTAATGATGTTTCTTTCATTCAGAAACATCTTTGATTCAATCTTGTAATCAACTTCTTTTCTATGCTTATTGACTTGTTTCATCATTTGTTCTCATGTTTTGACTAGCGACTCGCAAGCAAACTTCAATGTTTTGTTCATATGTTCAGATATATTCTTGACTTTAGTCATCTGCAAGCATTTACAGAAACTTTCATATTCAATGACATTGAGTTCAAAGCTCATACAAGAATGAAAGTCTTTGTTTAGAAAGAAAGAGATCGAGAAAATGACTGAGAACAGAGCATTATTGTTGATGAACTCGATCATGAATAGTAGCTTAGCTCAGTCATTCTGCATGTATGAACAGAAGAATTAAAGATATTTTTCAACATTCTAATTGACTCATTCACTTTGATCATTGATTTAAGAATGATAGACTGTAAAGAGTTGAAGATTAATGTTTAGTCTTTTGCAAAGCGACTTTCATAAAATGAAGATAAATTGAGAGTCTTGATTTGAAATAATGAAATTGAGTAAATCATGTATTTGATATATTCACTGAAGCATTAGCTCAGCTGTTTTTTCTGTCGTAATTCTCTCGTCATCAGTGAAGCAAGAAATATAATGTTGTTTCTTTAACAGTTTACATATTACTGTTAGTATGATGTTTTTGCCTTTCGAAGAAGATAAGTCGATGATGAAATTCATGACTATGTTCTTTCATTGCTGTTCAAGTATGAATAAAGAATGTAGTAGTTTATTGAATTTATTTCAAGAAGTCTTTGATCGCTGACAAATGTAGCATTTTCAAATATATCAATTTATTGTCTTTTGCATTGAAGATTAATAGTAGTATCTTTTTATTATCTTCATCGTTCTGAGAATTTCGAAATGATCAATAGAAGATTGATCGTGAACTTCTTGAATTAACTTCATTTGAAGATGCTCATCAAAGAAAATTCATAAAAAATCATTTTGATATAGTATTTCGTTCTGAACTCGACAATCTCTTAATTTAGTATCTTCATATTGAGCTTCATCTTTTAATACAACTTCACGAAGTAGAATACAATTCTCGTTGATTTTGTTAGCTTTTAGAATCAATCAATAAATTGATTCATCATTCTCTTTCTCTTCTAAATCAGCGATTTTCATTTGATTCAACATGAGAATTGTAGTTTGCTGATAGCAACATCATTCATTCTCAAAACTTCTAGAAATTGAATCAACTCAACGAGTCAATACATCAACTTTGATGTTTTGTTTGCTTAAGCGATACATGATTTTGAAGTTGAAGTTAATGAGCTTTTATATTCAGCGCATTTGACGTCTACTTAGCTCTTTATCTTTCATTAATGACGTTAAAGCTTGATGATCAGTGAACATCTTGATGAGTAACTCAGTTAATTTCAGCTCAGATCATCAATGCTTGAAAACATGAATGATTGCTAGTAATTTCTTGTCATAGATCTCGAAATTGCACTCAGCGAGACTCAGATTCTTGCTGTAGTAGATCATTGAATGCAATGTTTCTTCATTGTCATACTGAGAAAGTATGTCATTATTGACGTAGTTGAATGAGTTTGTTTCAAGAATAGTCTTTCTATTCTGATCAAAATGACGAAGAATAGAGACTTCAGTCATTCATTTCTTCATACGATCAAAGATCATTTGACAAGCTTGATTTCATTCAAATATCATCTCTTTTTGAGTTAGTTGAATCAGAGAATGAACAATCTTCGAAAAGTTCTTTATAAAACGTTGATAGAAATTGCAGAAGTTGACGAAGAACTGCATCTGAGTGAGGTTTGTAGAAGTAAATCATTCAACTACTGCTTATACTTTTCTGAGATTCATCTTTAGTTCTTCAATGAATAGCAATAGTCTCAGAAAGAAGATTTTCTGAACATGAAACTTGCATTTGTTTATATTCATCTGAAGATCAGTCTCTCGTAGTTTATGTAGAATTAATCATACGTGTTGCTTATGTTTCTTCAGTGTTTTGCTGTAGATGATAATGTTATCTAGATAAATCTGACAAAACTGATGAAGATAATCAAATAGCACGTCGTTTATATAGTGTTGATAGAAAGTCAAGCCGTTGATTAATTCAAAAGACATCACGTGATATTTGTAGAAATCAAAAGAGATGATAAAGATAGTTAAATCTTCGCTGCTTGAATGCATACACAGTTTGTTGAAGATGACAATGATGTTCAATTGAATCAGATATCTGCTATCTTGAATACAAGCGAGAGTTTCGTCTATTAGCAATAAGAGATAGTGATCTTGTTTAATCAAAGCATTGAGCTTTCTGTAGTTTACACAGAAACGCAAGCTATCATCTTTCTTTTCGATGAATAGTATGAGTGAAGCGTATGAAGCTGAGCTAGAAGATATAAAATCTTTATTCAGATGCTTAATCAGATAATTCTTCATCTTTTGAAGCTTGTAGTTAAACATATGATAGAGATGACTTTGAGAAAATGTTCTCTCGTTGATCAACTCAATTTTATGATTATAGAAACGATGAAAGAGTAGTTGATCAGTCATCGCTCGATCAAACACGTCTAGATAGTCATGATATTTCGAAGAAAGCTTAGCTTTGACTTCTTTCAAGATCTCTTCATGTGAAAGCTCTTGTAGATTTACATCTTCAAGTTTATTTCTAGCTGTTTTTAAAAGTCAATCGATTTTCGTGATAATGATCGCGAAAGTAGTCACATTTGATTATTGTCAGAATCATGTCTAAATGATACAATCAGTGAAGATCAGAATTGATAGTGCTTGATCTTTAAAGATAGTTATAACTGAATATTAAGAATACAGAAGAAACTGAGTATCAAAGCTTCTATATATACTAATATTCAGAGACTGCGCTAGGCTCAAAGGAAACAAGATGACGCAGATAAAGATGTAATGTAGAATGATGATAAAAAAGAAATGTTTAATAATACAAAGAGATGTTGAGAAAACAAAAAGATTTAAATAGAGACGCAGACTAGTTCTAATCAATTCACAGAGTAAGCGCTAGTGTACTTTGTGAATTGATTAAAGTTTCAGCCTTGTCAGTCTTATTATCTTGATACACTTGTAACATTACTCTTCTCTTCAAAAATTCATGTTCGCATGAATGTAGTCTGTTTGCTGACTCACTTCTCACTTTATTGTCAGTTGTTTCGTTTATTTAGCGCGATTTATTTAAGTGTAGCGTATGAAATTCATTCAAAACTTTCTCAAAGTCATTGAATTCTTCTTTATTAATATAGTATCAATCATTGTCTTTATCTAGATCTTTTCATTTGACTTTGTACTGCATTCGATCTCAATAGCATCTGAAGTTCAGTATATCATTTATCTTTCAATGTTTTTTATCTTTGATAGTGATTGATCTGAGTGATTTAATATGCTGATCTGACAAAGAGTCATTTGAATACGATTGCAGTATCTTAAAGCTGAACATCAAGTGTATATGCTTTATGCTTGTAAATAGACAAAGATGATAGAAAGTCTTGACTTTGACAATAATTGAGTAGAAATCTAGCTGTTTATCTTTCAAATTCTTGCATGATCTTGTGATTTTGACGTTTCTGAAAGATAGTCAAATCTGATCATTTATCTCGTAAATGATGTCTTGTTTATGTTTATTGATCTGAGCTTCGATGATCAGCTTAGTCTTTTTCAATTGTTGATGATCAAAGTTCAGTAGCTCTTTTATTTAAATGATAATATCATCTGATTTTCTAGCTTTAATTCATTCATGAGTGATTTTGTAGTTAGTTGTATCTGAATCGAAACTCATTCAAGAGTGAAATTCTTTATTGAAGTAGAAAAAAATCATTGAGATGATCGAGAATGTATTGACATTGTCACTGAACTCAATCATAGATATTCATTTAGCTCAATCATTCTGCATATAATTACAGTAGATTCTGAGTTCACGTTCAACGTCTTGATTGACTTGCTCTGTTTGATCGTTGATCTCAGAATGATAAGCAGTGAATAAACTAGCAATAATTCGTAGTCGCTTACAAAGACTCTTTCACATGATAAATACATATTGAGAGTCTCTGTTCAAAACAATAGAACTGAGTAGATTATGCAGTTGATAGACGTTTCATAGCATAATTCAGACTGTTTCTTCAACTGAGATGTCATCATCTTCTTAATGACAGAAAACATAGTGACGTTCTTTGAAGAGATGACATATGATTGTGCAAATGACGTTATAGTTCTTCGACAGAGATAGCTCAGTTATGAAGTTCATAGCTATATCTTTTCATCGTTCTAGTGAAATAGATAAAGGTTGATGAAGTTCGTTGATTGCATTTCTAGAAGCTTTGCTTCATTGACAGGTTTGACAGTTTTGAATGTACTGTCTGATAGTAGCTTAATGATTTGATCAATAGTAGAAGCGCTGAACTAGATCAATAGTTCGTTTATTGTTGAGATGAGAGATGAAAGATTGATCGTGCACTTTTTGTAGTAGTTTCGTGTGCATGTTCTTGAGAACTCAAAGTAATCTTTTTCTAAATAGAACGTTGTTAATAATTTCGCAGTTCTTCATCTTAATGCTATGAAGCTTGAGCTTGTTGTCGTTTTTAGCTTGTTTATATTCGCTGTAGAGCTCATTCATTTGATTGACTAATTGTACTCTCTGATAGAAATTGACTTCTGATTTCGAATTTGCGTTTGATTTCAAGTCAATAGATAGAATATTGACTCTATCAGAGATAAGAATAGTTTGAAAGTGATTTTCAAGTCGTTTAGCTGATTCAGAAACGTTTGCTAGAGACATTTAAGTTAGCGCATCAACTTTAGTGTTCATTTTGCCTGATCTAAAGATGATCTGAAAATTGAACTTTGATAGAATGTTCAGATAGTTGACTTGACGTCGACTCAGCTGTTTGTTTTTCATGAAGATCTTCAGAGCTTGATGATCAATGAATATCTGAATGAGTAATTCAGTACATTTCAGCTTGAGTCGTTAATGTTTGAAACAACGAATAATGATCAGCAATTTCTTGTCATAGATATGATAGTTGATTTCAGCGAGAATCATGCTTTTGCTGTAGAAGATTATTGAGTGAAGTACATTCTCATCATTGTACTGAGACAGTATTTCATCTTTTACATAGTTTGATGCATCAATTTTCAAAACAGTCTGACGTTTAAGATTGAAATGACGAAGAACTGAAGCGAAACCGATCTGTTTCTTCAGATTTCTGAAAGCTTGAATGCAAACTTCATTTCAAACAAAAGACGTGTTTTTTCTAGTTAATTAAGTGAATGATTTGACTAGTTTAAAGAAGTTTCTAATGAAACGACGGTAGAAATTCACAAATTTCACGAAGCTTTGAATTTCTTTCAAATTGATCGAAGTAGTTCAGTTGACTATGATGATCATCTTGCTTGAATTCATGCAAAGATCTTGTTCTGATACAATGACTTCTAGAAAGACTGTCTTCTCTACATTGAATTCGCACTTTCGAATATCTATCTGTAGTTCAGCTTTGCGTAGTCATCTTAGCACTAGTCTGACGTGATTTCTATGTTTCTTTCTGATTTTGCTATAGATGAGAATATCATTCAGGTAAGCTTGGCAAAAGTCATTCAGAAATTTTCATAAAACATTGTTCATATATTGCTGAAAGAAGATTGATTCATTAGTTAATTCAAAGAATAGCACTTAATATTTATATGCTTTTAAAGCAGTGATAAAAGTGATGTAATTCTCATTATTGAAGTGCATTCAAAGTTTGTTGAACATTGATATGATATTCACTCTAGTCAGATGCTTGCAATTTGCTATCTTATCAATGATCTCATTTATTAGAAATAACGAATATTTATTTCGCTTGAAAATGACGTTTAGCTTGTGATAATTCACGCAGAAGCGAAGATCTTCGTTTGCTTTGAGAGCAAATAAAACGAGTGACGAGTAGAGAGCTTGACTTGAAGTGATAAATCTCTTTAACAAGTTCTTGTTCAGATACTTCTTTACTTTCAGAAGCTTGAGAGAAAACATTCAATATGCTCAACAATGAGAAAAAGTTAAATCACTAGTCAGCTCGATTTTATGGTCGTAGAAGCGATTCAAAGATAGCTTATTCAATTGAACTCAATCAAAAACATCTAGAAAATCATGATATTCTGAAGACAGCTTGACTTTAATAGCTTTCAAATTCTGAGTCGTTTTCTTGATGAAAGAGATGTTCAGAGCGTTCAAATTGCACTGAGTGTTGTACGCGATTTTTCTATCGATATTCTTCATGAATAGAGCAAATACTTCAGTCTAATTCTTCTTTGAGTGATTCAACAGTGTTTTGAACGAAGCGACGTTTATGCTTCAAATTGAGAATGACTCTTTCTGAATCATAGTTGAAACAAATCATTTAAGCATTCTAGAAATCTTTGACTGAAAGATAGAAGTAGACGAAGTTGATTGCAATCAACTTGAGTGCTTTGAATTGAGAGAGATCAAAAAATCGAAATGAAAGTATTTAATTGATTTGAAAAAATGATGACGTTGATTTGCATATTCAGTAATATTTCATTTTTGTTTATTCATGATTTTTCTAATATGACTTCATGATGATTAATGTCAGCTATTAACATAGAAACAGTCAATTTCTTATGACTTTCAATGATGAGGTTCAATAGAATTTTATGAGTGATAGTCTTCTTAAATATCTTTTCATCATATTCTTTTATTAACTTCTCTTTTGTCAGTGATATAGATTGAATTCTCAGCTCTTTACATACTCTATCGACTAGATTGATATGTATGATTGTATAAACGGCTGAATCACTGTCTATCAAAGAGCGAAGACTGAATGATTCGTTTTGCGAAATAAGAAAAGCATCGACTAGAAATGACTTATCAAAGTAATTCTCTTTCGATAGAATTTCGTCTAGATTGCACAAAGATATAATCTTCACTTCAATGACTATTGAAGAGATGACTAGTTTTTTGACTTGAACTCTGATTCAGTATTGAGTTTGAAATGATTGTAGTTCTCGTCAACTGTATTAACTTTGATAAATTGATTCAAGCATTCTCTGAAACTATGACCTGATTTGTAACATACAAAACAGATTTCAACTAGAACGTTTGCATTCTTGATGCTAGTCAAAACTGCGCTGCGCGACTTTGATCAGTTAAACTTCAAAGTAGAAGACTGAACAGCAATAGTTGCTTTAGAAATGATGATCTTTGAATCATCACATTTAAGTAGTTTGTTCTTGATCTCTTGAACTGCTTTATGTTCATTGTTCAAGCGAATCAGATGGTTTCGAATATCAAATAACTTGATGAGTGACTTCATCTGAGCTGTTCAAAAGATTCAAAGGCGAAAGTTTATTTTATTCTTTAAATTAATGACTAGTACGTTCTTCTGATACTTTAGATAGATGTATAGTCGTTGAAACTGATTAAAGAAATCGCTGAATTTCTTTGATTCTTGAATCAGATTAATATATTTTCTACGATAGTTGTCTTTCTTATCAGAATCATGAAACGATTGAGCTAGTTTCTTTAGAAGTTCATTGACAGTCAGATAGAAATTGTCACAGTTGAAATCGCGTCTGACTTGAGTGACTTTGATGACATCATCTGCTAGTTGAAAGTTAATGTAGCTCAGCTTGTAGAGTTTATTTGAAAAGATGTTGACGTTCATTACTAGCTTTTCTCATATGTCAAGAGATCAGTTCTCTCAAGTAGAATTCTTTTCATCAGTGAACATCAAAGAGTTGAGTATTTTGTGATATTTAAATCGTTCAAAGTAAATGACAATCAAGAAAGCAGTGATAATTACATTGATTGCAATAGCAGTAAAAGCTTATAGTTTTGCTTTCAACTGTTGAATTTCGCTCTTGTCTTATTGTTTCATCTTGATAAGACGATTTGTTTCTCTATTAAGATTATAGATACGTTTCTTTCATACTTTTATATCATTGAGTATGATGATTTCAACGTTTGATTTGTCAAAAGCAATGAATAAAGAAGCGTGTTATGAGTCAACAATAGAAGAGAAAGTTTGTGAACGTGTTCATTGCAAGAAATCAGCAAAAGCTTAATCTTTATCAGATGTGTTCTTAAATGTCATAGTGAAGAAGATGAGAATTGATTTGAACTGAATGAAGAACGAAGCTCAGTGATTTTATAAAGAAAGACGAATGTTTGTTCAACAAAGAAAATGTTTGTGAGAGTGATTGATCTTGATGTTACGAAGCGTGTCGACATTGAATAGAGTCTAGTCAATAGGCTCTAGGAATTTCGATATGTGAACAAGAAACAGCGATGTTTTCAATCGAAATATGCTGAAACATTTCATTTATTCGAGCTTTAGCAAATCGACTACTTCGCTTCTTTGTTCGTTCTACTATAAATACAGCTCGAAACTGTCTTCTTTCTTCTGTATTCTTAGTTTTCTAGTTAGAGCTACCTCTATTGATCAAACATTCTATTCAGCTACGCACTATCTCGCTGCAGTGTGGTTAGATTCTAGGCATGATCTCAACACTTGAAGCAATTCACGAAAATTCTTTATCGTAATTCTCTTGATCGATTTGATTCTCTAGCAATTCACGAAGATTCTTTATCATAGATTTTATTAATCAATTTTGAATGAATGCATACTGAATGAGCGATAAATCTTCTAGCAATTTAATGATCATATGTTCTTGTTGATTTTATGAATTCTCTGATGTTGTTCTTGTCTTTCGAGATTGAATCATCAGATAAACAAATTTCTTTAGACTCGATTCGTCTGTACGAGTTGATTGAATGAATAATGAAATCAGTATCATGTGATTAACGAATTCTTAATATAATGTTAGAATCGTGCCTAAATGATACAATCAGTGAAGATCAGAGTTGATAGTGCTTGATCTTTAAAGATAGCTATAACTGAATATTAAGAATACAGAAGAAACTGAGTATCAGAGCTTCTATATATACTAATATTCAGAGACTGCGCTAGGCTCAAAGAAAACAAGATGACGCAGGTAAAGATGTAATGTAGAATAGTGACGAAAAAGAAATGTTTGATAACAAAAAGAGATGTTGAAAAAACAAAGAAGCTCAAATAGAAACGCAGACTAGCTCTAATCAATTCGCAGAATAAGCGCTAGTGTACTCTGTGAATTAATTAGAGTTTCAGCCTTGCCAGTCTTATGATCTTGATACACTCGTAACAATTATTTGACTAGTGATTTATATGCTGCAGTCTTTATCATTGCTATGTTCATTGAATTAAAAGATGAAGCGAAGTTGACTGAATTAAATGATTTCACGATTTTACTGAATGAAGATGACTTCTCGCTGAGTTGAGTGACAACAGAAGAAGTAGATCTCTTTAGTATTTAAGTAGAAATCAAACTCTTCTGTTCTATCATGATTTTCTTGCTCGAAAGAACAGTCGAATGAGCTTTGATAAAAGCTTTGATATGAGTCTTGAAACTAGAAAATTGAAGACGATCATTTTTCATATCAATAGTCATCTTGATTTTGTTCATTCATGTTTTTTCAAGAATCATCTGATGTTGATCTAATCGAGTGATCAGCATAAAGACGAAACGTTTTATATGATCTTGAACAGTTAGATTCAAATAAATTGCATAAGTAATGAGCTTTTTTGCACAATGATCATTGAATTTTCTTATTGATTTGAGCTTGATTAAAGATAAAGATTCAATTTGCAAATGATCACAAACATTCTGCGTGATTAATTCATTAATGAATGAATAGTCAGCTGCTTCAATGTCAATCAATGACTTTAATGAGTAACTAATTTCATTGCTAGATAGTACACATTCAGTAGTTAAAGATTTCGAAGCAAAGAAATCATTTGAGCTGCTTATTGTTGAAGAAATTAACACATCTTTCATCACGTCTTTGATGAAAGTCACTAGTTTTTTGTCTCATTCTTCAGTTTCTCTGTAAATAATTTCTTCTCTTCTTTCAACATGATGATCTCATTGAGACAAGAGATGAATGCACAAAATGTTGAAGTACTAGTCTTCAGCTGAGAGCAGTTCTTTGAAAGATGACTCGATACTTTGCAGTTGAAGCAGATGATTGACATTCTTGATCATTCAGATTCAAAGATAAAAAAAGTAGCGAGTTGAACATAGCTAATAGTCAAGACTGAAGCTGATGTCATCAAAGAAACAAAACGTTTTTTCGAAGCTGCTATCAATTTGACAGTTTATTGCTCATCACGTAGCTGATAATTGACTCATTGTTTATTATTTACATCTTGAAGAAAGATCTTAAGCTTATCAAGTGAGTTAAACTTTATGAGACAAACTGACAACACGTTCTGAAGATGATTATTGATTTTATTCTGAATGTCGTTTGTCAGAATAACATCGTCATAGTTCAGAAAGCTGAATATTCTAGTGAATTTTGAATAGAAAGAGCTAAAGAACTTATTGAGCTGCTTCAAAGTAATGTATTTGCAATGACACTTTTGAATCAGATTCTGATCTTCATAAATTTCTTTCAAATGTTTCAGTAACTCTGATAGTGATTGATAGAATGAGAAAGCATCAACATGATGCTTTGCATAAATTTGCTGATCAGCATCATCTTCTAGTCTGAAAATTACATAGACAATATAAATCTTCTCAGTAAAATAATGATTCGCGTTAACATTGAGCTTGTCAGCTATTTTGATGTTTCATGTCTCTCAAATAGAATCATCTGTTTCGATGAAGATGAGTGAATTCAAAAGCTTGATGAACTTGTGATGATTATTCTCATTTTTATTATCAGATAGAGTAAAAGATTCTCGTTGAAAGTAAGCTTCTTTCTGATTGACTTGTTGCTCAGTTGACTGAGTATCTTGATGAGACATAGATTGATCAGCTTGACGTTGTTTCGCTCTGAAGTTCAATCGCTTGCCTTGTAGTTGATTGATCTTTTTCTCTAGCTCATCATTTTTATCAAAAGCGACTTCTAGTTGTTTCACTCTCTTTTTGTAATCATCTTGTACAAGAAGTCAATGTTTATTGAGTTGTATAGTTAAGTCTCGCTGACTTCGAAGCTCGTTCAGCATATTGATGACTTTGTTGAATTGATTGCTGACTCAATGAAACAGTTGTTCTTCAATGTTTATGTTTCATGAAATGATAGCTTTCTCAGCTTCAACTGAAGCATCAATGAGTAGAAGTGAAACTCTTCTATTGACAATGCTTTTAAGCAGACGAGTTGTTCAAAGCTCAACTGACTTGATATCATATATCATGATAAGAAAAGATAGAAGTTGTTAAGATAAGAATAAATAAGAGATTGATGTTTTGAATTGATGTTTTTTGATGAGTGAAAATTCAAAGAATCTCTTATAAATTTCAGGTAATAATTGAATGTTTTATTTGAAGAATTTCTTGCGAATAGAATGATGAAAATAAGTGTAGAATCGAAGAATTTCTTATGATCTAAAATGATGATGCAAATTTGAAGAATTTCTTGCAAATTTTTCTTACTGAATAGATTGTTTCATATCATTTATTCGTTGATAGCAAAGTAGTAAATGATGAGCATTTATCTAATGTTAAAGATCTGTCTAAAGCAAGTCAGATAAAGATGTCATTTAACTAGAAGATAAATGCTAAGAAAGAAAGATAGTTACAGAAAAGAAGCTGACTACATATGTGTATTTCTCAGTCGATGCTAGACTCAATAGAAACTAGTCAAGATGATGAAGCGAGAATAAATCTAACAAAACTAGAAGACTGAGTCTGACAAAACTAGAATCATGACAATTTTAAATCAGAATGCAATTGAATGTCACTGATCTTTGTCATTTGATTAAAACAAAATTTTCATAACTGCATAATTAAATGTGTTGATCTTGATGTGTATATATCACTTTAAATCAAAGTGTCTTAGAATAAATGCTTTCATAAAGACGTTGTGAAGCTGATTAAAAGCTTGTTTCACTTTGTTTAATTATATGAATGAACTCATTTTTACATCTTTTACACTAGATTGATGACAAGATTCATCTGTACATGATGTTGACTATGAATCTTTTGATTCTATGTTCTGAATAGAAGTCAGAAGAGTCAAGAGATCTCAATTCAACGCAATTTAAATGATGTTAAAATGTTGTGTAAGTGAAAAAGTTGATCAAGCAGAGTTTTCATCTATGCGACAGCATCTTTTCTAACAGTCACAATTAATTTACAAAGAAGATTAATGACATGTCAATATCAATAAGAGATGAAAAGATATCTAGTGAAAAAGTCAATCTCAGTATAAGAGTCGTGATTACAAGTGATTGAAGAATTTGCAACTTGTTGATTACGTCAATATACTGAAACATCTTCATCACATTGACAGTGTTGTTGAGTAATTAATGAAAAGATATCAGATAGAATAGTCGATCTCAGTCTGAGAATCATGACTACAGTGCTCAAAGAAGTAGTGACTCGTTGATCACGCTGATATATTGAGAAGACTTGAACTCATCTTCTTTACTTGACATCAAGTCATACATCTATCTATGTGAAAAATCAAGAGCGCAGAAGAATGATCAGAACGCATTCTCTTCTATTGATCAGAGTCAATCATTGAATGATTGCGATTGCATGTTTATACTAACAATTCATTCAACGTCTACGTGATACAAGTTAAATCAAGAGAAGAAAAGAATTATTCAATACAATCATACTTTATCTTTTCATTGTACACGTCTCTCTTTCATCACATATTTCTCTGCGCAATAAATGACAATCATTGAGTAAAAGAACGCAGCTTTACATACGTTACAATCATGAGTATCACGAATGTGAAGAAAACATCTTTTATCTTCGAACTGAGAATTGAATCAAAACATCATTTTATAAAATATCGTCAATGAAGAGCAGAGCAAAGACGATGTATCATAAATGAACAATACAGATACTCATTAAGAGTTTACTTGAGCATCACACGCTGAATAGAAGCTATAGATGCAAACTTGATACATAGTTTCATGATCATTGTTTCAATGATGTGAAGTCATTGTATAAATGATGAGTGATTTTCTTTCTCAGAGAGTTTTGTTCACTCAATATAAATAGCATAGAGTTTCTCATGAATCAAGCAATCAATGTCACAAGAGTGTATAAATTCAAATCTTTTACACTATTTCTCAGCAGTTCTGTTAAAGACTTTGCTATTTGAGAGTAGTGATGTATAAAATGTCGATAGAAATTGATGAATCTCAGAAAAACTTGTATTTTTCAATACATCTTTGATCTGAATCATGTTTTGATGATGTTTACTCTACTTAGATTCATCGAAACACTCTCTGTAAATATGATAAATTCTAGAAAGTTCACTTTAATGATGAAGAACTTACACTTTTTCAAGCTAGCATATAGCTTAAACTTTCTTAATCTTTCAAGAATCTGCTTCATATGATTTACATAATCAGTCTTCTTTACAAAGAAGATTAAAATGTTATTTAAATAAACAACATAAAAGTCATTTAAAATCTTTGTTAAGATTTTATTAATATAAGTTTGAAAGATGATAAACATGTTGATTAAATCAAATGATATAATTATATATTCAAAGTGATCATAACAAGTATGAAACATCGTCTTTTACTCATCTTCACGTTGAATTCTGAGATGATGATAAACGTTCTTCAGATTTAACTTAGTGAACTGCTTGACTTTATTGAGACTGTTTAGAGTTTCATTAATTAAAGACAGCAAGTGATGATTTTTGACAGTAATCTTATTCAGATTTCAATAGTTCATGCATAAATGAAGATTATTGTTCTTTTTGAAAATGAATAGAATAAACATATCAATCAAGTTAATGAAGTGCTTAATTCATTCTTTTGCTAAAACATCATTTAAATACTGTCTCAAAGTCATTAACTCTATGTTCAACAGATTATACAACAATTCATATGATGACTTTGCAGTGATTTTAATTGCATGATCGTGATCTTCATGCAAAGACAGTTTATTTGCACTTTTTATTAAGAATATGTCTTCATACTCTTTCAATTCAACAAGTAGAATCTGTGTTTTAAATGCGTTTGTAATACAACTCATCACATTATTCATTACTTTCACTTGATGTTCAATGATCGACTTTTTGACAACATTGATCATGAAAAAAGCATACACAGTAAACTCATCTTGTAAAGCTTTTGCAAATACTTGTGCGAAGAACAACTCAAATGCATGTTCATTCACATTGAAACATCATGTTCTTACAATCATGTTTATTCAAATACGCTTGAATTGCATACTTAATATACTCAGAATCAGAAAAGATTCTTTCTTGTCAATAGCATAAAAGATATTTATATCTTTTTTCTTTATGTTTCAGCTATTTCTCAGTTGATAACACATCTTATAGATGTCATAACAATAAACATTCTGATCATTCATTCAGATAAATTTTGAAAGATTAACGTTCAGTAATAACATATCTTGCTTGATGATAAAACGTTAACTAATCACGTTTATTTTGACGTTAATATTCATGTAAATCTTCATTTCTGTTTTTTGATCTTTCTGAATTACATGCTCTTTATATATAAAAGTCTTTACAAAGAGAACTTCTTATTTTTTTCTTGATAATTTGAAGTATTCATTAAGAACTTGTCTTTTTCAAAATCTTGAAACAACTTATATGTGACATTGAATCAATGAATACTCAATTTACATCAGATTCTTTTAATCTATTCTTGATCTTTTCATCTTTACAATCAATAAAGTAATGATTTTTTCAATTGCATATATAACATATTATATTGAACAAATTCTTGCTATAACATGATAAAGCATGTGAACTTGTTTTTGACGAAGAATTAAGTCTGATTAATCGATGAGATTTCTTTCGCTTTGAATGAGTCTTCTTGTTGACTTTATCTTAATCATGCAAGTTTTTGTCTTGAGATTGTTTCAACGACAAGATATGTTCTTTTCGCAGATTTGTTTTCAATCAAGTGACAAGATTAATCAACGCATCTCATGTGATAGAAATTGACTGCACATTAGTAATAATCACATGCAGCTCAAATCTTAACTTGATGAATAAATGAGTTTATTTATGCTCATCATTATACAACGAAAGTTAATGTTTCAGAATGCTTAAATGAGCTGCAAACGTTTATATCATTTGATTTGAACGTTGCGATGCATTTGTGTATTGCTGAGTCATGTCTATGTCTCAATTCATCGAGTTTTCAATTAAATTCAGAAAAAAGTCAATAAAATCAAATCACATCTGCTGAGCTGCAGACATAGTCTCTTTATAATTAAATCAAAGTTTCTTTGATTCACTCTTCAAATAAATCATGTAGTATAAAACCTTTTTCTCATTACTTTCAAAATGTCAAAAGATATTTTGAAATGAGATTTCAACGTCGCGAATTCACTCTTTATGTTCTTTTATGATTTTATCATGATACTTCTTCAAAAACAAAAACAATCACAACGCATGCAAAACAAATTTTTGAAAAGAGTAATACAAGCAAGACAGAACAAATCTAAAAGATGAATAAATGATGATGAATTGCATAAACTGCAGCAATGCTGATTCAAAAATGATTGCAAATGATGTTGACTTGTTGTAAAGAAACAGCAACGTGAGATCAAAAAGCTTACGCAATAATGAGAAATATGTTGCTAACATTATTAATCTTTTAATACAAACATCAATGTTAAAGAAAGAGAAGAGCAAAGATCATTTATGAAAAGAAGTAGCAGTGAAGCTGATGCAATGTTTTAAAAACGATTCAGAAGAAAAAAACAATGAGAATCAGAATGCATTCATTGCAAAGAATATACAGAAACTGAAGACATTCATACAACTGCTTAATAAGCAGCTACAAACATAAGATAACACATGCTTCTCATTGAGAATCACGTCATGAATGAACATGACAAGAGAAGAAGTAACAATGAGAAAGTAATGTCTCAGAGATGAATTGTCATCGCTTCGTAAGAAATGAAAGATTATGATGAAGATAGCAGAAAGAAAGAAAATAAAGAATATACAAAAGAAATTTATTGAACAAATTCTTCAAGAAATCACAAATGTGTCAACAGCTTAAAGAAATTTAATCATGTCTCTTCGCAAGCTTGAAAGCGAAAACATCACACTTCACGCAGTAAGTTTAGAAGCTCAAGCAAATCTGAAAAAATCTCAAACATGAGCAAAAGAAATTGTGAACTTGATGCATATAATGCATTAAATCTTCGCTGTGCTAGCACATGAAATACACATCACAATAAACATAAGCAATCAGCAAGTGATCATTAAAAGACTGATAAAAGATAATGCAAGACTTCATGAAAATCTAAAGATTCTAAGAATAGTCTGACTCAAGAAAGTAGTTGAAAGTGAGAAGATTTACTTGTCGCTCATCATAAAGATCGCGATCGAAGCAATGATGAATCAACTAATGAACGAAAGCATGTTAAACTCATATCAAAAATGTTTATGTGAACTGTTTGAAAAGAACGATTGCATCACTTAATGTTACAGATGTAGACTGATCATTGAGTTGAGTTTCAAGTTGATATTTTGAACTTAAATCAACATCGAGTTGAATTGCTCACATTTTCAACTCAATTTAAGTCAAGTTGCTTATATTTTCAACTTGACACAACTCGACTCGACTGAGAATTGAGTCAACTTGATTTGACTCGTTAAGAACTTGAGCTTGACATTAAAAGAACTAAATATAGAAATTTTTCCGGTTTTTTGCTTTTGCATTACCTTTTTGCATTATCTTTTTGATAAAGAGTCATGACGAGAAACATGAAGACTATATGATAGAGAGTTATGACGGAAAAACATGATAGAAAGTCGTGAAGAAAACTCATGAAGACTGTTCAATTAAGCTATTTACATCTGTCTAATATCTTGTTGAGTCAAATCAAGTTTTCAAGTCAAATTGTTAAGTTAAGCTTCTCAACTTAATTCAAGTTCTTGAGTTCAACTTTTCAATTCAACGCGATTCGAATTCAAAAATCTTTCAATTCAACTCAACACTTTTTGAGTCAAGTACTCAACTCAACGCGATCAGTCTATACAAATGCTTTGAATTTGATCATATGATCAGATTCTGTAAGAAGAAACAACGCTGTGCTAAATGCGCAGACAAACATCACATTAAAGAGTGCATGATGTCTTTGAATAAAAGATGTTGCATCAACTGCAATAAATATCATGAACTTTGAAGATGCATCTGTCTCAGATGACAACAGCAGATGAAACAAGTATTAGAAATTTACAGAAACAGATTGATCAAATATTTAAAAGTATTAAAATACAATCATGCACTTCTCTCGCTGTTTCTAAACTTTCAAAGCTCAATGAATTTGTTAAGTTCAACAGACTTCATAGATTCAATGAATTCTTTAAGCTCAGCAGTCATCATGTTGAAAATACGTAATCAAGACGTTGAATCAACATGACAGATGATAGAATTTAAGAAAAGACGAGTTAATCTCTTTTCATGCATGACTAGTGACTTGAATGAGACAATATCTGAGCAGATTCAGAAACGCTTAATCAGAAAGCATGAAAGATTCTTAATGATTGAAAGCATATAAAGAGTCTTTTCAGCGCAGAGTCAACAACAGCTACAAATAATTCTATGATGAAACAACTCTTTTTACAAATTCTACAATATAACATTAAAAATCATTGAAGATTCAAGAATCATTCTTGATCAACAAAAAAGTTTGCAAATTCAACATAGTAATCATACAGAAGTAAGAATGTAACATTAACAATTTTTAATCATTTAGCTCAGCTCACAACTTCTTTCATCTGATGAAAAACTCATCATTTTAGTCAAGAACATGCATATATGTTAATATACACTTAAGACTTGATCAATGAACAATAAAGACAGTTGAATCAAACATCTGCTCAATCAGAATATTAACTTGCAACACAAATAATGAAACGTAAATACTAAGACTTCTAAACGTTTACTACTCAAACTCACTATTCATCATATTCACAAAGAAATTCTCAATTATCTTTTGCTTGAATGAACTACTTAAGAATGATTGCAAATAACTAGTTGTAAAAAACTTCAATCTACATCATTTATATTGAAGAGAGCAAAGATGCTTCACTCAAAATATAGTTTATGACATGTAAGTGCAAAGTACGAATTGATTTACATCAGAAATCAGATCATTTTTCAATTGTCACAGAGTTAAATTTATAAACAATCTCAGCGCAGTTTTCAACTTGCAGATTCTGAAAAAAAATGAATACAAAAGCATTGAATGTTTATTTGCAAATACATTTTTTGTCAGATCACTCTCTGAACAGCAAAGCTGAAATGAATGACAAAGTGACAGAAATCATCAGAATATTACAAGAAATCATTGAGAAGTTTACTTTTTGAGCAAAATCATCAAATTAAGTAAGAGACTTCTGAAATCAGAGCTGCTTCAAGATAGTAATGAAATCAAGATGATTATAAATCATATGAAAAATATAAAACACATTAAAGACATGAAATAAATATCTGAAATACAATGATTACAAAATCAAGATCATCAAACAAACAAAATGTACACACTTCAGATCACAGATGCATGAGCTAAGTGATGCATTGAAATTAATATGATGCTTTGCAAAATGAGTCAGAATCAAAAGTCAGCTATTTAAAAAGCTTTCTCAGTTTTTATCACTGAAATGAGATGATACTGATCACATGATAACAACGTTTGAAGAAAAAATCAAGATGCTGCGAGAAAAATTCTTTTCTTCATCTTCATAAGCAGATGTCAATGACATTTCAAATTCATTCATATTTTTGACTATATCATCAAATTCACGCATTTCAAAGAATAAGATAAAGTGAGTAATTAAATGAGTAAAAGTGAACAAAGCATCAGACGTCTCTAAAATCTTAAATAAAGCACTTCAAGCAGATTTTACAGAACTGATCTCAGTGCTGATGAGTATATTTAACACATGCATAATACACAAATATCACTTGAAGCAGTTCAAAAAGACTCAAACAATAATGCTATGCAAATTAAAGAAAAGCAACTATATCAACTTGAAAACATATCAACTCATTACTCTGCTTGATATCATAAGCAAAGCTCTGAAGTCAATTATGATCAAAAGATTGAATGATATAACTGAGACTCATCACATGCTTTTGAATGCTCAAATGAAAGTGAAACATAAGTAATTCATGATCTTGACATTAAATTTACTAGTAAATCAAGTTCACATCATATGAGACTGTAACATCAAGTACATGATCTTCATGCTAAATCTAAATATCATTGAAATGTTTGATTGAGTTTTGCACATCAAACTACTACATACGTTGAAAATGAGAAGAATATCAAGCTACATAATTAAATGAGCATGCAGCTTTCTAAAGAACAAAGAGATGTCACTGATATTTAATGAGTAAGCGAGCATTATGCGCGAGATTAACGCAGACATATCTCAAGATTCTCTCATTTCATTGATTTTCTTTCTATTTTTCAACGTAAGTTTAATTGAGAAATGCGAAGCATTAAGAATCAAAATCAAAGTGCTTGACTTCATAAATGACATCAACATTCTAATTTATGACAGATTCATCAAAGAAACTTGCAAAACACTGAGCAAAGCATATGATGTTTACGCGAAGTGAGTTTGAACTCATGATGTAACGTTTGCATCAGAAAAATATGAGCTTACACATTTCACTAGAAAATCAAGAAAATTCAACATGATAACTAGCATACAAATAGAAAGCTTAATAATTAGATTAAAGTCAAACATGCAAGTTTTAAAGATTCAACTGAACATGAAATTGTAATGAGACATGCATCTTCAACAAATAGAAGTGAATCACATCACAAGAATGTTTACGCTTAGTCATTTAGAAGTTTTTACATGAGAAGCAATCTTCACAAAAGCGAAACAAATGTACTCAACTGTAATAAGATCAGAAATTGCATTTGAAGCATCAGTCTGACATCAGCGTGACAAAGAAGAAGAACTGTCAAACAAGAAATGCAAACTAGAAACTTTGTAAAATCAGATTTTACATCACGTTACAAAAGCATTCAAAAGAGTAAGCATTAAAACGCTAGAAATCAAAACTTACATAAGTTTGCTGCATGTTCATCTGAACATGCTGCAGAATAAAGTTACATTATGCAGTTGAATCAATGACAGAACGCAAGAGACTAAATGAGCATGCAAACTCATACACGCTCAACTGATGAAAATTAATCATCTCATCTCTCGCTTTTCTGTCATCAAGAAAATAGTACTTCTGAACACATTATTCAAGAAGATGCAAGAATGCATTTTAAATGCAAATAATTCAACTTCTTTATGACGATTTCAATAAGTGATAGCATTGCAATAACATTATATCACAAAGATCAATGAAAGCAATGATGAGAAAAATACAAGAAATGCATAGCAGATGTTAATGCAATTTCAGCACAAAGATTTCATTTATTCAACAAGATAATAAAAATGCATGATGATTTTCAAAAGATTGAAAGCACTCTTGCAATTTATATCAGAATTGAACGCATAAATCTTAATGTTTATCTGCATTCAAGAAATGTTTTGAGCATGAATAGCTTACGATGCAACTGCGAAGAAAGTCATCAGACAGCAAAGCATGTATTCATGCATTGCTTGAACTGAATGCATTTGCGATCAAGAATGCTACATAACATTGACTTCTTGAACTATTGAATAATCATCGTGATCACGAAAGATTTCAGAGCAGCAGTGAGAATGATAATGAAAACGAAGCTTCTGAAGTAATTTAGAGTGACTAGAACACTCATTCTTTAACGTGCAATCAACGCGAACAAATTTAATACATAGTCTTAATCTTGTTGTTTCAACTGCATGAAGCAGTTGTATAGATAACGAGTGATTTTCTACTTCAGAGAATTTTGTTCACTTAATACACATAGCATAAAGTTTCTTATAAGTCAATCTAATCAATGTCATAAAAATGTATGAATTTATTATTATTACTTCTTCAAAAACATTAAAAGTCTTCACTTCTGCAAGATGATCTTATGATGACTTTGTTTTATCATTGTTGACATTATGAAAATGATGCATAAATCATTCAAGTTCTTTATGAAAGTTCAAGTGAAAGCTTGATGATTTTTCTTTATCGTTTCAATGAATTGCAGAGTCTTAATCTTTAACAAAATAGCTGTTAACTTCTGTTTCTTTTGCAGTTTATCATGTTGAAGAATTACTTATGTCAGCTGTTCATTAATATCAAGAGAGAGTTCATTTTCTGCTTTTTCACTTTCTGATTTCATTATGCAACGTTCATTTTCTGATATAATATTTCATAAGATTGAGACATCATTGTTTCAACTCTGTTATGATTACGTTGCTGTTATCATGCTTGAACATCAAATCATCATTTCTAAGAAGAGTTTGAAATAATTAGAACTGTAATGATTGAGTTTACTAAATGAATAGACAAAATTTATAAAAATGATATGACAATGTAATATTTTAAGCAGACACAGAATAAATATATATTATGATAAAACTAATTATAATAATAAATTCATACATTCTTGTGACATTGATTAAGTCAACTCATGAGAAACTCTATGCTATCTATATCAAGTGAACAAAACTTTTTGAGATAGAAAATCACTCGCTGTTTATACAACTGCTTCACGCAGTTAAAACTATCATTATGAAACTATGTATCAAATTAGTTCGTGTTGATTGCACGTTAAAGAATGAGTGACTTAATCACTTTAAATTGCTTCAGAAGCTTCATTTTCATCATCATTCTTGCAGTTGCTCTGAGACTTTTCATGATAGTGATAATTATTTGATAATTTAAAAAGTTAACGTTTCATAACATTCTTGATTGCAAATGCAATCAGTTCAAACAATGCATAAGTACATGTTTCATTATTTGATGATTTCAGTTACAGTTATATCACATGCTATCTGCATCTGAAATGTTTCTGAAGTGCAAATAAACATTCAAATTTATATGTTCAATTCTGATGTAAATGATGAGAATGCTTTCAACTTTCTGAAAATCATTTTGCATCTTTATCATCTTGTTGAACAGATGCAATCTTTGTGTTAAGATGATGTAAACATCTATGATGCATTTTCTATATTTTTCTCATTATTGCTTTCACTGACTTTTGTAATATTGCACTATTGCAATGCTGTCACTAGTTAAATTTATCACAGCAAAAGTTAATCACTTGCATCTCAACTGTATTTTTGCATCTTCTTGAATTAAGTTATTCAGAAGCATCACTTTCTTGATGATGAAAAAGTGAGAAATGATGTGATTAATATTCATCAGATGAGCGTATATCAGTTTGCATGCTTATTTGATTTTCTATGTACAATCATTGATTTAACTGTGTAATGTGATCTTGTCTTGCAGCATGTTCAAATGAACATGCAGCGAGCTTGTATACATTTTTGCTTTCAGAGTCTTGATGCTTACTCTTTTGAACATTTCTACAACATGATGCAGAATCTGATTCTATAGTGTTTCAAGTCTGCATTCTTTGCTTGACAGCTCTTTCTCTTTTTCTTGTTGATGTTAAACTGATGTTTCAAATGCAATTTCTGATCTTACTACTGCTGAGTATATTTATCTTGCTTTTGTGAAGATTGTCTCTCATGTAAAGATTTCAAGTCAACTAAGTGCTAACATTCATGTGACGTGATTTACTTTGATTTGACGAAGATGTGCATCTCATCACAATTTCATGTTCAGTTGTACTCTCAGAACTTGCATGTTTGATTTTAACTTAATAACTGAACTTTCTATTTATATGCTAGTCATCATGTCAAATCTTTTTGATTTTCTGATGAAGTGTGTAAATTTATACTTTTCTGATGCAAATGTTACATCATGAGTGCAAACTTATTTTGCGCAGATGTTATGCACTTTGCTCAGTGTTTTGCAAATTTCTTCAATGAATTTATCATATGTTAGAATGTTAATGTCATTTACAAAGTTAAGCACTTCAATCTTAATTTTCAATGCTTTGCACTTTTCAATTAAACTTACGTTGAAGAATAGAAAGAGAATTGATGAAATAAGAAATCTTTGTGATATGTTTGCATTTATCTTGTGCATGTCACTCATTTGTTCATTGAATCTCAGCAATGTTTCTCAATTCTCAAGAAAGCTGCATGCTCATTTAATTATGTAATCTGAAGTTCTTTTCATTTTCAAAGTATGCAGAAGTCTGACATGCAAGACTCAATTGAATACTTCAATGACATTTAAACTTAGCATGAAAGCTACATATTTGATTTTACAGTCTTATATTGTGTGAATCTGATTTACTAGTAGATTTAATGTCAAGATCATGAATCACTTGCATCTTACTTTCATTTGAGCATCAGATAACATGTGATGAGTTTCAGTTATATTGTTCAGTCTTTTAGTCATGATTGACTTCAGAGCTTTGCTCATGATGTCAAGCAAAGCAATGAGTCAATATGTTTTCAAATCAGTATAATCGCTCTTTTTTGATTTGCATAATACTATCGTTTGAGTCTTTTTGAACTGCTTAAAATGATATCTGTGTGTTACACATGCATTGAATAAACTCATTAGTATCAAAATTAGTTCTGCAAGACTCATCTGCAGCACTCTGTTTAAAATGTCTGAAACATCTGATGCTTTATCTGCTTTTATTCTTTTGATTATCTGTCTCACTTCATCTTTTGAAATGTGTAAGTCAGATGACATTATTAAGAATATAAATAAGTTTGCGATATTACTGATATTTATCTGAAAGAGTAAGAGAAAGAATTTTTCTTGCAATATCTCGATTTTTTTCTTGAACATGATTGTCATTTATTCAATATCACTTTGCTTTAATGACAAAAATTGAGAAAGTTTTTTAGATAGCTGACTTTTGATTCTGACTCATTTTGCAAAGCATCATATTGATTCAAGTGCATCGCTCAACTCATGCATTTATGATTTGAAATGTGCGCGCTTTGCTTGTTGAATGATCTTGTTTTTATGATCATTGTGTTTCAGATATTTATTTCATACATCTAATGTATTTTATGTTTTTCATACAATTTGCAGTCATCTTGATTTCATTATTATCTCTGAGCAGTTCAAATTTCAGAAGTTTTTTGCTTGACTTAATGACTTTGTTAAGAGAGTAAATTTCTCAATGATCTCTTGTAACATCTTGATTACTTTGCACACTCTTTCATTCATCATCATCTTGCTGTTCAAAGAACAATTTGACGAAAGATGCATATGCAGATACATGCTCAATGCTTCTGTATTCATTTTCTTTCATAATCATCAAGTTGAAAACTGTACTGAAGTTATTTATAAACAAAGTTCTGTGACAATTGAAAGATGATTTGATTCTTGATGCAGATTGATGCATATTTTGCACTTGCATATCATGAATTGTATTTTCTCGCTGCTAAAAACTAAATCAATAGTTGTAAATTGATTGTGAGTCTTACAAGTAATAATGTCTGATTTCAGCAATAATTTCAGCTTAACATTAGTAATGATGTCAAGTAAACTGTTGATTGCTGCATGTCAAGTAAAGCATCTTCATTTCTTTCAGTGAGAATGATGTAGATTGAAATCTTTCATGATTAATTGTTTGCAGCCGTCTTTAAGTAGCTTATTCAAGTGAGAAATGATTGAAGATCTTTTTGTAAATGTAGAGAACAGTGAACATGAATTGTAAACATTTATAAGTTGCAATATCTGCGTTTTGTCATCTGTGTTGCAAGTTAATATTCTGTTCAAGTAAATGTTTGACTCAACTATTTCTATCACTCATTGATTAAGTCTTAAGCATTTGTTCACATATATGCAAGTTCTTGACTGTAATGATGTGTTTTTCACTAGATAAAAGAAGTTGTGAACTGAGTTAAATGATTGCATGTCATTAATGTTGCAACTCTGCTTCTGTATAACTATGATGTCAAAATCACGAACTTTTCTGTTGATTAAAAATAATTTCTGAATTTTCAATGATTTTCTGATGTTGTACTGCAGTATTTGTAAAAAAAATTGTTTCATCATAAAGTTATTTGTAGCTGTTGTTAACTCTGCAAAGAGAAGATTCTTTGAATATTCTCAATCATCAAAAGTTTATCTTGTCTTCTGATTTGTCGTTTCTGACTCTGCTCAAGCGATGTCTCATCTGAGTCACTACTCACGCAAGAGAAATGATCAACACGTCTCTTCTTGACTTTTATCATTTGTCATGTTGATTCATGAGCGACTAGACTGCGTGTTTTCAGCACAACTGTCGTTGAGCTCAACGAGTTCATTGAACTGAAAGAATTCGTGAATCTTGAAGAATTCATTGAACTCAAAGAATTTATTGAATTCAAAGAGTTCATTGAATCTGCAAAGCTTGAAGACAGCAAAGAGCTCAAAAATTGCAAGAGCATGCAATTGTATTTAGACATTTCTGAATATTTGAACAATCTGTTTTTATAAATTTCAAACACTTATTTCATTTGCTGTCATCATTTGAAACAGATGCATCTTCAGAGTTCATGATTTTTGTTGCAGTTAACACAATATCTTTTATTCAAAGACATTATGCATCTTTTAATGTAATGTTTGTCTGCGTACTTGACGCAGCATTGATTCTTTCTGCAGAATCTGATCATGTGATCAAATTCTTGACATTTGAAGCACTATGTAATGCAACAGTTCTTTTTGAACAGTTCACATATGCATTCATGATATGTATTTAACATACTTACGTTTATCAGTTAATTTGTCATCACTTTGATTGCTATCTTTACAATGAGTGACGAATGAGTCTTTTCACTCTCTGTTATCTATCGAAAATATGTTGCATACGTTGCATGCAACATACATAAGACATGATCTCTATGCTGATTTTCTTCTTAGCGAGAGATAGTCTTTTCTCTTGCAGCAGATTCACAGTTCAAGATGAGCGAAATTTCTCACTGCTCAGATTTCAACAGTTTACTTCTTAAGCATGAGTTACAGACATTTCATCAGCGATATGCATGCATATTGCAGTCGATTTCTTCTTTAATCACATTAACATGCGCTACTGTTTTCTCAAACTATACAAATGATGTTTTTAACTAGAAGTTAACTTTATCATCAAGACATTTGAGAGTCAGAACTCAGTGAAGAAATGAGATTCTTGAGATCAACAGTCATCGTCATTGTATATCATGCTTTGCAGATGCTTACTTCACTTGTAAAATGTGCAACTCATCTGTTTTGCATTATTTGTAGAGATTTTTCTTGTGCAAATTGATCATGTTTTGCAAAGATGTTTATATGCTACACTTTTAATCAAATAACGTAGTTTAATCATTCTTTACTAATTCGCTTATATTTCTCTTTTTTTAACAAAGTCTTCTCATCAGCATATTGCTTACATATAAAATGTCTGTGTTTAAACATTTATTAAACAATATTAATGAGATTCTTGAGTTTACTCATGTTGAACTTAACAAGTCTCATGAGTTGCTTATATTGTAGTAACAGACACGCAGTCTTAACAAGATCTATATGTAGTTAGCATGTAAATTTAAAGAATGTTTATGATTCAAGTTCTTTTTGCTAATCATCTTCAATAAATCAAACACAAGAATGTTTTATCTCAGTTCTCATCATTGCAATGACAAGATACTGAATTGAATGATTTTCATAAGCGATTTCTCTCGTAGTTCTGCATTTTATTTGACTTTTTCATTTGCATGCAGATTACTTATAGCATGCGCATTAAGATTATCAAAGTCTGCATGATCGCGAAAACTCTGCATGTGATCAATGCATAATGCTTCATTATCATGCAGCATCTTGATATCATTCAAACTTTTAATAATTTCTAAACTTTACTGTAGCTAAACAGTAGATTTGTAGTCAGCATTGTATACAAATGAGTTTCATCGCTGATCATAAAACTAATTATTAAGAAGTTCTTAATAACTCAAGAGAATTGATTAACTATAAAGAGTTTGTCAAGTATTATCAAGTTGAACACAACATAATTCATGACATATTAAGTTAAAGATATGATGTAGTTTAAATAATGTCTTGACAAAGTCATAAAGTTTCAAAGCTAACTCAGATCTGATTTTTGACTTAGTCTTTGATCTAATCTTTATAAGTCAATTCATCATGACATGAATTTAATTTTTCTCATGCGTAGCTGCGTCAATAATGCGCTGTGAAACTTTGCATGATTCTTGTGTAATTGCAGATGTTGATGTATTATTTCTGATATCAAATATTAAAAATGAGCTGCGTTGAATTTCTCTTTTTAAACTATTCTTAATCAATAATGAGATTCATCTGTACATGATGTTGATTACAAATCTTTTGATTCTATGTTTTGAATAGAAGTCAGAAGAGTCAAGAGATCTCAATTCAATGCAATTCAAATGATGTTAAAATGTTACATAAGCAAAAAAGTTGATTGTGCAGAGTTTTCATCTACGCGACAGCATTTCTCTTAACAGTCACAATCAATCTACGAAGAAGATTAATGACATGTCAATGTCAGTAAGAGATGAAAAGATATTTAGTGAAAAAGTCGATCTTAGTATGAGAATTATGACTACAAGTAATCAAAGAATTTGCAATTCATTGATTGCATCAATATACTGAAACATCTTCATCACATTAACAATGTTGTTAAGTAATTGATGAAAAGATATCAGATAGAATAGTCAATCTCAGTTTGAGAATCATGACTACAATGCTCAAAGAAGTAGTGACTCATCAATCACGCTGATATATTAAAAGAACTTGAACTCATTTTCTTTACTTAACATTAAGTCATACATCTATTTATGTGAAAAATCGAGAGCGCAGAAGAATGATCAGAGTCAATCATTGAATGATTGTGATTGCATATTTATACTAACAATTCATTCAACGTCTACATGACATAAGTCAAATCAAGAGAAGAAAAGAGTTATTCAGTACAATCATACTTTATCTTCTCATCGTACACATCTCTTTTTCATCACATATTTCTCTGTGCAATGAATAATAATCATTGAGTAAGAGAACGCAGCTCTATGTACGTTACAATCATGAGCATCACGAATGCAAAGAAAACGTCTTTCATCTTTGAATCAAGAATTGAATCGAGACATCGTTGTATAAAATATCGTCAATGAAGAGCAGAGCAAAGATGATGTGTCATAAATGAACAACACAGACACTCATTAAGAGTTTACTTGAGCATCATGCGCTGAATAAAAGCTATAGATGCAAACTTGATACATAGTCTCATGATCATTGTTTCAATAACGTGAAGTCATCGTATAAACGACGAGTGATTTTCTTTCTCAGAGAGTTTTGTTCACTCAATATAAATAGCATAAAGTTTCTCATGAGTTGAGCAATCGATGTCACAAAAGTGTATGAATTCAAATCAAATCAAAATCAAATCAAACTATTCTTCATGTTTATCTGATCTGTTTCTGTATGAACATCAATCTTGTCATCACTTCAGTGCATTGATGCTCAGTCAGCAATAAAGACAAATTATGTGCATTGTCAATCATTTTGTTTATCGCTTCATTTTCAAGTACTTCTGCATGTTTTGTCACTTAATATAACTTCAGCATGACTTTTTAAAATTGAATGCTTTCATGCATGATTTAAACTCATTGCAAACGTGTCTGATCTTTTGTTGATATCATAACTTTTACTGTTTTCAAAGAAGTCTGATTATCACTGTATACTTTGTATATCTTTTCATGATACTCTTGATTCTCTGTCGTTACATCTGCAAAATGTTTCATTCTTACAATTAATTCTTTCAGTTCTTTATGATGAATAATGATTAAAGTTGATTTTCTCAGTCTTTTATTTAACTTTTAGTTAATTCTCATTGCAATCATCATAACATTCTCTTTACTATCACTATCATTCAAGTAAACTCTTTGCTTCAATGTGAATGTGTCAAGATAATATTGACTTATTGATATTTTTTTGTTTGCAACTATAACTATTCTTGATGATTCTGATCAGAGAGTTATCATGTAAAGATGACTTCACTTCATCTTTATTTATTCAAGTATTTTTTTCATTCACTTTTGCTTCAGCTGCAAAAATATTTTATGCAGCTTTGATTTTTGATTTCTTTTGAATATCAGGTCGTTACGAATTTAATGCATCATTATCTTAATAACTTCATCTGATTTTCAAAAGTTCATGTTCATTATTAACTTTTATATCAGCTTTCGTAAATGAATATTTATTGACGCTGTGTTTATTTTTATTTGTAAAGTTTCTGTTGATGTTGCATGATAAACATTAATAATTTGTCACAATGCTTTTTCTTGTACTGATCTTGTTATAATTCTAGTCTTTATTTATTCTTTCTAGTCTTCATCTTGATTTCATTCTAATCAAGTCTAGTGAGCATTCAAGCTAAAGATGATGTCATTGAAACTTTGCATCATATGTGTAAAATATCAATTCAATTGAGTTTAGCACAAAGCTGAGAAACACACATATAAGAATTGAGTTCTTTTCTGTAAATACTTTTCTTTCTTAACATTTATTTATTAGTTAAATGACACTTTTATGACTCGCTCTAGATTGATCTTTAACAGATTTGAGCTTAATGTTCAGATTTTTTTGATGATTCTTCACTCTTTGTGACATGTATCATATGATAATTTCATGACTAAGCAGAGAACGCGTCATTACGAAGTATATTTGCTTTCTCATCATCATTAATGAGTCTTAAGTAAATTCAATAATTGTCTGCATAATTTTTTATTTAATTACTAGTTTTGCTTTAACATGATGCATGTAAATCACTCATTTCAGCTTGAAGTTCAGTTGAACTTTTAAAATTCTGATATTTGATTTTAAGTTAATCTGATGTTTCATTAACTTTACATTAATGTTCATATTGAATCACTTAAAGATTCTTGTAAAGTGAATCAACTTATGCTTTGTCTTTAAAAACTTGATGTTGTGCGTTTTTAATCATTATTTATATTTATCATAAATTTCGCTAAAAACTTTGCAATTACACTTCATAAACTCTTCATATATTAAAATACTGATATTATTTATAAAATTTATAAAGTTTGTTTTTAATCTGATGTCATCACATGCTTTTAATTTGATTTAATTTGAATTCATACATTTTTATGATATTGATTACTTGACTCATGAGAAACTCTATGCTATTTATATCAAGTGAACAAAACTCTCTGAAGAAGAAAATCACTTGTCATTTATATGATGACTTTGCATCATTGAAACAATAATCATGAGACTATGTATTAAGTTTGCATCTATAGCTTCTATTCAGCGTGCAACGCTCAAGTAAACTCTTAATGAGTGTCTGTATTGTTCATTTATGACACATTGTCTTTGCTCTGCTCTTCATTGACGATATTTTATACAACGATGTCTCGATTTAATTCTTGATTCAAAGATGAAAGATGTTTTCTTTGCACTCGTGATGCTTGTGATTGTAACATATGTAAAGCTGTGTTCTTTTACTTAATGATTGTCATTCATTGCACAGAGAAATATGTGGTGAAAGAAAGATGCATATAATGAGAAGATAAAGTGTGATTGTACTGAATAACTCTTTTCTTCTCTTGATTTAACTTATGTCATGTAGACGTTAAATGAATTGTTAGTATAAATGTGCAATTGCAATCGTTCAATGATTGACTTTGATCAATAGAAGAGAATGCGTTCTGATCGTTCTTCTGCGCTCTCAATTTTTCACATAGATAGATGTATGACTTAACGTCAAGTAAAGAAGATGAGTTCAAGCTTTCTCAGTATATCAGCGTGATTAATGAGTTACTACTTCTTCAAGCACTGTAGTCACGACTCTCAGACTGAGATTGACTATTCTATCTGATATCTTTTCATTAATTATTTGATGACATTGTTGATATGATGAAGATGTTTCAATATATTGACGCAATCAATGAATTGCAAATTCTTCAATCACTTGTAGTCACGACTCTTATACTAAGATCAACTTTTTCACTAGATATCTTTTCATCTTTTACTGACATCGACATGTCATTAATCTTCTTTGTAGATCGATTGTGACTGTTAGAAAGAATGCTGTCGCGTAGATGAAAACTCTGCACAATTGACTTTTTCACTTACACAACATTCTAACATCGTTTGAATTGCGTTGAATTGAGATCTCTTGACTCTTCTAACTTTTATTCAGAATATAGAATCAAAAGATTTGTAGTCAACATCATGTACAGATGAATCTCGTTGTTGATCTTACATGCTTTTAACAAGTTTACATTGTAAAACAAATATAATATTGATAATAGCAAAGAGTTTTGTAATATATCAATGTTCACGCTGCGTTTCATCATCATGTAGTCATCAATTGTGATCATGATGTGTCAATCTTTCAGAAAGTTCTTCACAAATTTGAGAAATAGTCTGAGAACTCTTCTTTTTTTCATGTCATGCAAAAGTCTGTTATATGCTACATTGTTAAATGCACTTTTCTCATTCAGACTCAGCAATGAGACTACTTTTTTTCTTGTATCACTTCATACAATGTATATCTTTTTTATAATCAGTTGCAAAGTCATATTTGTTAATCTGTGTTTATGAATTTTCATTTGAATGTTCAATATTGAGTTGCACACTTCTACAACATTTCACAGATGTTTAAATATAATGAACTTCAATATTTTACTCAACATGTTAAATAACATAATTAATTTATATATTTTTGCATTAAAGTAATTCTTCTTGTTTGACTTTTGCATCACTATTGTGATCATGCTTTTAAACTAAGTTGACTGTATTCTCTTCTGCAAACATTTTTTAAAAAGAAAGTATATTTATTTTAACATGTCATCAATGAATCTGAGAATTATTCTATTTATATGTTCTGTGTATTTCAAAGTCTTGTTGAACATCATTTTGTAAATAACTCTTTTAATCTTGCAATGCATCAGCAAAACATCATTCTCAATCAAGAGTGAGTACTTAAAGTCTTTTGTATTTAGCATGAAAATCTTTGAAAATGATGAAAAGTAAGTTTAAAACATCATCTTCATCTTATTTTGCATCATCATAATGATGTTGAAGCACTCTGACTTAATCAAAGAGAAAATTATCGTTTGAGTCAATGTATTTGCAACTGCATTTCTTACTCATTTCGCAATTTTGAACAATTTTCTCAAGAATTATTTAACGTTCTGCATGATCTTTTAATATTCACTGTGTTTTTATTTTCTGATGATCTTGCTCTTCTTGTCACATGCTTGAATGTACTTTGTTCAATTATCAATGATTTAACAATTTTTTCTCATTTGTTGCATGCTCTTAATGATCTTTGTACACTTCTTCATTCATTCTGCTTTGATCATTTTATATAATTTTACTTAAAGAATGAAAATCTTAATAATTTTCTTCAATGCATTCAGTAATTATTTAGTGTACTCATCTATGCATTAATGTCTCATCTTATAATTCAACAATGATTTCAACATTTGTTCTTTCAAAGTATTAATAAACTTTTCTTCATTCATTATCTTTCAGTTGCAACGCGATTTTCGCGCTGACTTTTCACAAACTCTGAAATCTATAATTGTCTGTATTAATAAATGATTTGAAAAGTTTTTCATTTCTTTGTTGATTTTACATTGTATTAATTGATTCATACTGTTATCTGTCATGAAGATCAGATTTATTGTCATTTGAAATTTCTGATAATTTCTCGTAATCATGTCTTGAAATAACATCAGCAATGCATCAACATTTGTGATCATTTCAATTAAATCATTTGACAATAAATGCTATTTTAAGTAAAATGATTTTTCTCATGTAAGATGATGCAAATTGAAGTTTTCTACAAGAATGCAAATTGATGTGATTGATGTTGATTTCAACTTATTTGTTTTTGACTTCTTGACTAAATAATTCAATATAATGTTTTCGATTGTGATAATTACACTGAGTAAATGACTTTCATTTGTTGAATGTTTCTGTTTTCTTTTCAAGTCATTGTTTATCAGTGATCTTAAACTGATAAATGTCTTTGTAAATGTTTTTGACATCTTTGCTTTGAGTTTTCTTTGCTCTTGTACAATGTGATATAAAGATCTATGTTTTATAATTTTCTTTATTCTCTCTTTTTCAACTTGTCATTTATGACATTAAGAGTCAAAGACTCTGTGTATATTTTAACATACTTCACATTTTCATATATTTTAAGTTTGTTTATAAAAACAGTACTTTAAGCAATGATTTAATGTACAGTAAATGCATCTTTACTTGTTTCTGCATTCATATATCTTATAATCATAGTCTTAATATTTTAAACATTGATGTGTTTTACAACTTAAATCATAAAACTGCGTGATTTTTATATCAATCTCATGATATATTTTCTCATTAATTAGCTTGTTTATCATCTCAGCACTGATTACATATATTATCAGTGAGATGTATCTCTTTTGTTCACTATTCTTTGTGAGTCACTCAACTTTCTCAATTATCATCTTCAAGTATATGTCTTTATTGATCTTGATAAGCATTTTCATTTTCTTCTTCTTTATGTCTTTAAACATTTCTTTGATTTTAATTTTATGTATCACTATTTTGAAATTAACTTTGTACAGACTTGCATTCAATGAAATCTCTTTGATTCAAAAATCATTTTTCTTTAATATTCTTTTGCTGTCTTTCATCTTGACTAAAAATATCAGTAAATTTGATCATTTTTTATAGTTTCTATGTTCTTGCATGTTAATAGCATCTTGTCAACATCAATCTTTCTCACTCATTTCATTATGTTTTCTGTTGTTGTTGTCATGATTCTCTTGATCTTCTTTTTCTCTTTAATGAAGATTTTAATCATGAATTTCTTGCAATGATTTTGCATTGATGATGCAATGTTAATGTTGAAAACAAAATGACTTTCAAACAATATCATCAACTTCTCATTTGCTCTCTTTGCTCAGTTGTCAACACATTTCTTCTTCTTCGCAAACTTTTTTTCAAGTTTGCTCATTATCTTTTTCAATCTTTTTAGCTGATTCTTCATGTATCAATTGATAGTTAACGCAATAACGTGTTAACGCGTCAGCTTTTCTATCATTTTTGTCAATCTCTTCATCTTTTTTCAGAGCATCAGCTTGTTGTTTCTACATTTATTGAGTTCATAAAGTACTTACAACTTATTTAATTTCTCAGTGAATCAACTAATGAACATGAGCATGCTGAACTTGTATCAAGAATATGTATGCAAGCTATTTGAAAAGAACTGTTGCATCACACAGTGCTTCAGATGTCACGAATTTGATCACATGACTAAGATCTGCAGAAAGAATCAGCGCTGCGAAAAGTGCGCAGACAAGTATCACATAGAAAAGTGTGTGATGTCTTTGAATAGAAGACGTTGCATCAACTGCAACGAAAATCATGAACTCTGAAGATGCATCTATCTCAAGTGACAACAGCAGATGAAACAAGCGTTTGAAATCTATAGAAACAGATCATTCAGATACTCTGAAACGTCTAAATACAATTGCACACTCTTCTCACTGTCTCTGAACTTTTTAGATTCAACGAACTCTTCAAATTCAATGAATTCTTTCGATTCAACAAATCTCTTGAGCTCAGTAACAATCATGCTGAAAACATGCAGTTGAATTGCTGATGAATCAGCTTGATAAATAGTAGAAATCAAGAAAAGATGAGTCAATCTTTTCTCTTACTTAAATAATGACTCAGATGAGACGACATCTGAGCAGATTCAGAAACATTCAATCAGAAAGTGAGAAAGATCATTTATGATCAAAAGCATACAAAGAGTCTTCTCATTGCAAGATCAACAACAGCTATAAATAACTTTATGATAAAACAGTCTTTTCTACAAATTCTACAGTACAACATCAGAAAATCATTAAGAATTCAAGAATTATTTCTAATTAACAAAAAAGTTCGCGAATTCAACATAGTAACTATACAGAAGCAAGATCATAACAACAATGATTCACAATCATTTAGCTCAGCATACAACTTCTTTCATCTAGTGAAAAACTCGTCATCTCAATCAAGAACATGCATATACATTAACAAACATTTAAGACTCAATCAATGAATAGTAGAAACAGTTGAGTCAGACATTTGCTCAATCAGAATATTAACTTGCAACACAAATGATGAAACGCAGATGCTAAGACTTTTAAATGTTTACAACTTATGCTCACTGTTTACTACATTCACAGAGAAATCTTCAATCATTTTTGACTTGAACAAACTACTCAAGAATAATTGTGAACAACTGATCATAGAAGATTTCAATCTACATCACTTTCATTGAAAGAAGCGAAGATGCTTCACTCATCATATGATGATTGATACTCTACTAAACGTCATTACAAATGTAAGACTGAAATTATTGTTGAAATTAAACATTATTACTTGCGAAGCTCACAATCAATTTACGATGATTGATTTAGTCTTTAACAGCGAGAAAATACAGTTCATGACATGCAAGTGCAAGATATGAATTGATTTGCATTAAAGATTGAATCATCTTTCAATTATTACAGAACTATGTTTACAAACAATCTCAGTGCAATTCTTGACTTGATGACTTTGAAAGAAAATGAATACAGAAGCATTGAGTGCTTATCTGCAAATACATCTATCTTTGAAACACTCTTTAGACAACAAGACTACGATGAATGACAAAGTGTGTAAGATTATCAGAGTGTTACAGAAGATTATTAAGAAATTTACTTTCTTGATAAAGTCATTAAATTAAGCAAGAGACTTTTGAAATCAAAGCTGCTTTGAAGTAGTAATAAAATCAAGATGACTGTGAATTATATAAAAAATGCAAGATACATTAGAAGCATGAAATGAATATCTGAAGTATAACAATCATAAAAACAAGATCATTTGACAAATGAAATGCACATACTTTAAATCTCAAATGCATGAGTTGAGCGAAGCACTCAAATCGATATGATGCTTTGCAAAATGAGCTAGAATCGAAAGTCAGCTATTTAAAAAACTTTCTCAGTTTTCATCACTGAAGTGAAGCAACATCAATCATATGATAACAACATTCAAGAAAAAATTGAGATACTGCAAGAAAAGTTCTTTTTCTCATCTTTTTAAGCGAATGTCAATAACATTGCAGAATCATTCATATCTCTGACAGTCTTATTCAATTCATGCATCATAAAAGATGAAGTGAAGCAAATAATTAAATGAGTAAAAGCAGACAAAGCGTTGAGCACTTCAGATATTTTAAACAGAGCGCTTCAAGCGAGTCTTGCAGAACTGATCTCAGTACTGACGAGTTTATTCAACGCATGCATAATACATAAATATCATTCAAAGCAGTTCAAAAAGACTCAGACAATAGTATTATATAAATCAAAGAAAAGTGATTATATTGATTCAAAAATGTATCGACTTATTGCTTTGTTTAATATCATGAGCAAAGCACTGAAGTTGATCATGATCAAAAGATTGAGTGACATAGTTGAAATTCATCACATGCTATTAAATGCTTAAATGAGAGCGAAGCATAAGTGATTCATGATCTTGACGTTAAATTTACTAATAAATCAAGTTCACACAGTGTAAAACTGTGAAATCAAATATGTGATCTTCATGCTAAGCTTAAGCATCATCAAAACATTCAATCAAGTTTCACACGTCAGACTTCTGCATATACTGAAAATGAAAAGAATGTTAAGTTACATAATTGAATGAACATGCAGCTTTCTAAAGAATCGAGAGACATTATTAACATTTAATGAACAAATGAGTGATATACGCAAAATAAACGCAAACATATTGCAGAAGTTTTTTATCTCATCAATTCTTTTTCTATTTTTCAACATAAGTTTAATCAAAAAATGCAAAGCATTGAAAATTAAAATTGAAGTGTTTAACTTCATAAATGACATTAACATTTTAATCTACAATAGATTTACTGAAGAAATTTGCAGAACACTGAGCAAAGCACATGACGTCTGTGTGAAATAAACTTGCACTCATGATGTAACGTTTGCATCAGAAAAGTATGAACTTACACATTTCACTAGAAAATCGAAAAGATTCAACATGATGATTAGCATATAAATAGAAAGCTTAGTTATCAAATTGAAATCAGACATATGAGTTTTAAAGATGCAACTGAACATGAAACTGCAATGAGACATGCATCTTTGATAAATAAAGATGAATCACGTCATAAGAATGCTGATACTTAGTCATCTTGAAGTCTTCACATAAGAAGCTATCTTCACAAAAGTGAAACAAGTATACTTAACAATAGTGAGATCAGAAATTGCATTTGAAGCATCAGTCTGACATCAACATGACAAGAAAGATGAATTGTTGAGCAAAGAATGCAAACTAGAAACACTTCAGAATCAGATTTTGCATCACGTAGCAGAAGCATTTAAAAGAGTAAACATCGAAACTTTAGAAACAAAAATATACATGAGTTTGTTACATGTTCATCTGAACATGCTACAGAACAAGATCATGTTACACAGTTGAATTAATGATTGAACACAAGAGATCAGACAAGCATGTAAACTAATACATATTCATTTGATGAAAGTTAATCACGTCATTTCTTGCTTACTCATCATTAAGAAAATAGTACTTCTGAATGTTTTTATTCAAGAAGATGTGAAGATACAGTTAAGATGCAAATAATGCATTCTCTTTCTCACAATGATTTCAACAAGCGATAGCATTGCAATAACGCAGTATCACAAAGATCAATGAAATCAATGATGAGAAAAGTACAGAGAATGCGTTGCAAACATTAATACAATCTCAGCATAAAGATTGCATCTGAGCAATAAAATGATAAAGATGCGTGATGATCTTCAGAAAGCAGAAAGCATTCTCATAATATATATCAGAATTGAACACATAAATCTGAATACTTATCTGCACTCTAGAAACATTTCAGACATGAATAGCTCGCGATGCAACTGCGAATAAAGTCATCAGACAACGAAGCATGTACTCATGCATTGCTCAAACTGATTGCATCTGCAATCAAGAATGTTATAAAATGTTAACTTTTTAAACTATTGAATAATCATCATCATCATGAAGAGTTTCAGAACAGTAGCGAAAATGATGATGAAAATAAAGCTCTTGAAGCAATTTAGAATGACTAGAACATTTATTCTTTAACATGCAATCAATGTAAACAAATTTAATACAAAGTCTCAAAACTCATTGTTTTGACTGCGTGAAGCAATCATATAAACAGTGAGTGATTTTTTACTTCAGAGAGTTTTGTTTACTTGATATAAATAGCATAAAGTCTCTCATGAGTCAATCTAATCAATGTCACAAGAATGTATGAATTTATTATTATTATTATTATTATTATTATTCAATTTTTCATGTATATTCTTTGTCTTGATTGAATTCTTCTGCGAAATAATAATACTTACTTCTCACTCACTCATTACATCAACAATTTGTAAAGAGTGACAGAGACAGATTTTAGCACTTTTAGCGATCAATATTTCAAATATTCATTTAATCTCATGTCTCAGATTTGCGTCACTTTTAGCTGATGCATATTCATAAAAGCGTCAATATTTTCAACATTTCTAGCATTTCTAGCATTCTCATGAGCGCAGTATGCGTCTTTATTATTTAATTCAATAAACATGACTATTTTAACATTTTTAGCATTGATATGTAGTTGCAACGTTGAATAATTAATGGTTGATTTGACTATCTAAATAATAGCTATTTAATATATGCGTCGAGAAAGTCAATGAAAAAGTCAATAAGAAAGTTAATGAGAAAGTTAATGAGTAAACTAAAGAGATAGAGAGTCATGTAAAATGATTGATAGAATCGTGTTTGAAGCTTGATAGAAAACAAATTTGATTCTTGATTGCAAAGCAATTCAAAGCTTGGTGAAAAGTCATGTAGAAAGTTATGAAGAAAGTCATGTAGAAAGTCATGTAGAAAGTCATGTAGAAAATCATGTAGAAAGTCATGTAGAAAGCATTGTTTAATTCATGTTATGCGCTCAATCAACGCGTATTTTGAAGCATGTAGAATGTTTGATAGAGCATTTGATAGAAAGCTCAGTCGATAGCTCAATAGATAGCTCAGTAGAAAGGTCGATAGAAAGATTGATAGAAAGATTGATAGAAAGGTTGATAGAAAGATTGATAGAAAGATTGATAGAAAGATTGATAGAAAGATTGATAGAAAGATCGATAGAAAGATTGATAGAAAGATTGATAGAAAGATTGATAGATAGCTCAGTAGAAAGATTGATAGAAAGATTGATAGAAAGATTGGTAGAAAGATCGATTGAAAGATCAGTAGAAAGCTCACTAGTAGAAAGATCAATAGAAAGATTGATTGAAAGATCAGTAGAAAGATCAGTAGAAAGCTCAGTAGAAAGCATTGTTTAAAGCACTGTTTAATTCATGTTATGCGCTCAATCAACGCGTCTTTTGAAGCATGTTTTGAAGTAAGTAGACTGACTACTAGATGAACGAGTAAATAGCTGAGTTGATAGCTGAGTTGATAGCTGAGTTGATAGCTGAGTTGATAGCTGAACATGTTGATATTTTGATTGTTGTTGTTCTAGAAAGTAGAAACTACGAAGGAAAAAAGAAGGTGAAAACTTCAAACTCTCTAGCGTCAGCTCTATAGAGCTCGAAGCGAAGATTATCAAGTAGATAGCTGAGCATGTAGAATGACGAGTAGGTAGAAAGTCATGTAGAAAGCATTGTTTGAAGCACTGTTTGATGTGTTTTGTGCGCTTGATCAACGCATTTGATAAAGCGTTTGATAAAGCATTTGATAGAAAGTTTAATAGAAAGTAGAGTGATGAGTAGATGAGCGAGTAGATAGATGAGTAGAGTGAAGAGTAAATGAGCGAGTAGAATGACGAGTAGATGAGCGAGTAGCTAGGCGAGTAGAATAAAGAGTAGGTGAGTGAGTAGAATGATGAGTAGATGAGCGAGTAGCTAGGCGAGTAGAATGAAGAGTAGATGAGCGAGTAGATAGATGAGTAGAATGAAGAGTAGATGAGCGAGTAGATAGACGAGTAGTAGACTGAATGCAACGAAAGAAACGAAAGTGATGAAAGCAACGAAAGTGCGATTCAGTTCAATAACATATGAACAAACGCAGATTCAGTTTAACAACATATGAAATAATCGCAGATTTTATTCATAAAATCTGATCACATTCAGATGAGCTCAGCTAAAATCTCGACTTTATCTCGCTTTAAGCGACAAATGTTTCTTTAGCTAAACTCAATAATTCAGTTCACTTTTCAAACTGCAAATGTAATATTATATTAACAATGCTCATCATTTATTTCTGATGATCAGAATGAAGCATAAGCATCATGTTGATGATGTTTTATTGTCAAAAAAGATTGATTAATTGATGTTTAAGATTTTGATATCAAATCATTCTAGAATCTAATAGTTTTCAAAAGAATTAATATTCTTTTTTATATTTAACTTTTCTTATTTATCATAAAAGAATTCATTTAGCGCTGAGCTAAATTTAGCAGTGAGACAGTTCTATAAAGTTGAAAATTTACATTTCATTTTTTATTGCTTCAACAATTCATTTTAAATGAACTACATAGTATTCTTATCTTTATTCTTAGAAAAACAATCACAATACATGCATAACAAATTTGAAAAATAGCATTATGTACAAGGCAAAGTGAATCTAGAGAATGATCAAACAATGATGAATTGCACAAGTTGCAGCAATGCAAGTTTGAAGAAGATTGCAAGTGATGTTGACATGTCACAAGAAAACAGCGACGCAAGATTGCAACACTTATGCAATGATGAAGAAAAAATAGTTAATATTATTGATCTACTAATAAAGATATCAACGTTAGAGAAAGAGATGAGCAAAGATCATTCATGAAAAGAAATAGCATTGAAGCTGATGCATCATCTTTGACTTGAATCAGAAGAAAAACATCATGTGATTCAAAACATGTTCATCACAAAGAATGTATAGAAACTGAAAACATCAGTTCAACTGCTAAGCAAGCAGTTACAAATGCAGAGAAATACGCGTTTCTTATTGAAAATCATGTCATGAGCAAACATGACAAGAGAAGAATTATCAACAAGAAAACAATGTCTCAAAGAAGAATCATCGTTGCTTCGCAAGAGATGCAAAATCATGATAAAGATAGCAAACAGAGAAGAAGTAAAGAAGATGCAAAAGAAGATCATTGAGTAGATTCTTCAAAGAATAGCAGACGTGTTAACAAGTCAACAAGATCTGATCATATTTCTTTGCAAGCTAAATAATGAAGACTTCTTTCTTCATGCAATCAGCTCAGATGCATAAGCAAATCTGAAAAAGACTCAAGAATGAGCAAAAGAAATTATGAACTTGACATGCATATTGCAACAAATCTTCGCAGTGCTGACACATGAGATGCATACTACAATCAATATGAACAATCAGAAGAAAGTCATTAAAAGACTGATAAAGAATAACACAAAACTTCATAAAAATCTGAAGATTCTAAGAATAGTCTGACTCAAGAAAGTAACAGAGAGCGAAAAGATTCATTCATCACTCATCATGAAAATAGCAATCGAAGCAATGATGAATCAACTGATGAACGTAAGTATGTTAGATGCATATCATGAATGTGCATGTAAACTGTTTGAAAAGAACTGTTGCATCACACAGTGCTTCAGATGTCAAGAATTTGATCACATGATCAGATTCTACAGAAAGAATCAACACTGCATTAAGTGTGCAAACAAACATCACATCAAGAAGTGCGTGATGTCTTTGAATAAAAGACGTTGTGTTAACTGCAACGAAAATCACGAATTCTGAAGATGTATCTGTTTCAAATGACAACAGCAAATGAAACAAACGTTCAAAATTTATAGAAACAGATCATTTAAATATTCAGAAGCATCTAAATACAATTGCATGCTCTTGCAATTCTTGAGCTCTTTGCTGTCTTCAAGCTTTGCAGATTCAATGAACTCTTCAAGTTCAATGAATTCTTCAAGATTCACGAACTCTTTCAGTTCAGCGAACTCATCAAGCTCAACGACAGTTGTGCTGAAAACACGCAGTCTAGTTGTTTATGAATCAACATGATAAATGAGTTAAAGACGCAGCACAAAAAAGATTGACAATTGACATCAGAAAAAGAATAATCATGAGTTTCATCAAAAAGCAAATAGACAAAGAGACAAAAGAGCAATGACTAATTGCATGAAACGACAGCATCAAAAAAGAAAATCAGTATCAGAAGCACACAGTGAGAGTGAATCTGAGTTACAAATCACTAAAGAAGCTTTGAAAAATAAACAGACTGACATTTTCAACGTTTATACAACTAAAAATGAAACATGACTATTTCAAAAGCTATTTGCATCAATTATCAGAGAATAATTCGAACAAATGCTATGAAATATGCAAGATAAGACAAACGTTGAAGCACTTACTACTGAACTGCAAACATTACAGAGCAGAACAGTTACAGCTTAAAGCAAAAGCACAGTTCAAAAACATGAACATTATATTGATGTTGTTTATCATTAAGATTGAAAGAATCACAATGTTAAAGTACTTGAAAAGTACTTGAATTGCAACAAGAAAATGACTATTGAGAATGAAAGAGTAGAGTGAAAAGAACATGAAGAGATGAGAAAATGAGAGCACAAAAGAAAGAATTTGTTTGATTGAAAGTGCTTGTTTACGCAAACTATCAATGTGATTGATCAATGAGAAAATATAAAGCAGCAACTTTGATCAAGATACATGTAATCTAACATATACACAGCGTCTAGACAGTGTCATAGTCATAGACTGCATGCACTTAATGAAGAAATAAAAAATAAAAATAAAAAAACATGATAAATGATAAAAGTTAAGAAGAGACACGTTGATCATTTCTCTTGCATAAGTAGCGACTCAGATGAGACGTCGCTTGAGCAGAGTCAGAAACAACAAATTAGAAAATGAGACAAATTCTCAATGACTGAGAGTATTCAAAGAGTCTTCTCTTCGCAGAATCAACAACAGTTACAAATAATTCTATGATAAAACAATTTTTTCTACAAATATTACAGTACAACATCAGAAAATCATTAAAAATTCAGAAATCATTTTTAATCAACAGAGAAGTTCATAATTTTGACATCATAGTTATACAAAAGCAGAGTTGCAACATTAATGATATGCAATCATTTAACTCAGCTCACAACTTCTTTTATCTAGTGAAAAACACGTCATCACAGTCAAGAACTTGCATATATGTGAACAAATGCTTAAGACTCAATCAATGAGTAATAGAAACAGTTGAGTCAGACATCTGCTTAATCAGAATATTAACTTGCAACACAGATAATGAAATGCAGACATTGCAACTTATAAACATTTACAATTCATGTTCATTGTTCTTTACATTTACAGAGAAATCTTTAATCATTTCTTGCTTGAGCAAGCTATTCAAAAACGACTGCAAATAACTGATTATAAGAAATATCAATTTACATCATTCTCACTGAGAAAAATAAAGATGCTTCACTCAACATACAGCAATCAACAGTTTACTTAATATCATTACTAATACTAAGCTGAAATTATTGCTGAAATCAGACACTATTACTCGTGAGATTCACAATCAGTTTACAACTATTAATCTAGTCTTTAGCAGCGAGAAAATACAGTTCATGATATGCAAGTGCAAGATACACATTGATCTGCATCAAGAATTGAATCATCTTTCAATTGTCACAGAACTTTGTTTACAAACAATTTTAATACAGTCTTCAACTTAATAATTATAAAAGAAAATGAACACAGAAGCATTAAGCGCATATCTGCATATGCATCTTTCGTCAAATCATTCTTTGAACAGCAAAATAATGATGAATGAAAAAGTGTGCAAAGTAATCAAGATGTTACAAGAGATTATTGAGAAATTTACTCTCTTGACAAAGTCATTAAGTCAAGCAAAGAACTTCTGAAATTTGAACTGCTCAAAGATAGTAATGAAATCAAGATGACTGTGAATCATATGAAAAATACAGAGCACACTAAATACGTGAAATGAATATCTGAAACACAATGATCATAAAAACAAGATTATTCAACAAGCAAAGCGCGCACATTTCAGATCATAAATGCATAAGCTGAGTGACATACTTAAGTCAATATGATGCTTTGCAAAATGAGTCAAAATCGAAAGTCAGCTATCTAAAAAACCTTTTCAGTTTTTATCATTAAAGTGAAGTGACATTGAATAAATGATAACAACGTTCAAGAAAAAAATCGAGATATTGCGAGAAAAATTCTTCTTCTCACTTTCTCAAACAGACATCAATGATATTGCAAGTTCATTTATACTCTTGACAATGTCATTTGACTTATGCATTTCAGAAGATGAAGTGAGATAAACAATCAAAAGAATAAAAGCAGACAAAGCATCAGACATTTCAGACATTTCAAACAGAGCGTTGCAGATGAGTCTTGCAAAACTGATCTCGATATTGATGAGTTTATTCAACGCATGTGTAATACACAGATTTTTTTCTTTTTTTTTCTTCATTAAGTGCATGCAGTCTATGACTATGACACTGTCTAAACGCTGTGCATATGTTAGATTACATGTATCTTGATCAAAGTCGCTGCTTTATATTTTTTCATTAATTAATCACATCAATAGTTTGCATAAACAAGTGCTTTCAATCAAACAACTTCTTTCTTTCGTGCTCTCATTTTCTCACTTCTTCATGTTCTTTTTACTCTACTTTTTCATTCTCAATAATCATTTTCTTGTTGCAATTCAAGTACTTTTCAAGTACTTTAACATTGCAATTCTTTCAATCTTGATGATAAACAACATCAAAATAGTGTTTATGTTTTTGAACTGTGCTTTTGCTTTAAGCTGTAACTGTTCTGTTCTGTAATGTTTGCAGTTCAGTAGTAAGTACTTTGACGTTTGTCTCGCCTTGCATATTTCATAGCATTTGTTTGAATTATTCTCTGATAATCGATGCAAATAGCTTTTGAAATAGTTATGTCTCATTTTTAGCTGTATAAATGTTGAAAACGTCAGTCTGTTTATTTTTTGAAGCTTCTTTAGTGATCTGTAACTCAGATTCACCCTTGCTGTGTGCTTCTGATACTGATTTTCTTTTTTGATGCTGTTGTTTCATGCAATTAGTCATTGCTCTTTTATCTCTTTGTTTATTTGCTGTTTAATGAAGCTCATGATTGTTCTTTTTCATGTCACATCTTTAATCAATTGATTTGCTGCTTCGTTTTCGATGATGTTTTTGCAACTTAATACTCACTGTATTCAAATATGACATCAATTTTGTTGCAAATTGATCAGATTTTGTCGTATGTTATTGAATAACTTCAAGTTGACATTGCTCTTTGCTTTTAATCTTTGCAGCATCATTTGACTGTCTGTATACACTTAAATTTCGCTGTCTTCAGATGCTTCTTCGCTGCATATCGCGATTGCATCATCAATAGCTTGCAATTTCGCTTTCGTTATGATTATTTCATCAATCATGCTTGTCATCTTGCTACATTTAACAGACTCATGCGTGAATATTATCATGATTTCAATTTCTGTTTTGAGCTTTGCTATCTTTTTTTGAGTTTGCGATGCATTGATGTACATCACTATGTTTTTCGTCTTTTTGACTATTGTTTTCAGTTCTTTATAGTGTGTATCTATCATTTCGCATGTTTCATCTCTTGCGAATTCAATTTACATCTTTGTCAGATATTCAATTTTCTGATCTCATAATTTCTTGAAGTGAGAAATTTCGATTTCTTTTATTGAATTCAGTATTTTTTGCACTTTGTTCAATATTCAATATATCTGCGTAAGTCTATCTTTGCACTTCTTGACTTTTCAAGATAAATTCATCTTCATCTTATTTCAGTTCAGATATTTCGATACGTTCAGATCTAGATTCAATTTGATAGAGTATTGAAATGAGTATGAAATAAACGTTCTTTTTCTGATAAAGTGTTTTTTTGATAACTCAACTATTTGAATTGCATAGTTCTTGCACTTTTGATCTAATTGCATCTTCATCGACAAGATTTCAACTTCTATTTGCATAGCATTTATCAATGATGTTTGAAATGCACTCAGAATTTTTCATAATGCAGCGTTTTGCAGTTTGCGAAATTTGACTAAGTAGCTTTTTTGATTATTTCACCATATTTCGACGTCATAATCGCTAATAGATGTAATGTATGTCAGATATAACTGCTTTTCTGATTTGACATTTAGTTCTCACTCACTATTTATTAATCTAAACAACGAGTGTAGCGTTCTTGTGACTGTCGCGATTTTCGTTTGCACATGAACTTTGAAGTTGAGCTTTTGATTCAGTCAGACTTTTAGTCATCGTACGCATATCTTGAATTTTATAATCGTGTTATTAAGTAGAATAATTATTTGATTGAGTGTTGTCTTGTAACTTTCAAAGTGTATCAATTCAGATTTCAAGTTATTAAATTGCACTGCGTTGTTCTTAGCTCATGTGAAAGCAATTTTTGCTGCGTTTTTCAGCATTTTTACATTCTTGTCAATATTTCTTCCCTTAACGTGTAGCGTCACATCGTCAATATAGCTGAGTGACTGTAAATTTTCGAACTTTGCGCGAATCTTTGAAAACAAGTATTGAATATAAATTAGAAATAAAATGAGCGAGATAAATGAGTCTTGTGATATTTCTGTGCTTATTTTCTTTGATTTCTGACGTTCATCGTCAAATGCTAAGTCAATAATTCGATTTTGTAAGAAACATTTTATTCAATTGATTAAATTGATCAATATTTTCAATTTAATCAATATTTTGATCAACTGTTTCAACGTAACATGATCAAAGACTTCTTTGACATCTAGAAGTAGATAGATAAGTGTGTTTTCTTGACTTTTCGTCATTTGCACATCATGTACTAGATTTAGTACTGTGTTTATAACTGATCTTTGTTTTTTGTCTTTCATTTGATCAAAATTCAGCAGCTTATCATTAATTTCAGCTGTGTACGACAGTTGCACTGCTATTATTTTTTCTGCTACTTTGTTTAAACAGTTTAGCAGCGTAATAATTCTGTATGTCTTCGAAATTGAATAATTCGACTTGTCTGATTTTTTTAGAATAATTCTCGTGTCTTCGCGTCATATCTTTGAATGATAGTCGTTTTCAATCAAATCTGAATACACTAAATTGAAGATTTTCGATATAGTTTTGTACGCTCACTGTATGATTACAAATGACATCTCGTCTGGTTCGAGTGCTTTTCTGAGTGCTGAAAAGTTAATAGCGTACTTGATTTTTCCTTTGATAACTCTTGATCACTGTATACTTTCATTCAATAGTAATTCTTCATTGTTTTGAATTTTCAAAGATGATGAGTACATTGCTTTCAGAAATGTCTTGCACTTTTTATTGAATTTAATCTTCAATTCTTTTTGCAAGTTTTGTATCAAGAATAGCTTTTTGATTAAACATGATTTAGTGAACTTGTATGTCTGAAACACTTCTTTCTCTTCAACGTTGTTCAAAAAATTGATTCAGAATTGGTTTTTGATTAGCTTCATTGCATCATGATATGAATTTCGCGTTTGCACTATCTCTGCTTATGCGTCGTCATTTCTGCATCTTTTTCAGATTCGCTTTTTTGACAACAACATCTTTCATCTTTCGATGAACTCATTGTTTCACCAGAATCTTGATTTTGCGCATATTCGCTGTTTAAATACGAATAATTTCACTGTATTCTTGATGCATTCAGTCAAATAAATGACTTTTGCTTCTAAACTTGTGATTCTTTGCATTTTGATCATCATTTTGATTATCATTTTGTCTTTCGTCTTTTGCAAATGCTTATCAAAGTCTTTTCAATTGACTTTTTGCAGATTGTATGACGCGTTCAATGAATTTTCAACCAACTTCACTTTTTTGTAACTATTGTAAATAGAATTACTTCATGATCAAATTCTGTGTTTGCATTCTCATCTATATGTCAATTCTTGATGTGATTACGCATATTCTTTGATGCAAATGCTAAATCAAGTATCAAGCTTGACTGATTCAAATAGCTGTGATATGTGTTTATATCAGAAGTGTTAATCAGATTACACTTATGTAAATTTACTCACTTTATTAACGCTTTCGTTCTAATAAAGTTTGAAATTTTTGCGTTTCATCAGCTATGATGTGCATTAAAGTCTTTGATGATAATAACTTTTTGCTCAGAATTTAGCATAACTTTTGCTAATTCTCGCTCAATCATGTATAATTGCTCGTTATCTGCGTTTTGTGACTTTTCATTGTAAATATTGAACAATAAAATTTCTTTCTAAATTTTATTGTTCGCTATTGATATTGCTTGCATATTTTCGTTATTGATTATGTCTGATCTTGATGTGCATGTAAATTTCTTTGCGTTTTTCGCAACAAATATCAGTACTCTGACATGAGTATTCTGAACATTTGATTTAATGCAGATAAACGATGAATGCGAAATTGTTATATTCTCATCTCTCATTCATGATTCTTGTAGTATAACAATATCTGTCTTGTTTTTCGCAAATTTCATGCATGCATGCATAATTTGCGTTGATCTTGCACAATTGTGCTGTAGAATTCGAATATTCAACGTGTTTGCAAAGCTTTCATCATTTGCGTCATTTTGTGACATTTTGACTGCACTACTCATTACAATTTCGTGACTAGATGATCTTTTTGTGAGCTAATAAACTGAGCTGTCTGATATGATTTGCACATTGCGTTGTTTGCGAAGTGCGCATTTTGACAGTTGCAGCATCTAGAAATCATGTGATTGCATGATTGCTTGTCTTTGCACGTAGATAATTGACATTTATGCTCTCATGTCAGATGATTTCGTTCACAAAACAAGCATCTTGATGATTTATTGCACTTGTTCTGCAAATGTTCAAATGTTTGACATCTTCAACACTGATCACTTGATCAATAATCTCAATATTCGATCATTTGATATGTTGATTTCGCTGCTAGAACTCATTTTTTCAGATGTTTTTATACTTCGACTTCGATTTTGAATATCAATATCATCAAAGCATGATTCTTTCTTGCTTTATTTTCATCTTTTGATAATCATATTGAATTGATTATCAGCTTCAATTCAGAATTGTACTTCTTTAACTCGATTCTCAGATATTTTATTTTGATCTTCATGTTGAAGATATTAATTTTCAGACTGTGTATCACTATCTTGTATCATTTTTCATTCTTCTTGATACTTTTGACTTCAAATATATGCTCTCATATATCTCTTTGCTTCAGTAGAGCTTTCGCGATGTATTTTTCTGAAATCATTAGAACAATATTGTTATCTCTTTGTGTTTTAGTCACTGTAGCAACTATTATGTCAGACTTTGCCTTCTTCAATGCGTTGTTCACTGCATTGCGCATTTTCATCGCTTGTAAGATTTAGTTCTCATTTTTCAAAGTAATTATCAATCTTCTTTCGTGATATGATATTTCTTGTGACTTTGACGAGAGTTTTTTGATAATCAGGTTTTATTCGCCTGCATTTGCATTTGCATTTGCATTTGCGCTTGTGACTTGAGCTGCTTTTTGCACATATGTGAGCTTCTGCGTTGATTTTTGCGAATTTTGCATAACTTGCGTCTTCTGCGAGATTTGCAAATTCTCTGTCATTTGCTTTATGTTAATTCTCTTTTTGATGTTTTCAGCATTTTATTGAATTAATTGTAGAATGATCTTCAGTTTATTGTTTGTTTGACTTTGAAGTCGATCAATTTGCTTCTGAATCGAGTTTTCTATACTTTTGTTGCATGCTCTTTAAATGTAGATTAAGTTATGACTTATAGTCTTTTTCTGTTCTGATATTGCTTGTCTTAGCTGATTGACTGCAAATTTAATTCTTTCACGCAGTCTCTTCATCTGCATCTCTTTAGAGATGACATTGTAGCATTTGCTCATACTAACTTTGATGCTAGCTTCTTTTTGCAAACTTTTCATTACTTTTCGCTTTTTCATTTCTTTGAATTTCACAATCACTCATGTTTGCTCTTTTTGCTGCGAATTCGCATTTCGCAAATTGATTGTATTCTTGTTATTATGCGCATTTGCATGTGAATTTAGCATCAATGCATTGAGTGAACTAAACATGTATTGCGTTTTTCTATTTACTGATGTGAGCGATTTTTGTTGACTGCAAAATAAATCGACAATGTCGTTCTGCAGTTGTTTGCTTGTTGATGAACTCATGCTAAGTTCATCTCATAGATTTATTTCAATCTCTAACGTTGACTTTTTAATTTCTATCGTCGACGTTTTGAGTTCTGACGCTGAGCTATTGCTTCTGCTGAGTTTTGCATTACTATTCGCGAAACGAGACAAGAAAAAGCGCATAAAGCGACTCTTTATATTTCTTTTCATAGAGAGTTTTTCCGAGTTTCAAGCTTTGAGCTTCTAGAAAATTCACTTGACATCATTTAAATATTTCTTTAATCTCTTATTCAGAGCGTTTCACATAAACAATAACTTTAGTGTAGAGATCTCTCAATTTCTATCTTGAAATCTGCAATAAATCATCTTCTATTATCAACTTACATCAGATAAAAATGATATAAATTTAGTTTGCAAGAGTCTAGATTACTCTTTTTGATAGAAAATGCTTGACACAATTACTTTATATCTCAGATATCAAAGTAGTCATGTTATCTCGCTCAGAATAGTAATGACTGATCTCAACTTATTGTCTTGTGCATCAAGAAAAGATAAAACAGATAGTGATTTGATAAGAAACGCTGTACTTCTCTGAAATAACGTTGTTCTCTGTGCAATCTTCAAATGCACAAGAGTTTGATTTCGATTTTTGCGTTAGTATGCAGTCTTCTGTGCTGTTCTAAAGTCAATTGATGACTTGTTCTTTTCTTGTGAGTTTGCTCTTCGATTTGTCAATCAAATCACTGTCTGAATTGATGATTCTTTCTTCTGCGCTGATGAACTCTTGTTTCGTCGTCGATTTTGATCTGCGTGAGCGCGAAAAATTTTACTTTTCGATTTTTGACTTGCGATGCAATCATCTGTGAAGTTATTGAGTTGAATGAGAGCTTGTTTTGATCGTATGATTGTGTTCTATAACTTGTCAATCGATTTGATATATCATATGCTTTGATAGATTGCTGTCGTCAATTTCTTTGTTTCAATCATGTACTTGTAATACACAAATATCATTCTAAGCAGTTCAAAAAGACTTAAATGATAGTATTATGCAAATCAAAGAAAAGCAATTATACTGATTCAAAGACATATTGACTCATTGCTTTGCTTGACATCATAAGCAAAGCTCTGAAGTCGATCATGACTAAAAGACTAAGCAATATAACTGAGATTCATCACATGCTATCTGATGCTCAAATGAAAGCGAGATACAAGTAATTCGTGATTTCAACATTAAATCTACTAGTAGATCAGATTCACATGATATGAGACTGCAAAATCAAATACGTAACTTTCATGCTAAGTTTAAACATTGTTGAAGCATTCAATGAAGTCTCACACATCAGACTTCTGCATACTCTGAAAATGAAAAGAATTTCAGACTATATAATTAAATGAGCATGCAGCTTTCTTAAGAATTGAGAAACATTGCTGAGATTCAATGAGCAAACGAGTGACATGTGCAAGATAAACGCAGACATATTGCAAAGATTCTTTATTTCATCGATTCTCTTTTTATTCTTCAACGCAAGTCTGAATGAGAAGTGTAAAACATTGAGAATTAAGATTGAAGTGCTCAACTTCGTAAATGACATTAACATTCTAATATACAATAGATTCATTGAAGAAATTTGCAAAACACTGAGCAGAATGCATGATGTTTATGTGAAATGAGCTTGCACTCATGATGCAACATTTACATCAGAAAAGTATAAATTTACACACTTCATCAGAAAATCAAAAAGATTTGACATGATAATTAGCATATAAATAGAAAGCTCAGTTATTAAGTTGAAATCAAATGTGCAAGTTCTGAAAGTACAACTGAACATGAAATTGCAATGAGATGTGCATCTTTGTCAAATCAAAGTGAATTACATCACATGAATGCTAGCACTTAATTGACTTGAAGTCTTCACATGAGAAACAATCTTCACAAAAGCAAGACAGATATACTCAGCAGTAATAAGATCAGAAATTGCATTCAAGACATCAGTTTAACATCAGTGAGAAAAAGAGAAAGAACTGTCAGACAAAGAATGCAGACTTGAAACACTACAGAATTAAACTTTGCATCATGTTGCAAAGATGTTTAAAAGAATAAGCATTAAGACTCTGAAAGCAGAAATGTATATAAGCTCGCTGCATGTTCATTTGAACATGCTGCAAGACAAGATCATATTATGCAGTTGAGTCAATGATTGTATGCAGAAAATCAGATAAGCATGTAAATTAATACGCGCTCATCTGATGAGTGTTAATTACATCATTTCTCACTCTTTCATCATCAAGAAAGTGACACTTCTGAACAACTTAATTTAAGAAAATGCGAAAATACAGTTGAGACACAAGTGATTAGCTCTCGCTGCGATGAATTTAACTAGTGACAGCATCGCAATAGTGCAGTATCACAAAAGTCAGTGAAAGCAATGATGAGAAAAATATAGAAAATGCATCATAAATGTTTACATCATTTTGACACAAAGATTGCATCTGTTCAACAAGATAATAAAGATGCAAAATGATTTTCAGAAAGTTAAAAATATACTCATCATTCATATCAGAATTGAACACATAGATTTGAATGTTTATCTGCACTTCAAAAATGTTTCAGATGCAGATAGCATGTGATGCAACTGTAACTGAAATCATCAGATGATAAAACATGTACTCATGCATTGTTTGAACTGATTGCATTTGCAATCAAGAATGTTACAAAATGTCAACTTCTTGAACTATTGAATAATCATTGCTATCACGAAGAGTCTCAGAGTAACTGCAAGAATGATGATGAAAACGAAACTTCTGAAACAATTTAAAGTGATTGAGTCACTCATTCTTTAACATGTGATCAACGTGAACTAATTTAATACATAGTCTTATAATGATAGTTTCAACTACGTGAAGCAATTATATAAACAGCGAGTGATTTTCTATTTCAGAGAGTTTTGTTCACTTAATATAAATAGCATAAAGTCTTTCATGAGTTGACTTAATTAATGTTACAAGAATGTATGAATTTTTTATCTTTATTATGAACTACATAGTTAATAAAATCTTTTTGAAACTTTTCTGATACATATGTTTTACTTTGATTGATCATTTGTAAATATTTTATTATTTCTTTGCTTTTGCTTTTACTTCAGCTGTTTGACTTATAACTTAATTATCAGCTGCTTCTGCTTTTGCTTCTGCTTTAGCTGTCTGATTTATAACTTAATTATCAGCTGCTTTTTCTTCTTTTGTTTAAAACTTACTGTCATTGATGTTATTATTAATGAAGTGAAGAACTCAGAGTTTAAATATAGTAAATCATTGATTTTTTTATTTCACAGCTTTGTTTGTTGAACTGAAATTATAACAACTCATTTTCAAGTAGAAGAAGATTTTAAAGTAAAAAGTTCAGAATTTAAATGTAGTAAAAAATTAATCTTCTTTTGTCATATTTTTGCTTGTTGATTCTCTTTTCTTTCATTAACAATCTTTTAATTCATAATTCTTGCATAAATTGATTGTATTGAGTTAAGTACTTAAGTTCAAGTCAAGTACTTGACTTGAAAAGTATCAAGTTAAGTTGAATTTTTTTGAAAAAAGTGTTGAGTTGAGTTGAGAAGTTGAATTCAAGAACTCAAATTAAATTGAAAAACTTAATTCAATAACTTGATTCAAAAACTTAACTCAATTCAACAAGATATTAAATAAGTGTAAATAGCTTAATTAAACAGTTTTCATCATGACTTTCTATCAAACACTCTTCAAGATAATGCAAAAAAATAATGCATTATGATTCAATCTATGAATTCATAAGATTATGAATTATGATTAAAACTTAGAAAGTAAGATAAAAACTGTTCATTAGTTGAACAGCTTTATTATTTTCTTTTCACTTTTATTATTAATATTATTCTTTTTCTGATTGATAATGAGATTCATTTGTACATGATATCAACTATAAATCTTTTGATTCTATTTTATGTTCAAATAGAAGTCAGAAGAGTTAAGAGATCTCAATTTAACGCAGTTTGAAACTTTGAATGATGTTAAAACATTACGTGATCAGAAAAGTCATTATGCAGAGTTTTCATTCATGCAACAATTTTCTTCTAACAGTCACAATTGATCTACAAAGAAGATTAATGACATGTTGATTTCAGTAAAAGACGAAAAGATACTGCTAGTGATTAGACAATTCAGATGAAGAGTCTGAGAGTTGTGATTACAAGTGATTAAAGAATTTGCAACTCGTTGACTGCGTTGATATCAAAACATCTTCATCACATTAACAGTATCATCAAGTAATTGATGAAAAGATATCAGATAAAATAGTCATTTCAAGTATTGAAAGTCGTGACTACAGTGCTTGAAGAAGTAGTGACTCATTGATCACATTAATATACTCTGAGAGTTTGAACTCATCTTTTTTACTTGATGTCAAGTTATTCATTTATCTACGTGAAAAATCAAAAGCTCAAGAGAATGATCAGAATGCATTCTTTTTCATTGATTAAAGTCAAACATTGAATGATTGTGATTGCACATTTATACTAATAATTCATTCAACGTTTATGTGACATAAGTTAAATCAAGAGAAGAAAAAAGTTACTTAATACAATCACACTTTATTTTCTCATCATATGCATCTCTCTTTCATTACATATTTCTCTGCTTAATGAATAACAATTATTAAGTAAGAGAACACAGCTTTACATACATTACAATCATGAATATTATGAATGCAAAGAAAACGTCTTTCATCTTTGAATCAAGAATTGAATTGAGACATCATTGTATAAAATATCATCAATGAAGAGCAAAGCAAAGACGATGCGTCATAATCAAACAACATAGACATTCATTAAAAGTTTACTTAAGCATCACACGCTAAATAGAAGCTATAAATTCATTACTTGATAACACAGTATTAATCTTATTGTTTCAACTGCGCAAAGCAGTCATATAAATGACGAGTGATTTTCTTCTTCAGAGAGTTTTGTTCACTCATAGACTGATTGCATCAAGTTAAATTGAAAGATTTTTCAATTCAAGTCACGTTGAGTTGAAAAGTTGAACTCAACAACTCAATTCAAAAACTTAATTCAACTTGACAAAATATTAGAAAGATGTAAATAACTTAATCAAACAATCTTCATGAGTCTTCTTCATAACTTTCTACCATGTTTCTTCGTCATGACTTTCTATCAAAGTCAAATAATCTTTATGTTCTTCTTCATGTTTCTCTTCATGTTTCTCTTCATGTTTCTCTTCATGTTTCTCGTCATGTTTTTCTTCATGTTCTTCTTCATGTTTCTCTTCATGTTTCTCTTTATGATTTTTCTTTATGATTTTTCTTTATGATTTTTCTTCATGACTTTTCATCAAATGATCTTCATGTTTTCTCATCATGACTCTCTATCATGACTTTCTATCATGACTTCTCTTTATGACTTTATATCATATAGTCTTCATGTTTTTCGTCATGACTTTCTATTAAAAAGATAATGCAAAGGCAAAAAATGGAAAAATTTCTATATTTAACTCTTTTGACATCAAGCTCAAGTTCTTGACAAATCAAGTCAAATTGACTTAATTCTCAGTCGAATTGAGTCATGTTAAGTTGAAAATATGAGCAATTTGATTTGAATCAAGTTGAAAATATAAGCAACTTGACTCAATGTCAATTCAAGTTCAAAATGTCAACTCAAAACTTAACTTAATGATCAGTTTATTCACTCAATATAAATAGCATAAAGTTTCTCATGAGTTGAGTTTAAATCAATGTCACAAAAATGTATAAATCACAATTACAATTATTCTTTTTCTTCTCACTATCAATAATTTTATATTTATCATATTGTAATTTCTTTTTATTCTTTTTTGCTTCATAACATATTTCTGCATCATCATTTTTTACTATAATGAGATTATTTGAATTGAAATTTATTACATGTATTGACTTTTAAATTTCTCAATTTTTAACAGTTGAAAAAATGATGAATTATGTTGTAAAATTCTGAAATGCTGTCATAAAATTAATATCATCAATCTGCTTTAACTTCTTTAAATCATCATAATGAAGAATTCTTTATTGTATTAAATAAATTATAAACATCATGAATCTTAATATTTCTTCATCAACATTAAACTCATTTATTATTATCTTTTAAAATTAATATTAGTTTTTACAATTGAAAAACAATGCATATAAATAATGCATATTTGATTTAATTTTGAAGTAACTTTCTTCTCTGTAATAGTATTTGCATCTTACGTTGTAACAGTTATTTTACTGAGCTTAATCTTCTTGATAACAATTTTTGTATTTACTTTTCATTTAATTTCTATCTTAAAACATTTAATTATAAATAATAATAATAATAAATTCATACATTCTTGTAACATTGATTAAGTCAACTCATGAGAAACTTTATGCTATTTATATTGAGTGAACAAAACTCTGAAATAGAAAATCACTTGCTGTTTATATGATTGCTTCACGCAGTCGAAACTATCATTATAAGACTATGTATCAAATTAGTTCACGTTGATTGCATGTTAAAGAATGAGTGACTCAATCACTTTAAATTGCTTCAGAAACTTCGTTTTCATCATTATTCTTGCAGCTGCTCTGAAACTCTTCGTGATAGCAATGATTATTTAATAGTTTGAGAAGTTGATGTCTTGTAACATTCTTGATCGCAAATGCAATCAGTTTGAACAATGCATGAGTACATATTTCATCGTTTAATGATTTCAGTCACAATTGCATTGCATGTTATTTGCATTTAAAACATTTTTGAAGTGCAGATAAATATTCAGATTTATGCGTTTGATTTTGATGTAAGTGATAAAAGTACTTTCAACTTTCTGAAAATTATTTTGCATCTTTATCATCTTGTTGAACAAATGCAATCTTTGTGTCAAAGTGACGTGAACATTTGCAATGCATTTTCTATATTTATTTCATCATTGCTTTCACTGACTTTTGTAATACTGCGCTATTGCAATGCTATCACTAGTCAAATTCATTGCAGCAAAAGTTAATTACTTACATCTTGACTGTATTTTTGCATCTTCTTGAATTAAGTTGTTCAGAAGCATCACTTTCTTGATGATAAAAGAGTGAGAAATGATGTGATTAACACTCATCAGATAAACATGTATCAATTTGCATGTTTATCTGATTTTCTGCATACAATTATTAATTCAACTGCGTAACATAATCTTGTTTTGCAGCATGTTTAAATAAATATGCAGTAAACTTATGTATATTTCTACTTTCAAAGTCTTGATGCTTACTCTTTTGAACATTTTTGCAATATGATGCAGAGTTTAATTCTGTATTGTTTCAAGTCTGCATTCTTTGTCTGACAGTTCTTTCTCTTTTTCTCACTGATGTCAGACTGATGTCTTAAATGCAATTTCTGATCTTACTACTGCTGAGTATATTTGTCTTGCTTTTATGAAGATTGCTCTTCATGTGAAGACTTCAAGTCAACTAAGTGCTAGCATTCATGTGATGTGATTTACTTTAATTTGACGAAGATGCGCACTTCATTGTAATTTCATGTTCAGTTGTACTTTCAGAACTTTTACATCTGATTTCAACTTAATAATTGAGCCTTTTATTTGTATGCTAATCATCATGTTAAATCTTTTTGATTTTCTGATGAAGTGTGTAAATTCATACTTTTCTGATGTAAATGTTGCATCATGAGTGCAAACTCATTTCGCGTAAACGTTGTATGCTTTGCTCAATGTTTTGCAAATTTCTTCAATGAATCTATCATATGTTAGAATGTTAATGTCATTTACAAAGATGAACACTTCAATCTTAATTCTCAATGCTTTGCACTTCTTAATTAAACTTGCGTTGAAGAATAGAAAGAACATTGATAAAATGAGAAATCTCTGTGATATGTCTGCATTTATCTTACGCATGTTACTCATTTGCTTATTGAATCTCAATGATGTTTCTCAATTCTCAAGAAAGTCTATTGAAAATATATTGTATACGTTGCATGCAACATACATAAAGCACAATCTTTATGCTGATTTTCTTCTTAAACTTGAGAAATTACTCAAAGAGTTTTCTTGTGACAGATTCACAGTTCAAGATGAACGAAATCTCTTACTACTTAAATTTTAACAGTTTATTTCTTAAGCATGAATTGCAGATGTTTTATCTGCAATATGCATGTGTATTGCAGTCAATTTCTTCTTTAATCACATTAACATATGCTACTGTTTTTTCAAGTTATATAAATGATTTTTTCAACTAGAAATTGATTCTATCATCAAGACATTTGAGAGTCAAAGCTCAGTGAAGAAATAAAATTCTCAAGATCAACAGTTATCATCATTGTATATCACGTCTTGCAGATACTCACTTCATTTGTAAAATGTGCAACTCATCTGTTTCATGTTATCTGTAAAGATTTCTCTTATGCAGATTGATCATGTTTTGCAAAGATGTTCATATGCTACACTTTTAATCAGACAGCGTAGTTCAATCATTCTTTATTAATTCGCTTATGTTTCTCTTCTTTTAACAAAGTTTTCTTATCAGCATATCATTCATATATAGAATGTCTGTGTCTAAACATCTGTTAAATGATATTAATGAAACTCTTAAGTTTGCTTATGTTGAACTTAATAAGTCTTATGAGTTGCTTATGTCATAGTAACAGACACACAGTCTTAACAAGATTTATACATAGTTAGCATATAAATTTAAAGAATGTTTATGATTTGAGTTCTTTCTGTTAATCATTCTTAACAAATCAAACACAAGAATGTTCTGTCTCAGTTTTTGTTATTATGACAACAAGATACTGAATCAAATGATTTTCATAAGCGATTTTTCTCGTAGTTTTGTATTCTATTTGACTTTCTCATTTGCATGCAAATTGCTTGTAGCATGCGCATTGAGATTATCAAAGTCTGTGCGATCGCGAAAACTTTGCATGCAATCAACGCACAGTGCTTCATCATCACGCAACGCTTCAATGTCATTCAAACTTAATTATAAATAAATTAACACTTTTAAAAGTTTACTTGAATGAAAAATATTTTTAAGAACTTGAACAAATAATAATTAATTAATTAATATTTTTTGACAATAAAACATCATTAACATGATGCTCATGCTTTATTCTGATCATCAGAAACAAATGATGAGCATTATCAATGTAATATCAATGAGTGAGCGAGAAGTAAGTATCATTATCTTGTAGAAGAATTTAATCAAGATAAAAAAAAATATACATGAGAAATTAAATAAGCTGCAAGTACTTTATGAGTTTAATGAACGTAAAAATAACGAGCTGATGCTTTGAAAAAAGATGAAAAGATTAACAAAAATGATAGAAAAGTTGATATATCAACGTGTTACTGCATTAACTGTTAATCAATGCATGAATAATCAGCTGAAAAGATTGAAAAAGATAATAAGCAAACTTGAAAAAAAGTTCATGAAGAAGAAGAAACATGTTGACAACTGAGTGAAGAAAATGAACAAGAAGTTAACAACATTGTTTGAGAATTATCTTGTTTTCAGCATTGATGTTGCATCATCAATGCAAAATGATTGCAAGAAATTTAAGATTAAAATCTTTATTAAAGAAAAAGAGAAAATCAAGAAAATCATGATGATAACAACAGAGAATATAGTAAAATAAGTGAAAAAGATTAACGTCAATGAAATGTTATCAACGCGTAAGAACATAATAATAATAAATTCATACACTCTTATGACATTGATTAAATCGATTCATGAGAGACTTTATGCTATGTGTATCAAGTGAACAAAACTCTCTGAGATAGAAAATCATTCATTATTTATACAACTGCTTCACGCAGTTAAAACAACAAGATTAAAACTATGTATTAAATTTGTTCATGTTAATTGCATGTTAGAAAATGAATGTTTTAATCACTTTAAATTGCTTCAGAAGCTTCGTTTTCATTATCATTTTTACTGCTGCTTTAAAATCTTTCGTGATTGCGATGATTATTTGATAGTTCAAGAAGTTAATATCACGTAGCATTTTTAATTGCAGATGTGTTCAGTTCAAGCAATGTATGAGTACATGCTTCATTTATTGAAAATATGTTGTATACGTTGCATGCAACATACATAAAGCACAATTTCTATGCTGATTTCTCTTTTAAACTCAAGAGATTACTCAAAAAGTTTTCTCATGACAAGTTCACAGTTCAAGATAAACAAGATCTTTCATTGCTCAGATTTCAACATTTTACTTCTTAAGCATGAGTTGCAAATGTTTCGTCTGTGATATGCATGCATATCACAGTCGATTTCTTCTTTAATCACATCAACATGCATTATTGTTTTCTCAAACTATACAAATGATGTTTTTGACTAAAGATTGATTTTATCATCAAGACATTTGAGAATCAAAACTCAGTAAAGAAGTAAGATTCTTAAGATTGATAATCATCATTATTGTATATCATGTTTTGCAAACACTCACTTCACTTGTAAAGTGTGCAACTCATTTGTTTCATGTTATCTGTAAAGATCTTTCTTATGCAGATCAATTATGTTTTAAAAAGATGTTCATATGCTACACTTTTAATCAAATAGCATAGTTCAATTATTTTTTACTAACTTGCTTATATTTCTCTTCTTTTAATGAAGTCTTTTTATCAATGTATTATTTACATATAAAATGTTTATATCTGAACATTTGTTAAATAATATTAATGAGATTTTCAAGTTTGCTCATGTTAAACTTAATGAAATTTATGAGTTGCTTGTATCATAGTAACAGATATGCAGTCTTAACAAGATTTATACATAGTTAGCATGTAAATTTAAAGAATGTTCATGATTTAAGTTCTTTCTGTTAATCACTTTCAACAAATTAAACATAAAAGTGTTCTGTCTCAATTCTTATCATCATAATGACAAGATACTGAATTAAATGATTTTCATAAGTGATTTTTCTCGTAGTTCTGCATTCTATTTGACTTTCTCATTTGCATGTAAATTGCTTGTAGCATGTGCATTGAGATTATTGAAGTTTGCATGATCGCGAAAACTCTGCATATGATCAATGCACAACGCTTCATCATCATGCAACGTCTTGATGTCATTCAAACTTTTGATATGCACAAAAACATAAAAACTATGAAAAAATGATTAAATTTATTGATATTTTAAGTCAAGATGAAAAACAATAAAAAAATATTAAAGAAAAACGATTTTTGAATCAAAGAGATTTCATTAAATGCAAGTCTGTATAAAGTCAGTTTCAAGATAGTGATACATGAAATTAAAATTGAAGAAATGTTTAAAGATATAAAGAAGAAGAGAATAAAAGTACTCACCAAGATTAATAAAGATATACATTTGAAGATGATGATTAAGAAAGTTAAGTAATTCATAAAAAATAGTGAACAGAAGAAATACATCTTGCTGATGATATACATAGTCAGTGTTGAGATGATGAATAAGCTAATTAATGAAAAAATATATTATGAGATTAACATAAAAATCACGCAGTTTTATGATTTAAGTTGTAAAATACATCAATGTTTAAAGTATCAAGATTACAATCATAAAACATATGAATGTAAAAACAAGCAAAAATGCATTTACTGCATGCTAAATCATCACTTCAAGCATTGTTCTTATAAACAGACTTGAAACATATGAAAATGTGAAACATGTTGAAATATATACAGAGTCTTTGATTCTTAATGTCATAAACAACAGATTGAAAAAGAAAGAATAAAGAAAGTCATGAAACACAGATCTTTATATCACGTCGTACAAAAGCAGAAAAAACTCAAAGCAATGATGTTGAAGATGTTCATAAAAACATTTATCAGTTTAAAATTGCTGATAAACAATGACTTGAAGAGAAAACAGAAACACTCAACAAATGAAAGTCATCTGCTTAGCATGATTATCACATTTGAAAACACTATATTAAGTCATTTAATTAAAAAGTTAAAAATAAATGAGTTGAAATCAACATTAATCATATCAATTTCAGACTTTAAATCTGTCATTGAGTTAAAGTTAAGTTGAATTGAAAAGAGTTAACTCAACTCAATTCTGAGTTCAAGTTGAGATTGAGTTGACTCTTCTCAACTTGAGTTGCTTGAACTTAATTTCTAAAAATAGTATACTTACTCATATGTACTGAGTTTTCATGCAAACTAAATTTGAACTCAATTTCTAAAAATAGAATGATTACTTGTATGCATAAGATTTTCATGCAAACTAAGTTTTCACGCACTCTAATTTAGAAAGATTAGTAACATATAGTATTGAATTTGACGTGCTAAAATAACATCAATATAGATAGTTTTAGTTAGCGTGCGTGAAAATCTCGTTTGCGCTGAAATTTTATGTATACAAGTAGTTAATCAATTGACTTTACATTCAAGAAAAAAAAAACTAAAGTTCTTGATAAAAGCAATAAGAATTAACTTAAATTATGCGCGAAAGCAATAGTATCACTAACAGTGTGACAGTGCAAAAATTGTATTTACTATCTATTTGTCTTGCGACAGCGTTGCATTCTGAATTTTTTTTCTCTTCATTAAGTGCACGCAGTTTATGACTATGACACTGTTTAGACACTGTGCATATATTAGATTACATGTATCTTGATCAAAGTCGCTGCTTTATATCTTTTCATTAATCAATCACATCAATAGTTTATGCAAACAAGCACTTTCAATCAAACAACTTCTTTCTTTCATGCTTTCATTTTCTCATTTCTTTGTGTTCTTCTCACTTTACTCTTTCATTCATAATAATCATTTTCTTGTTGCAATTGAAGTACTTTTCATGTACTTTAGCATTGCGATTCTTTCAATCTTGATGATAAACAACATCAATATAATGTTCATATTTTTGAACTGTGCTTTTGCTTTAAGCTGTAACTGTTCTATTCTGTAATGTTTGCAGTTCAGTAGTAAGTACTTCAACGTTTGTCTCGCCTTGCATATTTCATAGCATTTGTTTGAATTATTCTCTGATAATTGATGCAAATAGCTTTTGAAATAATCATGTTTCATTTTTAGCTGTATAAACGTTGAAAACGTCAGTCTGTCTATTTTTTGAAGCTTCTTTAGTGATCTGTAACTCAGATTCACTCTCGCTGTGTGCTTCTGATACTGATTTTCTTTTTTGATGCTGTCGTTTCATGCAATTAGTCATTGCTCTTTTATCTCTTTGTCTATTTGCTTTTTGATGAAGCTCATGATTGTTTCTTTTCTGATGTCGATTATTGATATTTTTCGTGTCACGTCTTTGATCAATTAATTCACTGCTTCGTTTTCAATGATGTTTTTGCAACTCAATACTCACTGTATGCAAATATGACATTGATTTTGTTGCAGATTGATCAGATTTTGTCGTATGTTATTGAATAACTTCAAGTTAACATTGCTCTTTGTATTAGAAATCAACATAGAGCGAGTCATATGAGTGTAATATAACTAATAAATAAATGCTAAGAAAGAAAAGTATCTACAGAAAAGAACTCGATTTTTATATGTGTATCTTTCAGCTCTGTGCTAAACTCGATTGAATTGACGTCTTACACATATGATGCAAAGTCTCAATGACATCATCTCTAGCTTGAATGCTCACTAGACTCGATTAGAATGAAATCAAGACGAAGACTAGAAAGAATAAATGAAGATTAGAATCGTAACATTACTTCTTTCTCTTGACTATTCATGTTTGCATGAATGTTATTTCTTAGTGCGCTTTTCCTGAATATTTGATATGAAAGTCGTTCATCATCTCTTGAGCGTTCATAAATTCGTCATCGTCAGCGTTATATCAGTTGAGATCGTTGTCATAGCTCTTTCATTTGACTTGATATTGAAGTCATCTTTGATGTTATCAAAAGTTCAATATATCGTTGATTTCTCATTCGTCTTCATCGTTTATCACTATTGATTTCGAAAATTCATTCTTCTGATCAGATAAAGAGTCATTAACGACGGAACGAAGAAGCTCTGAATGAAATACATCATGTATATACATAGTCTTAAATAGTTTCAATTTATAGAATAAGTCAATGAGATTGATAATCTGAAAAGAGTCAAGCATCTTGTCATTCAATTTTTTGAAGAGTTTCGCTGTAACGATGTTTCGTTCGTTTAGAAACATCTTTGATTTGATCTCATAATTGATCTTCTTTCTATGCTTATTAGCTTGATTCATCATTTGTTTTCATGTTTTGATCAGAGCTTCGCGAGCGAAGATCAGTGTCTTATTCATGTGATTGAATATATCTTCGACTCAAGCGATTTGCAGACGTTCGCGAGTGCTTTCATACTCGATGATGTGAGAATCGAAGCTCATATGAGAATGAAAGTTCTTGTTCATGAAGAAGAAAATCAAGAAGATGACTGAAAACAAAACGTTATTGTCAACAAACTCAATCATGAGTAGTCACTTGAATCAGTTGTTCTGCATGTATGAACAGAAGAAACGAAGATATCGCTCAATATTCTGATTAACTCGTTTGCTTTGATCATCGATCTGAAAGTGATAGACGATGAACAATTAAAGAGAAATGCTCAGTCATTTGCAAAGAAACTTTCAAAGAATAAAGATGAACTGAGAATCTCAATTGAATACAATGAAGCTTGATAGATCGTGAGTTCAATATACTCATTGAAGCAACATTTCAGCTGTCTTTTCGACTGTAATATCTTCATCATCAATAATGCAAGAAATATAATGCCTTTCTTTCAACAATTTGCAGATGACAGTCAGAATAGCGTTGTAGTCGTACGAATCAGATAAATCAATAATGAAGTTCATAACTATGTTCTGTCATCGCTGTTCAGATATAAATAGAGATTGAAGCAAGTCGTTTGATTTATCTCTTGATGTCTTTAAACGTTGACATACGTAGCAGTTTTGAATATATCAATCTATCGTTTTTTGCATAGAAGATCAATAGTAATTTCGCTTTATGATCTTCACTGTTCTAAGAATTTCAGAATGATCAATCAATGACTGATCATGTACTTCACGAATCAGATTCATTTGTAGAAGTTCATTGAATGAAACTCATAGCTGACTATCATGAAACAAGATTTCATTCTGAGTTCGACAATTCTTCAATTTGATATCTTCATATTGTGCTTCGTCTCTTGCTATTACTTCGCGAAGTAGTGTACAATTCTCGTCGATTTCATTCACATCAAGAACTTGTTTATAAATTGATTGATCATTATTCTTCTTTAGATCAGCGATCTTTATTCAATTCAATGTCAGAATAGTAGTTCTTTGATATCAAATGCGTTCATCATCAAAATCTTTAGACATGAAGTCAGCTCAATGAGTTAATGCATCAATCTTAATGTTCTGTTTGTCAGATCAATACATTATCTTGAAGTTAAAGTCAGCTAACTTCTAAACTCAATGCATTTATCATCAACTCAGCTTCTTGTCTTTCATCAATGAGATGAGCGCTTGATGATCAATGAACATCTTGATAGAAATGTTGATCAGCTTCAGTTTGAATCATCAGTGTTCAAAAGCTTGAATTATGATCAGCAGTTTCTTATCGTATATCTCGTAGTTGCATTCAGCAGAAAACATGTTCTTGCTATAAAAGACAATTGAATGTAAAACATCTTTGTCATCATATTGAGACAGAACTTCATTATTGACGTAGTTGAATGAGTCAATTTCAAGAATTAAATCGCGAGTCTGATCAAAGTGACGAAGTATAGAAGTCTCAGTCATACATCTCTTCATGTGATTGAATGCAGTTTGACAGACTTCGTTTCATTCAAATATGATCTTCTTTTGAATGAGTTGAATCATTGAACAAACAATCTTCGAAAAGTTCTTGATAAAGTATTAATAGAAGTTGCAGAAGTTAATGAATGATTGAATTTGAGTGAGATTATTGAGAGTAGATTAATTCACTACTGCTTATACCTTTCGTGAATTCATCTTAAGTCTCTTGATTAACATCAAAAGTTCTAAAAAGATGATTTTCTGAACATGAAACTTACATTTATTGATGTCTATCTGTAAATCAGCTTCT
>JAABUR0100000667.1_pt1 | contig 71021 bp, 67 predicted proteins | sample 5560091 | NCBI WGS metagenome assembly JAABUR01 (sample SAMN10711879, study PRJNA513375) | rock metagenome | isolation source: Antarctica rocks | place: Antarctica: Victoria Land, University Valley sud
AGGGTGGCGATGATCGCGGAGCCGCCACCGGCGGCATGGGCGAAGGCCAGCTGGTTGCCGAGGGTCGTCTTGCCGGTACCGGGGGCACCGGTCACCAGGTAGCTATCCCCGGTGAGGAGGCCACCACCGAGGACGGTATCGAGGCCGGAAACCCCGGTCGGAAACCGGGGCAGCTGCGGCAATGTCGGCGTGATGTCGTCCGGCAGCATCGTCGCCTTCGCCTTTCCGGGTTGGCGCCTGCGGCCGCAGGTGGACCGCGCACCGGCTCCCCAATGATGGGCCAGCAGGAGGCTCCAGCATCAGGGGCAGGACACCGATGTCTAAGTGCTTACGTCCCACGGTGAGCCGTGGTGGGATCAGGATTCTACCGCACGTCGGAACGCCGCGGCTCTCTCGTCGCTGGCAGGCGTCTACCCGCGGCAGGAGCCAGACGGTGCGGAGTCCCGTTGGCAACGCATACAACCCCTGTCCCTTGGGCGTTGCTTCATGTCTGTCGATCGGCTGAGCGACCATCCCAGCGATGTTCCCGGCCAAGTGTTGGGTGGCATGAATCCAGAATGCCTCGGCGGCGAAGCGGCGCCAGAACGCCGCGAGCCGCCGCTGCCCGACGCCGCCGGTTACGCGGCTCCCCTCCTTGAAGCGGCCGGTGGCGCGCCGCTATCGCAACATGTCTGGCAGGTGACGCGACAGACGACGCCAGCAAACGTAGCACTGTCGCGCCGGAAGAAGCCCTGCCGATCACACTCGGTGCAGATAGGGCTCGCCGTTCGGAGAACCGGCGCCGGGGGTACCGGCTCCGGTTCTGGGTCGAGGAGACCCGCAGCGTGGTAGTAGGCCGCGCGGTGGCAGCAGACCGGATCGCCGAACTCCGCCGCCTTGCAGTTACACCCGTGCGCGACGCCATCGATAATTGCCAGCTCATAGGCCACCGTGGGATCGCTGGCGCTGGTGGCGATCCAGGCGCCGGAGCCGGCAAATTGCCGCACCTGAACACCGCTTGCCAGCGCCCGATCAAGGGCCGCCTGCCACCGTGCCGGGCTCCCCGTCCGCTGCCGAATCGCGATTGTTGGCATGACGTTCTCTCCTTCGCGCTACCGCTTCTCGACGACGCCGAGGTGTTCCCCAACTCCCCGGTATGCCATCATTGCATCACTACATTGATACATGTGTCAATTCATTGACGCAATACTGATACGACGGTATGATGGGACTGAGAGGAGGTGATCGCATGGCACGATTGACCCTGAAGGAAGCGCGAGCGCACCGGTTACTCAGTGTCCGCAAATTGGCAGAACTGGCCGGGGTGGCGCCAGCGACCGTGTATCACATCGAGCACGACCGGACGACCGCGAGCTTTCGCGCCATCCGTGACCTGAGCGCGGCCCTTGATGTGGACCCGCTCGACATTGAGGAGTTCGCGCAGGTGATTGAGGGCATGGGTGCCGGAACGGGAAAAGCCGTCGCGGCATAGCGCGCCGCGACGGCTAGGGAACACCTCGCGCTGGCGTCGAGACGGGCGCGAAGTGGTAGGAGCATAGCATGACAAAGGGGACCGCACCGGCCAGCAAACGTGCCGCCATTTACGTCCGAGTATCGTCAGACGAGCAAGTGCTGGGCTACTCCCTAAGCGCGCAAGAGCGCGCCATCACCGCCTATTGCGACGTGCATGGCTGGGACATCGTCGCCCGATACCGCGATGAAGGAAAGAGCGCGCGCAGCGACGACGCGGCCAAGCGCCCCGGCTTCCGTCAACTGATGGCCGACGCAGAGGCCCGGCGCTTCGACCTCGTGATCGTCCACAAGCTCGACCGTTTCGCCCGCAACCGGCGCGTTGCTTTCGACGCCTTCCACCGGCTCGGCACTGGCGGCGTGGGCTTCGTTTCGATCGCCGAGAACATGGACTACTCGACGCCGTCCGGTCAGCTGATGCTGACCATGCTGGTCGGCATGGCGCAGTTTTACTCCGATAACCTCAGCTGGGAGACGAAGAAAGGAAAGGGCGAGCGCAAGGCGCGAGGACTGTACAACGGCCTGCTACCGTTCGGCACGACGAAAGGGCCGGAGGGCCTACCGGTGCTCGAAACGACTGCCTGGGGCTGTCTGGTTGCCTCTCGGCGCGAGACTGTCCCCGCCGAGGGATTGCGGCTCGCCTTCGACCTTGCCGCCACCGGCCAGAGCGACCGCGAGATCGCGCGCGCCCTCAACGCTGCCGGTCACGTCACGACCGGCAACCGCGGTCGGAACCCGTGGACCAAGGACTCAGTCCGGGCGTTCCTCATCAACCGCTTCTACATCGGGGAGTTGCCGGACGGTCAGGGCGGCTGGGTGCCAGCGAAGCACGGCGCATTGATCGACCCGGCCATCTTCGAACGGGCGCAGGCGGCACGGGCCGCGAACACCAGTCGGCCCCGGTGGGTAGAGAGTCGGCGCCAGCCGTGGGCGCTCTCCGGCGTCGCTGTCTGTGGTGGGTGCGGTGCCAACGTCAACGCACTGAGCCACAGCACGGGACGCCGGCGCATCCGATGCGCCGGACGGACACAGGGCAATGGTTGCAACGAGCCATCGTGCTACGCCGATGTGATCGAGGGTCAGATTGGCGAACTGCTGTCCGGCTTCGCTGTGCCGGAAGGGGAGCGATCGCGCCTGCTGGCCGCCTGGCGCTACTACCAGAGTCGGGACACGAACACAGCAGCGGAGCGTATCCGCCTTCGGTCAAGGCTCGACCGGTTAAAGGACCTCTACCTCGACGGCGACCTCGATAAGGCAAAGTACCATGCGGAGCGGGCGGCGGTGACCGACAAGCTGGCCGCACTACCGGTTGAGAGCGATCCAGAGAGTGACGCCGGAGACCGGCTGGCCGCGTTCCTTGCTGATGTCGCGGGAGCCTGGTCAGTGGCGACGCCGACCGAGCGAAACAAGCTCGCACGCCAGCTTTTCGCGAGTGTAGTGGTGAGTAATAGGACGGCCGTGGCAGTGGTACCACGGCCGGACCTGAGGCCCTTCTTCTTTGCCCTTCCCCGGCCAGAGAGTGTCAACCCGGACGGGAAAGAATGCACCGGCGGAAGCGACGGGATTCGAACCCGCGATCTCAGCCTTGACAGGGCTGCATGTTAGGCCGCTACACCACGCCTCCAAAACCGGTCCGGATGGTAGCACGGGGCTTGGGGGGTGTCAACCGCTTCAGTCCCCCGCCCCGGATCGAAAGACCGCTCGCACCAATCGCTCCTCTGCTGGTCAACTCGAGGCGACGTTTCCCCGACGACGATCAAGGCGGCAGGCGCTAGGAGGCCGACTCCGGTACCTCCTCAAGCACGCGGCTCAGCACATCGTCAGGCGTGATCCCGCTCGCTTCCGCCTCAAAGTTCAGAATCAAGCGGTGGCGTAGCGACGGCAGCGCCACGGCCCGGACGTCGTCCAGCGCCACATTGAGTCGCTCGTCGATCAGGGCGCGAATCTTCGCGCCGAGAACGATCGACTGGGCGCCCCGAGGGCTGACGCCATAGCGGACATACCGCTTGACGACATCGGCGCGTAACGCTCCCTCGGGGTGAGTCGCGAGGATCAGACGGACGACATAGTCGGTGACGCTGGTCGCGATCGGCACCTGTCGCGCCAACTGGCCCATGTCGGCAATCGTCTGGCCGACCGCTACCTTGGTCGCCTCGGTAGCGTATCGCGCGGTCGTGCGGTGGATAATCTCCGTCAGGTCCTCCGCAGTTGGGAACGGCACGACGAGCTTGTAGAAAAACCGGTCGAGCTGCGCCTCGGGCAGGGGATACGTGCCCTCCATCTCAAGCGGGTTCTGGGTCGCCAGCACAAAGAAGGGCTGGGCCAGGCGGTGGATGACGTTTGAGACGGTGCAGGTCTTCTCCTGCATGGCTTCCAGCAACGCCGACTGGGTCTTCGGTGTTGCCCGGTTGATCTCGTCGGCCAGCACCAGATTGGCGAAGATCGGCCCGGACTGAAAGGCAAAGCGGCGATGCCCCTCCTGATCCTCCGCGAGGATATTCGTCCCGGTGATGTCCGCCGGCATCAGATCAGGGGTGAACTGGATTCGACTGAACTCAAGGTCGAGCGCGTCGGCGAGGGTCCGCACTAACATCGTCTTGCCTAGGCCCGGGACGCCTTCGAGCAACACGTGTCCACCGGCGATCAAACTGGTCAGCACGTCACGGACGATATCGGTCTGGCCGACCATGACCTTGCCGACTTCGTCCTCGATGCGCTGCACAACCGTCCGAAACTCGGCCACGTTCATCTGCGGCGGCGCATCAGCCAGCGTCGCGACCATGGCGACTCCTCCCGGATCAGCGAAGATAGGCGAGCAGAAAGATCACCAGGCACATGCACACGATACCACCAAGGGCCACCCCGGCGATGCTGAGAAGCGCGAGCGTCGGGTGGTCGTCAGCGAGTCGCCTGATCCGGGAGCGCATCGTTATCCTTTACCAACAACTCGTCATCAGATGAAGGCGCCAACTGTCGCAGAACGTCGGCGAGCAGGCTCCCCGATCGCTCCCACGTCCACGCTGCCGCTCTCATCTGACGAGCCTGTCGCGCCGGCGCTGCTTGCTCCGATAAAGACATCGCGCGCTCAATTGCCGTGGCCATCGCCTCGACCTGATCCGGTGCGACCGAGGTGATGAGCTCCCCTCCAACTTCCGTCAGCGCGGGGGCGGTACTGGCCACCACGGGGACGCCAGCCGCCATTGCCTCCAGCACCGGCAGTCCGAATCCCTCGTACCACGAAGGATAGATGAGCGCGGCGGCTCCCGCGTAAAGAGACGGCAACGAGTCGTCGGGCACATGACCAAGGAACTGCACCAGTCCCGCTCGCTCCAGATCGGCCGCTGCCAAATAGATGGGCTCAGCATCCCAACCTCTCCGCCCCGCGACGACCAGGGGAACTCCCAGTCGCGGTCTCGCGCGAAGCGCCGCGAAAAGGTTGACGAGGTTTTTTCGCGGCTCGATCGTCCCCACACTCAGCAGATACGCGTCGGGCAAGCTCAGCTTTCGGCGTAGCTCCTGGCCCGGCGGGATGGCGTCGAAGAACCGACGCTCAACCCCGTTAGGCACGACGACTAGCTTGTCGCGGTGCATGGGGTACCGCTCCTCAATGTCCCGCCGTGTCGTCTCGGAGACGATGACGATGCGCGCCGCCTGAGCCATCATCCGGGGCACTACGGCTTCGAGGTAGCGTCGAAGCGGTGCCGGGGCTCGCTCGGGCACCATGAGATAGGCGAGGTCGTGGACCGTGATCACCCGAGGTACACCCATCGCCGGCGGCGCGGTGTAGTCGGGTGAATAGACAACATCAGCCCGCCCAGCAAGGAGCTGGAGCGGCAGCGGCAGACGAACTCGAAACCAGAGCTGGTCGGCGCGACGCCGGCTAAGCCAGAGACGGCGAACATCGACACGCGTCTGGTCGCCAAAGGCGGCGAACGCCTGGTCTGCGAACGGAGCTTCTCCACGACGAGCCGGAGCGTAACAGAGACGAAAGTGTGATCCCGGCAGCCGCGCGGCGGCTGCAGGGACCAGATGTCGAGCGTAGCGGCCAATCCCCGCACCCTGATTAAACGCGGCGCTATCGTCGACGAGGACGCGCATGGGGAGAATGCCTCGACGACTGGCGGGACCGCGTCAGACCAGGCCCCGCCGCGCCCGAAGGATAGAGAGCACGATGCCGACGAGAATGACCGTCCAGTACCCGATGACCCGATCGAGCAAGGCGATCGAGAGCGCCAGCGAGCTATCCATATCCATGAAACGCACGAGGACGGTGGTGATCGCCCCTTCCACGATGCCAAGACCAGCCGGTGTGATCGGCAATGTCGTCAGCAGCGACGCCATCAGGGCGATGAACATCGCGGCGGTGAACGAAACGTGCGCGTGAAGCGACCAGGAGACGAACAGCACTCGAAGTCCCTCACCGGTCCAGATCAGCACGCTGATACCAAGAAACCCGCCTGGTCGACGCAGGCATGCGAAAACGGCGTCGTGCAGCCGGCCGTACTGCTCCCGCACCCGTTCCGGCAGCCGGCGCTGCAAGGCATGCCGGAAGAACCACATCGCCGTGACCGCACCCACCCCAACGACGATCAAAGCGAGGCCGAAAAAGAATGTTTGGACCACCCGGTCGGGAACGTGCCCGCGAAAAAGCAAGACTCCGACGGCGGACATCGCGGCAAAGAGGACGACAAGGTCCGTCAGGCGCTCAGCGAGGATCGTCCCGAGGGTCGTGCTGAACGACGCCTTACTTTCCTTTTTGAGAAGGTAGCTCCGGTACGCGTCGCCCAGCTTCGCCGGCACGATGCAGTTGGCAAACCACGACAGGAGAAAAATTTCGACGATTCCGACGATGCCAGGGACTGGATGACCGTGCTCGCGATCGATTCCGACCCTGCTTAGCATCTGCCGCCACCGGTACGCCCGGATGAAGAACGTCCCATACCACACCACGAAACCCATCAGAAAGAGAAAGGGGTTGGCGTTGCGGGCATTCTTCCAGACTTCCGCGGGATTCACGTCCAGCCGGCGGATGAAGAAGGCGGCCAACGCAATCGCGATCACGAAAGAAGCGATTGTTTGCGGCTTGAGGAGCCGGTCGCGCAGTGAACCGGGGTCCCCGGCGTGGTCGTCTGTTCCGGCGGTTGCTAAGGCTTCTTCCTCGGCGTGTGACAGCAGCTCGTCCGCTCCGAGCATCGTCTCAGCCCGGTCTTCCAGAGATGTCGCCTCGCTCACGGTGCCACCGTCGCTTTATGTCCCGAGATCTCTGAACCCACGTCCATTACCTCCGCGAATGCCCAAACAACGCTGAGCTGAATACCGAAACTCAGCACATGAAGATAGTCAAACAGGTTGTGGATGCAGAACGCGGCAGTCACGCCGATGGCCCCGACAACAAGCGCCCGGTGCTCAGAGTCTCTGGCCAGTCTCAGTGCCAGCGACAGGCGGCCAACCACGACGGCCAGGAGTGCCAGGTAAGACGTCAAGCCGAGAAAGCCAGTCTGCGCCGCCGCCTGAATATAGGCATTGTGCGCATGGCCGCGCGATACGCGGAAACGCCAGGTCGGGGTGTCGTCCCGGAAGTTCCGGGAGAAGTTCCCCGCACCCACGCCGAGGATCGGATGGCTCCTCGTCATCGCGATGCCCGCTCGCCAGTGAGCCAATCGTTCGCGCGCCGCGAAATTGGTCGTGGTCACCTGAACATCATCGCGGAATGAAATCTCTCCACCAGCGATTCGATCGGTGACCCTCGATCCAACGGGGGTCACGAGCACAACCATCACGAGCATGGCGACGACAACAGTCGCGGCCCAGCGTAACCATCCCCCGGTGAGCCACACGACAACCACTAGGCCCACCGAAGCACCAACCCACCCACCTCGTGACTGCGTCAAAACCAGCGCGACCAAACCAAAAGGAAGCGCTACAACCGAGACCAACCCCAGCCCGCGCGTGATCCCGCCCCGACGAGGATGTAGGTCGTCGTGACCGAGCCAGGAGCCCGCCACGGCGAGCAAGAGCGGGAGTGAAAGCTCCAGGTAGCCTGCGAACGGATTGGGCTGCCCAAATGTCGAATACGCCCGGATCAGCCCCCCAACGTTGAACGCCCGCGGCCCCAAACCGGTCACGACCTGATAGATACCGAACAGCGACGCGCCGACCATCCCGACGGCAACACCGAAGATCACGGGACGCGCGCTTCGCGCATCTCGCAGCGTGTCAACAGCGACGACGAGGGCCAGCAGCGCAACGCTCCATCGATAGAGCTCGCTGAGCCAATCGCGCACGCTGTCCGCTTGAATACCGGAGAGGAAGAGAATCACGACATAGCAGGCAAACGGGGGGATCAGCCAACTCCCGCGCACTCCTCGCCGCCCGGCGAGTTTGCCGATGGACCAGGCGATGAAGAGAGCGAGAATCATCGTCGACGTGTACCGGAGAGTCAGCGGACCGAGATGGTGCTCGCCCATCGCCTGGATGGGAATGCTGGCGACACACAGGCCCAACGCAATGGGGGGCGAGACGAGCGTAATGACGAAGGTGACTGGAGCCGTCAGCAGGAGCAGATTCAGGGGCCACGGAGGCAGGACGAGCAACGAACCGGAGATCGCGGCGAGCAGAACGATGACCAGATCGACCCGGGCTGGAGCAGTCCACCGCGACTCGTCGTGTCGGAGGCCGACACTATGCATTGGGACGGTCATGCGACGCTGCGTCCAACCATGCAACAAAGAGCCACGTCATTAGCGCCACGTCTGGCAAAAAAAATCCATTGTCAACCATTCCATGCGCGAGACCGGTCACAAGCGCCGCCGTCGCACCCGCGACGTATGGCATGGCCGGGAGGCCACCGGACGACAGACTACGCCGGGCAAGATGAGCGCCGCGTGTGCAGACCCACGCGAAGGCGCCGGCGCCAAGTATACCGACGCGCAGCCAGAGGTCGAGAAACAGGTTATGCGGGTGCGATGTATATCGCTCTGGCCAGCCTCCCGGTTCAACGTACCGACGCCAGTAAAGGTACAGAAATTGATCGAGACCGACCCCCCACAACGGATGATCGAGGGCCATTGCCAGGCTTGAGCGCCAGATGAAGAACCTCGTGGGCCATCGCCCGGATCCACCGAGATCGATGAGACGGCCGCTCGCGAGCGTTGTAAACAAAATCGCGATGACGCCTATCATCGAGATCGAGGGAACCAGCACCTTTCGGCCGCGACCCGTAAGCAGCATGAGGGTGGCCACGCCGACAATCACGCTGACGACGGCTCCACGCGAGAGGGTCGCCCCAACCCCAAGGAAAACGATCAGCGCCGAACCAGCAACGATCGCTCGCCATCGAGATCGTTGAAGCACCAGGGCGGCCCCCGCAGCAAATGTGCCTACCCGCTCCAGAAAAAATGAAAGGTTGTTGGGATGCGGATAGGTGACCGTCGCTCGCTGGACGCCGTCCGTGGCGACTCCAAGTCCGAGGAGGAGCTGGGCAATGGCACAGGCCGCTACGACAACCCCTCCCGCCACCAGTGCCGCCGCGACAACCCGTCGGCCATGGCGCATCCGCAGGGTTAGTCGAGCCGACAGGTAAAACAAGATTGGCTCGGCGATCACCAACCGATACTCCCGGAGGCTCTCGTGGCGATGGGCGGGATCAGCCACGGTCGCCAGCGAGACGGTGGCCGCCGCGAGAAACACGATCACGGGCAGTCCAATACCCGTCAGCAACCGCGCGCGGCCCGGCGGCCCGGTTGTCCGACCTCGGCGTAACGCGGAGAGACCGTGACTCGCGACGAGCAATCCGATCGCAAGCTCAAGCGGTGAAAAGACGCTGCCTCCGATGGGGACAGATCGGTAGGTGAACGGAAGCGCGAGCACGACGGCCGCAGTCGCGGCCAGCGGCGAGGCCATTCCGGCCACCAGGCAGACGATCAGCACCACTGCGGTCGCTGCTCCGTCAGCCCCAAGGACGACAGGAGCGCCGGAGAAGACGATGGCAAGGAGAGCAGCTCGATCAACAGCGCCGATGGCATCGAAGGATGCAGCCGTCATCTGGTCACCAGGCGTCGTCGTCACCTGAACTGCAGCGGGCTCATCCCGCACGTCGAACCGGGCCCCAGTCCGACAAAGGTGGAAGCTCCGGCCAGAGATCCGACGCTCGGCGCCGCTGGAGGTGACCGAAGCGCTCGGCGACGACATAGATCGCCTCGCGCGCCGCAAGGGCGATAAGCAACAGTCCCGATCCCTGCAACAGCACAATCGGCCAGATGACAGGCACGTTCCGGTCGACGATGGCACCGCCAAAGGTAAGCTCTCCAGGACCGGTCAACTGGATCGTCAGGACATGATTTGCGTCGGAAAGGCCGGAGACGAGCGGGACGTCAAGATTCCTGGCCTGCCCCGCAAGGAGGTCGAGCGCCACCGTACTCCCGTCGACACTCGCTTCAACACTTCCCGCACCAGGACTCAGGCGGAGGCGAGCGGTCAACCCCGTACCGACGAACGGGAGCGTCAGTCGGGAGCCCATCTCACTCGTCGTCCGGTATTCTCCCTGGTCGAGGACCTGGGGCGACCAGTTGCCGCCGTACGTGAACGATGAGCTGTCAACGGGGGCGAAACCCGTGGTCGCCGGAGGATGGCGCTCCGAGGCCAGCCCCTGCAGGGCTCCGAGGAGGGGCGTCGCCCGACCGCTGACATCGAGGGCCGCGTAGCCGGCCTCCGGGGCGGCCTCGTTCGTCGCGGGCGAGACTGGCAGGAACTGCCAGACGAAGAGAACGCCGAGCCAGGGCCATTCCGCTCGCGCTCGCTCCATGCCGTCGACGGCAAAGGCGGCTTGATCTCCCTCCGACACCACGCCATACGGTTCCTTCTTCCAGCCATAGTGGGTCGCCCATATCGGTTTTCCAGAGTCGCCGCGATGGACCATCGCCTCCCGGAACAGGATCGCCCGCGCGTAGTTAACTCGCTCTCCGCTGACGCTCCGATCGAGCGGAGAGGTCACCCCCCCATCGAGACCAATGGCTACTACATCAAAGAATGTCGCCCCGCCAGCGGCATAGACGCCCTCGAGGAATGCCAGATCGTCAACGTCCTGCTCCGATCTGGCGACATCAAGCTCGCCCAGGACGACCGTGACGGTGCTCTTGGCACTTCGCGCAGCGTTGGCGCCCCATGCCAGGAAGGTGGCGTAGGCAGCCGGGTTGGGCATGCCGGCTCCCCATCGCCCCCGGTGGTTCGGGCGGTCCCCAATCTGAACGAAGCGCAGATCGGCGGCATACCGGCTCACGACCGCTTCGACGAACCGTCCAAAGTCGGCCGGATCAACCGGCGGCGCATCCTCCGCCCCGGTGTCGGATGGCGATCTGGCCCACGATGGAGTTCGACTCAGCACTACGACTGGCACCAGCCGATGACGTGACAAAATTTGGATCATGGCATCGGTCGTGTCCCATTGGTACGTTCCTCGCACGGGTTCAATGGCCGACCAAGCGAATGTTTGGCGCACGTAACGGATTCCCTGGGCCTGGAGCGCGGTGGCAACCGCTTCCATCTGGTCGACCGGAAACCGGTCGAGATCAACGTTGATCGCCAGATCTCTGCCGGTCGGATGATGGACCACGGGGAGCTCACGGCCGGTCTCGATGCCGCGGTGAAGGTAGCTGTCCGCGAGCGCCCCGCCAAGGGCGGCCGCGCTCCCGACAACCCCAACCATGAGCGCCAGCACGATCCGGATACCGTCAAGACGTCCCGCGGTGCGGCGACGCCAATGAGCAACAAACCGGGCGACCATCTGGGTGAAATTGCGGCGTCGCGTCTGTACCGGCCGTGATGGCGGTCGCGGCGTGAACCGACGGGAGGGCTCGCGACCGGGCGGGGACGTCACGCCGCACCCCGGGGCGGGCACCGGTTGGTGCAAACGTTCGCCCCTAAAAGGCGACCGAGATTGAACTCCTCGGCGGGAGATATTGGGCGGATGCCGAGCGCGCTCGACATCAGGGGAACGCTGCGCCAACGGCCGCCAGCGAGCGGAGGGTCGAGAGGTTCCGGCGATCCTCCTCGCCGTCGTCACCCTTCGGCGTTTCTAACAGCCCCGGTAACCCGTCAAAGCGCGGGTCGTTGAGAATGAATCCAAACGCTGCGACGCCCAACTCACCGTCACCGATCGGGGCATGGCGGTCGACCCGGCTGCCCAAACCCTTCTTCGCGTCGTTGAGATGGAACACGCGGAGTTGGTCGAGTCCGATGATCGCATCGAAGGCGTCGATGGTGGCACCATACGTGGATGGTTCACGTAGATCGTATCCGGCGGCGAAGACATGGCAGGTATCGAAGCAGACCCCGACCCGACTCCGATCCTCGATGCCATGGATGATTTCCGCGAGCTCCTCAAAGCTCCGACCGAGTGTCGTCCCCTGCCCGGCGGTCGTTTCGAGCAGCGTCATGGTCGTTCCGTCCGGACGTTCGTCGTGGAGGCGGTTGATCTCCGAGGACACCCGCTTCAGGGCCGGCGTCGTTCCGCTTCCGACATGGGCGCCCGGGTGGGTCACCAGGTACGGGATGGACAGTTGCTCGCACCGGTCGAGCTCGTCGCCAAAAGCTACGCGGGATCGCTCCCGCAGGGTATCGTCTGGAGAAGCCAGGTTAATGAGATAGGAATCATGGGCGACCAGGTGCCGGATCGCGGTTCGCGCTCGTTCCTCTCGGAAGCGTTCGACCGCGGCCGCGTCGATCGGTTTGGCGTTCCATTGACTGGCATTCTTCGTGAAGAGCTGACAAGCCGCCATCTCGACGTCGGCCGCTCGGCGGAGAGCAAGCTCACATCCGCCGGCAATCGACATGTGTGCTCCGAGTTCGAGCATGGTCTTCTCCTATCGTCGCGGGGCGACTATGACGATAGCATAGCCGGGGTGACGCCAGACGGAAGAGCCGCGGCGAGCCACCCAGGCGGGCAGCGACGAGCGGCAGGAGACCGTCAATATCCCCGCCCGGCGTGAGTCACCGCTTGTGCTACCATCGACCGTCTTGATCGACGATACGGACGTGGACCGGGGGTCCGGCCGCTGGAGAGAGGCGTTACGCCGACGATGACCCCGACGGTGAGCGACTTCTCCTCATTATCGCTGGTGATTCCCGCCTACAACGAAGCGCAGCGGATCGCGGCAACGCTCTCGACGGCGGTCACCTATCTTGCCGCTCAGCCCTATCCCGCGGAGATCATTCTGATCGACGATGGCAGCAGTGACGATACGCTGCTGGTGGCTGAGGCGGCCGCGGCCCCGCATTCGATGGTTCGCGTTCTGGCCATCCCGCATCGCGGCAAGGCGGCCGCGGTCCGAGTCGGTATGCGCGCTGCCGTGAACGACGTGGTCGCCTTCTCCGACGCGGACCTGGCGACGCCGCTCTCCTACCTGGAGGGGATGCGAGACATGCTGTCGACGCGGTGCGACATCGTCATCGGCTCACGCGAAGGAGCAGCCGCCTCTCGCGTCGGCGAACCGTCGTACCGTCACCTGATGGGTCGCATCTTCAACCTGCTCGTGCGCGCGCTTCTCCTCCCGGGTATTCAAGACACTCAATGCGGGTTCAAAGTATTCCGCCGACCGGTGTTGAAGGACGTTCTCGATCGCGCCTTGCTGTATCCGGACTCCTCGCAGCCGGTTCATGGACCGCGAGTGACCGCCTTTGATGTCGAACTGCTGGTCATCGCCCGGCGGCTCGGCTTCACCATCTGCTCGGTACCCGTCGTCTGGACCTATGGCACCAGCTCCAAAGTGCATCCAGGATGGGACACCTGGCACAATGTCATCGACGTGCTGCGCGTTCGCTTCAATGCCTCTCGGGGCCGATACGGGTGACGATTCCATGACTGAGCGTCCACTCCAACTCGATCATCAGCCGGAGCATATTCTCGTGGGCGTGGCCTGGCCCTACGCCAGCGGACCACGCCATCTCGGCCATGCCGCGGGCTGTTATGTGCCCTCGGATATCTTCGCCCGGTACCAGCGGATGGCCGGAAACCATGTCCTGATGGTCTCTGGATCGGACATGCATGGCACGCCGATCACGGTCGTCGCCGATCGTCGCGGGGTGAGCCCGCAAACCGTCGCCGAAGAGAATCACGCCAATATCGCGGAGTCATTTTCCAGACTCGGGCTATCGTACGATCTCTACACGACCACAATCACCGAGAACCACCACAGGATCACTCAGCAGTTCTTCCTGCGGTTGCTCGAGCGCGGCTACCTCTTTCAGGACACCACGGTCGCCATGTTCGACCCGTCGGCCCAGCGCTTCCTTCCCGATCGCTACATTGAAGGTACGTGTCCCCATTGCGGCTATGCCGACGCCCGGGGCGACCAATGCGATAACTGCGGACGGACACTCGACCCGATCGACCTGATCGATCCGCGGTCAACACTGACCGGAGCAACCCCAGAAGCTCGGGAGACGACCCACTTTTTCCTCGACCTGCCAAAGTTTACGGAACCGCTGCTGGCATGGGTCGAGGCCAGCCAGTCGCAGTGGCGATCAAATGTGTCGGCCTTTACCCGGAACTGGCTCCGGGAGGGATTGAAGCCGCGGGCCATCACCCGTGACATCGACTGGGGCGTTCCGATCCCCCTCGAGGGCTACGAGACCAAGCGGATCTACGTCTGGTTCGACGCGGTGATCGGCTATCTCTCCGCCTCCATCGAGTGGGCCGAACGCCGCGGCGAACCCCAAGCTTGGAGGGCCTGGTGGGATTTGCAAGCAGAAGGGGGCGCCCCTGGTCGCGCGTTTTACTTCATCGGGAAAGACAACATCCCGTTTCATGCCATCATCTGGCCGGCGATGCTGATGGGGTACGGCGATTTGGCACTTCCGTTCGATGTGCCCGCCAACGAGTTTCTCACCCTGGACGGTCGGAAGCTCTCCTCGAGCCGTGCCTACACGGCCCGGTTACCATGGCTCCATGAGTTCCTCGATCTTTTCGACGCCGATGTCATCCGCTTCTATCTCACCGCCAACGCCCCGGAGACCCGCGACACCGACTTCGCCTGGGAGGACTTTCAGCGACGGACGAATGACGATCTCGTTGGAACATATGGGAACGCGATTCATCGGCTCCTGCGCTTTACCGAGCGGCAATTCGGCAACCGCGTGCCCACACCAGCGACACTGACCGATCGCGATCAGACATTGCTCGATCAGATCGGCATGACCTTTGACGAGGTTGGCTCGCTGGTTGATGGTCGGCGCCTGCGCGATGGGTTGCGCGCTATCGTTGGCCTGGCGAGACTACTCAACCGTTACCTCGATGAGACCGCGCCATGGACGACGATCAAGAAGGACCGCTCCGCCGCGGCGACCTCCATCTGGACCTCGCTTCAGGTCGTCAGTGCGTTCCGAACCCTGACCGCGCCGTTCTTGCCCTTTTCCGCCCAGCGCCTTCACGAGTGGCTGGGCGGTACCGATGTGGTCCACACCCTGGCCTGGCAGGCGGTTCCGCTTCCTCCGGACCAGGCGTTAGTGAGCGCCGAGCCACTTTTCCGCAAAATCGACGACGATGAGCTCGCAGGGATTGTCGAGCGGTTCCGGGTCGACGAGGGCAACGCCGATACTGGCGAGCCAACGTAATTCCTTCCTCTCCATTGCACAGCGTGATCGGCGGCCAGATGTCGCGGGTCAGGCTGAACAGCCGGAGCCGCCTTCCTCTCGGCGTAACCGGAGAGCGTGGTTCGCGGATCATCCGGCTCACCCGAACTGACGACCGATCGAGCGCACCGGGGACCAGATGACCCTCCTTTCACCGTCACTGACTCGGTTCCCCACCGGGTGACCCAACTCCGTCGATCCATGCCTGGAAAACTCCCGTGACAGCCCCCTGCCATCTTCGACCACTCAACTCAACACGGGTCACGGCGCGGACGTGCGGATTTACCGCACGCAGTTCCTCGTTCACGTAGTACTATGGTCCCAGGTACCTCGCGTTCAGTTGACTATGAGGCGGAATGATTGACGGCTCACGACCGGGACCGGCACGTCGACCGTGCGACCAACCAACATGGGGATGGCGCGGAGCACCACAGCACTGGAGGTGCTGTCGCTCTGCGCCATGGTGGCGCCGCCCGCGAGGGGTCCGGCAATGAGGCCCTATCAGAGATTCTCCGGGAAGCGAGGCAGGCAATTACACGCTGCGACGCTGAGCTCAAACGTCTCGGCTCCGCGGCGCGGACAATACGGTCCGCGGCAGAGCGAGATCAGGCCCAGATGCAACGCTTTCTCGAAGAGTTCGCTCTGGAGCAGGCGATTTATCTGCCTCGGTCCAATGCCGAACAGCGCCCCGATGGACCGTTGATCGATGTCGATGCTATTCGCAACGAGCAGGAGATGTTGGCGTCGCGCATTGACCGCTCAGGCACGCTCGCGGAGAACCTCGTCGCAGCCGGTCGTCTCCTGGAGGCGAGCGCGGATTTCGTTGATGACGAGCGGGCCTACCAGGCAGTGCAAAACAGCGATAGCGTTCAGTTGCAGCAGGGAATGAGCGAGGCTCGGGAGGATGAACGTCGCCGGCTCGCCCGTGAGATTCACGACGGGCCAGCTCAAACCCTAGCGAACGCGCTCTTCGCTGTTGATATGGCGGAACAGGTGGCCGTGCGACATCCAGAACAGGTGGTCGATGAACTTGGCCGCGCGCGGAAACAGATCAAGGATGGTCTGGCCGAGATTCGACGTTTCATGTTCGAGTTGCGTCCCGCCGCGCTGCGCGACCTGGGACTGGTTCGCAGCCTGTCGCACTACGTGCAGGAGTACAGCCAGTTCTTTCATATCGATGCCGTCTTCACCGCTGACGGAAAGCTCCCGCGACTCTCTGAGGAACAGGAACTGACCATCTTTCGCATTGCCCAGGAAGCACTGCAGAACGTTCGAAAACATTCGGGTGCCGACGGCGCTTCCGTCACGCTCCGATCGGTTGGCGACCGCGTTGAGCTCGCGGTGACTGATCGAGGTGCCGGATTTGAGCCGGAAAAGGCCGTTGCCCGGCCCAGTACCGGTGCCGGCCTCCCCGGTATGCGAGAACGGGCGAAGCTGATCAACGCCACGTTTGCGATCACGAGCGCTGCCGGTACCGGGACCCGGGTCGAGCTGATGGTGACCGTATGACCCTGAGCGCTCTTCACTTGATGACCCGTGCCACGGGAGATAACAGGAGGACCGGATGAATCGCATCCAGATACTCGTGGTCGACGATCATCCACTCTTCCGCCGGGGCATTCGGTGGAGCCTTGAAAATGAGTCCGATTTCCTTGTCGTCGGGGAGGCGGGCGATGGTGCCACCGCGGTCCAGCAAGTAGATCTGGTCGTGCCTGATGTGGTGCTGATTGACATTAACATGCCCCGCATGAGCGGACTTGAGGTGACGAGGATCATCAAACGTCGCCACCCGCAGATGGGCGTGATCATCCTGACGATGCATGAGGACGACGAGCAGCTCTTCCACGCTATCCGTGTCGGCGCCGCCGCCTATTGCACGAAGGACATTGAGGCCGAGGAACTGATCCGGCTGATTCGTCGGGTCGCTCGTGGCGAGTACATGATCAACGAAAATGTGCTCTCACGACCGTTCGTCGCCTCGCGGGTTCTCGACCAGTTCCGCGAGCTTTCCCAGATGGAGCAGGTCAAGGATGGTGTCTTCTCGCCCCTGACACCGCGGGAGGTAGAGATTCTTGACTGCGTCGCTCAGGGGAACAGCAACAAGGAGATCGCTCGCATCCTAAGCATCTCTGATCAGACGGTCAAGAACCACATTACCTCGATCCTCCGCAAATTGGCGGTCAACGATCGCACCCAGGCAGTAATCTACGCACTTCGTCATGGATGGATCAAGCTTGCAGAGGACTCGGCCATCGCATAAGCCCTCGGGAGGATGGTAGTCGAGTTGGGCGATCCAGACGTGGTGTATCGCGGCTCCATGGGAATCCAGCCGGCCATACCGGATCTTCATGTGGCACGCGGCAGCACCGGCCGGCCGGTGTCACCGCCGGCCGAACTGCTTCTCCAGATCGTACTGGCTGAGATGAATCATCGTTGGTCGCCCGTGACCGCAAGCCCGCGGCTGCCTCGAACGCTCCAGATCACCGATGAGCTCCCTCATCTCCCCAAGGGAGAGCGCCTGACCGGCCCGGATTGACGTGTGGCACGCGGTCGAGATCGCGACCGCATCCAGCCAGGAATCGCCAGAGCCGCCTTCTTTGAGCTCGCCGAGAATGGCGCGGAAGCGCTCCGCAATATCAACCCCACGCATCATCGCCGGGACGGCCCGCAGAGCGATCGCTCCCTCCGCAAAGCTGTCGACCTCGAAGCCAAGCTCCTGCAGCTCGGTCCGGGAACGATCCAGGACCGCCTGCTCATCCGCAGAGAGATCGATGATCAGGGGATCGAGCAGCGGTTGGCGGTCAATTGACTGAGCGCTCAGCTGCGCCAGAATTCGCTCGTAGAGCACCCGTTCGTGCGCGGCGTGCTGGTCGACGAGGTACAGCCCTTCCGGGCCTTCCGCGATAATGAAGGTCGCACTCACCTGACCGAGGACGCGAAGAATGGGGACCCCCGACGCATGGGCGGCGTCTACCACCTGGCCCTCGCGCGCAGCTCCGGGGAGGACCTGCCCGGGCCAGCGAAGCGGCTCCGGCGTGGGCGCGTCGGCCGGTGCGGTGGCACCCGGGACCCGCCAGGTGATCGACGGCAGGTCGTCGCGCGGCGAGCGAGCCAGGGCGCCGTGCGCCGCTCGTTGAACGGCGCGGCACACCGCGCGCTCGTCGAGGAACTTCACCTCCGCCTTCGTGGGGTGGACATTGACATCGACCGTCGCTGGATCGAGGGTCAGCCAGATGAGAGCCACCGGGTGGCGGCCGACCATGAGCAGGCTGTGATACGCCTCCTCGAGGGCGAAGGAAAGGGCTCGATTGTGAATCCATCGACCATTCACAAAGAAAACGAGTCCGTGGCGATGCGAACGGGTCACCGCCGGCTCACTGACCCATCCGGCGACCGTTACCCCAGGGATTGCGGCCGTGTCATCGAGGGGCTGTAGGGAAAGCGCGGCCGCGCCTACACCGACGCCAAACACCGCCGCCGCGGCGGCGTTCAGATCGCCCGATCCATCGCTGCCGAACACCGCCTTGCCATCGACATTCAGCACCACCGCGATCGCGGGATACGCGGCCGCATAGGCCGCGACCGTGCGGACGATATACGCCGACTCAGTCGCGGGCTGCCGCAGGAACTTCCGCCGCGCCGGTACATTCCCAAAGAGATCCCGCACATCGACGGTCGTGCCAACGGGGGCGGCGACGACCCGGGGCTGCTGAAGCACCCCATGATCGCTCTGAACTTCGACTCCAGCGGTCCCCCCACGCTGACGGGAGCGAACGGTGAACTGGGAGACCGCCGCGATGCTGGGAAGCGCCTCGCCACGGAAACCAAGGGTGCGGAGGCGATCGAGATCCTCAAACGTCGTTAACTTCGACGTCGCGTGCCGCTGCAAGGCTACCGGTATCTCGTCGCCGTGCAGCCCAACCCCGTCGTCCCGGACCTCGATGCGATCCAAGCCGCCGCCGGCGATCGAGACGGAGATTCGCGTCGCGCCGGCATCAATGGCATTTTCGGTCAGCTCCTTCACGACCGACGCGGGGCGCTCGACCACTTCGCCGGCGGCGATCTTGCCGATGGTGTCGTTTGAAAGCAACCGGACCGGCATGAGGATCCATTTCGACGACGAGCGATGGAGCCGGAAGACCTGCGCTCCCGGTTCGTTGATTCCCTATGGTAGTGCACCCGGTGGGGACGCCTCGACCGGCATCCCCCGCCGGTGAGCTGAAACGTACGGGCTTCCTGCGTCAAAGAATCGATATGGCGCATCGACCGCCCGGGTGATCCCGATCCGTGGTCCGGCCATCGTCGACACAGGGCACGGACCGTCGAGCAGATAGAGATCGGCTGCCGTGATCAGGTCGACCGCGTGGTCGGCCAGCGTCACACCCAGCGCCTGGCAGAGACGTCCCGGTCCGCTGCAGAGTAGACGCTCAGGCTCAATCCCACGCCGGCATCGCATCAGATCGAGCCCGTCGACTGGCTCCAACGCGCGGACAAGCACCGCTCCCGTGGCCCCTTCGGGTTTCGCCACCACGTTGATCATGGCATGCATGCCATACGACCGATACACGTATGCCAGCCCCGGCCGGTCGGACATGATGGTCACCCGGCCGGTGCGCTGTTTTGCGGCATGCGACGCGAGATCACCTTGACCGAGGTAGGCTTCCGTCTCGACTATCCGGCCAACACAGCGAGCACCGCGTTCAGTCGCCAGGAAGCAGCCAAGAAGACGCTGAGCGGCTTCGAGCGTCTCGATCGCCAGCCAGTCCCGGTCCAGACGACGATCGTCAGTCATCGAGCTCCCGAAGTCGTCGCTCAAGGACCGCTATCTGTTCCAGGGCCGTGGCCAATCGCCGTCGCTGCACCTCCACCACCTGCGGCGGCGCCTTCGCCACGAATCCATCGTTCCCGAGCATCGCCTCCGCTCGTCCTCGCTCGGCGTCGGTCTCGCGAAGATCCTGCTGAATGCGCTCCCGCTCCACGGTCATATCAATCAGCCCAGCGAGGGGTAGGATCGCGACGACGTTTCCAGCCACCACCGTCAGCGCCTTGCTGTCGACTGGCGGTTCCTGTTCCGATATCGTCAGGTGGTCGTCGTCGATTCGAGCAAGAAAGCCGAGCTCGCGCCGGGCCGACTCAAAGGCGGCGACCCGACCCGGAGCGATGATGTACGCCGCGATCCATCTGGCAGGCTCGATTCCTGCCTCGGCTCGCGCGTTGCGAATGCCCCGGACCAGCTCCATCATGGCGCCGACGTCGTCCTCAGCGCGCTCATCGCGACCGGTGGACCCCGGCCAGCTGGCGACCATGACGCTTGGCCCCCTGTGTGGAAGTGCCTGCCAGAGCGCTTCCGTGACAAACGGCATGAATGGGTGGAGGAGCCGGACGCTCCGCTCGAGCACGAACGCTGTGGTCTGCGCCACCGCCCGCTGCTCCTCGGGCGCGCCCTTCAGACGAACCTTTGCCGCCTCGATATACCAGTCGCAGAGCTCCGACCAGACGAAGTCGCGAAGCTGGCGCCCTGCCTCCCCGTAGAGATGATTTCGCAATAACCCGGTCGCCTCGGCGGTCACCGCGTCAAGGCGACTGAGAATCCAGCGATCGACCAAAGCCAGTTCGCCGGAGGGATACGCCGGACCGTTTGTGATCATATCAATCGGGTGGGCACTGATCGGGCGCAAGGCGAACCGCGTCGCATTCCAGAGCTTATTCGCGAAGTTCCGGGCATCTTCGACTTTTTGAAGACTCAGCTTCATGTCGACACCAGGCGAGCCCTGGGTCACCAGAGCAAAGCGCAGGGCGTCAGCGCCGTACTCGGTCGTGACCTCGGTGGGATCGATCACGTTCCCCTTGGTCTTACTCATCTTGGCGCCTTCGATGTCCCGCACCGTTCCATGCAGATAGACCGTGTGGAACGGCACCTCGCCCCTCATCTCCAGACCGAAGAAGGTCATCCGGGCAACCCAGAGGAAGAGAATCTCGTAGCCGGTTTCCATGACCGAGCCGGGATAAAATCGGCGCAAGTCCGCGGTGTCATCGGGCCAGCCGAGGGTCGAGAATGGCCAGAGACCCGAACTGAACCAGGTGTCGAGCACGTCAGGATCTTGCTCGACCGCTCCGCCGCACGACGGGCAGGCGCTGAGCGTCTCCTCCTCGGTCGCCGTCACCTCATCGCAGAGGCTGCACGTCCAGACCGGGATACGGTGTCCCCACCAGAGTTGCCGGGAAATACACCAGTCGTGGATGTTCTCCATCCAGTTCAGGTAGACACCTTTGAACCGCTCAGGCACGAAGCGAAGGCGCCCGTCATTCACCGCATCGATCGCGGGTCGGGCGAGGGGCTCCATCCGCACGAACCATTGCTTGCTCAAGAGCGGCTCAATCACGGTTCCGCAGCGGTCGCAATGCCCCACCGAATGGGTATGGGGCTCGACCGCGGCGAGCAGCCCATCAGCTTCAAGCCGGTGGACGACGGCCTCACGGGCCGCGGCGACCGTTTGACCGGCGAACGGACCCGCCTCATTACTCATGGTCCCGTCGACGTTCATGATCGTGATAAAGGGCAGGTCGTGCCGGCGGCCGATCTCGAAGTCGTTTGGATCGTGCGCCGGAGTCACCTTGACGGCGCCAGAGCCGAAGGCTGGGTCAACCGACGGATCGGCGACGATGGGGATCAGACGGCCCACTATCGGGAGGCGAACCATCCTCCCGACGAGATGATTGAAGCGATCGTCGTCTGGATGGACCGCAACTGCCGTGTCGCCGAGCATCGTCTCCGGTCGAGTCGTGGCGACTACCAGCGAGAGACCGTCGTCACCGGCCAGCCGATAGGTCAGGTGCCACAGTGACGAGGCTTCATCACGGTGAACCACTTCCAGGTCAGAAAGCGCCGTCATACACCTGGGACACCATGAGATGAGACGTTCGCCGCGATAGATGAGCCCATTGTCATAGAGATGTTTGAAGACTGACCGAACCGCTCTCGACGGTCCGGGGTCCATGGTGAACGCAAACCGGGACCAATCGCACGACGCGCCAAGAAGTCGCATCTGGTCGCGGATGCGTCCCCGATACTGGTCCATATAGGACCAGACGCGCTCAAGAAACGCTTCCCGTCCGAGGTCGTGCCGGGTCAGTCCTTCTCGCGCGAGCTGTTTCTCGACCACCCATTGACCGGCGATCCCGGCGTGGTCGGCCCCTGGCAGCCAAAGCGTCGGCTCGCCGAGCATCCGGTGCCAGCGCGTCATGATGTCTTCGATGCCGACAAAGAGGGCGTGTCCGATGTGCAACTCACCGGTGACGTTCGGGGGCGGCATCACCACCACGAAGGGGTCGACATCGCTCCGGTCGTTCGGCGCGAAGTACCCGGCGCTATCCCAGTCGTCGTAGACGCCCGCCTCAACGACGGCCGGATCGTAGGCTTTCGCCAGTGCCAGCGTCAGGTCCAGATCGTCGCCTTTCTGCCGGATTGTCATGACCATCACCCTTTACCCGCGCCAGCCGAGCGCCCCCAACCTTGGAGGCGCCGCTGTCAATGACAAAACCCGCCCGAGCGCTCATCGCGCAAGGACGGGTCACCCCGCGGTACCACCCTGCTTCGGCGACCGCTACGGTCACCGCACTTTACCGCGATAACGGGCGGACCCGGATCTGTCTGGGCGAAGGCATCCCCGCCGTCGACCGATCACCTCACGGACGACTTCGGCGCCCGGTCATGCCGGCGGGGCTCTCAATCAGCGACCCCGCTCTCTGTCGGCCCCGGCGGCGCCTACTCCTTCCGATCCACGGCGAACGCATGCTGCTCAGGTCGATAATGGCATCCGGCCGGTCGACATGTCAACGTGAAACACAGGTCGGCGCACGGCGACAGGATTCCCAGGGTCGGGAACAGTGGTGTGACGTTCGTCAGACGGCGCCGCCGTCTGCTTTGGGTGGCGGGTTTCGAGTCAGAGCGACCATGTCGATGAGCCGCCGGGCACGTTCGGTCAGGACCGACCAGTCGCCGCGCGCCACGCTTCCGGCATCGACGAGGTTACCACCGAGTGCGACGGCCACCGCTCCGGCTTGAATGAACGATGGAGCATTCTCAGGCGTGACGCCGCCCGTCGGCACGACCTTCAGTTGCGGGAGCGGTCCCAACAGATCGCGGATGTATTCCGGCCCTCCGACCCGTGCCGGAAAGACTTTGACGTAGGACGCTCCGGCCTCCCAGGCCGTCAACAGCTCCGTTGCCGTAAAACCACCGACGACAACCGGAACGCCATAGCGGCGACACAACTCGATGGTTGCCGGCCGAAGCGTCGGTGTGACGACGAACGCGGCCCCAGCGAGGATTGCCACCCGAGCCGTCTCCGCGTCGAGGACCGATCCGGCGCCAATGACGGCCCGATCGCCACATGCCGCAACAGTTTCCTCGATGGCCCGCGCCGCGTCACGGTTGGTAAACGTAAACTCGATCGCACGAACGCCCCCAGCGACGAGCGCCTCAGCGACGCCAATCGCCCGTGATAGGTCATCTAGCCGGACGACGGAGACAACCCCATCTTGCTCGATCGCGTCGGTTCCGGGCACCAGTGTTCCCCTCCTTGACCGTCCATGCTTTAGCGATCACGCTCCGATGTCTGAGGTGGCCAGTACAGCAGGCTATCACGAGCTGACGGTTGACGAGCAGGCAGGCGTCGCCGTTTGCCGTTGGAAGGCGGGCTCTCGTAGACTGATTATTCCATGGAGCGACGTCGCAAGGAGCTCGGCCGTGAATGCCGCGAGAACGACGTTGCAGAGTCGGGATCCTGGAACAGCGTTGTCTTCCCATCAGACGCCGCGATTCGATGTCCGGACGGTCCTGTTTCGGCTGGACGATACGTCGCTTCAGGTCGCGCTTCAGGGTCACGAACGAGCGGCAAGTCTCCCGGCCGGAACGCCCACGCTAGGCGAATCGCTCGACAGCGCGGCCAGACGGGCTGTCCAGGAGACAGTCGGCCTCCACGAACAGTATCTGGAGCAGCTCTACACGCTCAGTGTCGCCAAGGATGGCGCCTGGTCGATCATCATCAGTTATCTCGGTGTCAGTTGTCCGGCACCCGTCCCAACTCCCGCTCAGCCGAGTGTCTGGCACGATGTGACCTCCCTACCGGTTGTCTCAGACATCGATCAGATGGTGATCCGCTATGCGTTGATCCGGCTCCGTGCAAAGATCGGCTACACCACGATCGCGTTTCATCTGTTGCCGCCCACCTTTACCCTCCGTGAGCTGCAGCAAGCGTACGAAACAATCCTCGACCGGCCACTGGACAAGCGAAACTTCCGGCGACGTGTCATTTCGGCCGACATGTTGTCGCCAACTGGAATGAAGCGTCGCGACGGAAGTCACCGGCCGGCTCTGCTGTATCAGTTTCGGGCGGCTCATGATCCTGAGTCCTACCTGACCCCTCCCTGGTCGATCGGGCCGTGAATCCTTCATGTGAGTGGCAACAGGGGCAATATGACGCCTAAGCATTTCGGCCTGATCGCGGCGAAGAGCAAACCCGAGGCGGCCACCCTGGCCGCTGACGTCGAGACCTGGCTTCGGGAGCACGGCTGCATCGTTGTCCCTGAGGCGAGCCTCGAAGCGACGCCTGGCGTCGATGCCATCGTTGTCCTTGGTGGAGACGGCTTGATGATGCGCGCCGCAAACGCGTATCCGGACGTGCCCCTGCTCGGGATCAACTTCGGCAAAGTCGGGTTTCTGGCGCTCGTCGAGCGCCGCGACTGGCGGAACGCTCTCGAGGCGTTGGTTGAGGACCGGTTTACGGTCCAGGAGGGCGCCACCCTGGCGGCGTCACTCGTTCGCGACGGCCAGGAGATCGACGAAGGCTGGGCGATCAATGATGTGGTCGTTCGATCGGGCGTGCGAATGATCGATCTGGAAGTCTACATAGATAATCATTATGTCAATACGTATCCCGGCGACGGAATGATCCTCGCGACGCCTCATGGCAGCACCGCCTACGGGATGGCTGCCGGTGGGCCGATCCTGACCGCCGGTGTCCGCGGCATCGCGATCGTCCCGATCTCCTGTCACTCGCCGATTCGAACGCCGATGGTGGTCCCGGAGAACGCGACCGTCGAGGTGATCCTGGTCAACAACCACGAAGCGTCAATGATCCTCGACGGTCGCGTGCTTCTGAATCTCATCCAGGGAGATGTCATCAAAGTTCGCCGAGGCGCTCATGCATTCCGCCTCGTCAGCTTGAGCTCGACCAACTTCTACGAGGCGTTTCGTACCAAGTTTAATTTTCAGATCCGACCGGACGCTGTGCCGACGCGCCGTCCGGCACGGGAGATCGGGGATCAGCTTCAGGTGTAACCGGTCTGTGGTCCCTCAATCGCTCGACGTCTTGACCAGCTCCCGGCGCACGGCTTCGGCGTCACCGGCGATCGACGGGCGCTCGATGTCCTCCGGCTTCGTGCCGGATGGCCCGGTGGCGCCCACGTCTCCATTGCGAGACGCGATGCTGTCGAGAGGAGCAGCCTCGCCTTCTGAATTTGATGGTTCAGGCGAGCTCTCGGGAATGACCGCCACAGGGCGAAACCGTCCCCGGGGCGTTGACAGGCCCACTCCCCCTGGGGTCGTCGAGCGGACAGCCGGTGGCGTATTCGTGCTCATTACCGACGATGAGGTCACGGCAGAAAGTTCCGACGAAGGTTCCTCGTGCGTTGCCTCGGCGTGGCGCCAGCGGTCGAACGGCCGTGCAAACGATCGGAGACTGGCGGGAAGCTGCAGTGGCGCCAGCGACGGCGCGGTCTCGGCGATGGTGGCGGCGACTTCAAGCGGCGAAACCTCGGCTACCGGCCGATACGGCGCGGGCATCGGGACAACCCGACGGCGACGTGGGACACCTGGCGCCATCCACTTGCCTGGCAGCGCCTCGACGTTGTCGGCTGCTGGTGTTGAGACCGCATCACGTTGGGGAGCGGCGCAGTACGGGCAGATACGCCACCGCATGTCGACGAGCCGGTGACACGCCAGACAGGGCTCGCGAAGGCGCGCGTGGCAATGCGGACAGAGTCGATAATCATCTTCGACGGCATGATGACAACTGGGACAGAGCGGCAATTCTTCCAGATCCTGGAGAAGGTACTCTTCTTCTAGCGATCGTTGGAACGTCTGGTCGAGGGTGTCCTTTGGGCGGAGAATCATATAGAGCAACACGCCTGGAACGAAGAAGAGCACCGAGAGCGTAGTGGAAAGCACCTGTGTGACGACATTTCGACTTCGCGATTCGATGTCACGATAGGTCCAGACAATGAGGACGAACCAGAGGGCGACCAGATATGCGCCGCTCAGTGCGACGAGGATCTGTGCACTGCGGGCAAGCAACTCTGTCATCTCGTCATGCCCCTCCGCCGGTTCCGCGATCACTCCTACGCATGAAACAATCAACCGATCCGTTCATAGCGTTCCACCCCGACCACGAACACCGTCGCCCCCCCGACTTCGACCTCAATCGGTGTCGGAATGTAGAACTCGCCTGGCTCCATGATGGGGATCAGCGGGTTAACGAACTGCGTCCGCGCATGACAACTCTCCCGAATGATTCGCACGACATCTGCCACGTACGCTGGTTGAACGCCCACCAGCAGTGTCACGTTACTTTCACGGAGAAATCCGCCGGCACTGTTGATCTGAGTGGCGCGGAATCCCCGGCTCGTCAGCCCTGCTAACAATGCCTCGGCATCTTTCGCCTGGATGACCGCCATGACGAGCTTCATCACCCGCGTCCTATCGGCGAAAAGGTGGTCCCCGGTGTCGAGTTGTCGACCTGGGTCGGCGGCACGAAGCGCTCCATGAGCGCCCATACCTGCCGCTCAACAACGTCCGGCTCGTCACTGGCATCGACCACCTGCCATCCCGACGGATCCGTCAATACCGCATCACGATACGCGGATCGGACCCGTTCGTGAAAGGCGATGCCCGCCGAATCGATGCGATTGATCTCCTCCGGCACTTGAAACCGGCGAGCCAATCCCTCATCAATTGGCAGATCAAGGAGTACTCGCACCGTAGGGAGCAGTCCGCCGGTGGCAAACCGTTGGAGCGACTTCAGCTGATCCAATGGTAGGCCACGTCCACCGCCCTGATAGGCGAGGGACGAATCAGCGTAGCGATCGCAGACCACATTGACTCCCCGGTTGAGAGCCGGCTGCAGCACCTCACGCACATGCTGGGCCCGCGAGGCGGCGTGCAGGAGCGCTTCGGTCTCCGGCAGCATAGCATGGCTAGAACGGTCCAGAAGAAGCGTGCGAATGCGGTCGCCGATCTCGGTACCACCCGGCTCACGGGTCAACAGGACCGGCATTCCAAGCGTTTCGAATCGATGCGCGAGCCGGCGGGCCTGCGTGCTCTTGCCCGACCCTTCCGGCCCCTCAAAGACCACAAATAACGGCTGATCAACCGGGCGGCTCAGCTTGCTCCCTCACGGTAGATCTCGACCCAGCGGTGCGGCTCACTGCCGCGGCTCCGTGAACCGAGGTTGTATCGATCCGCCAGTTGGTGCTGGAGCCGGCGAACATAGGTTCCCTGTGCGGCCAGCGCCACCGGGGGGGCGCCGTCGATCACCGCGTTGATCGCCTCCTCGGCTTCACTCATTGCGGTGGCGACTTTATCATCGGTTGCGACGCCGGGCGGATTGGACGTTGTGGACGCCCCGACCCGCTCGTCAGGGTCGGACGGTCGCGCCTCTGTCGATCGCGGAAAGAGGTCCGCGAGAACGTGTTCCATCTGCGTCAGCGTGTTGGCTCGCAGGACGTAAACCGGGGTGCCGCGCGTCTCGGCATCGCGGAGTGGCTGCGGCTTCTGGCGAAAATAGTTCTTCAGGGTGATGACCATGTCGGCATCGCGCTGCTCGCGGACGATCACCGCCGGCACCGCGAGGGTGCCGATCACCTGTTCCAGCCGATTGCGACTGACACCGAAGGGATAGATCCGAAGTGGCTTGGCCGTGGTCCCACGGCCGCGCGGTAATGAGCTGCCCGTGCTGATGGTCTCGGCTGGAGCCGGTTGCCTCGGAGCTGGCGTATCATCGGCAAGCGCACCCGGGTCCCGATTCACCTGGCGGGTCGTAATATCTACGATCGCGCGTTGCTGACTCCGGTTCGGCGTCAATGGGCGCACGGACGGATCCCGACGGGCGTCATCAGGAGTGGAGATGGCGACATCGCCGTCCTCGGCCCGCCGGCGGACTTCCGCTCGCGGCGGGGCGCCGCGGAGGATAGCATCAACCGTCGCCGCAACATCGCGATGAACCGCCACCTCATCGCGGCTGACCAGCTCGATCATGATCCCAAAGGAGGGCGGCGCTTTCCGTTCCAGAATCGACTTTTGGGTCCCGCGGCGCCGAGCCTCTTCGTCGGACAGAGTGACCGACTGGATGCCGCCAATCAGATCTGACAGCGTTGGATTCATCATCAGATTTTCAAGCGTATTGCCATGCGCGGTCCCGATAAGCTGGACACCCCGCTCGGCAATCGTCCTGGCGGCCATCGCTTCGAGCTCGGTGCCGATCTCATCGATGACCACGACCTGCGGCATATGGTTCTCAACCGCCTCGATCATCACCCCATGTTGAGCCGACGGCGTCGGCACCTGCATCCGCCGCGCCCGGCCGATGGCGGGATGGGCAATATCGCCGTCGCCTGCGATCTCGTTCGACGTATCGACTACCACCACCCGCTGCCGCAGCTCGTCCGCGAGCACTCGCGCCGTTTCCCGCAGCATGGTCGTTTTTCCGACACCCGGTCGTCCCAGCAGCAGGACGCTTTCTCCTGACTCAATCAGATCACGGATGATAGCGATGGTCCCATAGACGGCGCGACCGATCCGGCAGGTCAGACCGACGATGTCGCCGCTCCGGTTCCGGATCGCGGAGATGCGGTGCAGGGTGCGCTCGATTCCGGCCCGATTGTCGTCGCCGAAGTGACCGATGCGTGTCGAGACAAACGCGAGATCCTCTCGGGTGACATCTTCGGCGGTGAGATCGCGCTCCCCTGATTCATACCGGGCTTCCGGCCGCCGGCCAAGATCCATCACGATCTCGATCAAGCCTCCGAGAGACGAATCGGCTTCGGCCGTGATCTCGTTCGCGATTCGGGGCGGAAGAACCGCAAGAAGGTTTCCGAGATTGTCGGTGATCTCCAGCTCGTAATCCTTACGATCGAACGACGGTGTTCGAGTTTGGGGCATGCTACTCACTCAAAGCTCCTGGGTGAAAGACCCATAGGACACCGTGGGGTGTCGGTGCCCGCCACGCGGGGTATCATCCATACGCGAAAGCTCGACCGGCGAAATAGCTCCTCCCTATGTTGCGAGGTCGTCTCGCGATGGTCCATGAAGAAACGACGGGACGCGCTTCGGAAGCACGTCGCGAACTTCCACGTGGAAGGGAACGGCATCGACGGCGGGCGCCCGGACCTGGACCGTTGTGTATTTGACATGAAGATCCTGCTCTAGAACCGCCGCGAACCCTCGCGCTTGCAAGACGCTCGCCAGTTCGGCCTGATAGCCACGTACGGAACAGTAGAGCCGGCGAATGCGCGGCGTGGCGAGACCCGCTACCGCCGCATCTAGCAACGCAGGCAGGCAGTCGGCGCGACCAGGCTCGTAGACCGCCTCGAGCGCATGCGTCCCATCGTTGGATGCCATCCGCGCGTACCCAATGGCATGGTGGTCTTCTTCGGCAATCCACCCCTGAACGATCGGATCGATTCGACCGCGCCGTGCCGGGATTTCCCAGCGATGACTGGTGAACGCTTCCGCATAATGGACATCGCGCGGTACCGCGGCGTTGTACAGCTGATGAATCGACCAGGTATCCGACCGACCTTGCGGGCGTATCGAATGGGCGACGAGTCCTGGGGTGAAATCGTAGGCGGCAAAAATCGTCTCGGATGCGTAGGGTTGCCACGCGACAGCCCGCAACGCGGCGCCAATCGCGGAGTCCCGCGGTGCCCGGGCGTAGAGTCGCTTGACACCCCGCAAGCCAGCACTGCGGACGCCATAGGTGAGCGAAGCATCCCAGACGGCGATCGCGGAATCGTCCGGCGTCGCCGCGCCGACCGCCAGCAACTGCCAGCGTTGATCCGGGCCGACCGGTTGAAAATGGGCGAACCCTAACAGGTGTCGCTGATCCCGGACGATCACGAACGGGTGCCTCGCCCGGAGTCCCGGTGCGGCGGCCACCACGGCCCCACGGAGTGGGCTGTACGGCATCAGCTGAACTTCGGGTTGGTGAAGTCGCAGGACATGATTCACGCGCCGCAGATTGCGCAGGTCGAAAAAGCTGACCTGACGGATCTCAAGAGGCGATTCGAGCTGTGAATGCGAGGAGATCCCTAGCGGTGCCGGAGCGTCGGCCACCTGACGCCATCGTTCCCCATCGTCGCTCGTCACATCGCGCCGTCCTGCCAGGGCGGGGTCGAAGCGAATTACGTCGTGGATTGGACCCACTACACTGCTCATCTAAGGACATTTTATCACGGGGCGGGCACCAATCAATGGCCAAATGGTCAAGGTGTTACGGGCCGCCTGCGGGCTTATAACGCTCGCCGGCCCGCTAACGCCCGACCGAGTGTGACTTCGTCGGCATACTCCAGGTCGCCGCCGACCGGCAGGCCACTGGCCGGTCGCGTCACGTTCACACCAAAGGGCACAAGGAGCCGGTGCAGGTAGGTCGCCGTCGCTTCACCGGGAAGATCGAGATTCGTCGCGACAATGACCTCCCCCGGGTTCTCGGTGCGGACCCGCTGCAGGAGCTCAGCGATGCGAAGTTTGTCCGGTCCAATCCCTTCCACCGGGGAGACCGCGCCATGGAGAACATGGTATTTCCCGCGGAACTGCCCCGTTCGCTCAAGGGCGACGACGTCGAGCGGCTCTTCAACGACGCAGATCGCGCGCTCGCGGCCGGGGTCGCGGCAGATAGCGCACGGATCGTCCTCAGTAATGTTGAAGCAGATCGTGCACAGTCGAATGCGTTCCTTGACATCGAGGAGCGCCTCGGCAAGTCCAACGGCCTCTTCGCGGGAAGCGCGAAGGAGGTAGAAGGCGAGACGGGACGCTGTCTTCGGACCGATGCCGGGAAGCTTCGCGAACTCGTCGATGAGGCGCGCAACCGGTTGCGCGGTAACCCTGGATGGAGAGGATGACACGATCGTTCCTACCTATCTCGCCCGGCTGGAGGGGAGCCGCTTCAATCGTTCGCGTCTGAGGTAGCGGGGTGGCATTCGTCCAGTGACGCGTCAGGCGTGAGCCCGACCTATTGCGCCGTGGCGTGTCGAATGATACTGTGCGGCTATCTTGCTCCGCATATGCCATCGACTCCAGCCGAGCGACGGCTTTGCCAACTACCACGCGCGGCCGGTGGCCGCGCCGAACGCGTCGTACCCAGGAGGGAACCCGGTGGACTTCTCGGACCGCACTCTGACATGCCGTGAATGCAATCAGCCATTTACCTGGACCGCTGGTGAGCAGCAATTTTATCACGAGAAGAACCTCGTCAATATCCCGGCCCGCTGCCCTGATTGCCGGGCGAGCCGCAAAGCTCGGCTCGGCTTGCAGGAGCGCGCACAGACCGAAGTGGTTTGCGCGGAGTGCGGCCTGACGACGACGGTTCCATTTGTGCCCCGCAATGGGAACCCCGTCTACTGTTCTCACTGCTTCGAGCGCGTCAGGTCGGCACGACAGACTGAGCAGTTGAGCGTCCTGTAGAGTCCCCAACCGGGAACATCGCTGGTTCAGGGTCGATTCCGCCGAACTGCTATTCCTCGCCGACCAGGATGCTTCGGCCACGGATCCCATCGGCGGGACCGATGATGCCTTCCTCCTCCATCTGCTCGATGAGACGCGCGGCTCGGTTATAGCCAACGCGGAGCCGGCGCTGGAGCATCGACGCCGACGCGGTGCCATGCTGGCGCACAATCTCCAGGGCCTGCTCCATCAGTGGATCGTCGCCGGCGTCCTCGTCGTCGGGATTGCTACTGGGAAGATCGAGCCATTCCTGAGCGTAAGCCGGGATCGGTGCCACCGCGTGCCAGTGCTCGACCACGTACTGGGCATCACGATCTTCGATGAATGCTCCCTGGATGCGCTGCGGTTTCGCCGCATCCGGTGGCATGAAGAGCATGTCCCCTCGCCCCAGCAGGCGCTCGGCGCCTGGCATGTCGAGAATGACGCGGCTGTCGACCAGCGAGGAGACCGCAAAGGCGATACGCGCGGGGACATTCGCCTTGATGAGGCCGGTCAGCACATCGACCGATGGTCGCTGGGTCGCGATGATCAGGTGAATGCCGGTTGCGCGGGCCATCTGCGCCAGCCGCACTAACAAGGTTTCAACCTCATCCGACGCCGTCATCATCAGGTCGGCCAGCTCATCGATGATGACGACCAGATAGGGCAGTTGCTCGGCGCCGACCTCATCGGCCATCTTCAGGCGATAGCCATCGAGGTTTCGGACACCGTGGCGGGAGAAGAGGGTGTAGCGGCGCTCCATCTCTCGCAGGACAAGTCGGAGCGCGCCGACGACTTTGTCCATCTCGGTTACGACCGGGCACTGAAGGTGAGGGACGCCGTTGTAACCTGTCAGCTCGACCATCTTCGGGTCGATCATCAACAGCTTGAGATCTTCGGGTGTCCGATTGAGCAGGAAGGTGGAAATGATGCCGTTAAGGCAGACACTTTTGCCGGAGCCCGTTGAGCCCGCGATCAGGAGATGGGGCATCCGCGTCAGATCGCCCACGATGTAGCGGCCGTTGACGTCCCGGCCGAGGGGAATCGGCAGCTTCGCCTTGCTCCGGCTGAATGCGGTGGATTCCAGGGTTTCACGAAGACCGACGGTGGCGATCTCCGCATTGGGGATTTCGAGACCGACCCGCGCCATGCCGGGGATCGGCGCCTCGATCCGAATGCTCGGAGCGGCGAGGGCGAGGGCGAGATCGTTCTGAAGCTCGGTGATGCGCCGGACCTTGGTGCCGGTCCCCGGTTCCAGCGCGAATTGGGTCACCGCGGGACCGGGATTGATCTCGCGTACTCGAGCGTCAACGCGAAAGCTGCTCAGCGTCTCTTCGATCAGCCTGGCCTTGGTGTGCAACGCAACGGTGTCAGGGATGACATCGTCATAGAGGGCAAGTCGCCCGACATCGGGCAGGGGCAGCGGCTCACCCGGGGGTGCCGGCTGAGGCAGCTTGGCAAGGGGCTGTTTCGGGGATGTGGTGGGTCGCTCTCGCTGAGGAACGTTGATGACCCGTTCCACCGGTGGTGGGGACGTCACTGGGGTCTCGGGTGTCACCCGAAAGCGACGGGAAGGTTCGGCAGATGGCTCGGCGGCCGCGGTCGTCGCAACGGTTTCGGCCGTTTCAACGGGTGCGGCAGTCGCGGCCCACCGGCGTCCCATGACCGCAAAAAAGAGAACGTGCCAGATGGCGCGAATGACGGTGGAGACCACCCGGAGCATCGTCGTCAGACCATGCCAGAGCAGCGAGGCAAACGCCCGAACGTCCTCGGCAAAGGTCTGGAGATCGGTGCCGGCGAGCAGAAAGATGGCGAAGATGCCGAGGACGAAGAGGGCGAGGCCGGAGCCCAGATCGCCCAGAAAGCGGGTGATCGACGTCGCGACACCAACCCCGAGGTAGCCGCCGGCTCGGGGGTGATCGAGACCGGCGCCGAGCTGGAGCAGACCGATCGCGCCGACGCCGAGCGCAAAGCCACCCAGGTAGTGCCGGGGCAGAAGGATCGGGCCGGGCTGATTGCCGAACGCCCGCAGAGCAATCAGGGCGATCAAGATCGGCAGCAAGGGGGCGGCGCGTCCAAAACAGGCGTCGAGCGTGCGTCCCCACCACGCGACGAGCTGGCCATTGTCACCACCCCGGCCAAGCACCCAGGCGGAGAGCAGCGAGATCAGCACGAGCAGGACGCCGAAGAGCTCCCGCCGCAGGCGTGGTGTACCAGGGGTCAGATCGGGCAGGGCGCGGGCGAGACGATCCCCGACGGCCCGCAGTCGTGCGGTGAATGGCAGGACCGCGGTGGACCCAGGACGAACAGCACCGCCTCGCCCAGCAGCCCGAAGTTTTGGTTGGGTCGCCATCGTTCCGCTCTCCGTCAGCACCGGGAAGTCACGTTGTCACCAGCGGGCGGAGCAATTGAGGATCGGCGGGGCGATCACTCGGGGTGTCCGTGCAGTGTGTCCGAGTATACACCAGGGGCGAACGGACACTTCTTGTCAGATTAGAACATATGTTCTAATCTGAGATCAGGCCGAGGATATGGTGGTGTCGCGGTCCGCGGTCCGGCAGAACACCGCAACGACAGACGGGATATTCGACTCAGCGGGCACGCTGGCGCACGGCTCATGATCGCACAACCTGGAGGGTTCTCATGTCAATTGCTTGCGTTGCTATCCCGCATTTCTCGCTACGGATCGAGATTCTCGATCACCCTGAGCTTGATGGGATGCCCCTTGTCCTTGGCTCGCCGACTGGTGGTCGATCCCTGGTCACCGACTGCACCCCCGAGGCAACCGCGCGTGGCGTGCGGCCGGGCATGGCCGTTCGCGAAACCGTCGCCCTCTGTCCAGAAGCGGTGGTCGTTGCCCCCAATCCCCTCCGCGATGCGGCGGGGCTGGAGCGGATCGTGGCGGCGCTCGAAGCGCTGAGTCCGTCCGTTGAGCCGGATCCAGCTCGTCCCGGCTGCTGCTATGTCGATCTTCACGGGCTGGAGCGCCGTCTTGGCCCACCCCATGCGGCGGCGACGCGGCTCCTGGTGGCGGTGCCACCGATGCTTCGACCACGCATTGGAGTCGCCCCTGGAAAGTTCGCGGCTCGGGTCGCGGCTGGACGAGCGGGACCCGGAGGGTGTCGGATCGTCGCCGCTGATGAGGTCGCGCTGTTCCTTGCCAGCGCACCGGTCGGCTGGCTGCCGCTGCCACCAGAGACCGGTCGACGGCTGGAACGACTCGGACTGCGCACCCTGGGTGATATCGCGGCTCTCCCGGGGTCGGCGATGCAGGCGCGATTCGGTCCGGCGGGTCGCCGCGCCTGGGAATTCGCGCGAGGCCACGACAACGACACGGTCCGTGCCCCTGCCCACGAGACCCGTCTGGTCGAAGCGATCGAGCTGCCCGCCCCGGCGACCAGTCGCGAGACACTCTTCGTCGCGATCAGCGAGTTGACGATGCGCGCCTTCACCCGGCCACTGCTCCGCGGCCGGCATGTCCGGCAGGCACGACTACGCGCTCGGCTCGAAGGAGGAGGCTCGTGGGAACAGACTGCCACGCTTCGGGAACCGGGAGGCCGTCGACGAGTCACTGAAGCACTCGGCTACCGGTTGCAGGGCGTGGCCCTGCCGGGACCGGTCGAAGCGCTACGTCTTGAGCTGATGGGATTGATTGACGAGACCGGACGGCAGGAACTGCTACCGGGGTTGCGCTCGCGCCGCCCCGGTCAGCTGACCGAAGCGAGCCGAAGCCTCCGGCAACGCTTCGGCACCTCCGGGCTTTTTCACATCGTGGAGGTAGAACCGTGGTCCCGGATTCCCGAGCGACGACACGCGCTGATCAGTTTCGACCCCTCAACCGACCTTGGCCACTGACGGTTCTTCGCCACCGCCACGGTCAGCCACGGGTGCTGGTGGAAGGAGGGCGTCATCGCGTCGTCGCATCGATCCAGGACAGCTGGCGCATCGACGATGAGTGGTGGCGCGTGCCGATCAGCCGCCGCTATTACCGGCTGGTCCTGGACGACGGCAGCCGGCGAACGGTGTATGAGGATCTAATCGCTGGCGACTGGTGGGAACAAAGCTATTAACCCCTCTGGTCGAGGGGCTGAGCGATCATCCCTCATGGGGGACCACCGATGACCCTCCAGGCACCCTATGTCGAGCTCCATCTGCATACCGCGTTCTCGTTTCTCGATGGCGCGTCGCTACCGGAGGAGATCGTCGGTCGCGCCGCCGATCTCGGCTATCCCGCCCTCGCGGTCACCGACCACGATGGGCTCAACGGGGCCATGGAGTTTGCGAAACTGGCGCGGGCAGCCGGTATCGCGCCGATCACCGGCGCCGAGCTGACGCTCACCGACGGCTCGCACCTGACCATGCTCGTCGAAACGCCCGCCGGCTATGCCAATCTCTGCCGCCTCATCACCGCCGCCCACGCGGGACCAACACGGCCCGCGGAAGATCCGGATATCCCCCTGAACGATCGCCCCACGCCGGCCTCCGCGCGTCGCGTCCCCCGCCTTGATCCCCAGTTGCTGGCTCCCCATGCCGATGGTTTGATCCTGTTGACCGGATGTCGCCAGGGGGCAGTCGCGCAACGGATCGACGCCGGCGACCACCGCGGCGCGACCACGCTGCTTGAACGGTATGTCAGCTGGTTTGGCCACGAGAACGTCGCCGTGGAGCTTCAGCAAAACCTGGTCTACGGCGACACTCCCCGGATCGACACACTCGTCGAGCTCGCGGACCGGACAGGGCTTCGCACCGTCGCGACCGGCAATGTCCACTACCATCGTCAGGAGCGGCACCGGCTCCAGGATGTGCTGGTAGCCATCCGCCACCGCACGACGCTCGACGGCTCCCATCAGCAACGCCGCGCCAATGCGGACTCTTTTCTTCGCTCACCCCAAGAGGCGGCCGCTCGCTTTGCTCGGCATCCGGGGGCGGTCCATGCCACGCGCGAGCTCGCCGAGCGTTGTGCGGGGTTCGACCTCACGCGCGATCTCGCCTACGCGTTTCCCCACTACCCCACCGTGTCGGGCGAGACACCAGCCGAGCTGCTGCGCCAGGACTGCCACACGGCCCTCATGCAACGGTATCCCGAGGCGGAACATCCCGCGGCCATCGCACGGTTGGAGGAAGAGCTGCGTCTGATCGAGCACCACAAGCTTGCTGGTTTCTTTCTCCTCTACCGCGATCTGCTCCAGCTCGCACGGGAAGTCGCGGTGGAGGTTCGTGGCCCCGAGGCGGCATCGAGCACGCTGCCACCGGGTCGTGGACGTGGCTCGGCGGTCGGCTCGATCGTCTGTTACCTGATCGGGCTTTCGCACGTCGATCCCCTCGCCCACAACCTGATGCTCGGGCGATTTCTGAACGAGGAACTGAGCTCGGTGCCGGATATCGATCTCGACTTCCCGCGCGAGATCCGGGAACGCTTGATCGAACGGGTCTATGAGGTCTATGGCGCCGACCACGCGGCGCTCGTCTGTGCCTTCCCCACCTACAAGCTGCGCTCAGCGGTCCGCGATGTCGGGAAGGCGCTGGGGCTGCCGCTCGCCGATCTCGATCGCATCGCCAAGCTGAGCGAGCCGCGCTCCGCGACCGCGCTCGGCGAAGAGTTAGCGCGGATGCCCGCCTATGCCGCTCGCCTCGGTGCTCCTCCCTGGTCCCACCTGGTCGAGTTGGCCGATGAGCTGGCTGGCTTTCCCCGTCATGTGTCTCAGCATTCCGGGGGCATGATCATCTCATCGACTCCCCTGAACGAGCTAGTCCCGATTCAGCCAGCCGCCATGCCCGGTCGCTTTCTCTGCCAGTGGGACAAGGACTCCTGTGACGATGCTGGCTTCGTCAAGATCGACTTTCTGGCACTCGGGATGCTCTCGCTGGTCGAGGAGTGCCTCGGTCGGATCGTCACTTCCGGTCATCCCGCGGTCGACCTCAGCCGGATCGACTTCGACGATCATCAGGTCTACGACATGATCTGCGAGGGCGACACCATTGGGACATTCCAGATCGAGAGTCGTGCCCAGATTCAGATGCTGCGCCGCACCCAACCCCGTTGCCTGGAAGATCTCACCGTTCAGGTGGCGATCGTCCGCCCGGGACCGATCATCGGCGGCGCGGTCAACCCCTATGTCAGCAACCGCGAGCGTCAGCGCCGGGGCGAGCCGTTTGACCCGGCCTACGACCACCCCAGCCTGGAACCGGTGCTGCGAGAAACGCTTGGCGTGGTCCTGTACCAGGAACAGGTGCTGGGGGTCGCGATGGCCCTGGCTGGATTCACCGCCGGTCAGGCCGACCAACTCCGCCGGGCCATGAGTCGCAAGCGGTCGCGGGACGCCATGGTGCGGCTCTGGGCTCAGTTCCGCGATGGTGCCCTCCAACGCGGTATCCCGCTGGAGACCGCCCAGACGGTTTTTCGGAAGTTGCTCGGATTTGCCGAGTATGGTTTCCCCAAATGCCACGCAGCGGCGTTTGCGGTGCTCTCCTATCAATCGTCTTGGCTCCGCCGCTACTACCCCGCGGAGTTCACCTGCGCGCTGCTCAACAATCAGCCGATGGGGTTTTACCCCCCGCATGTCCTCACCAACGATGCCAGGCGTCATGGCGTCCGCGTGCTTTCACCCGATATCAACCTGAGTGAGGCCCGCTGCTCGGTGGAGCGGTCGGCGGTCCGGATCGGTCTTGGCTATGTCGCCGGGTTGAGCGAAGAGACCGCCGTGCGGATCGACGAGGAGCGGTCCGCGAACGGGCTCTACCGCTCACTCGCCGATCTCGTGCGGCGCGTCCCCCTTCGACTTGAGGCGGCTGAGAACCTGATTGCGGTCGGCGTCGCCGACAGCTTCGGCCTGGGCCGGCGAGAGGCGCTCTGGCAGCTCGGACTGTTTCTCCCGGCCCATGCCTTTGGCGGTGGTCGAACGAAGAAGACACCCGGAACCCAGCTCCCGCTCGCCTTGCCAGTGGCGCAGGACATGGTCGAGCTGCGACCGATGGGTCCGTGGGAGCAGATGGCGGTCGATTACGACACCATCGGGCTGTCACCACGCTACCATCCGCTTGGTTTGTTGCGGCCCGCGCTACCCTCGTCAATCGCCTCGACCGTGGATCTCACGACGCTGCCAGATGGCTCGATGGTCCGCCTGGCAGGGTTGGTGGTCTGCCGCCAACGGCCGGGAACCGCCAAAGGCATCACCTTTCTGCTGATGGAAGATGAGCACGGGCTCGCCAACGTCATCGTCTATCCCGCGCTCTACGACACGGCCCGTCATGTCGTGCGAGGCGAGCCATTTCTGCTCGTCGAGGGACGGCTGCAGCGGCGCGATGGGACGATCAATCTGCTTGCCCAGACCATCCGGCCCCTTGAAGGGGCTCGCACCGCCGTCTCCCCCCTCCATGACTCCGTCCTCCCCGCTGCCCGCGACATCGATGTCGTCGCGGCCAATCAGGCCCGTGCCGAGACCGAGGCAAAGCGAGACCGGATCGAAGCGTTGCGCCCGATCGCGCCGAGCGCGCACAACTACCGCTAACCTCACCTATCAGTGACGACCGTCCTCACCCCGATCACACCCCGAGCGGCAGATCGAGCGAGCCATCAACCGACCGCAGCACCAGGGCCTTCGAGTCCGGCGCCACGTCGAACACCAGCACGTTTCGATACGAGATTCCCGGCTGCAACGGCCCCACCGCCGGATCGAACCCAAAATCGAGCACATACGCCGCCCCGGACGCATCCGGGTCGATGTCAAAGACCCGTTGCTGATCGTCGACTACCTGAAGACTCCCCACCGGATTGAACGGAGCCGGCGCGTCTTCTCGATTCGTCACCATGACCGGCACCACGACAAACGCGCCCTTTGCCGCCATCGGGGTCAAACCATCGCGGACCCCGACCGCGTCCTGTCGCTTCACCTCCCCCGACAATCGGAGCTGCCACCGCGATGCGAACGGCACCGGCGTCGCGGCCGGCGGAGGGGGGGTCAGCGACAGCGCCTCAATCGTCGGACGCTGCCGGTCCAGTTCGCCCTGAAGATCGACAACTCGCGTCTCGTACGCCTCTATCGTCGATCGAGGAACATCGGGATTACGTCCAATCCCCGACTCACACGCTGTAAGCCCAAGCAGGCCGACCCCGAGCAGCCCCGCCCACCTGCTCCATCGCACCTGCACCTACACCTCCATGACCATCGGCAAGATCATCGGTCGCCGCCGGGTCTCTCGAAACAGGTACGATGCGGTGACCTCGCGCAGCTGCCGGCTCAGGTATCCCGCGTCCTCGACATGATGCCCATTCGTATAGTGGCCCAGCGACTCCCGCACATGCGCTTTTGTTGACGCCAGAAGCGCCGTCGACTCGCTGATCTGCACAAATCCCCGGGTAATGATCTCCGGCCCCGCCACGATCGCCCCGGTCTCCCGGTCGACCGTCACGACGACCATCAGGATGCCATCGCGGGACAGGGCACGCCGGTCCCGCACGACCACATCGCCCACCGCGCCGACCGTCACCCCATCGACATAGACGTAGCCCGCATCGACCCGTCCCGTCACCGTCACCTTTTCCGGTGTCACCTCGATCACATCGCCAATCCCGGCGAACGTGATGCGATCATCCGAGATGCCAACGTCACGGGCCAGATCGGCGTAGAGCGCCATCTGGCGCGCCTCGCCATGGAAGGGGATCACGTCCAGCGGCGCCGTCATCTCCAGCATTCGCCGGAGCTCCCCCCGGCTGGCATGCCCCGACACATGCACCAGTTCCCGCGCGCTGTAGATCACCTCCGCACCCGCTTGAAACAGCTGGTTAATCACCCGGAATACCGCTGTCTCATTGCCCGGGATCGGCGTCGCCGACACGACCACCGTATCACCAGCGCCGATCGACACGTCTCGATGGTCGCCGTTCGCGATCCGGCTCAACGCCGCCATCGGCTCTCCCTGGGCCCCGGTGACGACATAGACGATCTCCTCATCAGGAAGAAAGGAGACTTCCCGCGACTCCATCACCACCCGTTCTGGATCGAATAGGTAGCCGAGCTCCTGAGCGATGCCCATGTTCTTCGTCAGACTCCGCCCCAGCGGCGCGACCTTCCGTCCATGTCGCGCCGCAGTATCGATAACCTGCTGCACCCGCGCGATGAGCGAGGCAAACGTAGCCACGAAGATCCGTCCCTCCGCCCGCGCGAAGATTCGATCGTACGTTTCCCCCACGACGCGCTCCGAGGGCGTCTCACCCGCTGACTCGACATGGACGCAATCGGAGATGAGCAGGCGCACGCCACGCTCACGGAACCTCCTAAGGGTCTCGATATCGGTCAGCCTTCCGTCGATCGGTGACGGGTCGAGCTTGAAATCGGCCGTGTGGACGATCAGCCCGGCGGGCGTCGTGATACCAAAACCTACCGCATCAGGGATGCTATGGCAGACGCGGAACGGCTCGACCTCGAAAACGCCAGCCACAACGACCGGATGAAGGTCCGGATCAATCACCCGGAGGTCAGCCCGCGCCAGGAGCCGCGCCTCTTCCAGCTTGACGGAGATCAGCCCCAGGGTGAGCCTGGTCGCGTAGATCGGGACCGGCAGCAGGTCGGGCAGCAGATACGGAAGCGCCCCGATGTGGTCCTCATGCCCGTGGCTGATAAACAGTCCTCGTAGCCGGTCTTTATGCTCGCGGAGGTAGCTAATATCGGGCAGGACGAGGTCGATACCGAGCTGATCCTCATGAGGAAAGGCGACGCCGCAGTCGATGACGATGATGTCGTCGCCATGCTCCAGCAGGAGCATATTCTTCCCGATCTCAGCCAGTCCACCGAGAAAGATGAGTCGTACCTCGTCCGTGATGACAGTCCTTTCGACGCCTGGGGTGCGGAGAAGCGACGGCCCATTCATCGACCGCAACGCCCGGACGCCACAATGCGCGACCATTGCGGCCCGTTAGGTGAGCGACGCGGGGATAGCGCGCCGATCCCCATTAAAACAGTGACATCTGCGACGATGGTGGGACATCGGGCTCGGCGTTGCTCGCGCGTTCCCGCTCAACCTCCGCCAGGATCTTCGGCAGCTTCGAGAAGTCCTCCTCAATCGCGCCGCGCAGCGCCGACTGATGGAGCGCGGCCGCGGGGTGATACATCGGCACGATGAACCGTGGTCCATCCCGCTTGGCCTGACCATGAATCCGGGAGATGCGTTCCCCCGGGAACCAGCGAGCCATGGAGAAGCGACCCAGCGTCACGATGACGTCCGGATTGATCGTCACGATCTGCCGATCGAGGTACGGCGCACAGGCCGCGATCTCGTCGGGCAGCGGGTCTCGATTACCCGGTGGCCGGCACTTGACGACGTTGGTGATGAAGACGCTCTCCCGGCTCAGCCCGGCAATCGCGAGCAATTCGTTCAAAAATTTGCCGGCGTTTCCAATAAAGGGCCGACCCTCCCGGTCCTCATGCCACCCAGGACCCTCGCCGATGAGCATGACCCTCGCGGCCGGGTCGCCTTCACCGGGAACAGCCTGGGTTCGCGTGCGAGCAAGCTCGCAACGTGGGCAGACGCGAACCTCCGCGGCGATCTCTTCCAGCTCAATCACCACGCGCTCGCTCGCTTCGGCCACCCTGGTCCCCCGCCTTGTCGGCCCCAATCGTCGTTCAGCGGTCGAGTATAGCGGAGCGTTCTCTGGCGGCTCAACGCCCGCCAGCAGTGGAGCCCGTCGCTTCAAGCAACTCAATCCGGTTTCCGAAGGGATCTGCAACGTAACGCCGGTCATAGCCCGCCAGGGGCTCATCGGTCGTGATGGTGATGCCGGCCGTCGCGAAGCGCTCGACCAGTGCCGTCAGGTCGGCAACGAGGAAGGCGGGATGCGCCTTACCCGCCGCCCGAAAATCGCTGTCGACCCCGAGGTGCACCTCAAGGTTTCCCGTGGCGAACCAGACACCGCCGCGAGCTGCCAGGTTGGCCAGCTTGGGAATCTCCATTAAACCCAGGAGCTCGCCATAGAACCATCGCGCTCGCGACTCCTGTCCGGCTGGCATGGCGATCTGGATATGGTGAAGGGATGGCAGATCACTCATGGCGCCGGGACCAGTGCCCGCTGCTCCGACGTCAAGAGGATGTCGGCCGGGGAATCTTCCGATCCTTCAGGGACCTCGATCGTTCGGGTGTCGACAACCAGATCGCTGTCGGTGAGCCGGAACACCTGGTGCCCGAGCGCCTCCCAGTCCGGCGTCAGCGGCGGTGGTTTCAACGGGAGGATTGCCGCGTGGCCAGCATGGTGATGGAGCCACCGATTGAGGATATTGATGGCGTCGACCGTATCGTGCGCCGGCGGGGCGATGCCGCACTCCGTCAGCCTCCCCCATGATCGGTCGAGGCGGGCGGTGAGATCAGGCACTCCCAGGCGCCGGAAGGCCCGCACCTGCGCCCAGAGCCGGCCACGAACGACGAGCAGAACTTCACGCGCCTGTGGATCGGGTGAAGGAAGAACGACGAGCGCGTGGTGCGTCTCAAACGCTTCTCGTAGACCGCGCTGCGCCGCGACCACCACCTCGACACTTTGGAGATCTTTCCGTAGCCGCCCCGCTCGTTCGAAATCGAGCCGCGCCGCCGCATCTTCGAGGCTGGTCCAGAGCCGGCCGCGGAGCGCATCGTCCTGCCCATCAAGGAAGCTCACCACGTCGCGCACCAGCGCCATGTACTCGTCTCGATCGGCTCGGCCGACGCACGGTCCCATACAGCGCCCCAGATCGAGCTCAAGACAGGGCGACCCATACGATCGGGCATCCCTGAAAGACCGCGAGCAGGTACGGAGCGGCGTGGTCCGGTTGATCAAGTCGACCGCCGTTCGCGCTCCGCTCTTGTTGCGAAACGGTCCGAAATAACGGGCGCCGTCATCCTTTCGCCCTTTTGCCAGCGTCAGGCGGGGCCACGGGCCGCTGACATCGACGCGGATGAACGGGTAGTGCTCAAACGCGCGCATGGCGGTGTTGTACCGTGGTTGATATCGCCCGATCAGCTGAGACTCCAGCAGCAGCGCCTCCAGCTCGGACCCGACAACCTCGACATCGATCCGGACCAAGGATTCGAGCAAACCGTCCATCTTACGGGTGTAACCAAGCGGCTGCGAGAAATACGAGCTGACACGATCACGGAGGTTCTTGGCCTTGCCGATGTAGACCACGTGGTCGAAGGCGTCGCGCATAAGATAAACCCCGGGCGCCTTCGGGATATCGTTCAACAGCGATCGATCGAGCGGCGCCCGCCCGCGCGGTCGCCCATCCTTGAGGCGACGTGCCGGCGCCGCGAGTTCCTGCAACTGCCCCAGGCTGACGATCTGCTCCTGTCGCGCTCGCTCGGCCAAACGGAGCGCGACCCCGGCCGTCAGCGCCGCATCGACCATCGCCCGGTGAAGCCGGCGAGACTCCGGCTGAACACCGAGCTTTTCGGCCACGACCTGGAGAGATGGTCGACGGAGACCTGGAACCAGCTTGACGGCCAGGGGCAGCGTGTCGAGCCGGTCATTGATCAGTTCCAGACGTCCAAGTCGTTTCAGCTCGGCGTTGACAAACGCAAGATCAAAGCGAACGTTGTGTCCGATGATGAGCGACGAACCCAGGAAGTCGACGAGGTCATCGGCGATCGCTGGAAAACGGGGCGCCTCGTCGACCATCTCGTTGTCGATGCCGGTCAGGCTCACGATATATTTTGGGATTCGTTTGTCCGGGTTTAGCAGGCTTGTGTAGCGCGCAACCTCCGCGCCATTCTGGTAGCGAATCGCCGCCACCTCAATGATTCGCTGGTGCAGCGGCCGCAGACCGGTGGTCTCCACGTCGAGCGCGACAAACTCACCGAGCGCCGTCTCGGCATCAGGAAGGTCGCTCTCCGCGATCGCCCAGTGCCCGTCCGCGCGAAGCCGGACGACCTCCGTCGCGGCGAGAATCTGCTGGAGGAGCGGGCGCCACAACGCCATGGAGCCGGTCGTCCCAAAGACGTGACCGATCAGGCGTTCCTCAGGCACCGCGCCCCCGGCGCCGCGGATGAACGCCTCCGCTCTCCGCGAAAGGTGGAGATGATAATCGAGCGGCGCGCTAGGCGGCGGCGCTGCCTCCATCGACGGTGTCTCTTGCTCCATTCGCTGCTATCGTCCGCTGCGCTGGCCATGCGATCGAGGAACGATCTTTGGGCGCGCTATGCTAAACTCGCGATGGTGTACGTTCATCCCATTGTCCGCAATGTATAGCATAGCGCGTCCCTGCTGAAAGGTAGCGGAACATCGATGGTTGACGAACCGGCGCCGGTGCAACGGCGCATCGACGAGCTCCGGCACATCATCGAGCGGCTCAACGTCGATTACTACGTCCGCGACCAGCCTTCCGCCACCGACGCGGAGTACGACGCCCTGATGGCTGAGCTCCGCCATCTTGAGGACGCGCATCCTCATCTCGTGACGCCGGAGTCCCCAACCCAGCGCGTCGGTGCCTCGCCGCAGGCCGGGTTCGCCGAGATTCCTCACCCGGTCCCGATGCTCTCGTTGAGTAACGTCTACAACGAGCAGGAGCTCGTTGCCTGGGCGGAGCGGGCCAAACGCGCCTCAGGAAACGCTCCGCTGACCTTTGTCACCGAGCCGAAGATCGACGGCCTGGCTGTCGCGCTGACCTACCGGGACGGTCGGTTGCACCACGGGGCCACCCGCGGCGACGGCACCACCGGGGAGGAGATCACGGCCAATCTTCGGACGATCCGAACCCTCCCGCTCAACCTCCGTCGTGGTCACAATGAGGTCCCTTCCAGCCTCGAAGTGCGTGGCGAGGTCTACATGCGAAAGCGAGACTTCGCCGCCTTCAACGACCGGATCGAGGCAGGGGGCGGCAAGCCCTTTATGAACCCGCGGAATGCCGCGGCTGGGTCGCTTCGGCAGCTCGACCCGCGGCTGACGGCCGAGCGCCCGTTGCGGGTCTTCGCCTACGGGATCGGCTACCTCCAGGGCGGCAACCGTCCGCCGACCCACCTCGTCGACCTGGCGCTTCTTGGAGACCTCGGCTTCGACACCTCACCGGACGCGGCCGAGCAGAAGAGTATTGAGGAGGTGTGGGACCGCTGCCGGTGGTGGCTCGATCGCCGCGACGACCTCGCCTACGAGATCGATGGGGTCGTCATCAAGGTGAATGACCTCCGGCTTCAGGAGGAGATCGGGTTCGTCGCCCGCGAGCCACGGTGGGCAACCGCATTCAAGTTCCCCGCGCGGCAGCAAACAACCCGCGTCCACCAGATCATCATTAACGTCGGGCGCACCGGCACCTTGAACCCGCTGGCGCTGCTTGAACCGGTCAATATCGGTGGGGTCCTGGTAAGCCGTGCCACGCTCCACAATGAGGATGAGATCGCCCGAAAAGACATTCGCGAGGGCGATACGGTCGTCGTTCAACGGGCGGGGGACGTCATCCCGCAGGTCGTCAGCGTCATTCCCGAGCGGCGACCCTCGCACTCTCGCCCCTTCGCGATGCCGTCGGCCTGTCCTTCGTGCGGCACGCCGACGCACCGGGAACCGGGTATCGCGATGCGTTATTGCAGTAACGCCGCCTGCCCGGCCCAACTGAAGCAACGCGTTCACCACTTCGTTTCTCGCGGAGCCATGGACATTGTCGGATTCGGCGAGAAGCTGGCTGACCGGTTCGTCGATCTGGGCTGGATCGGTGATGTGGCGGATGTCTACTGCTTGCCATGGCCTCAGGTGACCCAACTGGAAGGACTTGGCGAAAAGAGCACGACCAATCTCCAGCGATCGCTTGAGCTGAGCAAAGGTCGGCCCCTCGCCCGGCTCGTCGTGGCACTCGGCATCCGCCACATCGGTGAGCGTTCGGCGCGCCTGTTGGCGGAGAGATATGGCTCGCTCGACCGCCTGGCTCGGGCGAGCATGGTCGAGGTCAATGCGATCGGCGGCATCGGCGAGATTCTCGCCGCGAGTGTCGCCGATTTCTTCAGTGAGTCGCGCAATCTGGCGGTCATCGAGAAGCTCAAGCGTGCGGGAGTCAACACCGTCGACTCGGACGACTCATCTGGGGAGGCGCCCCGACCGCTCCTTGGCAAGACCGTCGTCATCACCGGGCGGCTGGACTCCATGAGCCGGACGGAGGCCGAAGAACGGCTTCGTCGGGCGGGAGCGACCGTCAGCGGCGCCATCTCGAAGAAAACCGCGTATCTTGTCTCCGGAGCCGACCCCGGGAGCAAAGCGGACCGGGCCCGTGAGCTTGGCGTTATGCTCGTCGATGAGACCGGCATGCTCCGGTTGCTTGCCGGCGATGCAGAACCCACCGCCATCGGCGACAATGGACAATCAACGATCGGCGGTCGGGGCGACGAGGCGGGCGACGGTTCAAGGGTCCGGGAACTGAGCGGGAAAGGCTGATATGAGCGGGTACACGATCGCGTCCCGAGAAAGTGACCCGGTTCATACGGTGCGGACCATCGCCCGCATCGCGCAGATGCTGATCGAGTTGCGTGACGAGTATGTCGAGCGCCCGCGGCCCGAGATTATCCGCCAGATCGAGCAGCGTCTCGATGATCTCATCGTTCAGCGCGAGGAGTTGCGCGTTCGCGTCGAGAACGCCCGTCCTCCCGAGTGATCCGGCCCTTCACACGTCTTCGCTGGCGTGAAGCGAGACGACGGCAGTGCCCGGTTTGACGAGGGGCAAGCCATCGCGGCAAAGGGGGCAGTCGGCTGCCGTCCACGTCTCAATCTCTAGCGATGCCACCGCGATGAGCGGAATGTTGAAATCCACGTGTCCGCCGCTCCGGTCCACGAGCACCGCTACCCCGGCGACATCCACCGGAACAAGGCTGAGCGCCTGAAGCGTCTCCCGGACCGATCCACCGGTGGTAAGGATGTCGTCGACCACCAGGACGCGGGAGCCGGCCCGAAAGGTCGTATTGCGGCGGAACTCCCGGCCATCAGCGCCGTCATCGCGGCGCTCCGCGTAGGCGGCGGCAACGCCAAGCTGACGCGCGACCTCGAAGGCAAGAATGATTCCCCCGGTGGTCGGACCGACAACGACGTCGACTGACCAATCTTGGACCTTTGCGACGATCTCCGAGCAAACGGCCGAGGTCGCCGCTGGCTGCCGCAGCAGGTCAAACTTCTCGATATAGCGGTCGCCGTGACGACCCGACGAGAGAAGGAAGTGCCCGTCCTTGAGGGCACCGACTTGACGCAGCTGATCGAGAAGCGGCGCGCTCACCATCGTCCCCCCACGTTGCTCTGCACCATCGCGCCCCGCCCCTCGCCAGTTGACGCCCGCTCACGGCCGTGACGAGCCTTACGGCACGAAAAAGAATGCGATACCCAGCATCGTATACAGGGCGATGAGCTCGACGCCTTCAAGCCAGTTGGATTCACCATCGACGGAAATCAGCACAGCGATGAGTGCCGCTCCGACGAGCCCGGCCAGCTCGTAGCTGTTGAAGACGAGACTGATCTGGTCGCCGACGATGACGCTAACCAGTACCAGGATCGGCGTCACAAAAAGGGCGATCTGAAGTCCCGAACCAACCGCGATCCCCAGGCTCAAATCCATCTTGTTCGCATGCGCCACCTGCACGGCCACGATGCTCTCGGCGATATTGCCGACGACCGGCAGGAGCATCACCCCGACAAACAGCTCCGAGAGTCCCCACGCCTCGGCGGTCGGTTCGAGGGCGCCAACCAGCACCTCGCTCATCACGACGATGGTTAGTGTCGCCGCGATCAGGACCCCGATCGCGGCCGGTAGCTTCATCGACGGAGGGCCCTCGTCCTCTGCGTGGTGCCCCGCTGGCGCCTCCTGCCGCAGGGAGAAGAAGAGGTAGAGAACGTAGACGATCACCAGCACAATCGCCAGGCCGTCACTGAGTCGATCGATATCGCGGTCGCTCGGTCGCAGTTCCCCCCCGAGCGCGAAGATCGCCGGGATGACCAGCGCCACGACCGCGAGCGCCATCATCGTCGCATTGGTGCCGGCTGCTTTTGCGTCGAAGAACTGCGTGCCATTCTTCAGACCGCCGACGAGCAGCGACAACCCGAGTACCACCAGGATATTCCCAATAATGGCGCCGGCGATACTCGCCTTGACGACCTCGACGAGCCCCTGCCGCAGCGCTACGATCAGGATGATCAGCTCGGCGGCATTCCCAAGCGTCGCATTGAGAAGCGCGCCGATCCGCGGGCCCGTGTAAACCGCGACGACCTCGGTCGCGCGACCGAGCAGCGCGGCCAGCGGGATCAACGACAGCACCGACATCACGAAGATCAGACTGTGACCACCAATGTCGGCGATATCGAGCAGGAGGGTGATCGGAACCAGCGCCAGGAGGGCGAGGATGTACTTCATCCGGCGGCCGTGGCAGTGAGGACCGGGTCGGCTCGACGCGAGGCGAGGGGACGGGGCTGAGCGGCGCCGACAATATCACTGACGCTCGTCACCCCTTCGCGATCCATCCATGCCGCCAGTCCGTCGATGATCCGGACCATCCGGCCCGGCTCGGCAAAAATCCCGGTTCCGATCTGCACAGCCGTCGCGCCCGCAAAGATAAACTCAAGGACATCATCGACCGACATGATGCCACCCAGCCCGATCACCGGCACCTCGACCACGGCCGCAACCTGATACACCATCCGGACCGCGATCGGCTTGATCGCCGGCCCCGAAAGCCCTCCGGTCTCATTCGCGAGGACCGGGCGTCGCGTTCGCACGTCGATCGCCATCCCGACCAGCGTATTGATCAACGACACTGCATCCGCTCCGGCGTCCTCGACGGCCAGCGCGACAGCGCTGATGTCGACCGCACCGGGGCTGAGCTTGACGATCACCGGCAGGGTCGTCACGGCGCGCACCGCCCGCGTCACCTCCGCCGACATCGCGGGATCCCACCCAAAGCAATAACCACCCCGTGCGATGTTGGGACAGGAAACATTGACCTCGATCCCCGCGATCCCGGGTTGCTCGTCAAGCATCGCCGCCATCATGGCGTAATCGTCGATCGACTCGGCCGAGATATTGACGATGGCCGGAATCCGCCACGTTTCCCAGGTCCGCGGGTATTTCTTGATGAAGCCCCGGATACCGGGGTTTTGCAAGCCGATGGCGTTGAGCATCCCGCTCGCCGTCTCGACGATTCTTGGCATCGGGTTGCCGCTCCGGGGCTCCGGCGTGATGCCTTTGCTGATAAACGCGCCCAGACGCTCGATGTCGATGATCCGAGCATACTCGGCGCCGTAGCCGAAGCAGCCGGATGCCGCGATGATGGGGTTCGCCAGGCGCAACTCGCGGGGGTTCAGAGGAGCGAGATCGACCGACAGGTCGGCCGTCGGAGATGGCGCTACCATCGGGTCACGCCGCGCGAAGGACGATGCCGCCAGACGACCGGTACCCATGCCACCCGTCCTGAAGCGGAGCGTCGCGATCGACCCGGTCGAGATCCGGCAACCCGAGGATGGAGACCAGTCACCAGACGATCTCGTCCATGTCGAACACCGGACCTTCAACGCAGGATGTCTGCATCCCATGCCGGGTCTCGACGACACAGCCCAGGCAAGCGCCCACACCACAGGCCATCGTCCGCTCCATCGACACCTGGACGGTCGGGGTCTTGCCGATCCGGTGAGGCAAAACCGCCGCCCGCAGCGAACGATACATTGGCTCAGGTCCACAGGAGAACAACTGGTCGGCCCAATGGCTATCCACGTACCCCGGGACGAGGTCGGTCACGAAGCCCCGGTGTCCTTTGCTGCCATCGTTGGTCGCGACGACGTATTCGACAGCGCTCGGAAGGAGCGATGGCGACAGGAGCCCCGATTCATTCAGCGACCCCATCAGATAGGTGACATCCAGACCCCGCCGAATCGCCTCGTCGGTCAGCATCACCAGGGGAGCGACACCCACGCCGCCTGCCACCATCAGCAGGTGCCGGCTCCGGGGCAGAATCGTGTAGGAGTTGCCGAGGGGACCGAGCAGATTAAGGGTGTCGTCGGCTCGACGCTCGGTCAGCCACGCGCTTCCCCGTCCAAACGAGCGCACCAGAAACGTCATCGTGCCGGCGGCAGCATCAACGCGAAAGACTGAATAGGGTCGGCGCAGCAGCGGGTCTGACGACCCGTCGATGCGACAGAGGATATCGAAGAAGTGTCCGGCCCGAAGGCGCTCCGCCAACTCGCGGGAGACGGCGACGGTGATCAGGACGCTGTCGCCCATGACCGGCTCAACCGTCAGGATTCGGCTTTCAAACTCGTAGACGCCTGCCACGTTGCTCCCAGTCTCAAGAAGGCCTGCAGCCGCGTCCAGCGCCAGATCGATCATGAAACGCTTGTCCTCGATGAACGCCGGCGGTCAAACCATGGTCTCGGTCAGTAACCGAAACCGCGCCGCCGGTACGCCGGCAATGGTTGGACAGTATAAACCGCACTCGCCCGGGCCATGGCGCCGACAACGGTCCGTGCCGTATCGATCGAGGTAATGCACGGGATTCCCCGTTCAACCGCCGCCCGGCGTATCTCGAGACCGTCGAGGATCTCCTTATCGGCCGGTCCCGGCGTATTGATCACGCCGTCGACGGTGCCGTCGAGGATCACGTCGAGCATGTCAGGCGAGCCCCGGCCGATCCGCTTGGTCACCATCTGGACTGGCATATTATTTCGGGCAATCAGCGCCGCGGTCCCTTCGGTCGCATAGATCTTGTAGCCAAGGGTGATCAACTGGCGAATCATCTCCAGCGCATCGGCCTTATCTTCATCAGCGAGCGTCAGCAGAATCGAGCCAAGCGGCGGTAGCGACAGGCCGGCCGCGATCAGAGCTTTGAAGAACGCGGGTTCAAACGTTCGATCAATCCCCATAACCTCACCGGTCGATTTCATCTCCGGGCCAAGATGCACCTCGACGCCGCGGAGCTTCGCCATCGAGAAGACCGGCGCTTTGACCGCGACCAGCGGCTGCCGCGGTGAGAGCCCGCCCTCAAACCCCTGGTCCGCAAGCGACCGGCCCAGCATGATGCCGGTCGCCAGCTTAACCATCGGGATCCCGGTGGCCTTGGTCAGAAATGGAACCGTCCGGGATGCCCGGGGGTTGACCTCAAGGACATAGAGCCGGCCTGAGTGAATCACATACTGAATGTTGATCAATCCGCGCGCACCGAGTGCGATCGCGATCTTTGTCGTGTAGTCAACGATGGTATCGACCTCGGCGGGAAAGAGGTTGATCCCGGGATAGACGGCAAAGGAATCGCCAGAGTGGACCCCGGCGCGTTCAATGTGCTCCATGATTCCCGGAATAAGGACCGACTCGCCGTCGCAGATCGCGTCGACCTCGACCTCCTTGCCGAGGAGATACTTGTCGATCAGCACCGGGTGCTCAGGATTCAAGCTGGCCGCGTTGCGGATGTAGCGTGCCAGGTGATCCGCCCCATAGACTACTTCCATCGCTCGCCCACCAAGGACGTACGAGGGACGGACCAGCACGGGGTAACCAATGCGGTCGGCCACGGCTTCAGCCTGGTCCAGCGAGGTGACCGCGGCGCCCGGCGGTTGAGGAATACCAAGCCGGCGCAGGAACGCTTCGAAGCGCTCCCGATCTTCCGCCAGATCGATCGTATCGAGCGAGCTTCCCCAGATCGTCACCCCACGCTCGCTCAGCGGCGCGGCCAGATTGATCGCCGTTTGCCCGCCGAACTGCACGATCACCGGAGGAGCGCCGTGTCCACCGTCCCCGCCCGTCTCGTGACGAAGAATCTCGCTCACGCTTTCGGCGTCGAGGGGCTCGAAATAGAGCCGGTCCGAGGCGTCGAAATCGGTCGAGACGGTCTCCGGATTCGAGTTGACCATGATCGACGCTACCCCAGCGTCGTGAAGGGCCCCGGCCGCCTGCACCGCCGAGTAGTCGAACTCGATCCCCTGGCCAATGCGAATCGGTCCCGATCCCACGACCAGTGCCCGTTCGCCCGTGAGCGGCGGCGCTTCGTCCTCCTCTTCATAGGTGGAATAGAAGTACGGCGTCGATGCCGCGAACTCGCCCGCGCAGGTGTCGACCATCTTGTAAACGGGTGTCATGCCAAGACGCTCGCGGAGGGACCGGACGTCGAGTTCCGTTCTCCTCGCCAGCCGCGCGATGCGCGCGTCGGTAAACCCGGCGCGCTTTGCGGTCCACAGCAGGTCGCCCGAAAGTTGTTCCTGGCCGAGCCGTTGCTCCAGGTCAATGAGGTTCTGCATCCGGGTCAAAAACCACCGGTCGATCGAGCTGAGCGCGTGAACTCGCTCGACATCGACGCCCCTGCGGAGAGCGGCCATCACTGCCCAAAGCCGGAGATCATTGGGTCGAGCGACGAGTTCCTCGATCGTCGGGATATCCCACTGTGGGTCTTCCCAACCGAGATCTTTGGCCGCGGTCTCCAGCGATCGAGCACACTTCTGCAACGCGCCCTCGAATGACCGGTCGATGCCCATTGCCTCGCCGGTCGCCTTCATTTGGGTTCCGATCGTTCGCTCGGCCCGCGAGAACTTGTCGAACGGCCAGCGGGCCGCCTTCACGACAACGTAATCGAGGGCGGGCTCAAAAGCGGCCTTAGTTTGGCGCGTCACCGGGTTTGGCAGCTCGTCCAGCCGGCGACCGATCGCGATCTTTGCCGCCAGGCGTGCGATGGGATACCCGGTTGCCTTCGACGCCAGCGCCGATGAGCGACTCACCCGTGGATTGACTTCAATCACGGAATAGGAGGCCGAGTCTGGATCGAGCGCGTACTGCACGTTACAGCCGCCCTCGATACCAAGTGCATCGATGATCTTGAGCGCCGAGGAGCGGAGCATCTGATATTCGCGATCCGATAGCGTCTGCGACGGCGCCACCACCATGCTGTCCCCGGTGTGCACGCCCATCGGGTCGATATTCTCCATGTTGCAAATGGTGATGCAGGTCCCGGCGCCGTCCCGCATCACCTCGTATTCGATCTCTTTCCAGCCGGCAAGGGAGCGCTCAAGCAGGACCTGGTTGATCGGACTGGCCGTAAGTCCGCTGGAGACGATCCGGTCGAGTTCCTCAGCGGTCGTGGCGATGCCGCCGCCCGTGCCGCCAAGCGTGTAGGCCGGTCGGATCACGAGCGGTAGGGGAACGTCCCGCGCGAACTGCCGCGCCTCCGCCAGCGTCGTCACGATCGTGCTGTCGACGACCGGCTCGCCGAGACGCTCCAGAAGCGCCTTGAACAGGGCTCGATCCTCAGCCTGACGAATCGCGTGGAGCGGGGTCCCGAGCACTCGCACATCGTAGCGGTCGAGAATACCCAGGTCGGCGACCTGTACTGCCAGGTTGAGACCGGTCTGTCCACCCAGGGTTGGTAACAGGCCGTCGGGCCGCTCTCGCTGAATGACCCGCCGTACCACCTCCGGGATGAGCGGCTCGATGTAGACCGCGTCGGCGACATCTTCGTCAGTCATGATCGTCGCCGGATTCGAGTTGATCAGGATCGTTCGAATCCCTTCTTCTCGAAGAGCGCGGCATGCCTGGGTGCCAGCGTAATCGAATTCCGCCGCCTGCCCGATGACAATCGGCCCCGAGCCCAGGACGAGCACGCTCTCAACCGTCACCCGGGTTCGCCCTGTCTCGCGCCGCTCGCCACCAGTCGCGTCTCCCCGATCATCTGAATGAACTGATCGAACAGAGCGCGATTGTCGAGCGGTCCGGGCGATGCCTCCGGATGAAACTGGACCGACATCACTGGCAAATCGCGATGCGACAGTCCCTCGACCGTGCCGTCATTGAGATTGACCAGCGACACCTCCCAGCCGTCCTGTCGCGGGACGGTGCCCCCGTCCACCTCAAAGCCATGATTCTGCGCCGTGATCGTCACCTTTCCCGTCCGCTCGTCGCGAATCGGATGGTTTCCTCCCCGGTGCCCAAACTTGAGCTTGGTCGTCCTGGCTCCAATGGCCCGGGCAAGAAGTTGATGCCCCAGGCAGATGCCGAAGTACGGCGTGCGCTGGGCAAGCAGCGACCGGACCACGTCCAGTCCGTCATCCAAGTTCGCTGGATCCCCTGGGCCAGGTGAGATGATGACGCCGTCCGGTTGCATCGCGGCAATCCGCTCGTACGGCGTGCCATACGGCACTAACGTCACCCGGACACCGCGATCGACCAGTGAGCGGATGATGTTGCGTTTGACACCGCAATCGACAACGACGACGTGGAGTCCGTCCCCGTCGCCGAACCACTCGATCTCGGACTCGGCGACATCCCCAACAACATCACGTTCCCCCGGCAACGGCGCCAGGCGGGCCCGCGTGATCAACTGTTGATCATCCAGACCGGCAGCGTCCGGGACCAGGCTGGCGCGCGTATCACCAACAGCCCGGATGTGCCGGGTTAATGCCCGGGTATCGACTCCCTGCAGCGCCGGAATGCCGTGGCGCCGGAGGTAGGCATCGAGGGTGCCGACGGAGCGGTAATTACTTGGATCGTCGCAATGTTCTCGTACGACGAGACCGGCGATCCACGGCTGCCGCGACTCATCGTCTTCATCATTCACGCCATAGTTGCCAATCAGCGGAAAGGTCATACAGACGATCTGACCCCGGAACGATGGGTCGGTGCACACTTCCTGATAGCCAGTCATTGTCGTGGTGAAGACCACCTCGCCGTCCACCGCCACCGGCGCTCCGAAGGCGTTGCCACGAAAGACGCGACCATCCGCCAGGGCCAGCGCGGCGTTGGAGCGAGGCCGAAATGACGACGCCACCGGTAGCAGGGGTCGATCAGGCATGGTAACGCTCCTCCCCGTCCACGAGTGTCAGTACCACCCGGCCCCGGAGGGTCATCCCTAGAAGCGGCGTGTTCGCACTCTTGGTGGCGAGCGCGTCGCGACGGACCACCCACGGTTCATCCGGATTGAACACGACAACGTCAGCGACGGCCCCAGGAGTTAGCGTGCCGAGCGGCATGCGGAGGATGCGCGCCGGTTCGATGGTCATTCTCCTGACAAGCTCTATCATCGACAACCGCTCAGCGCGAACGAGCGCCAGCAGCAGCGGCAAGGCAAACTCCGAGCCGCTCATACCGAACGCGGCCTGCTCAAAGGAACTTCCTTCTTTCTCGGACGCGGCGTGCGGCGCGTGGTCGGTCGCGACCACGTCGAACGTCCCTTGTTGGAGGGCGGCGAGGAGTCCCTCGGTATCGGCGAGCGTCCGCAATGGCGGATTGACTTTTGTGTGCGGGTCGCCAGGTGCCCCTGGCTGACCAGAAGGCTCGCCGACGTGTCGCAGCTGACGGTCGCCCGCCACCCATTTCTCATCCATCAACAGGTGGTGCGGCATCACCTCCGCCGTGACATTCACCCCCTCACGTTTCGCCTGAAGGATCATGGTCGCGCCCCGTGCCGTGCTGACATGACAGACGTGCAGCTGGCCACCGGTGAGCCGTGTCAGCAGCAGATCCCGGGCGATGATGATCTCCTCGGCCTCGGCGGGAAGTCCGCTGATTCCGAGCTGCCGAGACACCTCTCCCTCATGCATCGCCCCGCTCGCGAGCGGTTTGTCCTCACAATGGACCATCACCGGCCGCTCCAGCGTGCGACTGGCCTCAAGCGCAAGGCGCATGATGGCGCTATCACGAGTGGTATCGCCATCATCGGAGAAGCCGATGGCTCCGGCCGCCGCCAGACCGGCGAAGTCGACCGGCGTGGCACCCGCTCGGCCAACGGTGATGGCAGCGATCGGAAAGAGTTTCACTCGCGCATCGCGCGCTGTTCGCTCGGCCAGATCACGAAGCATCTCAACCGAATCGAGCGGCGGCGTCGTGTTCGGCATGCAGCAGACGGCGGTGAATCCACCAGCGGCAGCGGCCGACGTTCCAGTAGCAATGGTCTCCTTCGCTTCTCCGCCCGGTTCACGCAAGTGAACGTGGAGATCGATCAGGCCAGGCGCAACGATGCAGCCCCGCGCATCGACGATCCGGGCATTTGCCCGCGAGAGATCCGCGCCCACCGCCTGGACGACACCATTGCCAATCAGGATGTCTGCCATCGTATCGAGGTGCGACGCCGGGTCAACGATGCGACCTCCATGGATGAGCCATCGCTCGCCCGTCATCGTGGGCCACCCTGCCAGCGGCATACCGCACAAAAAAAGAGCCCCAAGACCCGTATCGGGCCTGGAGGCGTTCGAGCCGACCAGCGTTGTTGGTTGGGACCATCGAACCCGTGCACCTGTAACCTCAGCTTGTACGTACGACGCCAGGAGTATACGAAACATGATCTGAGCGGTCAACCGGCCGATTCCCACTCATGTCGCGGTCTTGTGAGCCAGTCACGGGGCAGCCTATGCTTCGTTGATGATCGACCTGCCATCGCTGGTGGACCCTGACGCTAAGTTCCTGGCCGTCGAGGCGCGGCTCCGTGAGCGGTACGGGGATCGCCAGTGGCGAACCCATGGACCACCGCTCGATGTCCTGGTCGGTACTGTCCTGAGCCAGCACACCTCTGACGTGAACACCGATCGCGCATTCGACTCGCTTCGTCGCCGGTTCCCGATCTGGCCGGAGGTCGCCGCCGCGCCGACGAGCGAGGTCGTCGCGGCCATACACCGTGGCGGTCTGGCGAACATCAAAGCTTCACGGATCCAGATGATCCTGCAAGAAATCGCAGATGAGGGCGGCACGATGACTCTCGCCCACCTCGGCCAGATGGCACTTGACGACGCGCGCCGATGGCTCCTGGCTCTCCACGGGGTCGGGCCCAAGACCGCGGCCTGCGTCTTGCTTTTTAGTCTCGGCAAACCTGCGCTGCCAGTCGACACCCATGTGCACCGGGTATCAAAGCGCCTGGGTCTGATCGGTCCAGGAGTCGGCGCGGAAGTGGCGCACGGGCTGCTTGAGGCTCGCCTTGGCGAAAGTCGCGATCGCGTATACGCTTTTCACTTAAATATGATCGCCCACGGGCGCCTGGTTTGCACCGCGATGCGACCTTTCTGTGAACGCTGTCCTATCACGGAGCATTGTGATTTCTTCTTCTCCGCCAAACGCGAGCGCGCCTGAGAAGCGGCATGCCCTTCGGCACCCGACAGCGGGCGAGACGACGCTGTATCTGGTGAGACATGGTCGCACCGAAAGCAACCAGCGCAATGTCATGGTCGGCATCACAGATGTCCCGCTCGATGCCGTGGGCGTCGGACAGGCCAGAGCGATCGCGGAACGGCTGGCCTCCGAGGTCGACGCGGACGTGCTTCTCGCCAGTCCCCTATCGAGAGCGTTTGAGACCGCGCGCATCATCGGTGCCCGCATCGGTTTGACACCGGTCGCGAGACCGGACGTGGTCGAGATCGACTTTGGCGATTTGGAGGGGGTCTCGATCGACCGGTTCCTGGAAGATCACTCCAGTCTCTGGCTACGCATGCTTGATGACGCCGATCAGGAGGTCGGGTGGCCGGATGGCGAGTCGAGGCACGGGTTTCAGCAGCGAGTCCGTGCGGCATTCCAGTCGATCCTTGAGGAATACGCTCACCATCGGGTCATCGTCGTCACCCATGGCGGGGTTATCGGCGCATTTCTCGCGTCCGTTCTAGGTCTTTCTCCGAACGCGCCCGAGGCCTGGGATATCGCGAACTGCAGCCTCTCCCACCTTGATGTCGATGCGAGCGGCACCTGGGTCCGAGCACACAACGATACGGTCCACCTTGAGGTGCTCGCCGAACCGGACGACGATGTCGCGGTGATCGCGTGAGAGTGACCGTGCTCGGCGGCTCAGCCGCTGGCGCCAACAGCGGCCAGGGCTGTTCCGGCTACCTGGTGGAGAGCGGTAACACCAGGCTGGTCCTTGATCTCGGACCGGGAACCTTCATCGAGCTTCGCAACCATACCGACTACCGGACCCTGTCAGCGGTGATCCTGTCTCATTTCCACGCGGACCATGTCCTGGACGTCGTCGCGCTGCGCTTTGCCCTCGCCTATAACCCCGTGGCTGCCTCCCGGCTGCTCCCCCTCTGGATACCTCCAGGCGGCTCCGCACGGCTCGCGGGCCTGGCGATGGCTTTTGGCGAAACGGGAAAGGAGAACGAGTTCTTCCCGAGCGTCTTTGCCGTTCGAGAATTTGACCCCGACGTGCCGCTGGTCATCGGCGGGATGGAGGTTCGCTTTGCGCCGACCGTTCACTATGTGCCCTGCTGGGCAATGCGACTGACCGCCGGGAAGTCGGTGCTCGGGTACACCGCGGACACGGGGCCAGCCGCGCCGCTTGATGGCCTGCTCAATGGAGTCGACGTGCTGATCGCCGAGGGCACCCACGTCGAGCCAACCGCCGAGGACACGGCCACACGCGGGCATCTGACCGCCGGGGAAGCCGGCGACCTGGCAACCCGGGTCGGGGCATCGTCGCTCCTACTGACCCATTTGTGGCAGGAGAAGGGCTTCGACGCATACCGCGCTCAGGCTGGAGGGACATTTAACGGTGACCTTCAGCTGGCGACCCGTGGACATTCGCTCAACTGGTAAATGTCACCTCGCCGCTGCGCGCAGCTGGCTGACCTGAACCCATCCCGAACGCACCGCTATGCCTGCAACTCATTCCAGCCTCGTTCCATCCGGCCACGATCCGGGGTGGTGTTGACCACGGTCGGCGCGACCGTGCCATTTGATAGGCGATAGCCTCGGTGCTAGACTGCCGGAACGACTCACCTTGGGCGTAAATCCGTTGAACCATTGGCCCATTCACGAGGTCGAACGACCTCGGGTCGGGCAGCCGGCGTCAGTGCCGGCAGGTGCTCCCGCCATGATGGTACACCCCGCGCTCCCCGAGATAACCCTCTCCTCAACGGCGGTCCGCTGGCGGCGGCCGTCGACCATTTTTCGCGTGTCGGAGCGGTCCGGCATATCTGGCGTTGACCTCGATCTCAGCGACCCCATGGTGATCGGGCGGACCAACGACATGGCCGACGCTCTGTCACGGTTCAACGGCGCGATTCACACGGTCTGGATGCCACGCTCGACCAATCCGGCTGTCTGGACCGGATCGAACGTCTACCACGAGGCGTTGGATGCCCACCGACGGACCGGTGCGCGGATCGTGCTCCGCATGCCGGTCGCGCCGCATCCAGAGATCAACCGCGCGGTGATTACGAGCCTGACCGAAACGATGCGCACCCGCGTCGACGGCGACGCGCGGATCATGGTGGCACTCGATAGGAGGTGGACAACCGGCGGCCGAGCGCCGCTCGTCCAGATGACGACGCTACGCCGTCTCGCCGAGGAATGGGACTTCGAAATCGGCCTGGACCTCACCGGTCGGCTCGATCCGACCTGGGAAACCGAGGCCGCCATCCTTCGCCTTGGCCGACGGCTCATCTACCTTCGCATCGCTGCCCTCCCGACGCCGGGTCGAGCCAGCGACGCCCGCGATCGGATCACTGCTCGAGCGCTGGCGGCGTCTCTGGAAAGCGGCTCACTTCAGACGGTTGCTCTCGCACCAGCGGTCCGTCCCTGGCACCGCCTGGCAATCGGCTCGACGGCCAACGCCTGCCAGGACCTATCCCAAAGGGTTCACGTCCGACAAAAATCCTGGCTGGAAAGTCGCATCGTCGATCAGTCGGCCAATGACCGCGCCCCCTGGCGAAGCTGACGACCGCGGACACCATGAAGGCCGGAGCCCACCGTTGTATGGCACTCGGGCGGGTCGGCCCTCCAAGTTCCCCAATGACCACCGCCAGATGTCGGCCGCGTCGCCTCGTTAGAAGTCAGCAGAGATGTCAGGCACAGCGCCGCGATGTGAGGAAAACCAGCGACGTCACGACGGATTGGCACACACCAGAGGGCTGGCGTCGCACGAACACAAGGTATGAGCTCCAGCGACGATGTGACAAGTCGTGAACGAAGCGCTGTTCGGCAGTTGGATGCCTAGAATGATCGCCACGTTCGTAGCAACACCGAACGCACGAGATCGGCGGCTGAGATCGTCAACGGGGCTCGGCGTAGCCGCCGAGCCCCGGATTGGTCATGTCGCGGCCCAACACCCGGTTGGATGGAGCCGCGGATGTGGTTTACCGCTTGGTGTACTGAGGCGCCTTACGGGCTCGCTTGAGGCCGACCTTCTTACGCTCTTTGACGCGAGCGTCCCGGGTCAACAACTTTGCCTGTTTGAGGACCGGCCGGAGCTCTTCATCGAACCGTAACAACGCCCGAGAAATGCCGTGCCGGATGGCACCAGCCTGCCCGGAGACGCCGCCCCCGACGACCCGCACTGTGACGTTGAATCGAGGCAACGTCCCGGTCAGCTGCAAGGGCTGCTGAATGGTCGTCTGCAGGAGGTCACGGCCACCGAAGTACTCCCGCGAGGTCTTCCCATTAACAATGATCTGCCCATCACCCGGCAGGAGTCGTATTCGCGCGATCGCGTTCTTTCGACGCCCTGTCGCGTAGATGTACCCTGGATTCGCGTCACTCATAGATCGGTCCTTCCTGCGGCTAATCGAGAGACGGCTGAGCGGCGTGTCGCATGGCACCCGCGTTCTCGACGTTTAACGGTCGTGGCGTTTGACTCGCATGGGGATGATTCGGTCCGGCGTAGATCTTCAGTTTGCGGAGCATCTGCTCTCCGAGCACCGTGCGCGGCAGCATGCCCTTCACCGCAAACTCAATGATCCGCTCGGGGTGCGACGCGCGCATCTCTTTGACGGTGGTTCGGCGCAGGCCGCCCGGATAGTTCGAATGCCGATAGTAGGTCTTTTGAACCTCTTTTTTACCCGTAACGACGACCTTATCGGCGTTGATGACGATCACGTAGTCGCCCATGTCCATGTGGGGCGCGTACGTCGCCTTGGTTTTGCCGCGAATGGTCTGGGCAATCACCGATGCCAACCGGCCCAGTGTTTTACCCTCAGCGTCGACAATGAACCACTGTCGAGACGCATAGGTTTCATGTTGCTTCGGTGAATATGTTCGTCGTTCCACGATCTGTTCCCCTATCGCTCAGCAGGCGCCCAAAACGCCTGCGGAATCTTCCCAACCATCGCGCCAGCCGCGGTCGTCCGGCTCATCTCCGCCATAGCCAACGCCCCAAAAAGTGAGGCCATGTGCCGGGGCAGTCATCGGGCCGCCACGACGATCCTTTGATCCGAGAAGCTCTGCAATCCATGATGCATCGCGCCGGCCACGACCCACCTCGACCAGCGCTCCGACGATGTTTCGCACCATGTGCGGCAAAAAGCCGTCGGCCACCGCTCGAATTACGAGCAGTGCCCCGCGTGATCCGCCCCGCGTCGGTTGTAGCGCCTGACAATCGCATCGGAGCATGTTGCGAGTCGTTCCCCGGTCGCCGATGGGATGTCTCGACCAGGGGACACCGCGGCCACCCCCTGCCATCGCCGCGAAGTCATGCTCGCCAATCATCAGTCGCGCGCCTTCAGCCATTCGGGCAACATCGAGTCGCTCAACCCGTGACCAGACCCGATCGCGCAGCATCGGATTCGGTGGCCCGACCAAGACAGCGTAACGATATTCTCGCCATCGAGCATCGAACCGGGCATGAAAACCCTCTGAACGCCGCTCCGTTGCCACGACCACGATATCGTCCGCCAGACGCGCATTGACCGCACCCGTAATCACCTCGACGGCCAGGTCCGACCGGTGATCCATGCAACTTCCAACCTGTCCCACCGCATGTACTCCGCGATCGGTTCGTCCCGCGAGAACCAGTCCCGTCGGGCGCCGGAAGAGTTCAGCCAGCGAAGACTCGACCTCACCCTGCACCGTTCGCTGCCCTGACTGACTTTGAGAGCCCGCCAGTCGCCCGCCGTGATATGCCAGCGTCATCGCCAGTACTGGCATCTCATCCGTGCTCGCTACCGGGTATTAGGCAACCGTCATCGTCTCTTAATCAAGAAACTCGATCAGCGCCATTGGGGCCGCGTCTCCGTGCCGCGGACCAAGCTTCGCGATTCGGGTATAGCCGCCCTGCCCACCGGCGAACCGGGGAGCAATCACGTCGAAGAGCTTTGCGGTGGCCAGCGGGTGATTGATCTTCGACATCACCAACCGACGGTGATGATCCGAATCCTCCCGGGCGATCGTGATCAGCTTTTCCACCACAGGACGAATCGTTTTCGCCTTCGCTTCCGTGGTCGTAATCCGCTCATGCAAGATCATCGAGATCGCGAGCTGACGAAGCAATGCCGTGCGTTGGGCAGGGTTCCGACCGAGTTTTCGACCTGCTTTTTGATGCCTCATCCCCCGTCTTCCTCTCCACCCGCGGCATTAATCATCACCGCGTCGTCTCCACGGAGGGCCGCGATCGCTTCCGCAACCTCATCGTCTGCACCACCAACCCCGGTGCCGTAGCCTGCCACGCCCTCGCTGTCGTCGTGTAGCCCGTCCCCAAAAGCGTCGCTCATGATCGGCGCCGATCCTTCAGGGAGATAGCCGAACTCGGCCAGCTTCTCGCGGAGTTCCGTCAGCGAGCGAGGACCGAAGTTGCGAATCGACAACAACTGGTCGGGGTCCATCGTGAGAACTTGTCCAACCCGATCGATCTGGCGACTCCGGAGGGCGTTGAGCACCCGCGGCGAGAGCCCAAGATCCGCCAGAGCCTTGTTCTGGACTTCTTCTGAGATGTACGGGCTGACGTCGGTCGCGAGCTCCCCTTCCTTCCGATTGAACTCCGCGAACACCGTCGCGTGCTCCATCAAGATTTGGGCGGCGCGTGCCAGCGCATCATCCGGCTCGATCGTCCCGTCGGTCAGAATCTCAAGGATCAGCCGGTCGTAGTCGGTCATCGGACCGACCCTGGTGTGCTCGACGACGAAATTCACCTTTTGGATCGGCGTGAAGATGGCGTCGATCGGAATCTCACCGAGCGAATACGTCTCCTGGAGCTCGGCCGGCCGGTATCCGCGGTCCCGCGTCACCCAGATGTCCATGTCGAGGACGCCTTCAGGCGCGTCGATCGTGGCAAGCACAAGCTCCGGGTTGATGACATCGACCTCCGATGGCCAGGTCACATCGCCCGCAGTAACCTGCCGCTCGCCGCTATCGTCACCACGGACGTAGAGATGGGCGCGCGCTTCACCGTTGATCTCAATCATTGGCTTCAACCGCACGCGCTTCAGGTTGAGCACGATCTCGGTGACATCTTCGCGGACATGATTAACCGTCGAGAACTCATGCCAGACGTTGTCGATCCGGACACGAGAAACAGCGACCCCCTCCAGCGAGCGCAGAAGAATCCGCCGCAGCGCATTCCCCAACGTGGTGCCATAGCCCGGCTCGAGGGGCTCGGCCGAGTACCGACCGTAATTGAGTCCGGTTTCGATAGATTGAATTTGGAACTGTGGTCGCTCGAACAAGCGGACTCGCCTCCTCTGCGTGAGGGCTAAAGGCGTGAAACCGACGGTTTCTCCCCTGACTTAGCCGATGCGTGCTGTCTCGCGGTTAACGGCTAACCTGGGCCTCGGTCCGGCGGTCCAAACCGCCGGACTAACGGCCTAGTGCATGCTGTAGTGTTCGACGATCAGTGCTTCGTTGAACTGCGGCACCTCAATCTGCTCGCGTATCGGCAGGCTCAATACCTTACCTGACAGGTTGCCAGCGTCGACGCTGAGCCACTCCGGCGCCTGCCGCGTATTGAGCACCTCTCCGTAATCAGAGAAATATTCGCGGCGACGGCTTTCGGCGCGGACGGCGATCACATCACTCGACTTCACGCCGTACGATGGAATGTTGGTCTTCCGCTCGTTCACCGTGAAGTGACCATGTCGGACCAGTTGCCGGGCCTGCTTGCGGGAATCGGCGAATCCGAGCCGGTAGACGACATTGTCGAGACGGGTCTCGAGAATCTGCAGCAGGTTGTCGCCGGTCACGCCGCCGCGACGGACAGCCTCATTGAAGTGATTTCGGAACTGGGTTTCCATCACGCCGTAAAAGCGCCGCACCTTCTGCTTCTCACGAAGCTGAAGACCAAACTCCGACGGCCGACGGGTCCGGCGCTGACCGTGCTGACCCGGTGGGAAGTTTTTAGCTGGCTGCCGTTGGACGATCGGACACTTCGGTCCATCGCAGCGGGCACCCTTCAAATAGAGCTTCATCCCCTCTCGACGACACAACCGGCAAACCGGCCCGGTATATCTAGCCATTCGCGCTTGTTTCCTCCTAAGGCGTCCCGGTCAGCCCCGCCGATCCGCGAACGCATTGCCAGATTAGACGCGCCGTCGCTTCGGTGGACGGCAGCCATTGTGTGGAATAGGCGTCGTGTCGGTGATCGAGATCACCTGCACGCCACTGGTCTGCAGCGACCGAATGGCCATCTCCCGGCCGGATCCCGGTCCCCGGACATATACGTCCACCTGCCGGAGCCCGTGCTCCATCGCCTTCCGGGCAGCCTGCTCCGCCGTCACCTGAGCAGCGTACGGGGTGCTCTTACGGCTGCCCTTAAATCCATTCGATCCTGAGCTCGACCAGGAGATAACGTTGCCTGTCGGATCTGTCAGAGTAATGATCGTGTTGTTGAACGTCGCCTGGATATAGGCTCGCCCTCGAGGGATATTCTTCCGGTCGCGCCGCCGGACTCGGGTTTTCCCTTTACCGGGGCCAGCTCCTCGTCGCCGCTCAGTCATTCAATCCTCCGGTACCGGACAGCCTTCTAGCCGTCAGTGTATGTATCGTGCGTCGGACACATCAGACTCTTCGACGTCCTACCGCCTACGTCTTCTTACGGCCGCCGACGGCTCGTCGAGGCCCGCGTCGGGTCCGGGCGTTAGTTCGTGTGCGCTGACCTCGAAGCGGCATGCCGCGCCGGTGCCGGAGACCTCGATATGATCCAATGTCAATCAAGCGCTTAATGTTCATGGCGACCTCACGACGGAGATCGCCCTCCACCCGAATCTCTTTATCGATGATCTCGCGCAGCCGGTTGACTTCTTCGTCGGTGAGATCGCGAACCCGGGTGTCCGGGCTGATCTGGGTTCGCCCAAGCAGAGCCTGGCTCGTATGCAGGCCGATACCAAAGATGTATGTCAGACCAACTTCAACTCGTTTCTCACGAGGCAGGTCGATGCCAGAAATTCTTGCCATCAGCTATCCCCTACTCCTACGCCGAGCAGCCACCACACTATCCCTGTCGTTGTTTATGCTTTGGATTGGTGCAGATCACCCGCACGACGCCATGCCGGCGGATCACCTTACAACGCTCGCAGCGCGGTGTCACAGAAGCTGCGACCTTCATACGTCCTGTCCTCTCGTCAATGACGATGATCGCACCCCGACTGAAAACCAGAGGCACGCGATAACCGCGCGAACCAACCGGTCCGTGCGGAAGCATCTATTGTAGCACCCTCGCAAGTCGTTCCGTCAAGATTTGGCCACCATCGGCGTCAACGGCCACCGTGTGCTCGAAGTGCGCCGCGAGTGATCCATCGGCGGTCACGACGGTCCAGTGATCGCCAAGGACAACCGTCTCTTCGCCGCCGGTCGTCAGCATCGGTTCGATGGCCAACGTCATCCCGCTCCGGAGCCGCGGTCCATGAGACGGCTGACCGTGATTTGGCACATGCGGATCCTCGTGCATCTGCTGACCAATCCCATGACCCCCATACTCGCGAATCACGCCGAGGCCCCGCTCAACAGCATACGTCTCGACGGCATGACCGACGGCGCCAAGCCGGTGACCGGACCGAGCAGCCTCGATGGCGAGGCTCAGCGATTGCTCGGTATCGGCCAGGAGCCGCGCGGCGTCGGCTGAGACGTGTCCAACGGGATACGTCCAGGCAGAATCGCCATGGTAGCCCCGGACAATCGCCCCGACATCGATCGAAATGATGTCACCGTCCTGGAGCACCCGCTTCCCGGGGATGCCATGAACGATCTCGTCATTGATCGACGCGCAGATATGACCGGGGAACCCGTGGTAGCCCAGGAATGACGATGTCGCGCCAAGCTCCGCGAGCGTCTCGCGCGCGATATCGTCTAACGCCGCGGTGGTGACGCCGGGCCGTATCGCTTCTTCGATCCGCGCATGAATCAAGGCCACAACGCGTCCGGCATCACGCATCAATTCGATCGCGTTAGCGTCCTTCACCGTAATCGGCGGTCTCGCCATCAGCGTGACTCCTTCACGATCGGTGCGTCACTCAACGTGGCAACCATCGCCACGATCGCTTCAGTCACGACATCGATCGACTCATTCCCATCGACCGTGTGCAGCAGACCCTGATCCCGGTAGTAGGACAGGAGCGGTGCTGTTTGCTCGAAATAGAGGCTAAGCCTCCGCTGGATGGGCTCCGGCCGATCATCCTCCCGCTGAATGACGACCCCGCCACAACGGTCGCAGGTGCCGGCAATGGTGGGCGGCTCGTAGTTCACGTGATAAACGGCGCCGCAATGCTGGCAGACCCGCCGACCGGCCAGCCGGGTGATCAGCACGTCCATGGGGACCGCGATCTCAATCGCCGCTCGAATCCGCTCCTGCCGGCGGCGAAGCGCCGTATCGAGCCCTTCAGCCTGAGGCCGGGTCCGTGGAAATCCATCAAGGAGTGCCCCGGTTACCGTCGCGCCCAGCAGCCGCTCGGCGGCAATCAGGTCCAGCACCTCTTCGACCAGCCCGATCGTCACGCCGTCAGGCACCAGATCGCCGCGGTCGTAGATCGCCTTGATCTGTTGTCCGAGGAGTGATTCGGAGGCGATCGCTGCTCGGAAGAGATCGCCGGTCGAGAGATGCCTGAGACCCAGCCGAGGAGCCACCCGAAGGGCCTGCGTTCCCTTTCCGGCACCCTGGGCACCCATCAGCAAGACGTGCATCGGATCCTCGACTGAACCTCTCTCCACCGGTGCTCGAACGTCATCAGGGGGGTACCGCCCGATCGCCGCGGCGGTTTGGCTCCCTGACGAGCCGCGTAACGACGGCGCCCGAACGACTAACGAATGAAACCTTCGTAATTCCGCATCATGAGCTGGGCTTCCAGCTGACGCATCGTGTCGATTGCCACCCCGACGACGATCAGCAATGATGTCGCGCTCAGGAGAAGCGTCTGGACGCCGGTCAATTGCGAGGCGATGAACGGCAGAATCGCGACCAATCCCAGGAAGAGTGCCCCGACCAGCGTAATCCTGTTTAACACCCGTTGCAGGTAGTTCTGCGTATTGCGACCAGGACGAACGCCGGGGATAAACGCCCCCTGGCGCTGCAGATTTTCTGGGATCTTCTGCTGCTGAAAAATCACCATGGTGTAAAAGTAAGTGAACCCGACCACCATGAAGAAGTAGATGAGGTTGTACTGGACGGTGTTCGGACTGAGGAATCGAGCGATATCCCCGGCGACGTTTCTCACGCTCGCACTGTTCGAGCTCGCCAGGAACTGGGCGATCATGCCGGGAAAGACCATGATGCTGACCGCGAAGATCAGCGGGATCATTCCCGCGGAGTTGACCTTCAGCGGGATATGCGTGGTATTGCCACCATATGACCGGTTGCCGCGCACCCGCTTCGCATGATGTACCGGGATTCGGCGTTGCCCCTCATTGATCAGGACTACACCGACGACCGTGATCAAGCCGATCAACGCGAACATGATCGTGCCCATCACGTTGTTGGTGATCGAGCTCCCTGAGACGAGCGTTCCGATAGCGCCAGGCAACGAGGCCACGATACCGCCGAAGATGATGATCGAGACACCGTTGCCGATCCCGTTCTCAGTGATTAACTCACCGATCCAGACAAGCAACATCGTACCCGCGGTCATCGAGAGGAGAATCGCCATCGTCGACAGGACCGTTTCGCGGTTGAAGAGTCCAAAGCCCTCCAGCAGCGCACCCCCGTTGGGGCTGGCCTGTCTCGAGAAGAGGACGGCCTGGCCGTAGCCCTGGAGCAGGGCCAGGGGCACGGTCAGCCAGTGGGTGTACTGGTTAATCTTGTTCCGGCCACCCTGGCCCTCGGCCGCCAGCTCGGTCAGACGCGGGATAATCGGCGTCATCAGTTGCATGATGATCGAGGCGGTGATGTAAGGATAGACGCCAAGTGCCGCGATCGAGAAGTGCCGCAGACCACTCCCGGAGAAGAGGTTGAGCATCCCGAGGAGCTGATTGTTCTCAACGAAATCCTTGAGCCCGTTCCGATCGACGCCGGGAACTGGAATCGACGCGATGAACCGGAAAATAACGAGCATCGCCAGCGTAAAGAGGATGCGACGCCGGAGATCGGGAATTTTGAAGGCGTTAACGACGGCCTGCAGCATGACTGGTCTCTCCTAGGAACCCCGCGTCGCGTCGATCGCTTCGCGACGGGTCGGGCCGCCGACCTTCCCCACCCTCGCGCGTTTCATCTCGGCGTTGAGCGGCAACCGGCGGCTGCGTGGCTTGGCCGAGGTCCACTCGTCCGTGCGGTCGCGTTGATGCAGCGTGCCGCCAGCAGCCTCAATGCTCGCCTTCGCGGACGCCGAGAAGGCGTGGGCCTCGATCTCGATCGCCCGGGTAATGTCACCGTGACCGAGCACTTTGACCGGGAATTCCAGACCGCGCGTCACACCGAGCCGGTGCAGCACCTCGGGCGTGATTGGCCCATCGATCACCAGTTCATCAAGCCGGCTCAGGTTGACCACTTCCCAGGGCGTCTTATGAATGTTCGTGAAGCCGCGCTTATAGGGAAGCGCCTTCTGGATCGGGAGCTGGCCACCCTCGAATCCAATTCGCGGACCGGGCCCCGAACGGGACTTCTGTCCCTTGGTGCCTCGGCCAGCCGTCTTGCCCTTACCGCTTCCGTGTCCCCGACCAAGACGCTTCCGATCCGGGTTCGACCCCGGATTCGGTCGCAGGTCGTCCAGTGTCATAGGCATCGCTGCCGTCTCCTAGCTGTGTTTCAGGCGTCGCCAGCGAGCGACGTCTCATCATGGCGTCGTGTCGTGCCTATACCAACTCTACGGAGAGCAGGTGTTGAATCTTCGCGACCATACCACGGATGGATGGATTGTTCGGCCGCTCGACGGTGTGATTGATCCGTCGCAGCCCGAGCGATCGAACCGTTAACTCCTGATCCTTTGGTCGTCCAATCGTGCTCTTCACCAGCGTAATGCGGATGGTCCCGTCGGTCGTGTTTGCCTCGCTCATCCCTGGTCACCCCTACGCCCACCGCGTGCGCCACCGCGACCCTGGGCATTGACCGGCGCATCAGCGGCGAGCGCCACGTGCGCCGGCGCCACCCGGGGCCGTCGCGTCAGACGCCGGCGGCGTCGTTCAGCCACCGCATCAGACGACTCAAGCTCCTTCAATGCCTCGATCGTGGCTCGCACGACATTAACCGGGTTGTTGCTCCCCAAAGACTTCGTCAGGATGTCCTTGATCCCGGCCGCCTCGACGACCGCGCGAACGCCGCCGCCGGCAATGACGCCCGTGCCCGGCGCGGCCGGCTTGAGCAGTACGCGCGACGCGCCAAAGTCTGTCTCGACTTCATGAGGGATTGTCGTCCCATCAAGAGGCACCGTAATCATCAGCTTTTTCGCCGCCTCGACACCCTTGCGGATAGAATCGGGCACCTCGCCCGCCTTACCAATCCCGGCGCCAACGCGACCCTTGCCATCACCGACCACGATCAAGCTGCCGAAGCTAAAGCGCCGGCCGCCCTTCACAACTTTGGATACGCGGTTGATCTGCACGACGCGCTCTTCAAACTCCGGTGACCTGTCGTCGTCCGAGCGCCGACGCGGCCCGCGCTCTCCTCGATTTCGATCCATCGTGCTTCTCCATGACGCTTCAATCGGCGTAGCGACCCCTAGAACAGTAGACCCGCCTCGCGGGCACCCTCGGCAACTGCCCGCACCCGACCGTGGTAGAGAAAACCACCGCGGTCGAAGACGACGGAGCTGATTCCCGCGGCTTTAGCGCGCTCCGCCACGAGTTGCCCGACGAGCTTCGCCCGATCGACCTTGGTCGCGTCGCCTGCGGCTCGCTCCTTGATCGCCGCTTCAAGGTCGGACGCCGCCACCAGGGTGTGACCCTGCGTGTCGTCGATGACCTGAGCGTAGATATGCGCCGACGACCGAAAAACGTTCAGCCGCGGTCGCTGACCAGTACCGCTGACCTTCGCCCGAACCCGAACGTGGCGCCGCTGCCGTTGGGTCAGCGCCCTCCGAAACTTAATTCGCATAATCCTGCCCCCATATCTGTGGCCAGCGGAGAACCGTTCCGACGACCTGCTC
>JAABUR0100000668.1_pt1 | contig 70881 bp, 65 predicted proteins | sample 5560091 | NCBI WGS metagenome assembly JAABUR01 (sample SAMN10711879, study PRJNA513375) | rock metagenome | isolation source: Antarctica rocks | place: Antarctica: Victoria Land, University Valley sud
CACTCACCATATCTCCACCCCACCATCACCCCCCAAACAACCCCCGCAACCCCACCCTTTCTCCACGTCATCCCTTTGCCGCCCCGCTCCCTATCATCTCAAACCGCCCTCTTCCCCGCCCCCACCAATCCCCCTCCAACCCCCACCAATCCACCCTCAAACCCTCACCAGGAATGTTCTCCCTCCTCCTGACCGCCCTCCCCACCACCATCGGCGTCGCCCAAGGCGTCTCAGCCGCAAAAAAAGAAAAAGAATCCCAAGACTCGGACGACCTGCTGCGCAAATTCACGCTCAGATGCTCAATCGACGATGACGAACTGCAACGATGTCCCGAGGCGGAGCGGTGGTGGGGCGGCGGGGTTGTGTTAAGGGATGGAAAGGTGCGTCAATACGCCAATATGTTCCGCATGAGGGAAGGAGCCAGTGCGCTCCCGTTCTTGCAGCATAATACAGCCCCTAACCCCCCCGCGCACAACCAGCTCTACATCCACCCCTCCACCTCCACCCCCACCCAACCCCCCGCCCACCCCTTCACCGGCTTCCTAATCTCGTACCCGGACCCCACCCGCCCGACCCCGGCCCCCCTCGGCCTCGTCTCCAGCATCTCCCTCGACCCGCCCGTGCTGAACTGGATCTACGTCGACGCCGTGACGCGGGAGGTGAAGTACGGGAACAGGACACAGAGCAGGGAGCATGTTGTGGGCAGTTGGGGGCGGGGGAGGGGGTGGTTGGAGCTTGCGGGGGCGGAGGCGAGGGAGAGGTTGGGGGAGGGTGGGGGGGCGGTTGTGGGGGAGGAGGGGGGGGTCAGGTGGGGGGGGGAGGGGGTGAGGGTGCGGTTGGAGAGGGTGTTTTTGGAGGGGGTGGTGGAGGGGAGGGAGGAGGGGAAGGGGGAGGGGGGGAGGGGGCGGACGAAGTTTGAGGGGGGGACGACGATGTTGGAGACGGGTGGTAAGAGGGAATGATGTTTTGGGGGATGATGTTTTTGGGGGATTTGCCTGTGGATGTATAAACCTTTTAGGAAAGTGCTTGGTCTATCTTATGTGTTTTCACTGCGAGGCCCACGCCCATACAGCCCACCAGCACGCAACTGCCTGCCTCTCCATCCCATGCGCCCAGTCATCAAATCCGCTTTCCTCCCCCTGCGCGATTTTTTGGAGTCCTAAACCCTCCATCTTACATTTCAGATCCTCAATCTCTGGTGCATATGCTTCTCGCAATGGCAGTTCGATCACGACTCTCGCCTCCTTCTGCTGTTTCAAATACTTCCCAATAGCCTGCACCAGCCAGGGTGGATGCTGGGGTGAGTATAGCGGGTCTGCGGCCAGTATGACGTTGTACTTCTCCTCGTCGTCTACGTCCAGGGGTAGATCGGACCAGTCCAGCACGCCAGCACTCGCACTCCCACCGCTATGCTCGAACAATGTTTCGTTTGAGCAAACGTTGGCGAGAAGATTAGGTAAAATATCCGGCAGATCTGTAAGATGAACATGCGCGTGGAACAAAGCCGCAGCGGCAATACCGACGAGGCCGGTGCCGGCGCCGAGTTCGAGGATACGAGGTTTCCGAATGTTAATGTCGTTGGCAGAAATACCTGAGAGCGTACATAGGACGGGTAGAGAGGGGAGAAGGTGCAAGAGACGTTTGGCGAGGAGGTAGGACGCTACCCAGGTTTTGTGGCCAAGATTGTCAGCGGTGAGCGAAGGCTCGTGCAGGGTAATTGAGATTGGTGAATCGGTGGGTTTTGATTGTGGTGATGCAGGTCCTGGGATACTGAAGGTCCGAGATGCAGAAGGAATAGCTGTGTCTCGGCGTAAGTAATTAGCGATTGCTGGATATTCTCGACTGAACAGTAGTAGAGGAAGACGTTGTCTCACCTGTCCGTCCAGATCTCTCGCTCAACCTCGCGCCAGCAGCTTCCCAGATCTGCTCCTTGATGTTCTCATCTTCTATCCATGCCAGTGGACTAGCTATGATGCCAATTAAGTATTTAGGTACACCTTTTTCACCAATTTCCCCACCCTCATGTTCTTGCCAATTTTCTGTAACATCCCACGATGAAGCCTTGATAGCCAGGCGTGCAAGAGTGGATAGTAGCTCTGTAGCTGGTGGGCGAGTGTATAATTGAGGTAGGTCGAGGACTGGACCATGCAGACTTGATTCAGTGTCAGTGTCATATAATCTCGGGCTTAGCTGCAGAAAGGTATACAATCTTACCATGCACAGGTTCCACCTTGAAAGAATGAGAGTTCATCTCGTTCATCCTCGGTAACGCGTTGTTTCTAGATAATTCATATCTGATACCTGCGAGCGCCGATAGTCGGAAGTTTGGCGCGTATCTTCGGCCCGGAAGCTGCTAGCCTTCACTATTCCGACGAAACCATACCACTTATCCACCACTACCCATCATGATTGCAAGACAAGCCTTTCGATCGGTACTACCGTTAAAGCATGTAAGCTATGCTTCTATGAAAGCCCAGATCATACGGACTGAAGAAACCTCCCCTTGAGCGCCCCGAATATCCGCTATAGCTATGGTTTCACCTGCTAACAGCTCGTCTCTGTAGAGTGTCCGTCGCTATGCGACCGAGGGGCCTTCCTCTGGTGGGAGTGCCAGATACGGCATTGTAGCTGCTGTCGCTGCAGTAGCTGCGGCTGGTGGCTACTACTACAGCAGTCAAATGGGCAACGGCACGTCCTTACCTACAGCAGCACCCCAAGACTCAAAGGTCGATTCGGACACACAAAACAAAGGCAAACCCTCAAATTCGGCTTTCCTTGGAGGAGACCAAGGGTGGATTGATTTAAAGCTTGAGAGTGTGGAGGAGCTCAGCCACAACACGAAGAAATTTAGATTTGCCCTACCGAGCGAGGATGATATCTCTGGGTTGCATATCGCATCTGCTGTACTTACGAAATACAAGGGTCCTGAGATGGAAAAGGTGGGCACATTCCCATCCGTTGTTTCCATTTTGGCTGACACCGCTCAAGCCAGTAATTCGTCCATATACCCCAACGAGCGACGAAGGTTGGTTCTGCTAAACCTTTCTTCCTCATCACGTTGCCATACTTACGCCATGCTAGACTCTCAAGGCCACATTGATTTTATCGTCAAAAAATATGCTGATGGCCCAATGTCATCACACTTCCATGACATGAATGTGGAGCAGCGTATGGATTTCAAGGGACCGATTCCCAAGTACCCGTGGCAGCCGAATAAGCACGATCACATTTGTCTTATTGCCGGTGGTACTGGGATCACTCCGTAAGTATAGGCTATTCCAATGCAGGCAATGGTGTCTAACATGAATCCAGCATGTATCAGCTGTGCCGCGCAATCTTCAAGAATCCAGCAGACAAGACGAAGGTCACATTAGTCTTTGGAAACGTCACGGAAGAAGACATATTACTAAAACGCGAGTTCGAGGATCTTGAGAACCAATATCCCCAACGATTTAGGGCCTTCTACTTATTGGATAAGCCTAGTGAGAGCTGGACTCAAGGCAAAGGCTTCATCAACCAGGAATTACTGAAGACTGTACTCCCAGAACCCAAAGCCGAGAACATCAAGATATTCGTATGCGGACCGCCAGGACTTTACAAAGCAATCAGTGGAGCGAAGAAGAGCCCGCAAGATCAAGGAGAGCTTTCGGGAATTCTGAAAGCTTTGGGATACAGTCAAGAGCAAGTGTATAAATTCTAGATTTCAACACTGACGGAACTTTGGGGGATGTACGTATAGAAAAATAGAGCATCCATCCAACTTTGAAGCATTGTTACGCTTTGCAAGTTCACTTCAATCTCCTCATGAGACATTTATCTCAGCTCCCTAGACTAGCTGGTTTTGAATATCACATAAACTGTCAACGTTGCTCTGATTTCTTCGTGGCCATTCTCAAGATCTTTTTACTGGTATTGGTGGTTCTTGTCCTTCCCTACATCATCCGCGTCCTTCGTTTAATTGCCGAGAGATAAGGCGAGTCATGGGCACTAAGATTGATAAGCTTTTCGCTGCCGGGTAGAGCCTTGAACGGCAGAGACGGATCTCATCATTGGATCTCATGGACCCACGGTCTTGATGAGCTTGCGACATCACATCATTATTTGATTTGGTGCTTTCTCTGGATGCATCTCACTATTATCCGACTAGAAAAATGAGTTTGTCGGGTAGTGTGATCAACCATGGCCGTCTTCTCTCAAGACTACCACGCCTTCGTTTCCCTATGTATACTTCTCATCATTTCATCTTTGCAGAGCAAAACGCCCTGGGCACCGCCACTCCACTGCAATGCAATCTTTCCTACAGTACCGTCGCTTCAAGAATCATGCCACAAGGCAATATGAAAGGGATAGGGAAAAGGCGGAAGCATTGAGACGCGGCAACGACGCATTGGGCCTGACATCTTCAGCCGTCTCGACTACTGCTAAACCCTCACCAGCGACTTCAGACGAGACTATTGATACTCGAGATCCGGAGAGAGCAGAACATTCCAAGGGCGATGAAGTGCACAATGAACCGAAGGGCTTACCGCCCATTGCGGAAGAGGATACGGAAGAAGAAGAGCATCCAGAACCACGTCCTCCGCTATTGAGCAGAGCATCGACTGCTGCAACGCAACGAACTATGGGAACAGCTCTCGGAACGGCATTGACGGGTATCAATGTGAGGAAGCGGACAACTAAGGAAGGTGGGGATAAGGGAACTGTTTTTGTGGTGGGATATGAGGGGGAACAAGACAATATGAATCCGCACAACTGGTCGTTCATAATTAGACTCCGCGCAACGTATGTCGATCCACCGATCACGGAAAGGCCTCTGACTCCTTTAGGATTACCATTGCAACCATCGGTTGGGTCGTCGGGTTCGCCTCCAGCATCGACTCCGCCGCACTCCCCCAAGCAGCCAAATACTTTGGAGTCAGCGAAGTGGCCGAATCCCTCGCGACTGGTCTCTTCCTAATTGGTTTCGGAGCAGGCGCTCTGTTTGCCGGCCCTATCTCCGAAACCGTCGGCCGGAATCCCGTTTACATCACCACCCTATCCTTCTACATGATCTTCATCATGGCTTCCGCCCTCGCGCCTAGCATCGGCGCCCAGCTCGTCTTTCGCTTCATGGCAGGTTTCTTTGGATCTTCACCGCTGACCTGTGCCGGAGGCTCCATTTCTGACCTTTGGAGCCCCATGGAGCGCACGTACATGTTTCCTGTCTTTGCCAATGCTGCTTTCATGGGTCCGATCCTTGGCCCGGTCGTCGGAGGTTTCATCGGCGAATCCTCGCTTGTATCGTGGCGATGGACGGAATGGGTTACGTTGATCATCTCCGGCCTTGTCCTCGCGCTCGTAGTGTTCTTCCAACCCGAGACTTACGCCCCCATTCTCTTAAAATGGAAAGCAGCACACCTGCGCGAACTCACCGGAGACGACAGATACCGAGCCGAAGTTGAAATCCGCGTGGAATCCTTCCTCCACCGCCTCCGCATCGCGCTCTACCGCCCCTTCCTCCTCACCTTCAGCGAACCCATCATCATGCTCATCGCCCTCTACCTCACCGTCATCTACATCATCCTCTTCACCTTTCTAGACGGCTACACCTTCATCTTCACCATCACCTACAGCCTTTCCCAAGGCCTCACCGGCCTCGCCTTCCTCGGCATTGCCCTCGGCCTCTGCTTCGCCACCCTCCTCGTCCCCCTCATCTACACCTGGGCCAAGCGCGACCTCGCCCGCATCAAAGCCGCAGGCGGCCACGCCCTGCCCCCCGAATTCCGCCTCTGGTTCGCCATGTTTGGCGCCCCTGCCATCCCGATCTCGCTCTTCTGGATGGGCTGGACCACCGCCCCAGATATCTCGCCATGGTCCCCACTCGTCGCGTCGGTGCTCTTCGGCTACGGCATCCTGTGCGTCTTCATCAGCAGCTACCAGTACATTATCGATAGCTACGAGTTCTTCGCCGCCAGCGCGTTGGCGAGCGTGACGCTGATCCGGTATGTGGCTGCGGGCGCGATGGTGGAGGTGGGGATACCGTTCTATGAGCGGTTGGGCGTGCATTGGACGTTGACGATCCTAGGCGCGATTAGTGCGGTGTGTGTTCCCGTGCCGTATCTGTTTTTTGTGTATGGGACGAGGCTGAGAGCGCGGAGTCGGTTTGCTGTTGCTTGAGCGTGGGGGGTCTTCTGGGTCTTTGTCTTTTCGTGCGATTGTGGATAGCGTTTTGGGCCGGGAAGCATCTGGAAGGCGTTGTGTAGCTTCCATACCTACGCTGGGGTATCTCGTTGGAAACCTATATCATATATATACACCCCCGAACTTAGGATTATGAAAAAAAATATCTCCCACCTACGCGAAAGCACCCACTTGCGATCAGGGCAACAGACCCTATATTAAATTATCATAGCTTATGCTCTCAGTACAACATGAACCTGCGACTTGATCTTCCAGTCGCGGAGAATGGGCAACAAGCCTGCTCTCTGCCGTTCAGTAAAGCACGTTGCGCTTGTGAGCGTTGCCAGCGGAACAGGATGTGGAGTATGTAGAATGGCTCGCAGGGCGACGACCCTGAAGCGCATTCGCTTCGATCCTAGGTACCTACAATATCATCGGGGTTGTTAATTGTTGGTAGGTGACGTTTGAGCTACATATATCAGATATAATGTAGCGCGTTAATAGCGTATCTGATCCTAATTCGTGCTTTTTTTATCTGATTTATTAAGGGTACCACTAAACGTACACCCCTTTTTACTACATCGACGCACCTTTTTACTACATAAACGCCCTCTGTTTACTACGTATACGCCCCCCTCAGATAGGTTTAACGGTTACCCAACTAGGGTTTGGCAGCTTTGAAACAGACGAACATCATACATACAGATACTTGATTTTATAAGAGCGGCTCACCAAGAATGAGGTATCTTTGAGATCGATATGTTTTTCGAAGCTGATTTACATTTGCAACTACATATCAGATTTGAAACACCTCGTGGAAGCCTTCATCGTTTGAAGCTTCCTGCTGATGTTCGGATAGAGGCTCAGCCGAAGCTTCACCCTCTTCATCCCCTCGACCTTCTCGATCTCCTAGATCTCCTCGACCTAGCCCTCTACCTCTACCTTCGCCCCGCGCCCTACCTCTCCTACCCCTATCCCTCGCTTGTGTTTGCAGCCCGTTGTTGCAGATGCGCTTCAACGCGTTGGAATTGACTTGGTTCGCGTTGAGTAGAGTTCTCTAGCTGTTGTTCACGATGTGTACGAGCTGCAGCTGCAGTTGAACCAGCTGATCTGCCTCGAGTCCTTGCAGTAGGTGGATTTTGCACTGATAGTTAGTAGTGGATCGATGGGTTTCGGAGCTATCTTCGGTTCGTTGTTTGCGCTCACTACCCTAGCTGGTTTGACGAAACGCCAGTGAGAATGCACGTCCTCCAGCTTCAAAATGTAGAGCGCCTCGCTATGAATTCGAGCTTGAATTGGCGTGTAGTCTCTTTTGCCCGACAGAACTCGTAGATTTATCACTTCTATCACACTTCAATCAAATTTTATCCTTGATTCTTCGCTTGTTTTTGCTCGAGCGTTTGATATTGAGCGCGTAATCGTGAGCTTCAGCCCATGTATTAGCGGCGGCGATGAGCTCTTCGTGGCTCACATAGAGCTCACTCACCGGAGGCGGAGGGGGATCCATGGCGGCGATGAGGTAGGGTGGATGGTGGGTAGGTAAAATAGTTGATTGATGAAGAACGTGTGCGTTAATATTATTGAGCCGCTAACCCTAGTTGAGTAACCGCTAAACCTATCTGGGGGGGAGCTTATATGTACCTTAGTAAACAGAGGGCGTAGATGTAGTAAGTGGGGGGCGTCAATGTAGTAAAAAGAGGTGTACGTTTAGTCAACGTTTAAGTCAAAAATTTGTATGGGCGCGCACCACAGTCATCCAGAGGGTCCCTAACTCAAAGGGGCTTAGGGGAAGTGGTTAACCCGAAGGGGCTTAGCTACGGAAACACGTCTGAGGTCCTGAGGCAACACCTCAAGTATTACCTTTAGTGCTTGGTGTATCTTGATTCCTGAACAATATGCGCCAAGTCCGTCCACCATCCAGCATTTGATGTAGCTCGCGGGTGCGTCACCGTTTGAGACTCCACTTACTGCTCTACCGAGCGTGCCTATTTCTGGCTTTTGAGATGAATTGATCGCATATAATATCGTGGTCGAAGTCGAATTCACACTAACGTCTCAACCAAGCGCTGGGGTGTCACGGGTGTGCTGTTCCAGGCTCCAGCACGCATTCTGTGCTTGCCAAATACAATGCATATTTAGAGCATTCCCTGTATTAACTCTACCAGAAACCGTCTCTTTCATGCTTTACCATTCAGTGTCACCTTCTTCGTCTTGACACAGCCATCCATCCCTAACTTCAGGCTGTGCTAGGCCTCGCACCTTCTTGCCTGGTTTTGAGTGTATCTGCAACAACATCATCTCGCACAGTTGCGACGAGTGACCATGAGTACCGAGAAGCTTCGTGAGCTTGACAGACTAGCCAAGCAATTTGACATCGCCTTTGATGGGCCCGGATCAACTAAAAGATGGCCGGATGTCCACGCTCGACATTTTAAGGCAATACAGGCGCAGGGTTCGCAAACCTACGAATCCTACCGTGATGCGAGTAGGGTAACCTTTAACGATCAGCCATGGAGAAGCAGGACAAAGCAGCGAGCAGAGCAAGTTGCTGCAGAGGCACGTCAACTATATTACGACAAGAGTAATGAGATGGAATGGCGTCTCAGTCTTGAGCCTGATATTCTTGCTCGTTTCAAGCACCGAATTACTTGGTGAGAGTTGGCGCTGACAAAATTTGCCCAGGAGTCGCGCTAACAAGCGGCATTAGTACAAAATGCCACCTCCGTGTGTGGAGATCTGACGTTGAGGTTGTAGTTGACCCAGAGCGAGCGCAAAAAATAGAGAAACGTCGTCAGAAAAGGGGTCAGTCTCTTTGCAAGTGCTCTGAATACGACCGCATGCAGCAAGAGTAAATCGATGGTCTCTATCCAACAACTACTTACTAAGTAATCTTTAGTGAAGAAGAAGATCTTGATCGAATTTTCTCCGATAGGGCGGAGAGATTCATCATACCAGAAAAGAGCATACAGTCAGTTCTCGCAGATCAAAAGCCTGACCGCCTCTACGGTCTCCGGCAAACCAGTCAATTTGCAGATGTTTTGAGTGATCTTTACAATGCAGATGGGGAGGTACCATTGTCGAAGTCCATGAAAGAAATGATGTCCTCAATCAGTCCTTTTGGGGACAAGTGCGAGCCTCTTCTGTTTCCATTTCTGATATTAGAAGCCAAAGCCAATGAAAGCCCTAGCTTTCAGCTTATCCAGACTCAGACCGCCTTCCCTATACGCGCCCTACTTGAACTTCAGCATAAACTTCGCAGTCACTCCACGATACTTCTGCCCTTTCCGCTTGTATGGTTTTTGGCGAATAGAGGATCGGAGTGGCGCATTTATGCGTGCTTCATTGAGACCAGTGACATAATGAAGGCATTGAATGGGCAAAGTAACAAGCAGTACGTGAGTGATCGTCAGTCAACTTTTACAACTGTTCCTGCGCGTACTGACAAAGGAAGCGAATTGTCAAGCTCTGGGCTGGTGATGTATGCGAAATCGATAACGCTCTTCAATTACTCCTGATAATTGATTACATATTCGACTGGGCTCGCGATGAATACCGCGGTGACATCTTTCGTCGACTTTGTCAAATCGCAAGGCCCGAAATACCGGATAATGTGACCGTGAGTGGTGAAAGTAAACTCTACAGCTGGTATCCAGTGAGTACGATGCCCGAAACTCCTGAGGGTGGTACTATGACGGAAGACTCAGATCAAATTGAAACTCCGAACATAAGCCCCTACCACGAATTTGATAGTGAGGCCGGATGCCTACGAAGTGCCACTTGCATTGAGTCTCGGGTAAAGGGGCTTTTCATTAGCCGTGACAATGTTGATACATTATTGCAATCCGTCAGGGATAAGGAAAGATTCGCGAGAGGGGTCCTGAGCGTTCTTCCAAGCAACAAGACTTTCAACATGAAGCTGACCGCTCATGACTTGTCGAATATTCATGAAATATGGACTGGTGACGCGGGCAACAGCACAATCGCCGGACAATTCGAAACTTTCCATACCAAACTGGCTTTCCGGTCATTCTTCACGGAGACTTGGGATTTGGTAAGGGAACTATCGTATCTGGCCGTGTCTGACGGCGCCATCGAGGTCCTGATCGCTAGATCGCGCAGAAGTAGGAGCTTCACTCTGGAGAGTTTTTCTCCTGCTACCAACAGTCTTGCAACAGAGCTTCATCGCTTGCGAACGGGATGTGCAGAATTCAATGTGCATGCCGCCATGGTCCGTTTGTCACTCGCATTCGTGATGGAACCAGGAGTAGTCACCCGCAGCAGAGGAAGGAAGAAAATGTTCTTGAGTTCTTATCTCGCTATAGTCAATACGAGTGAAGAAGCCGAGAAGTGTGGAAGAATAAATGAGAGTTATGCCGTGATTTACAAGATTTACAGCAGTCATACAATTGGTGGTAGAAGGCTACTCCAAGAGCCATATATCAGGAATTCTTCTCGCGAGGAACAGCAAAGCAACTATGATGCCAATGCCAATTCACACCCCATCGCTTTGCCAAACGCCCAACATGTTTGTAAAGAAAGTCAAGGGAATCACGAGTTCGTACTGATGACTGGAAAACTGGACGATCTCGCCTTGGGAAAGTCACAACCAGAATTATGTCTTTATCAGATTAAGGGCGAGGTGAATGTCACAATACCGCAGCTGACATCTCTCATCTATAGACTGTTTGAAAGGAGAGCGACGATGCATACAACGTACAGATGTGTACCTGATAGAATGCCGAGATCAAAAGAATGGAATGCTCACACTTGCAACGTTCAGATTCAAGCGATGTTCCCTGTCGAAAACAGACATTTTTCACAGTGCGAACCGATTTATACATGGATAAGAGATCTGTTTGATATGCTTCCGAAGGCTCTCAAAGACAACACTATATCTGTTTATGACTGTTACGTCAACGCAATGAACGACCTCATGGACCCCAAAGACCGCGAAAAGAAGGAATACGAAAGGCAGCCTATTATTCCAACGCGAGACGCTGTTCTCGCTCCGTTGACATTGGCTTCTCGAGAAGGCTTTCAGGTGCCAATTGACAGTACTGTTATTGAGTCCTGGATCATAAGTGGGTGCCTTAGATATAGGGATCTTAAAGTACCTAACGACCGATCTGAGCGGCTTTCTAAACACCTTTACATTGATCGTTCGGAATTGTCGAGGTGGTTTAAAAAGGTATGGCATCTGGAAACCGATGTACTAAAATCGGCAGCTACGAGAGCAGAACAGCCAGTCCAGTTCGTATATCCGAACACCGAGCTCGTTAACAAAATTGTCGCAGAGCGAGCGGCATCTTCCAGCAATCAAGATCTGGTGGTATTCACTGAGAGACCCAAAGACCATCCGGCTCCAAAACGGAAGCGATCCACGGAACGAGCCAAAACACGCAAGCGATGACACCTTCACCGCACTTTGTACAAGGTCCTTCCAGGCCTCCCGTTTAACACTTTCACATGTTTCCCCAGCACCTCCCTCACCCTCGGCGCCCTCCCCAGTTTATATTTATAGACTTCCAAAACTTTAACCTCCCTCCCCGGCTCTGCTCGATTCGGATGGAACCCCTGCCCACAAACCTCCTCTCACCGTTCTAAAGGCGGTATCTCGGGTACATCATGAAGAGAAGCGCGTCGATGATACTTCTTGCGCTGATAGAGCAAAGCCGCGCTACCGCTATATCCTAATCAATAAAACGGCGAGAAGACGCAACCAAGCCAGCTCCAGAGCCTGAACGTCAGTGGCAGTAACCTCGAGTAATAGACGCGACGGATGATGGGGAGATGCTGTAAGATGTGTGGTGGCTATGAGCTTCAGAGAATGTACTAGATGGCTTGCGTAGTGTTTCTGTGGAGGAAGATGAGACTATCGAGGGTGCCTTCTCTATATGATAAATAACGTTCGAATGCTTCTGGGTAGAAATTCGGCTATCGATAATACACTTTCCTTTAGGAACTGCTACTAAACAATTGAATGCTCACTATGAGACGGACGACGACGGCCTGCAGAACGATATAGCTATAATATGCACGGTGGCTTGAAGGTTCGGAATGCTTTCTGTGGGATGCGACACTGATTTAAATCCGAGGGCGCAATGCTCGGCGTTTCATGATGAATTGATCTAGAGCTGGAAGCGAAGGCTGAGTGAGGGACTTTGTTTTAGGATTCTACCGGCAGGGCTCTTATACTGTACTGCCCCATTGTGCTCCCCATCCTGCTGCCTTGTGCTCCCTCGATGCCCCCCCCAGCTCCCCCGCTACTCCCTCGCTGCGCCCTCTACAAAGAGGCTTTTTGCTCCCTCCTTCGAAGTCACGACTTTAACGGTAGTCCGATGGGCAGTTTCCAATTCCACTCGTGACATTCATGACTTCAATGATGAGCTTTCAGTCAAACTAGCCTCCCTAAATCGAAGTGCCTAACCCTTCTCACTGAAGATACGCAGCCTTGACACCTAGTCAACTCGCAGGCTAGAAACCAGCGTAGTAAGTGGTATGAGTTTGATATGTTGAATGCTTTTCTGTTCTTCGCGTTTGAACATAAGTTGACTTCGTCGTCACTGAAAGTTGAAAACTGTGCTTGTTGAATTATTATTGAAGTTGTAACTAGGCTCATATCAGTTATTTATCACATAGTGGATTGATCGTTCTTGTCAGGCCAGAGCGCATTAAAACATGAGTTTTTTTACGAGTAAAACTGTAAAAACTTGACAAGATTGAATTTAAAAAATCTGTTCAGTCTACTAGCTAATTTACGTTTTCAAAAAAATCTCACTGTTAAAAAGTTCTTTCAATTATTCTTCGTCGATAAAATTAATGTTTCAAGAAAACTGATTAAATGAAAGGTCAAGTCAATATCATCAACATCTGTTAACTTTGAGTTCTGTTGAAATTTCAAATTAATGAAAGCATGAAAGCTGCGAAAGATACTAGAGCAGATTCATCACTATGCATTAACAATCAAATTGTATTCAACGTCTAGTACTGACAGCGAAGTGAAGATGTGTAAGTATAAAGTATACAACTGCATGATCTTGCACATTAAAGCTTTTTGATATGAATATACGAGGCAGACTAATCATTCGCTGGTTTTCGATACACTTGCCACAACTTCATCAACTCGTTCGACGTCGTGCCTGCCCAAGTGTAACCATAACGGTGGCTGTACGGAATCGACTCATCGTAAGGAGCCGAAGTCATCCAGTCTCTCTCCGTATTCTTCAATTTTTTGCGGCGCTTGCTGGTTTGAGTTGACTTCTTGGTGTCGATGTCCTGAAGAGGAGATTGTTGACCAGTGCTATCCGGCTGTCTCTTGAATATTCTTTTTCTACTTTTTCTACTACTGTTGATATTCTCATCATCCTCATCATCCTCATCATCCTCATCATCCTCATCATCCTCATCATCATTCTCATCATCATCATCATCATCTTTATCGTTCAAATCGTCTTCCTTTCCTTGCTTCCCATCATTGTCACTTTGACAAATGGGACAATTTTCCTCGGAACATGGGCTTTTGTAAGCACGCCAAAGCTTTTGTAGCGCTTCAAAGTCGTTCAAAGTCTGTTGGAGCTCTGCAGTAGGTTTTGGAAGAGAACAAAGTGGAGGGCGCACGATGACCACCCCTGGCTCACCCGGCCATATCTTTGTGGGACTGTCGGTGAAGGCTGATCTGTAGTGATTGTCTTGGAAAGCTCTGGAATCGGGGTCGGGTATAAGCAACAATCGGCGGAAAACAATGCTTCGTTGAGAATTGTACTTCTGGATTATCTGAGGTGTCGCTTCAATTCTTTGCTTCCAATCCGTAGTATCTTCGGGGATAAACGCCCATTCATCGCTATCAAAGGCGAAATGACAAATCGAGCAGAGGGCGACTAGATTGCCTCTATCATGGATATTACGAAGTTGTATGCGGCCAAGTTTATGATATGTCACGAACTACGGTTTTGTAAGCCGCCATGTCGGAGGGGGTAGAACGGTAATCTTACATGAAAACGCATTGATGTTGCCTGTGGGAAGATGTGACAGATGTCCAAGGGTCGCAACTTTTTGTGCGCTTTGCAATCACACAGCCAGCATCTCTTGTCTTGTGCTCTTTTGATGTTCTCTTTGGTTTGAAGTGGCACATCGACGGACGATTGTGATGGATGGTGACGGGTTTTTGGAACCTTATCTCTCTTTCTCTTTGAAGGCATTTTGTGATGGAAGACCGTTCAGCTGCATTAGAGGTAGGTCTCGTACTGTCGCTTGACCAGATGTTAAGTGAAGAGATGAATTGGCTGAGTGATGGGTTGATTAAAAGCTGAGCGCATTTGGTGGAGTGTCAGACCAAGCCCGATCAATAAAGCGGGTACACACTTACTCTGGAATTTAATTCCTTCAACATATAGAGGCGTTGAAACAGGAGTAAAGCTGACCCCGGAATGCGGTACATGGTTGGAAGTGACGGTTGAGCCTAGTGTGGTTAGTGTAAAAGCTCCTTTCGTGCCAAGCGTGCCAAGCCTGTAGGGCTGAACATCCTGTTCATATCCGCGCGCCTGGACCTTGCTAGAAGGTTCAGCGATCTCTTGTCTTGGTGTTATCCATTTGCCTTCGTATGGTCCGAAATGGCGAGCGGAGTCATTCCGGTTGTCAACGTCGTCCAGAGTATGCTCATTGAACGTCCCGATCCATATTCATTGAACGTTGCAGATGTTTTAACACCGAATCCTACCTGTGAGTCTAACGCATCACAGTTTGAAATTTTAATATTCGCCTAAATTTCAAATTTAGCACGGTAGAAGCATTGGCTGAAAGTCTGATATATGTGAACCAAAATGCTTATTTAGTAGTAACTACGACATACTATCGCCTACGTGACACACTTCATACTGCTAGAGAACCTTGTATTAGAGGGGCGACTAGCATATATAGATAACAGTGAGGGTTACAGCTGGCGGGGGGTTGGAAAAGTTGAGCCAGGGCCGGAACTTTTTTTTTTTGGTTTCGGCCCCGGCTCAACTTTCTGCATATGCTAACCATGAGTTCAAAATTATTCCAACCCCGACTCAGCTTTCTGCATATGCTAATCATGAGCTCAAGAATTGATGTTATTTAGCTAAAGTAGCTAGAAGACAAACAGCAAGAGCGAAGTATCGAAGCCGTACATATGCACAGCTTGAGCGAAACATCGAGAAAACAGCACAATCACAGGTCATGCATATATCATGAATAGCAAGACGAGCGAAGATTCTTCTACATATGCTTAGCATATGCACAAAACATGCAAAATCATGAACTCAACTTGTGACATGCTCATTAACAAGCTATCGCTCATGTTATTCTTGTCAAATCTTTCTCGTGCGTTTTTTTCTTCATTCTCATTGTTCAGCTCATGATTTGCATCATCACTTTTCTCGTCGTTTTCAACATTTGCATTGAATGAATCTTGAGCGAGCTGAGTTTCTTTTTAGTATATGCGCGACATATGCGAACTGCGACTCTCACCTTCAAATCATTTAGTCAATCTGTTATCTCATTCGCTCAATTTTCAGCGTCGATGTTTTCGTCGTTCATCGATGTTTTTTTATGTTCAGTTGATGCTGCGCATATGCACAGTCGAGACATTTTTGACCAGATGTCAATTTTTTGATGATCTCGCTTAATGCTCTTGACATATGCTTCGCATAGATCTCGAAGCTTTTTCAATTCGACGTCAAGTCTTGAATGTGCAAGGTATATGCAATTTTTAAAGTTCAACTCGACGTCAAGAATTTTTTCCAATCTCGGCTCAACTTCTCTAACCCTTCGCCAGCTGAAACTCGTCAACGGGCCCTTCGAGCTCATAACCTGTTGGTTTACGAATCAACCAAAATGTGAACACATTTTGGAAAATTCCTATTCAGGTATGTATAGCATATTTCAACAACTTACTAGTGAGTACAACAGATGTACAACATCAGCCTCAGCCGAAGGGCCTCTTCGTGACACTTGACTAGCCTTGATGCTTGGAGCATATGATTCTAGAGACCTAAGGTGCCCAACAAAGCAATATCATAGGATTATAAGCGCTCTCAACGCCTTCAATCAAGTTTTCGCAGGCCCTTCAAGTAAGGCAGATGTTACATGCTTTTGTCCGCTACCCTAGCTCTTAAACTAAGCCATACTTTAACATCTCACAGTCCATCTTTGATGTCGTTGAACATAAAGGTCGCAGCCTAACGGTTTTCGATGCTCTACGGCACGGCTACCAGTCACCACGAATTCTTTGGACGGACTATTCATGCGGGATTCCCGTCCATGAAGTTTTTGTCGCATATAGGAACGGGCATTACCTTCTCTGCTTCGTCATGCTCGGATCCCTGGCAATAGCTGTCTACACCATCTTTGTGGGCTCACTCTAGCTCTCTTCCTCGTACTATGGCGCTACCCCCTTCGACAGTGATCTCACCGCAGCGCGAGCATCTACTATCCTAATCGCTTTTGTCCTGCTTGTGAACCTTGCAGCTGGGTGGCGGTATTGCAGGCGCATATTCTTGCGCCGCCCCCCCCGACACGTTGGCTGCACTCATACCATGCATACTCTTTTCGCCAGGCCTTACCGAAGACTTGGAAGAGGTGGAAATGGAGCAAGGGGTAGAGGCTAAAATACGGAAGTTGAAGCAATTGGGCCGCAGATATGCATTGGGAGTCTTCAGGGATGGACATGGGAAAGAGCGGCTGGGCATTGAAAGGCATTATTATGATGAATCTCGAAGACGAAGTAACGTCGACTTGAGAAGATGAATGAAGAGTATATAGAGTTTCTATCGAAACAGTTGCTTGAAGTGAGAGAAAATTGTTTCAAATCGAGAGATACTAGAAAAACCTCATTATACAAAAATATTTTAATATTAATAGCCGATAATCTAATAGAAAAGAATTGACCCAGCGAGGTTGCTATCCCGTTTAGCAAGCACTTAGTCAACGAGTGACTTGCTCGTTCGTAAGTACAGAACACCCTATCCTTAAATATTACGGACTTGTGCGATTAACTTTATTATATCTACTAAGATCTTAGTATTGAGAGGTGCTAAGATGATAAAGACGATTTATTAGCCCATTCCCAGCCAGCGTCGGTAATCATTTCGAGCGGATTTTGCAGTGATAGTAGCGATGAATGTAAAGATCTATTAAAATCAAGAACCTCGAAATATATTGATATTGAAAATGCAATGTCGTTGTGTGTTGCATAGTTACTTAGTATCATGCATAGAGATAGACGAAAATGACGATGATTCATTCTTACGCTGGCAGCAGTGTTGTCTTCTTCAGAACATTGAAGAAGTGACAGGAAATATTGAAGCGGTTCAAGATAGAACCGGCACATAAGAAGAGGTTTCATCTGAAGGGGCTTAGCCACGGAAACAAACACGTCTGAGGTCCTGAGGCAAAATTCTTGATGATCATTTCTCATTTGCCGAGTTGTACAATTACCCATCTGACAATAGCGGCTTCTTTCTGCTGGCGATAGCAATTGCTGTTTCTGGCCGACTTTCTGCCCTTGATTTTCGCTCCGTCGATTCGATCTTGTAGATGTAGTGCGACTGGATTCGGAACCGGATAGCGATCTGGCGGATAGTTTCGGCTTCTTGGGGTTCCATTGAATTCGTGATAATGGCGCAGGGCCAATCGGATTCTTTGCTCTCTTGGGGGCTTCGGAGGGCCTGTCTGAAGGTCTTCTTCGTCTGGTAAGTCAGGGAGAGGGTCGGCAGGGTCGGGAGAGCCATGGAGCGTTTGATATGGCTATCATGGTGGCATTAAGGATGTGGAATGGAGCAATTTAGTATAAAATTCGTTATATTTTTGAATACTTTGCCTAATTAGGCGTAGCGGTGGCCGGTTGGGGGGGCAATACGAGTACTACATAAACGTTAACTTTATCAGAATCTTTCCGGGGTTGTTGGGTGGCTCGCATGTTGTTATGTAGGTAGTTATGCAACATCAGCTCAAAAAAAAAAATAACTACTTTCCAAACTGAAGCATGTCTAGTTCCCTGTGTGTGAAACTCGCCCGAACATTGAGCTATATTGTGTAAAAATGTGGGCATTTCAATGAACATCCAGCGACGAGTCTTCCGCGAGGACAATCCATAATGACAGCCACTTGGGCGATACAAAAGTGATTTCTTCTTCTCAATAGGCGTTGATATCTGACCTTTCAAAAAAATTCAATCATGAGATGTTTGCAACCATTCCAATGCGGCCGAGGACTGGCCACCGCCTCTTTTAGGAGAACAGCCTGATGGGACTGCAAGGCTGCGATGTCATCTTATCTTTTCACCTTGTTTTGCCTTATCATGATGCGGAGATTCTTGTGCGACCGTGCAGTTCCCAATTTCCGTAACCTTGTAACCTTGGTTCTTTGCGGCTCACTTCTTCGCTCGCTGTGTCGTTGCTTTCACACTGGCACACCATGGCAGTTCTCTCGTCACAAATCATCATTTTCAGGCTGTTTCATCTTTAGCGGTGACAACGACGTGCAATGAAACGGTTTCACGACGACCACGAAGATGCTCACTCTCAGTAGCCTTTCGTCATGCTTAGAGCTAGACTTAAGTATCCTGTGACCGAAACGACAAATAAATCCTCCTCTGAGCGCAACTCAATTCAACAACGCCATTCAGTTATTTTACTCCAACGCGCCTCGAGTAGTTCTAAAGACGGTCTCACTCCCAGCTACAGATTGGGTACTGTCCTCGGCACAATCGGTGGCGCCGTTCTCCTCCTCCTGTGGTTATTCTACCTCTGGTACTCTCGGCGCAACCGGCGAAAACTTGGATATAGCTCGGAGGTGAGCGAATCTGACGAAGCACCACGGGGTCCTATTGAGCCTTTACCAGGTCGCCTTGACAGGCCTATTGAGCGTGCACCCCTTGATGGAGGGCGGCCTCTTGAGGGCGCACAACTGGGTGGAGGTAGACCCATGGAGCGTGCACACGAAGGCAGAGGAAGACCTCTGGAACAAGCCCAACAGGGAGGAGGGAGACCTCTAGAAGAAGCACAACAAGGAGGCAGGCGACCTATGGAACTTGCACAACTGGGCCGGGGAAGGCCACTAGAACGAGCGCCGGAACGCCGAGAAAGGCCTCTTGAACGAGGACCGAGAGGTGGAAGGGTAGGAAGAGGTGGAAACAGGCCTCTGGAGCTCGCACCAGAGGAGGGTGGGGAGCCTCATCCGCGGGGTGGGGAGGTTATTTTGGTCCGCCGAGGCTGGTCTCGGCCATCAAGGAAGAGAGCGGCAGTGCGAAAGAAAGGTCCACGATAACCTCGAAGCCTGGCAAGAGCAAGTTGAGCGATGACTCCATAACGAAGGAGCAGGGAGATATATGGATGTTCCAGTAAACGTATGGTTCTGCGGTGAGAGAGCTCGACTGCATCGATTCGTCAACTTCAAGACGAAGGGAGCGCTATTACAGTTCCAATTGACAAAAGGCTATTGGTGGCGCAGTAGTATTGAATATGTAGCACGCGGTGGGAAGCCAAATTGACTCCAAAGGTTGCTGGAGAACGACAAGATTGAGAGCTAATTCAAGCTCCCGCACCGGGTATACAGATAAAAATAAGGGTGTCTAGTATAATATGTCGAGGAGGTGCGTGACGCCGTCTACCAGGAAGCGAGTTGCTCACTATCCCTAATAAATCGAGTATCTCGAAGGAACAGGCTACCCTCAGCAGTCTACAGTGCTGTGGTCCACCTCCAATCCTTGATTTTGTACAAGCAGTGTGAAAGATTGTCGACAGAGAAGAAAGAAGAACTTCCTTATGCATTATCCTGAAAGTATATCCAACCGATCTACGGATGACGTCACGCTTGTCTATTCATACACTACGAAGACCTTACGCTCACCGCAGGTTTGCCCTTCACAAGCAATAGACCATGCCAAAGATCCTGCAGTGACTTTCATAGTCACATGAAAGAAAAGGCGCTTCATCTGAGCCTCGCTCGATTCGAACGGAAGGGGGTCCCAGAGACTCTCATCAAAGCTGACGTCTATAGAACAGAGTAACTTCACATCTGAAGAGAGAAGTATCAGCAAAATTCCTTCGGCAGGTTACAAGCATATGTGCATAGATGTTACCGCTGATCTGATATTTCTCAGGCTCTTTACTCTCCGAATAGCGGACTTCTATTTTGCAGCTTCGGAGGTTCTCTTTGCGCCAGAAGCATTTGCTGAATCTCAGAGTCTGCGATTGTTGATGAGCAATACTCTGGCCCTAAATTTTTGAATCACACTCCAAGTCATTATTTGCTTGTGGTCTTCAAGAACTGCACCTACTCGCTTAAGATACCACTGCATCTGAAAGACCTGATAGGCCCCGGGAAAATCACTGTCCTCGACCTTGTAGTTGACCATGTGCTCTCCTTCGACGAAGCTTGTAGCATGACCTAGCCCGTAATTATATCTCGAGATGTGGTTCAGAACAGCTCGATCACTAATTCCCCGTGCAACCGCTCCTCGACATATTGCACTTATGCTATGAACAGTCAGCTTTTGGAATCTTTCGTCTTCATTTCTCACTATGCACTCAACGACTTACGCTCTGTCGAGCTGTTGAACCTTGACAAGCGGGAAATGAAGCTCAAGTTCTTCCCGAAGATAATTGTTCTCACCAAAGTCACCAACTAGCAGAATAGCCTAGCGAAGTTGGTTAGCTGTTATTGCTGTTGTTGAAGGTTAACAAATAATCAACCTTTGGGTAAGCCCCAGTCATTCCATGTACCGCTTTGACTTGAATGCTCACAAGATCTGCTATTTTGATGCAGATTCCATTGAATATGACATTCAGATGTCCTCTACGTCTTCTGTAAGAACTTCACATTGTAATCTAGAGAGACCGAAACTTACTTATCAAGAAGAACTTCTCGCGCCGTCCTGCGGCCAACGTGGTAAGACCAGTCTTGGTTGTCGTTACAATCATGTCTAAATACTCTTTTTGCGCCATACTCCCATTTATCCATCAAATCGAGCCTATTTCTTGGGGCCATATCATCAAAGGTGCCGTCCCCAGCGGATACTCTCAACTGGTTTTCGAAGCGATTGTCGAGGAACACAGCGCCACAGGTACCGCCTACTGCACCAATTAGCAACAAATTAAGCCCCTGAAATGGAGACGGAACGGACCTGTCGATTCTGAACACATGCTTAGCCCTAGAGGACTTAGTCCTTCAATCTTGTAACTTATAAGATCCTGGAAATATTATCAGTCGCCAGAGCCGAACATTTGGGTAGACATCCTACCACAGTACCACCACCAGCGTCGCACACGACGAAGCTATCCTTGGACTTTTCATTATCAGCAACTGACATGCAATCTAGCTTGTCTCGAGTGAAACTTGCCTCAAGGCCAATCTGACCCTTCAAATTCGCATCATTGAAAAACGCAAGAGCAGCAGCTTCGGGCTCAGAGATCATTTCCAGCGTTGTGTTCTTACCAAGACGCGGTACTAGGATACCCGCCTTTTTGGCTGCTCTACGAGTGAGATCTTGGGCTGCATGATCCCAAATGGCAGGAACCGTCAATACGACCTTGAAGCGTGAGTTATCAATCGCAACCTTAGTCTCCGTTCTGGAAGTTGAGTTCAATTCTCGAAGTGTGTGTTGCCAAAGGCAACGTAGGTAGTCTGCTACAACATCGACAGGCTTTTTCCTCAGGGCTTCCAGAGCAGCTAGCTCATTAAGCAAAGGCTTATTCTTCGGATCATTGCGGGCTGTCTGTGACAGCAGAAGTTTGAAATTTTTGAATCTTGTGCCGGTATCATTAAGAGTGAGAAAACCCCAACACGTCACCTTCCCATCTTCATCGTATGAGATCGATGAAGGGCATTTCTCATCATCTGATGCGCGTCTTGAGTCTGCCTTCCAAGAATAAATGATGGTGACATCGTCCGGTGAAGTTGAAAATGCCCAAGCGACTCCAGATTGTCTGATATCATCTATCAGTTATTTCTTGCCATTCTAAGACGCTGTAAAAAACTTTGCATACGATGTTCCAAAATCAATTCCAATAACCAAGAAGGTCTCCTCATCGTTGTCATCTGTACCACCCAAAACCAACGTGTTTGCTATTCGAACTTGCAGATTGCGTCGCCCACTCCACTATAACTTCGAAATAAGTTTAGACGAATGAAGGGTACAAGGCTGCGGTGAGATTGTGGGGCATTCGTATAATCTCCGTTGCTAATGCGCCCCAATAACCATAACGTATTGTGGCATATCAGGGATGGAGAGACCTAGTATAATGAGTCTGGGCCTGCAACATGACAATCTTCTTCGCCCGAGGTTTGGTGTATGTTAAATGTTCCTTGATGCCCGCATTAAAGGTGAGACTGCATTTAGCCCAGACTGCCCCGATCCCAAGCCGATCGAGGGTGTAATCGAATCAGTTAGGTAGCCATCAGGCAAACCAGGCGTACTAGCTTGATTTTCCTTCCAAATCCATTGGTCATCATGTGGAAACACGTTACACAGTTCAATATTCTGTGCATGAGGCTGGACTGTTCGCTGCCCTCTTGGTCCATGGCATAACTCCGTTGTTCGGAAATCCTGGGATACTGGGAAAGAGTTAGCCTCTAGCTGAGCGAATTAATGGGCTTATTAATCCCATCACGCATTGACGCAGTCGTCACCAGGTCTCCTTGCCTATCAACTTTTGGTGTCTTGGATTTCGGATGCGTCAGTAGAAACATCCTTATAATAAGGAAAATTGCTATCCTTCTTCGGAATACCAGAAAGGTACTCCGTACTGGTTTCAGTGCTGTTGAACCACTCAGAAAGCGCGTCCATCAATCCTGCAATCGAGTGCTACCACAACATTGGAGATGGCGGAGCGCGAAGATCCTCCGACGGATATGGTGCTTATTATGGGGGTCACTGGAGCTGGCAAAAGCTACTTCATCAACAAACTCAAAGAAGGCGCCGTCATAGAGGGTGATGGTCTGGAATCCAGTAAGCAAGTATCGCCAATAATTTATGATCACCAGTGCTAATACCTTCCCTAGCTACATTAACTTGCAAAGTCGTTACAGCCCACATTGGCATGACAAAAGTTGCTGTTGTTGATTGCCCAGGATTCAACGATACCTACAGGAGTTCTACAGAAATACTTGAAGAAATTGCTCGAATCCTATGCGCCCAGTCAATTCTGAATAAGAGCTTGAGATTGAAAGGCATTCTGTACCTACACAGCCTCGAGAAGACTCGAATGGAGGGTTCCGATATGGACGCACTTCGAACATTTCAAGAGCTTGTCGGCGAAGCCGCCTTGCCACATGTGGTCTTGGTGTCAACGATGTGGGGAAATTTTCAACACTCGGAAAGGATCACAGCCTTCAAAAGAGAGGCGGAACTTCGTGACAAGTTCTGGAAGAGTATGATCGCAAAGGGCTCACAGGTTGATCGATTCGACGGAAACACTGCGTCTGCACAAGGATTAGTCTCGTGGCTTATCAAGAAGAAAGAAACAGTACTTGCCCTGCAGCACGAATTAATCTCAGAAGACAGAACGTTGAACAAAACGTCCGCTGGAGCTTCGATTGCCCCTTACTTGGACCGGGATGAAGATGAGATAAGAAGAGAATTGAAGGAGCTGACAGCACAAATCAGAGCGGAAAAGAACAAGTCTTTGAGAGCCGCTGCTCAATACGATAAGGATATCTTAGAGGCAAGAAATGCCCGTGTTCTGTTAAACAAAGTACAACTAGGCTCCAGGGTTGGCGTAGATACAAAAAGGGCCGTCGACAAGTACCAGAAAAGCCACAACTGGCGAGGTGATTTGCAGCTCTTCTGCTCCGTCTTAGGGTTCGGCCTAACTACCGTCTTACCGATGGCAGGAGCCTGCTCGTTGATGTGATTGCCTATCTTCATTAGAGATAGAATTTCCGGGTCGGCCTTCCTAGAACGCACCCCAAGTCCTTGTGAACTACATACACGAACGCACTTCATTTGCGAGTAATTAGCATCAGGCGCCCCTTTGGAAATGGTAAGTACCGTAGTCGAGAACCACCCCCTTCTTCTTTGGATGATCGTTGGAATCCATGTAGACAAGGCGAAAATGCGTCAGCGCTTTGCAGATTTTTGGTCATAGATAATCCCAGCAAGTAAACCCTAACGACATCGAAAGTAATAGCAAATCAATGTAATTCCGAAAGGAGCAAAGCAATATGGTAAGGTTTCCTGCTAGTAAGCCCCACCAGTTTTGATAGGGTTCCTCGCACATTGTATCTCGGGAATCGTGTTGCAGCTGCCGCACAAATTCACCTTAGCTTGCAGGCGTGGATAGCACAAACAACCATACCTCTGAAGCCACAATTAGCATCGCTGTGTTTGCAGCTTCATGGTTCGGTGCAAAGAAATGACACATTAGCACGGACAACTCTCGTAACAGAAGCTTGTCGCCACGGTCACCTCGCCTCCTCGAAAAACACCCTGGTGCCTCATCTTCTCAACCCCTTTCTCGAGACACAAGAATTGCATAATGGGAGATAGACAAAACCAGAAGCTTTCGTGGTTTGCCGGCACGACGAAGCGCGATCGGGGAGATGAGCCACGCAAACACAAACGGTCAGGGAGGCCAAAACATAGGCAAAACCAGAGATCAACCTACAGTTCTCCTGAAAGGTTGGATAGAGGCTCCACGCAGCAAAAGTTAATAGGGTCAGAAGAGCTAGCGTCATCCTCTTCTGAAGGCTCTGTGGCTTCTATACCTTCAGATAACTTTACCTCAAGAATTCGTGAACTTGCTACAAGAGTGAGTTCCGAGGACGATAGATATCTCCTCGAGAAAGTGGGGCAGCACATCCAAGATAAGGATCGAGAGATGAGAAAAGCGGTGACGACAATAGCGAAAATGCATAAGGCGGACAACCAGAAAAGAGATGACAGATTTTTCGTGAAGCAGACCAAGACGCTAAGGGCTGTGATTGAAAATTGGTCAAAAACACAAACGATCTTACATCCCAGCTTAAAAGCAGATGCCAAAGCAAAATTACTCAGAATCTCAAAGTTTGTCGAAATCTTAGAATCCGTTGGACTAAGCACTGATCATCATTTCGGAACGGGAAGCGATGTCTCGAGATTATTGCAGGCCTATATGTGGGCCGTTTTAGAACGAGAAGTGTTTGGCAGATCTCGATGGGCTGGTGATGCCAACACATTTGTGGACCTTAAGGCCGCTGTGGTCCCTCGTAAGTGCAGACTGTCAGTTCCGCCAAGAATATAGATACTCACGCATCGGATTAGCAGACTCGACCTCCACCATCCAATCTACACAGTCTGCACAGTATCACGATTGGCGGGCCATGACGGCACGGCTAGCAGAACAGAACATGCCCGACGAGCGATTCAATAGCATCAGTGAACAAGTTGGCTGTTCGGCTATGGAACCTCTACAGCCGAACCCTATCAAGACAGCGGCTGACGCTAATGTTGTCGGTATTGTTCGACGAGCGCTCGACCTAGATATCGAGATGTCGAAACAAAAGGCGTTGTTCTATTTCTCATATTTGGACCGCTCTTCCACCTATGATAGTGAGGCGATGGACTTGATACAAGATGAGGACGATGTGGATACCGCTGCTCGAGACTCTGTGAGCATAGACTTGTATGTTGCGCCAGCACTGTGTAAGTGCACCACTTCGAATGGGGGGCCATATGACGAAGAGTCCGTTCCAATGAACGCCGAAGTTCTCTGCTCGCCATACCGGACGCCAAGAGCAGCATCGTTGCAGGGAGAGCACAGAGCACCATCACCACGGGGTATGCGTAGAGCAGAGACGATGCCCATAAGAACCACTTCCCACCACCAGGTCTCATACGCGGAAAATTTGACCGGTGGCTATCGAAGATGTTAATCCAAATTGTGCAAGTTCAATTGTCGGGCTAGCGTACGCAGGAATGAAGAGTCGAACAACGCAGTAACGATGAACGATTGTGTGAGGTCTCCTCCACTTCTCAAGGTAGTCGGTAATGGTATGTTGCAAAAGTTGGTACGGAATACACAAATTCTATTCCTGTCTACCCCGACCAATGTCACCTGACCGATTATATCACGTGACCAAATCACAAGACTGCAAATTATACTTCCGTCAGTCATATTGACTCACCAGCTTTCATGTCATATGCAGCCAAACACCGCACGCTTTATCCCCCAGTAAGGTATACCGCCCATAACGCCCACTCAACTCTCCCACTTCTCCTTCTCCTCACTCAAAATCTTCAACCCCTTGATAGTCCTGATACTGACCGATTGCATCCACTTCTCCGGCAGCATCTCCGCCAACCCCAATTGTAACGCATGCGGCCAAAAGGCGCACAGCACTAACCTTCCGCACCCCACCCTCTCCAATGCCGCCTTTGCCAATTGCCTCGATGTAGGGATAAAGAACCCCTCGTCGACGTCGTTGCCAGCGCTCCGCACGCTACCCACCTGTATGCCCAGCACCTCCACCTGCTTGCCCTCGGCCACCATCTCTGCGCCAAGAGCGCGTGTGAAGGAATCGATGTAGCCCTTGGCGCCCGCGTAGACGTCGAGGTAGGGGAGGCCGAGGGCGGCAATGCTGGATATGTTCATAATGAGGCTGGGCGAGTGGCACACGAGCGCAGGGAGGAGAACACGGGTGATTTGCGTTGCAAAGCGTGCATTCAGATTAAGAAGAGTGTCGACGTCTTCGCCCGTGCTTTCCTCCAGCGTTTGGTATGTCCTACTCGTCAGACCCCCTTGGCCTCCAACATTGTTGATCAACACGCTTAATTCCGCATCCCCGATCCACTCCCGTACTCGCTGCTCCAGCCCATCTGCAGGGTGCGAAGCATCGAAAACGACTGTTTTGGTCTTCGCCAGGGGGTACTCGCGTGCAAGCTGAGCTTGTACATCTTGGAGCTTTTTGGGGTTGCGGCCGTGGAGGATGACGTTGAAGCCGCGCTGGCACAGCTCCTGCGCGAAACCTAAGCCGATGCCATCTGTAGCGCCCGTAATGAGGGCCCAGGTGGGAGTGCTAGGGTGGAGATAGTGAGGTAGCGAAGAGCGGCGAAGATAGGTGTGGGCATGGAAGGCGAGGCGCTTAAGGAGGTAGAGCGCAGTCAGGAGGCCAATGATTGACAGGGGTTGGTCTAGCGTCATGAGTGGTCTTTCTTTACCTACATAAGTACCTTACTTGGCCAATTCGCTGCTTGATATTCCATTCATCACTTGGAGGACATGTTCCACTCCAGCGGGATACAGTGCCCCGCACTAAGTCCTCGGCTACGAAATCGCAAAACCACCCCCCCCACGTGCATGCGACCATGGAACCCCGTTACCTCCTTTCAGATTCGCTCAGGCCCTTATAAAATCTGGAACAACTGGGTTTCAGCTTCATCTTCTTTACCCTTCAGCGAATGCATCCGAATAAACTTTGTAGACCTTCTTCTTTAGTAGGGTTCAGAGATTTTCGAATCGAGGCTGTACAAAGATCACTTCATGACTTCTAAAATCAAAGCTTCGATTTTCTGACTCTAATCTCTATGTATCGAAGCGTTATTCTGCAGGAACACTACTTCTGACTCTCATATATCAGTCAAAACTCAAATTGTAATTCAAAATCTGAATGTAAAAGACTGCTGAATAGTCGTGTTTTTTGAATTCAAAGTTTTAATCAAGCAGATATAAATTCAATCTTTCAGAATCTCAAAAAGCTTCTTAAATCATAATGAAAAAGATCTTTTTATTGAAATTTTCATCATCTTATCTTTATTTCATTTCTCTTTGAAAGTTTTAAACATTTATTCTCATGTTTTATTTGATTCTTGACTCAAAAGTTGTCGTGGGGCCTCGCACCTCGATGACCCACGGAACAGCATTGATCCGGCCGCACCTTCAGGGTCCATGGGGATATTGGCTACTACTGATAGGGGTTTCTCGAGCGGTTTTTCCTTTTCCTTCTACATCTACTTCTACACGGGCACACCTTTTACCTGACCTTTTACCTTTACCTTCTGCTACATATCTACCTATCTGTATCTAGCCTACCTCCTAGATCTACCTATCTACTGGAGCGACCATTGCACGTGTTCGTTGTTTGCTCATCCTGTTGCTTCTACGGCTCCCTATACCGCACCTGTACCCTATCCCTCGACAACGTCAGCAATGTGTCAGTACGACTGTATGTTGAGTCATCTGCTGAAGCTGAATACGTCGACGAATGTAATGCAGTCAAAGAGATGATCTTTTTGATTCAAGCATTGAAAGAGATGAGATATGAAGGTTTGAATACGAATTCAATAATTATTTTGACTGATAATCAAGCTGCTATAAAAATGGCTAGCAACCCCGTCAATCACCCTCCTAAGCACATTTATACATCATATCACTACGTCCGGAACAAGGTAGAAGAGGGAGCAATCAGATTGAAATATATATTCATCAATCAAATGATAGTCGACGGCTTGACCAAGCCCCTGGAGCCAGGCAAATTCCAAAGGTTCAGGTCAGTGATGGGACTAGCTTCGGGCAATGAGGCTGTCGCCGCCGAGCATGGTGTCGGCGAGTAAAAGAGCATGGATACACAGTCAGTAGGGGGTCTGGATAGCTTCAATATGGAGCTTCAATTCCTAAGAGGGAGTGTTGAAAACAGGGAACAGTACTGTTACCCCTGTGGTTAGTAATCTCCGCTCCGAGCCCTATAAAGCTGGCGCTACTTAGGGGGTTCAGAGTTTTCACCTTCTTCCTCCCTCCGTAGTTCCTACTTTCTATAGAGTAGTTCAATCAATACATGCACATACTTCTCCTGACCCTCATATACCAACAAAGTCGTCTCACGTACGGATTTACCGCAAGTTCGCGCGAATCGGAAGTTTTTCTGGGACTGGATAAGGGCCAGACCTTTCACGCATAGGGGAGATGGTAGCAGCAAGCGGATTAGCTTAAAGTGCTGTCTCTTCTTCCGTCGACACCTGGGACGAGGGCGGGGGGGGATGCCAACTCAACAGCTACCTAGAGAGCGGTCGTAGGATTTTACATAAATGACGAGGTTGCGCTAGTCGTCTATCGATTGGATCCAGCCTAGCGTAAAAATGCTTTTCCGATTTTTCTATGACCTAATAACCTGAGACTCTTACCTCATTGACCTGTTTATCGAATCGTATTAGCACTCAGGATGGCCTTGGTTCAGTGTACCCAATTCCATTGTCTACCACTGCAATTGGCCTGCCTGTGGGAAATTATGTAAAGGTATGAGGGTCAGAAGAAGCATACATGCATGTGTATATATATGATTGAACTACAGTAGAAAGCTACGAAGATAGAAAGAAGGTGAAAACTCTGAATTCTCTAGCGCCAGCTTTATAGGGCTCGGAGCGAAGATTACTAGCCACAGGGGTAGCAGTACTGTTCCCTATTTCCAACAAATTAAACATAGAACTGGCCTAGAAATCAGGGTTGCTAATTATATAAATTTAGTTTTTATACTTTATAAAGAATGGCTTTATAGCTTCGTATTCCTTTATAATGACATTTTTATGCGTGTCAGATCGTGGTGTAAACAAGATAGGAAACTTCTCTGGCGCAATTAGAAATCCATCCGAGTAAGCTGTGTTAATGTCAACATTGACAGCCCCCAAGCCAGGAGAAAGTTCGAAGCCCCAAGCTATCTTAGCCATATTCACCATCTCCAGTCTCCTATTAGCAGTAGGTCTTCACAATTCAGACAAGCGACTTACTAATGAATTCTTTGCTAACCGCTGCCCTGGACACACTCGTCTTCCCGCACCAAATCCATATGAGGTTCTCCGATGATCCTCCGTGCTCTCGTCAACAGGATTGCGGGTCCCAAATTTGTTGTTCAAGAAACGGTCAGGTATAAACTCTCCTGGCTGGTCGTACTCGGTCTCGTCATGGTGGATTGCCCAGGTGTTAGCAAGGAAGATGGTGCCTTTAGGTAGAAAATATCCTTGGTAGGTATCATCCTGCGTCAGCATGTGGGGAATTCCACCGGCTGCTACTGGACGCCATCTGAGAGTCTGAAAGGTCACGTCAGAGTTGAACGGGAAGCTCAAGATAGTAATTACCTCGTCCATGCACGCTCTGATAAAAGGCAGACGACTTATATCATCTGATGTTGGAGATCTCAATGAGCCACACACTTGATCAACCTCCCTTTGCGCCTTCTTGAATTCTTCCGGTTGTTTGATCATTGCCAGAAGAAATGACAATAACGTAGAAGAAGTGGTGTCTGAGCCAGCTTCCATCTGTAGATGTCAGAAAACAGACTTGAACTTCCAAAATTAGGGGTTTGGTATACCAGATTTCCAGCCAGATATGCAATGTGCTCATCATCCATGTCATTCTTCTCTTGATCTTGTAGCATCAGATGCAAGAAGCACGCGGGGCCCTTCCCTGCTTCCATTCGCTCTCTGGTCTCTCGTAAGAGCGCTAAATACAAACTCTTCTGCTCCTCGCGAACAGCCTTGGCCCTCGTTTTCCACGGAGCCATGAACTCCGGCACCATCTTCAAGAACGGAAATGCATCGACCGGTGGGGTCGCTCCTTGCTCTAAGATTGCTGTGAATTGATCTTGAGCATGATAGAGAGCCTGCACGTTTGGGGAATCGAAGCGCGCCCCACGCTGGCCATAAACAGATGCCAGGATAACAGCAGTGGTATATCGGCGGATGTGATCATAATAGCCTTGAGGATCTTGTAGGAGCTGGAACATGGTCTGTGTTGCTTCGGCGTTTTGAATGGGAAGTACATTGTCCACGGCGTTCACGTTCAGGAGCGATTGCACAATCTTGCGTTGTTTTCGCCATTCTTTACCGTACTGAAGGAGCAGAAGGTGGATCTCGTTTGGACAAACGACTTCATTGGCGATGTAGCTGTTTGGGCGGCTGGAGTAGATAGAACCCCTCTTATCGAAAAGCCTTGGACCCTTTCAGCTCCTGCACTAAACCCATGGTATACTGGAATCCTGCTTACGCCCTTACGTGCTTATAGCTATTCAGGACCACAACACTCTGAGAACCCAGTTTCAGGCCAACAATTGAGCCGTAATCAGCCCTAAATTCGTGGAATCTAGTTGTTGTTATTGCGAGTACCGAGAGTCTAGGTAATATAGCAGATGCATACTTTAGGAAGGCTTTTACTCTAGGAACTTGGCTAATGTTCCCAATAAAAGGAATTGTCGGGGGGCCAGGCGGAAAATTCCGAGGTCGGCAGCTTGCAAGAAAGTATCTAGAGAAGACAGCCATGACCAGAGCTATCGGAAGGCATAGACCAACAATTGAAAGACTCATTGTGCCTGCGAGTTCCATTTTGTTGTAAGAAGATTATATCGTGTCTTTGCAGTAAGATAAACCCCATTTGAATCCACGGAGGACACGGTGTTGGGAATAATAAGGATCTCGTAGTGCTAACCCTATCCGTGCCCCACCCTCAGCTCATCCTTCGCTTAGATATTCTAGTGACCATCGGCTCAATGACGACCTCGGCTCGATGTCGCATATTTGACAATTCACCAACATGAAAATCAATCATTAACTCGATTGAACTTCGAATAGCTTCAAATTCGAAATCAATTCTACGATTTGAATGCTCCGTTCAATCTGATTCGACGACCCGACGAACCCGAATCGGCTTCTTGGTGCTCCGATAATACACATGTAGATGAGCCGCACGGTTTCATTCCTCTCTACCTCTTGGATCTCCGAGATTGTGGCTCCGAGACCTCTGGCTGCCAAGGCCGTTTCTCGAGGCCCTTTCCTGAGGACGGCGTCTGGACTAGTCTTCCTGGCAATATTTTGTGCGACATTGAGTCTATCGCTGGTTCCGGTTGCTCGGGATGGGTATCCCGGATATCTGATTAGTGCCGAGGAAATGAAGGGCTGTAGAGCGGTGCAGTGCCTGTTAAAGAAAACTGATGACGAGGTTTGGAAACCCGAAGACGATGATCAGTATTTTAAAATCGGGGGATGAGAATCGTAGTTTCTTGTCTGGTGTCGAAGATGGCAGCAGATAGCCCGGCCAAGATCCACCGCAGCAGGACAATGGGCCATTGAATGAAATGGGAAGATTTGGTCGACACATGCCTTATGTCAGACACGCTGCGGAAGGGTTTTATAAAAGCAACAGTCCAGAAGATGTGAGTTTGTTGGAAGTTTGGTTGCATGATGAGGATAGTGCTAATGGGGACATAGGATCACGGTCTGCCGTTCCATCCCCCTTGCTTTGAGATCTTCAACTGAGTATCGAGGGAACGCTTCGGTAGAGTTGATGCCCATGGATTTTGGTGCTGGCGCGAGGTAGGTCTTGAATTTCTAATTGCAAATTCCCTAGCCGAGTGAAAAGTTTGACTGTCAGCGTTCCCTTCGAGCAAGTATTGACATCTTGACCTCCGATCTCAGTTGGGTAAATGACTCTTGCTTACCTCCCGTTTTCATAGCTCGAGTTCGACAACGGCTACTGGTTTCACGATTTTCCTCTTTGCAACACCGTCAAACACTGCCGAGACAGTGCATCCTACCAAAGCTGGGACTGCGAGCATGGGACCGAATACCTCGTTGCAAACCCCATAGATATTCTCGGTCTCGCCGCTCTTTTTTGGGCGCTACTCTGAAGCCTGAATGCATTCTTTCAACCTCGATGGTGGAGCCTTTACCTTGAACGACCATGACCCAGCATCTGATGTATTTCATCCCATTCATCGAACCCCTGAATTTCCATCGCACGATCCATTCTCCGTTCAGGACAGCGACAATAAACTCACTCCCAAACGAGGTCGTCGAAAAAATCCTCGATTACCTCAGTTCCAAAGATATTGCGAATCTGAGGCTCGTCTCGAGACGATTCAGACAGTTTCCGCATCACGAGTTCAGGACCTTTGTAGCGCAAGAGTTTCCTTGGCTTTGGGAGCGAAGGGAGCCGGAGGGCAAGAATGGGATTCATAATGAGAGGGATTGGTTTGATTTTTATCGGCAGATATAGTTTGCTTGGCAGGATATCAAGGGACTGAGGAATCGACGAAGGATTTGAAGGGATATAAAGGAGATTATGAACAGCTTTTGAGAAGCATAGGGAGGAAGGGACTATTGTGGACTTGTGAGATCTTTAGGGTAGTAAGTTAAGTTCTACTGGATCTTAAACGTCTAACTAGATTTAAGAATGAAGTCATCACGTGGCGCAGTTGGAACTGTACTAGCCACCACCTCGTTCTTCTCACCTTCTCCTCCTCCTCATCCCCGAACCTGCTCATCCTCAGCCTTATCCTTCTCGCCCCAAAAGGACTTGATTTCGAAATTTGAAAGTGGAATGATGTAAGAAATTGAATTGAATATATGCATGATCAGGTGAAAGCTAAATACCCAGCCGATTCCCGAGAAGGGAAACGGAAACGGAAAGAATTCCGTTACCTAGTGATCAAAAACCCTCACACATGTCCCAAAACAGACCGAATCGAGTCTCTGCATCAGCTCTCAAATCATACGCTTCTCCCTGCCAACTCCTCGATATTCTCTATTATCACGCCCACTGGATCATACGTCGCTATCTCGGCCTGTATCTCCAAAGCCCTGGTCTTGTATTTCTTATTCGAAAGAATCTCATCGACAGCTTGTTGCAGCTGCTCAGTCGAGGGGTTACTTGTTCGGAGATTCACAGCCACGCCTGCCCATTCAGCCCTCGCGGCTGTCTCCGGCTTTTCTTCCGTCGTAGCACCCATTACCAAAGGGGTGCCGTTGTTGAGCGCGCGTTGGAAAGCTCCGTAGCCCCCCGTCGTGACGAAGACGTCACAGTACGGGAGCAGATCGTCGTAAGGGATGTAATCGGCCACTTTGGAATTTGACGGGACAGGAACATCTGCTGGCAACGCGGCGCCCTTCTTTCCTAACGCGACGACGACGATAACGTCTGAGCGCTCCTTGAATGCATTCATGGTAGGGACGATCAGTTGATTGATATCCGTAGCAACGGTTCCTTGACAGACAAAGATAATCTTCCTGGTATTGTTGCTGGTGACTTCATGCCACCATGCCGGTCTCGTGGGGTTCAAGTCTCGAGAAGCCTTAGGATAACCACCCGAAAATCGCAGGGTTTTGGGAGCATCGCTTCTGGGGTATTCTGCGCTGGGTGTGCACATTTGTATGAAACGGTCCGGTAGAACATAGAGCGCGTCGAGCAAGAAAATCTCTGGCTTCTTAGCTCCCACGCTCATGAGTGCTTCCCCGTATGCCGTTTGAGCTAGGGCAAAAACCTGCTTCTGGATTTTATTCGCAGACTTATTTCGCTCTTGGCCCTCCGGAGAGCTGTCTGGCGGCAGACCGGGACCAAAAGGTGGATGGTCGATACTGGTCAGCAGAATAGGGTTGAGGCCAACGGCTATAAATCCTTTAGGGCGGATTCCCGGAGCGCCGTGGGTGATAGGCAAAGCTCCAAAATTTAAGCTCTCGGTCATGAGAATGATGGGCCTGTCTGGATGCTTGTCGCTGAGCATTTTCAGGGCTCTTTGTAGAGTCTCATGTTGTGAGGGCAGTGATTTACAAAATATATGCACCAAGTCGTGGTTGAAATGGTCTGGTCCTTGCAGAGTCTTCTGGAGGATGGGCCCTTTAGGTGAGGATCTCGGAGTCAGTTTACTTGATCAGGAAAATTTTATGGAGTTCGGAAACGATTCATGCGCCATCTTGAAAGGAAACACTTGTCTCAATTCCGTGGAATTTCTAAAAGGGGCAATAAAACAACGAGAAACGCATACAACGGGGATCGAGGTCTCGTGCCCTGAGGTCGTGGAAGTCGCCATATCCTTCGATCGGGACAAATGACGCGCCGATAGCTTCAATCTGTTGGCGATAGCCCGAGCCAGATACAAAGCAGACATCATAGCCCCGGGCGACGAGATGTTTTGCAATTGTTTGCATGGGTATAATATGCCCAGATACTGGCGTGCTGCATACAAGCACGAATGGTTTGATTGATGTCGCCATGATGATGAAATAGGAAAGTATAAATAGGTATTTTTAAAGGGACAAGAGAAAATGTCAACAGGAAAAGACGAATAATGGGAAATAGGAAGCGTAGAATTATATACGAGAAAGCAAACTCTGTAAGCAAGGCGGGGCTGGAAAACGGCCAGGGCCCCAGGCGAGTTTAACTGTGCCTCGCACTAAGGAATAACAAATATCTTTTAGTGCTCACCAACTCAAATGCAGTCATCAGCTCAAATGTTCAGAATATTGAATTTTGCTATTTTATCTTTTATTTTTCATTTTCGCTCTCACAATGTTTATTTTCTATCAATTAACAAAAAAGAGAATGAATTTTATTATAAAAGCAATTTTGATATTTATTTTCATTAATATTATATAATATATTTATTTTCTGAATATTAAATAATATCTTAACTTTCTATTCTATTTGTTACAAAGTTTTTATGTTACATTAACAATATCTTATCACTTTTTAAGTAATTTTTACATCGGTAAAACGAAAACTGAACTACCTACATAAGCCGAGCTGGGCCAATCTGCCCATGTTCAGCCCTTGCGCTAGCTGACCTACTATCAGAGCCATTAATCAACATATCTAAGCCAGCTTGAGACATTCAAGTATTTACATTGTGAGCACGAGATTATCAAATCACTAGAAACATCGGCAAATTCGATTAGAATTATACAATTTAGCATCAAATATTGAATTAATAACTGGTTATTGCGATCGTATAATAGATCAATTAATAATCAATCTAATAAACTAAGAAGCACATAGAAAAGCACATAGGGAAGGTAATGGGTAAACTATTGGGGAAGTCAATGGGGAAGCCAATGGGGGAGCCAATGGGGAAGCCAATGGGGAAGCCAATGGGGAAGCCAATGGGATGTAGGGGACCCGTCGTTATTCCAAGCTCTTTTTCATAACAATAGTTGATGTAGTCCTTCCTTCCATGCGAAACAGGTAAGGTGAAGGACTCGATGAAGCTTTGCGATAGGAAAGCAAACGGGGGTGTAAATAGGAAACGCAATGAAGAAGTTAATGGAGTAGGAAGCCATGTAGGGAGCCATGAAGGGTGTTTGGTAGAGAGCCATGGAGGGAACCATGGAGGGAGCCATGAAGGGTGTTCGGTAGAGAATCATGGAGGGTGTTTGGTAGGGAACCATGGAGGGAGCCATGGAGGGTATTTGGTAGGGAGTTTGGTATCGAGCCATGAAGGGTGCTTTCTATTGAGCTAATTAGCATGTGCTATGAAGCATGTATGAAGCATACTATGGAGTAGGGCATGAAGTAGGTCATGAAGCGAATGACGAGTGTTTGAACACGTCGCATGAAGCATGTTTTGAAGCGAGTAGGCTGGTGAGTAGGCGAACGAGGAGGTAGCTGAGTTGGTAGCTGAACATGTAGTGGGTAGGGTGGTGGCCGAGCCGGCTGCAAAATTTCCAAGATTTTGGGCTATATTTCAAGCAAGATTCGAATGTGACTTCTTACCAGCTCGAAGCCAGCTCGGGGCCAGCCCGGGGCCACATCAGCAGAAGTAGCAAGTCAATATTGGCGGGCCGGGTCCCCGAATTGCCGATGTTATATCAGAAATCTTATTAACTTAAATCTTAAGTGAAACAAAGCATTCTAGTAATAGTCGTTATATCAGAAATCTTACTCACTCAATGTATCGACACGCTTTCCAAAGCTGAGCTGCAGTTTCACCAATCTAGGATGAGTAAGTACTAAAAACCAGAGATGTGATGTATCGAAAAGATAGTAAACTTACGTTTTTCTGTGAGAAGGCCTCGAAATGGTTTCCAGGGATTGGCAGAACCTTGACATAACCACCGACCAATCCTTCCCAGGCGACGATAGCAGCAGCTCGAGCATCCTGGTTACTGAGCCAGTCATAGCGAACTCCGCAAAGACTTTCAGTATCGAAGACGTCCTGGCTTCTCAACATGACCGTCTTCAGTCTCAGTCTATTCGTTTTGGAAAAGGATACTGCCTTGTAACTTCCTAGTAGAGATGCGTGGAATTGGAATTCTTCCCTTAGTGCAGCATTGTTGTTCAACGCATGACTCTGACCGCTCGATTTGATAATGTTGGCAATGACTTCATTCGGAAGAGGTTCGTGATCAATGGGATTTGGAGAGTCGATCAATATGAGGCCCTTTACCTCGAATCCATTGGCCATGAGCTGTTGAGCCGCCTCGAAGGCCACTATTCCGCCAAAAGACCAACCTTAAATCATCAGCCAGGTCCAAAAGGAGGCGAGCGCCAAACTTACCACTCACTATCAAGGGAGATAGTTTAGATCTTGAGAGGAGCGAGACATAGTACTCGGTCATCTGATTTATGCTGCTGTGAGGTCGCTTGTCACTCCCAAAATGCGGGTCGAAGAAGGCGTATGCACTGCGGTCGTGATCACGCAGCCGTGCATACATGCTGACCTGCCCACTCCCGTCATGAAATAGGCAGAGCGGTGCTACCTCTTCGTGTGAAACATGTAGCGCTACTGGATTCTTCTGCATGCCATCAGATGAAGAAAAGTCTGAGGGAACAAGAGTAGACTGACGTGAATCTCGCTGACTGGCGGATATGGGAGCCCCAACAAGCGAAGTGATTTCCACCGAGGATTGCAGAATGGATGCCAGAGTGCTTTCCAAGGACTCGAGAGTTTCGCATTCTGACAAAGCATGGTGGTCCAGCCCAGCTTGACCGGGAAATGTGCGTATCAGTTTCGAGATAATCTCAATTTGCATAAGAGAATGGATCCCAAGTTCATCTAGTGAATTTGTGTAATCCATATCTTGCTCGGAGAAACCACCAAATTCCATGACGATATTCTTCAGTGCTATCCTTACGTCATGAGGAAAACTACCACGAGACTCGATGGGAGTATCTATGACCTCGCCACTTGTGGGAGGAGTGTCCAAACCAGTTGATAGCTGCGGTTTCTTTTGCTCCACAGGAAAATTCCGAGGCTCAATGGCAGTGGACTTGCGAGACAACACTTGCTGGAAAGCAGACAATTGGAGTCTTTTAAATTCCATGTCCCGAACGACGGCGACGACTTTCCCGAAAGCATTCAAGGCAATTGCGTCTGCTAGAATTGCACCTTTGATCTCGAGCAAGCTGCAGTAAACTGTGAAAGAATCCGCGTAATCGATATCACGGTAAGATATCTCGACCGACTCGACGCGGGCGCAAATGCCTACTTCGTCGGACCTTACAGCAAGATTTGCAATGAAACCTGCAGCATGCAGAAGTGTGTCTGTAAAGACAGGGGGTGCAAGGTAACCGGTCTGAGAACTAGACGGTAGTTTGAACGAGCCAATACCTTCGAGATTGGAGTTGGTCACACTCAAATACACCAAGCTTTGGTACTCTGGGGAATACCTGACAACACGTGTAAAGATAGCCTCATAAAGGACTTTAGTTCGGAAAGTACTGATGTAACTTTTCCCGACACCAGAGAAGTAATGACTTTGCCTCGTCACAATTGCCGCATCTTTTATCCAGTGGGATGCGTTGATCTGGAAGTTTTGCAGGGAGACACTACCGGTACAGTGTATGTTCTCCGTAAGATCTTTGGTCGAGCATGAGGTAATTTTAAAGTCTGCCCCGGAAGCTAAATCATATTTTGTGATGTACACAGTCACAACATCTGCTTCCTGTGACGGTACATATATTAGCGGACTGGTAAAGCTCATCCCGGTGACGACCAATAGTTGGCCCTCGTGAGGTTCAAGCATAGTGTGTGCTCCTTCCAAGGCGAGCTCATGGAATACTGACGCTGGGCAGATGGAAGTCCCGCCAACGTCATGCCCTGTGATCAATGGCCCAAGAATTGCTAATGTTGTCTCAAGCACAAATTCCTCGTTCGAAGACGCCTGAGTCTTCAGCCATGGTAGCAGGTTAAACTCGGTCCTGGTGCGGAGCTCCACCGAATACTGCTCAAGGGAATTGATAACCTGACGAGGTTCCTGGTAAGGTATCATATAGGTCGAGCCCTCCAATAGATGGCCTGGTAAGCCTATCACTTTCGCAGACGTCCCAATAAAAACCTCGCGCCAGTTGACTGGAAATTTGAGCAATGATATCGCGGCCAGCGCTAAACTAATCGAGGTCCATGCATCTTGGCCCTTTTTTAAGGTACTAAGGTAGGTACAAGAGTCTGAATGAATCGAGCTCCGTAGCATTGGTATTGTTGTAGGTTGTGGGCCTATCTCAAGGAAGACAGCACCGTCGAGCAGTTCTCTTGATTGTAAATTAAGCAGACATTCGGTAAAGCGCACTGGCTGCCTCGCGTGAAGCGCGAAGTAGTCACTAGAAAAGTCTTCCTCTTCAAATAATCGCCCAAACACATTAGAGATGACGGGAATCGTAGGTCGTGCGAACCTGATTGAGCGCCCCAGGGCTTGCAGGGGTTCCAGGATTGGATCCATAGCTGGTGAGTGGAAGGCGTAGGCGACGTCCATCAACTTCACCTTGACCTTCCGGGTCTTGCAATCCTTCTGAAATATATCGATTTGGCCCAGCGGTCCACCAACGACACAGTCACCAATGCCATTCAGGCATGCCACGGTCAGCTGGGACGCGCCCGGGTTTTCCAATATCAATTCCTCGGCCTTTTCGGGGGATAACTTGCACGCCAGCATCCCAGACGCGTTAGCCACACAATTGTCGGTCATCATCTTCGCTCGGGATGCCACAACACGCAATGTATCCTCTAATGTCAGCGCACCCGAGAAGCATAGAGCAGCGTATTCGCCGAGACTGTTAAGATAAGCGTGTTAGTAGATGAAGACCTCTGGGGTGCTGAAGTACCTATGACCCATAACATATTCGGGCATAATCCCCCACAACATGAACATTTTCGCGAGCGCATATTCTAGTGCGACGCACGCACATTGTGATGCGATAAACTGCTCAGCGCCGTCTAATGCCTTTACTCCGCCTCGATCTTTGCATAAGATACTGAGAATGCTTGGGTATCCCAATCCTTGGATGGTGCCATCGCAACTCATGATAACCTCTTTGAAAAGAGGGAATGTGTACATTAATTCTTCTCCCATACCGTGATACAAACCGCCTTGTCCAGAGAAGACAAAAACAGTGGCTGAGATACTCTGAGCGGGAATGGAGTTGACAGCTTTGCAATGTTCTAACCTTGTCCGTAGATCATCAATAGAGGTGCATACCACGGAGATGCGGTGATCATGAATCTGACGCCGCGCAGTTGCGGTATAACAGATGTCTTTCAACGATGGCCGACGTTCTACTTTCCCCAGGAACCGGAGGTGTCGATGTACAGCCGTTTGCAATGCAGTTTTTGATTTTGCAGAAAGTGCAAAGACATACGCTGATCGCTCCTGGTGCTTGGGCTGGGTATTTGGTGGCTCAACCCACTCTTCTAGGAGGAGAGACGTATTTGAGCCAGCAGCCCCGAAATTGTTCAGCATAGCTCTCCTTGGGGCTCTTTGCGAGTGGATCCATGCTGTAGTCTGCCTTGGTATAATGAAGCCAGAGCTTTCCAGGTCCGCGAAACGTGGATTGACGTCCTTAAATCCGACTTGTACTGGGATTTTTTTCTCGTGAAGCATGAGCAATAATTTAGCCAAACCAGCTGCTCCAGACGCGGATTCACAATGGCCTATGTTACCCTTGATAGAACTGACCACAAGAGGGTTCACCATTGAGTGATGTGGGCCAAAGATAGTTTGCAAACTTTCAATTTCGCGTGCATCTCCGGCCTATCAAGCAAGTACAAGGTTAGCGATACCTCAATACTAATAAGTCTAGCAAATCAGAGTGAAGGGTAGAAACCTGTGTGCCTGTCCCGTGTGCTTCTATGACACTAATGGATCCAGGATCGACATTCGTTTGTTCGAGCAGTCGCTGGAACAGGTCGATTTGTGTTTGACTGTGAGGATGTGTAATAGAATGGGCATTGCCGCTTTGATTTATCATTACGTTCCTGATAACGCCGTGTATGTGATCGTTTTCCGCGATAGCATCAGACAATCGTTTGAGAACAAAGAGAACACACCCCTCAGCCCGACAATATCCGTCAGCAGCTGCATCGAAGGGTTTGCAGCCTCCGGTTGGACTGAGGAAGTGGCCTCGGGCTAATCCCAGGTACATCTAGTATTTGTCAGCAAATGCATTTCCATTTCTGAAATCGGCGCGACGAAGATACTGACATCGGGGCTGGAAATCACATTGGCGCCGCCCGCGATAGCTGCTGTGCAATCGCCACGTTGTAGGGCTCGGCATGCCTGGTACACGGAGACAATTGAGGACGAACATGCAGTATCAGTCACAATGGATGGGCCACTGAGCCCATAAAAGTAAGATATCCTTCCACTATGAAATGCTCGTAGTGTCCCGGGGGGGTAGAAGACATCAATATCATTGCGAAGGTTGTCTGTGTAATCCCCAGTAGCAAGGCCAATGTAGCATCCGATGGAAGCTCTTTGGAAAGATGGTGATGAATCCCCTACATAGCCAGCATCTTCAAAGGCTTCCTGGGCTGCATGCAATAAAATTCGCTGCTGAGGATCCATAGATTTTGCTTCTCGAGGGGAAATATTGAAATAGGCATTATCAAAGCTGCAGGATCTCGGAGTTAGTTTTCTCGATCAGGTAGGATTTAGGAGTTTTGAGACATCGATGCAGGAGTTTATAGTATGCCGAAAAAGAATGAGTCAAGAGTTGAGACATGCCTAAACTCCTGATAATAGCTGAAAGAGAGAAATATACTCGGAGAAGCCGAAGACTTACGAGAAGGGATCGTCCAGGAATGCGCCGTGCTTTGTGGGCATCGAGCGCGGCTTATGCGAATCCTCCTCTGAATAATAGTCCGAGACTTTGAACCTGGACTCAGGGATCTCTTGCACGGCATTCAACCCTTGGGACAGCGTTTCCCATAGCTCTTCGGTGCCATTCCCTTTGGGGAGATGCACGCTCAGCCCAACAATGGCGATGCTATCCTGGTGGTCACAAGACAACCGAGATTTCCTGCTAGCTCTAAATGGCGAGAGATCCAGAAGTTCTATTCTAGGATCAAGAGGCTGAAAGATTGGGAATAGGGAGCCGGAGCCTGGTCCGAAGGAAAGGAGCTTCACGACTGTTGCGGGCTCCCGTTCCAATAACGCCCTAACACTTGCTGCGATCTCATGAGCTGTGTCGCTCCAATTTACACAGTATAGCAACAAGTGCCGAACTAACCACCCAAGCAACTCTGGAGCATCGGTGTCTGAAGCATCGAATAACGTGCCGTCCAAGGTTGAACGAATGGGTTTTGTAAGCGTGGAGAAAGAGGGGAAGGAGACGGCCCGACGCCGCGAATCTTCAAGAACTTCGTGGACAACACCTTCAAGTTGATCTCCTCCATGATACCATCCATGTACATGCGCGAAGGTTGTTGCAAGATCGGGGACAGCCTGCACCCTGAACGCACTGAGATCCACTCTAGGGCCAGATACAGACACAACACTAGAATTGGAGATGGTAGATACCTGGAGTCGTCGAGGCGGTTGCTGGGATAATGGGCCCGTCCCCTGCGCCGCGAAGTGCTGTAATAATCTCTCTTCGACCTGGCTTGGGGAAAGGCCACGAATCACAAGGGACGATGTCGCTTCTGAGTCGACGCCATCGCCAACGGGGTCGCTTGCATTGGGGTTGAGGCTCCAGAAGAGACTGCGACATGCAATCCAAAAGGCAAGGCGGAATCCTTCGATTCCAGATGTCACAAAGTCGTCCAAGCTGCGCGAGCGTGCAACTACCGTAGCCGGGAGCAAGCCCGAAGAGAAGCCCGCTGTCTCTCGAAGTCGGTCAAACGAGTCCTCGAATGGTCCGTCGATACGCTGTGTCTCAGCCAGATAATGTAGCAGCTGGCAGAGGTAGATGGTGGTCGCCTGGAGCACTGCGTGTGTGTGATATTGTGCGACCGGCTTGAGCAAGTCACGTGGGAAGGAGAACAGGGCGGGATCGATGGCGAGAAGATGTTGCGAGCGGGCGTCTAGACTCGCTATCTCTTGCAAGAAAGCCGCATGGCACCTCGACAGAAGGATGCTGCCGGCACTCGCTGATCGAGCATCTTCCTCTGCAGTCGCGGCCGCACTAGGCGAGAAAATGGACGACGACCCCTGGCCTCCAAACAACACCAGACAGTGTTCTGTCAACGCGGGCATGGCTGTGCTTAGTATTGTCCTGACACCAAGGGTTTGGTGTACTAGTGATCTTCCATGAGACTGGTATGTGTATGTGGAGTTTGAATGGATTCAGTCACTGAACTAGGAAGAGTGATTGAGAGGATGATTGCTTCAATGGTTCAAGGCACGTTTAATTGAGAGTCGTAAAGTCCTCGTAAGTTGGGTTCGACTTCGGCTTCCTCTTTGTAAGACAGCTGGGTCAGCACTAGAGTAATTTTGATTAGTTGTTTCATGGTCAATATGTTGAAGTCTAATTGAAGCTCGACGCTAACTTTTTGCATCGTGTCCTTTGAGGCTCGGCGTTGGCTTTTTCATTATGTCCTTATCAATTTGCTGACGACAGTACCTTGGTGGGAATATATCACTCGAAGGCAAACAGTTTCCCACTATGGCACCGAATCTTGCGAAGTCGCAACATGATCTAATCAGTGATTTGATCTATAGTGAGTCAGTTGATCCTGAGATAGCTAAAGCTGCTGGCTGTAGTTCTCGCCTTGTCCGAGCAATATGTTCGAACATTGGTTGCTTTGGCATTTCTAGAGCCCATCGGAACAGTAGCGGACGAAAACGAAGTAGTACACTACCTATGTTGAACGCTCTTTGTGAACACTTATTGGAAAAGCCTGAGCTGTATCGAACCGAGAGTCCGAGATGATAGTTTTTTTATTGAGACGAATTCAAGATCGTAACAACTTTTAGTATAAAAAGAGCGCTAGTAGTTTATAAACATTGAACTAACTTAGAAAACAATTCGCAGAGTAGCAAACGAATAAAATACAGGTAACAGATCTGCAAGACTTGTACTTGCATAACTTGTCGAATTTTCGTTCTTATTACCTTGTAAGTTCTATCAATAAATCTGACTGCATTGAGTTTAAACGAATTCTTTTGATGTAATTTCAATTCAAATTACCTAGTTTTAGCGTGAGAAGCAATTTTAAATACTATTACTAGCTACGACAAATTATTCTAAATCTACGCAAATCATTCATTAAAACTTAAAATTGAATGTTGAAGATATATTTAACGAGCACTAATTATGCAAATTACGAATTATATATTATGATAATATTAATTTAAATATATACAATATAATATTATATTGTATTATTTCATGTATCAATTACTATAATTTTTTTTATTAAAATATTGAAATATTATGAATTTAAACGTTATATCACTATTTATATCATAATATGTATCGAAGAAGTGACGGAAAATATCAAACAAAGTTAATACTTATAACTTAGTATCTTTCATTATTTAAGAACTGAGATTATTGTGTGCATTATATCTATAGTTATATCAATATTCTCGTTTATACATCAGCTTTCAGCTTCTATTCTAACAACAATTGTATATATACTAAGTAGGTAGTTTATGTACATATGTTAGATCAATTATCTGTATCCACTCACACAGGACACTTGTCGCTTAATTAACTGCTTATAATTCTAGGTAGCAGGTTAAAGTTGATACACTAGTACTTCTGCTTTCATCGAGGGCCTGCAGGCATCTTACCGGCTTATCCTTGGTCCTCGGAACCGAAGGATCATTGAGAGCGCCTGGATCGTCGTTCTGCTGACCCAAAGCCTAAAGGATCAGAGCTATCGGCGTTGCTGACCCAGAGCCTGAAGGATCAGCGTTATCGCGTTGCTGACCCAAAGCCTGAAGGATCTGCGTTATGACGTTGCTGACTCAAAGCCTGAAGATCGCGTTGCTGACCCAAAGCCTGAAGGATCAGAGCTATGGCGTTGCTGACCCAAAGCCTGAAGATCGCGTTGCTGACCCAAAGCCTAAAGGATCAGCGTTATCACGTTGCTGACTCAAAGCCTAAAGGATCAGAGCTATCGGCGTTGCTGACCCACAGCCTGAAGTATCAGCGTTATCGCGTTGCTGACCCAAAGCCTGAAGGATCAGAGCTATCGGCGTTGCTGACCCAAAGCCTGAAGGATCAGCGTTATCGCGTTGCTGACCCGATGGACGGGAGGAAACAAGTACAGTCGATGCTGGTGATAACGAAGGTGGCAAATCGATCAGCTACTTCCGTTAGAAACAGAGATCCGTGACATCAAAACGACGCTAAATCTATTACAGTATGAATCAATATATAGGATTATCACAGGCTGAAGGGAAATTATCTAAAGATTATTTCTGGAGAGTGTATCATATATAGATTTACCCCCTTTGATAAACGGACATCACCAAAATTTCTCAAAAATACTTCCGTTATACAGTAATAGCCAGATTTAACGGAATTACCATACAAAAACCGTCAAGTCTTCAATTTCGTTCCCCTTTATGTTTATAGCTTATGTACAAGTATCTGCCTGGCTCGGCCCCGCCCCCAAGTTCAGCGTAGCGGCCTCCACGGTCCTCGATTTCGCCATCATCTTGAGATTAATCCTCATTCGACGCCGTTTAGGTTCGACTGTACTGCAGTAACCGTTCTCTGGGCTCTACGTCCAGCCATTGTGCGCAGTTAGACGGCAGAGACGTTAGAATTGTTAGAATAGAAGTAAATAAGGTGAACTTCCGCAGACGTAAAAGAGTGCAAGAGGCCTTATGTGTCAAGCAAGATTCCTTAGGGCTCCTAGGGTCGACTGCAGTTGTTGCGGGTTTTGACTGCAGTTAGAGGTTGACCAAGGGCGACTGTAATAACATACGCTTAAAGAAGCATATCAATAAGGAATTAAGAATGAATTAATGATAAGCACAAAGATTGCATATACATTCAGAGTTGGAATTAGTTTTATAACACTTAAATATGCTTAGCACCACTTGTCGGTATCTCAATGGTCTTTCAGGCTTTTAGAGTCCATGGTGTTGACCTTGATATTAGCCCGACGCCGAGTTCAAGTCTCCCTGATCTTGGCTTCACCTCTACTCGAATAATAAAGTGCCCTGAAAGCCGAGCCTTCGTCGTCCAAGAGGTCCTTGGGCGCCCCAACTTCGACCAGACGGCCCGAGTCAAGCACAAACACCCTGTCGAAGTCCACCAAGCTCTGCAGACTATGGGCGATCATGATGACCGTTCGGTCCCGGAAACCTTCCCTGATGACGCCTTGAATTGTGGCATCCGTGGCTGGATCAATGCTGATTTCATATCAGCCTGATTGTGCGCTTTGGGAACCATGTCGGGAGGGTTGGGGAGATGGAACAGAGGACTGAAAGATCAGACTGGAATGAAATGCACGCTTACTGGCCTGTTGGCTCGTCCAGTATCAGTATACTGCTTTCTCGTGAAAGAGCTCTCGCGAGGCAAAAAAGTTGTCGCTGGCCATGTGAAAGTGAATTCTCGTCCAAAGGGGCACCAAGGCCGCCGAGAGACGTTACTTTGCCCCATAAGTCAACTCGTTCCAGAGCCTGAATTATTGCGTGATCTGAGACTGCGTCTTCCCATGGGCTCGCATTCTCCCGTACAGTCCCCTCGAAAAGGAAAGGCTCCTGAGTGACGAGGTTAAGCTTGGACCGAACAAGCTCAGGGTCCAGAGTGGAAATGTCGACTCCATCAATCAGTATATGCCCTTGGTGACACGGTAGCAGACATAGCAAAGCGGCTACAAGGCTACTTTTGCCACTATGAACAGCTTGGTCAGGTGGGAGTACTGGAGGAAAGTAAAGTAAAAAGGGTTGCGAGCCACTTACCTGCCCGTCCTCCCGCAGATTCCGACGTGCTCGCCGGGTTTCACGAAGAGCGAAATGTCGTCCAGCACCGAGTTACCTTGCGCGTGCGGTCTTGTTGTTGTCAGTTCACTCTCTGATGACACCAAAGGAAAAGGGTGCTTTACTCATAGCTAGCACTGACGTTCTCCAAGGTGACGGAGCCGCTTAAAGGCCATCCGTCAAATAATGCCGTCGTTTCACCCGAGGGGCCTTCCCGTGGTGTCTCCTTTGTGAATCGGGAGATTCGGGTTACAGCTCCAAGACACGTCTCCATCTCCGTCCACTGAACGATGAGGTCGCTCATCACTTCGGAGAATGTCGTGACTTGGACAATGGCCAACCCTACCAAACCGGGGCTGACACTTGTACGCAGCGCAATGGCCAGCCCCATGACGAGCACCTCCAGGGCTACGACTATGAGGGAGAGTACGAGGAGAAGCCAGCGCTGGACGCAAAAGAGGAGATAGAGAGGCTTCTGCGATTCGTTCAGAAGAGAAAGACCCCTCTGGGTAAACGCTTGGCTCCATCCAAATGCGCGAATCGTTGTAAGTCCCTGGATGGTGTCGAGGAACAACGATACGATCGGAGCTTTAGTTTCGATCCTACAAGTAAGTTGCGATAATTGTCAGCCGCGAGGGGGTCGCACGATGGGATGAGTAATGACTGACTCGAGAAGTCGCATCTGCCTGGAAGTGCGCAAATAAAATTGCTGAAGGAAATATAGAACGGCGCCAAGCACTGGTATACCGATGGCAATATATTTGACAGCAGCCACAGCAAAACCGATGCTTGCAAGACATCCGAGAAACTCTAGAGCATGTACAGCATCAGAAATTACGTGAAGATTGACGCAAACCCGCTCTGCACTCACCAAATAAAGTTAATACTATCGTGAGCGGTAGTTGCCAGTCACACAGCCGGATGTCTTGACTGAACCTTTCAAACTAGTCAGTCGCAAGGGCAGGCTCTTTCAAGAAGGTGGTGTGAACATACCTATTAACTAGAGATCCGATTTTTATATTCGATATGAATAACATCGGAGCTCTGAAAAATATGTTAGTGCCCAGTCAGGGGACCGTAGGTCTCCACTCAACATATATCTTTGGATCCTACCTCACTGCAGCTGCAAGCAACTTTGAATGTAACTTCTCCGATGACTTCGGAACCAAATAGGTGAAGAAGAATCTAGTTCAGGTCAGCACTGATCTCTGAGAAATTTTTTTCCGCCTCTCACTTACAGGGGTGTACACAGGAGGGCCAGTGTTATCAGCACAGCCCAAGTAGCGTACAAGCCTAGCCAATATCCAAGTCCATGGCGGCCAGTTGTATCCTCTGCCCACCAAGTAACCCAAACCTGAAAGAAGGCGTAGAAGACTACGTAAAGAATGGCACCGAAAACGAAAAGAGAAAAGTTCAGCCACCCCATGGAGCTTATATAAAAGACATAGGATCCCCAATCGCCTCTCTGTCTTCGCAGGTCGTCGATGCGCGTGTGAAGCTGAGTCTGATACTCTCCTAGACTGACTTCTTCTCCGATCCGCAGCTCTGGCTCTGCCGATGTTAATGGTTCCAGAGGCTTGTTATGCTCGCCGATCGGGTGGCGCTTGGAAACTTCCTCATACGTACCGCAGTCGACTATTTCACCATCTCTGTTCATCAACATGACTTGGTCCGCCGCTTGAAGAAGCTGTACTATAAGTAGTTATCGGGGTTCAGTAAAGGTCGATAATATCTTCTAACAAGCGGGTCTGAGGTCTCACCGGCGTGTGTGGCGAAAATGACGGCGGTTCCTTTGGAGCGAAGTACTCCGTCTTTGCCGAAGACCTTCTCTGCCACGGCACGCAGGGTGCGGGGGTCAAGAGCGTTTGTGACGTCGTCGAAAATGGCTTTTTTCTTTTTGGCGTACAAGGCTCGGGCAATGGACTAAGATTTGTCAGTGTCGCACATCGCACATTGCACGCTGGGCTTGAATCTCAGGATAGCACGCACAATCCGCTGTCTCTGTCCGCCACTGAGTCTCTGTCCTTTACTGCCGACCATCGTGGCGTCACTTTCGGGCATACGGCTCAGATCAAAGTCGAGCTCGCAGCTACGAATCACGTCTTTGTACCACGAAGCATCCAATTCAGACTCGCCGACGATATTGTCGCGAATCGTGCCATCGTGGATCCAGGGCGTTTGGCCACAATATGCTATGTCTTCTGAAGAAACTTGAGAGATTTCTTGTGCAGATGCTGTCTCCGATAAGAAACCCTTGAGAAGTGTTGACTTGCCACAGCCTATTGGTCCAGTGATTGCTGTAAACGAATCTCGCGCGAAGCAGATATCCCGAAGAGAAATAATTGGAGGTGGAGCCGCCTCCCACCCAAAGGCTACGTTCTTGACGTGGATCGCAGGTGCGTGCCGTGAACCTTGAAATGGAAGTTTTGAGTCCAGTTCCGGACTTTTCTCCCGAATCTGGGTTTCTTCTGGGTCATTGGAGCTACTTGTTGCCATCAAGATGGGCTTGTCCTCGAGTTGAAGGAATTTTTGTATCCTTTCGAAGCTTCCTACTGCCTGCAGTCCGAGTGGAATAGCAAAGAGGAGTTGTCTTGCTGGGGTGACCACAAGGTTGAGAATGGAGAGAGAGGCAACTGTTTTCGTCACAGACAATGCGCTTTCATGCGATACCAGTCTCACCACGGAGTATGCCCCGAAAGTAATGAGGGGCGACAAAACCGCGGGGGAGAAAGCTGCAGACGTTAGCACTTGTCTGCCTGGCGTTAAGGGGGTGTGGTACAAGCTGTGAGTGCAAGACAATTGCTGAATCTGAACTTCTGGGACAATTGTAATTCGTCCTTTCGTTTCCTTTGAATGGTTGCCTCCATGTTCCGAGAGAGTCCAAGAAGCTTGACGGAATGCATAGAACTTAGAGTGTGGGAGGTCAGGTTCACTCGTGCTTCGACAGCTTGGAACCACGTGTTTTGGTAATCGGGGACTCTGTGACCCGCTACCGCGACGAGCCCAAAGGAAACTGGCAGATGGGCGAAATAATTAACTTGTATGCTTCAATTGGCTTCAATGTGAAGAGGCTTACCAAAGATAACAATTATTGGAACGCAACACACAGCCCCTAGCTGCCGATAAAGAAGGTAGCCACAAATGCCTATCTGTAGGACGCAGGACCAAGGCTCCAGGATGAGCCTCCAAAAGGTCTCAACAATCTTCTCAACATCAGTTGTCATCAATGTGAAAGCAGTCGATTGGTCAACGGCATTGACTTTGGTTTGCAGAAGTTTGGAGTAAATCATGGAGACCAGTGCACCACGGGTCATAATCATGACACGAAATAGGATGTGAAAGCACCAGGGGGTGACCAACTTTCCGTCGCCTATGTCAGCAGGTGATCGCATCGCATAAAACGTACTCGGCTTACTGCAATCCCGAAAGAAACACAAAAGAAGCCTCCGAGAAGACCGTACCCAACATTGACTGGGGCCGTGGGCGAGTCCAGAAACGTGACAGCTTCCTGGACAAGGAATGGATAACAGACGTTGAGTCCGACTTGCAAAGTGCTGGAGATGAAAATAAGAAGGAGCTCGCTGGGGAAGCTGAAAAGGACCTGAGCCATTAGAGCATGCCTTCCTTTCCGGTTACCTATTTATAATTTGAGCATGAGCGATTCGCAGGAACAACTGTCAGAGATGAACTCACTCCTTATCCAATTTGACTGAACTCGACCGGCGAGCGTTTCTGACGAGAGTTTCTCGTAGATGGGAGGGAGGTCCTGAGAAAAGATCACACCCCGGAATCCCATGAAAAGCAGCGGATTCAGCCAGAGAAAGAATGCGCGGGAAAAGATACTACTACGAAGCTCTGATGACGATTCGGAGTACTCGGGTAAGAGGATGTACGTTTTCTCTCTCGTCTCGATTATAAGTACCAGCACCTTCATTGCAACAGTCGCTATGAGTATGCTCGCAACTTTGGTTTGTCCCGGTATGAGTGCTTGGGTCCTGGCCCTGGCAGCATCCAGAATGGAAGTCAAAATGAGATAGGTCGAGATCAAGATAGACGGCCGAACGGTATTGCGATGCTCCCAAAACGATAGGAGGCCTAGTGCAATAGCGGCGCACAACTGAAGTGTCGTGGAGGTCACAAGCACGGCCCGATATTCAGTCTGCTCCATGGAGAATAGGACCAGGAGGGTGGCTTGTAGAGCTCCGAGAACCGCGAATCCAAGCTGTATTTATATACTAGACGTTGGCCGGGAGAAACTTTGGGAGAAAACCATATCATTCATTGCCTACCAACTTCCAACCATGTATCCAGGACTTTCTAGTCTTTTGCGTTCTCCTTTGCAGGGAAATGAACCTCCAAGGGAGAAGGACCAAAAGCAGACATGCTGGTCCTACAGAAAAGACGCTTTCTTCAAAGGTGACTGTTGTCCAAGTCAGTGTCCAGAATTCACGGGCATGGGCATGGGCATAAATGATGCTCACTCGTGAAATCGAAACCGCCACGGCACTCTGGTATAGGCGGTACGCCGGGGCCAAAAGTAGCATCCCTACAGGCTTCGAAGTAGTTTCGAAGCAGCATGATGAAGATGAAAGTCGAATTCCCGCTGTTCCAGAATCTAGAGATTTGAACCTGGTTTCTGTCGAGTCTTTGCTACATATACAGTAACGTAATTTCCCGCCCTATCGACCATCCTGCCTTATCGACCACTTTCTTACCAACTATGTACTTTGATCGCCATTTACGCGTCGTAACGGGTTGCAGTTCGTAGGGGTTGGAACAGCTGAGTCAGGGCTGGAAGAATTTCTTGGCATCGGGCGGCATCGGGCCGAACTTTGCAATTAGCATGAGCCCCACATATGTGAGTCTTAGCACTGCTAGCTGTTTTGTCAGGGATCTAAGTCATACTGTATTAGGTAGGTTTCGATTCCTAGTGACGCTGGTCAAAGTTATAGTGGAGTACTGTAGTTTTTCCCCCATTCTGGCAGCGCCACTACCCAGGCGGTCTCTGCTGGCGGGGCGCCGGCTTGTGGTGTGGGTCGTGTTTGTCAGGGATTTAACTCATATTAGGTTCGATTCCTAGAGGCGCTGGTGCAATGGTGTAGTGGTATTTTCTCCTTCTGATAACCAGCTCTTTTTATTTTTCCTTTTTTCAAGTAGTCAACTACAGGTCCGTATCTCTATCTGAGAAATTTGTCAACCCATCACTCACCTCAGGCTGCTCCTCGTTCACACTTTTGTACTGTCAGTTTCTTCAGATATCCAAATGGAGCGAATTGATATTCACTGTCATGCTGTGCCCCCGGGGTACCGTCAATATGCGCTCGATAATGGTCATGAGAAGCCTGATGGGATACCTGCCCTTCCTGTAAGCCAGCTCGTCGTGCCATGGTCCTCACTGACCAGCCCAGGCCTGGAGTGCAGAGGAGCACATTGCCCTCATGAAGAGGCTGAATATCAGCAAGTCAATTTTAAGCATCACATCTCCAGGAACACACCTTACCCCCAACCATGACGAACATGCTGCAAACATGACCCGTCAAACCAACGAGGAGCTCTCTGCAGTCTGTACCAATCATCCTTCGCACTTTGGATTCTTTGCTTCGTTGCCACTTCCTTCCATTCTGGAGTCCATTGTTGAAATTGATCATGCACTGGACAAACTTGGGGCAGTAGGATTCGCAATCATGTCCAACGCAAATGGAGTCTATCTTGGAGATAAGGCGCTGGACCCTATCTTTGAAAAGCTCAACGCACGCGAAGCTATCCTGTTTATCCATCCTACTGCTTGCAATTTGCTTGTTCCTGGGGGTCAAGTGCAGACGATAAAACCACTTGAAGAATACCCTCGTCCCATGATGGAGTTTATGTTTGATGAGACACGTGCCATAGCCAACCTGCTCCTCTCAGGCACGGTATCAAAGTATCCCCATATCACCTTCATCATGTCGCATTGTGGCTGTGCGATTCCCTCTATCGTGGATCGTATCGGCGCTTTTGCGATGGTTTTCAAGGGAGGAGAGAACCAGAGCGATGAATTGCGAAAGTTACTGCGAGAGAGATTTTTCTTTGACTTGGCTGGATTCCCCTTTCCGGATCAGATCTACGGGCTGCTCAGGACTTTGGGGAAGGGTGGGGAGCAAAGACTGGTCTATGGGAGTGACTATCCTTTTATCCCTGAGAAAGTTGTCGTTGATCTCGCAGATCAGATGGACGAAGGCTGTAAGGAACTGTTTGACGCAGATCAGCGAAGCGCTGTGTATTCGGGTAACGCAGAGAGACTAATTGGTCTTTGACGTTCGTGACAATTGTCATGTGCATCGAAATTTGACTCCCCTTGCAGATTCTAATTTTTCCCAGTGCCTGCCCAATTGCCTCTTTCTGTTACCATAAATGAAGCAATCCACAGAGTTATATGTGCATAATATTCTCGCAAGTTGTCTTGGTTCTCATAAAACTTCCACAGCGATCAGGGTCCCATCCAGCATCAAACCACTAAACAGCCGTCCGCAACTATATTAGCTTCCCAGATCCGGTCTCCGCTGATGTCATCCTGCCCGGCCTGTCTCGAAACCCTGAGCTTCCAGTCGGTATGACTGCTGCTGAAGTTGTAGCTACGGATACGAATGACGACAAAGATTCGCTTGATGGTGAGGATCGAGATATCCACAGATGATGAACTCGACTGCTGAAAGATTATTATGGCGGACGAGAGTCGGGACTGTCAGCCGTGAATACACATTGTGCCTCAAACTAATTGTTTTTTCGTAAATTAATTTAGTTTACAATTTGTAATAAACTAGTATAAAAATATAAGTATGTTAATTTAAGCTGTCAATATTAATATAAATATTAAAATAAATAAATTTCTAGTATTGTTGAAATCTGTTGGAAATAGGGGAGTTGGTAACCCTCGCTAGTATCTAGAGTTTTTATCTTTCACCTCCTAGATAGCCTTCTAAAAGCAACAACCAAAATATCAATATGCCCCCATATGACCTCGTATTCCAACAGGTTATGAGCCCGGGTTAGTGCAAGCTGCCTAAGTTGTTGTTCAGTCGAAGATGCAAGAGGGTGAATGTCAATTCAACAGTTGAAGGAATACAGAAGCAAGCTGACATCTTTAGCAGCTGAGCTAGCAAGCTGACACCTCTAGTATTCGTAACCCGCACTACCTTAAGCTCATTCTTCGCTTATGAGCTTAGTGCGGGGTACGGATAGCAGAGCTAGCAAGCTGACACCTCTAGTAGCTGAGCTAGCAAGCTGACACCTCTAGTGACTGAGCTAGCAAGCTGACACCTCTAGTAGCTGAGCTAGCTATCTTAGCTTATCGCCGCCAACTTCGCCGCTCATTTAGCGAAGCTGAGCTAGCCCAGCCATTGGCGACGCTGATAGCAAACGCAGCCGTGAAATCCACTCACAATGAATCCTCTGAAGGTGCAGGCAACTGCCGAAAAGCAGAAATTGATCATGGCTCCGTTCTTCCATCCGTCTCAGCTAATTTTCCAATTCTCTCGTCGCTGGTCAAGATATCAACTTTTCTTTTATTATTCCTGGTCTATTCCTACGTATCAATTCTTGCCCGTTCGACACTCAAGATGGGCACGGAAAGCCAGATCGCCGTCATCGGCATGGCATGTCGCCTTCCAGGAGGCGCTGATAGTCCAGAGAGTCTATGGTCTATGTTGGCCGAGGGGAGGGATGGATTAAGAGAGGTGCCCAAAGACCGCTGGGACTGGAAGTCTTTCTACCACGAGGATCCAGATGCTAAAGAAGCTACGAACTTCAGCCACGGATACTATGTGAATCAGGACGTATCAGCCTTCGACGCGCGGTTCTTTGGCATCCCCGGCGCTGAGGCTACGGGTATTGATCCCCAGCAGAGACTTCTACTCGAAACCACTTACGAAGCAGTCGAGAATGCTGGCATTCCCATCAAAAGCTTGCGTGGCTCGAACACTTCGGTGCATATGGCAATGTTTGCACGAGACTACGACAGAATGGGGTACAGAGACGGGCCTCAGCTTCACAAGACTCACATTATAGGGTCGGGAGACGCCATTCTGTCGAACAGGATCTCGTACGTCTTAGATCTGAAAGGCTCTTCTAATACCCTGGATACGGGATGTGTAGGTGTTACCAGACCTGCCATATGTTTGCTCCGCTAATAGAACGTAATTTAATACAGTCTGGTAGTCTCGTGGCATTGCACCAAGCGTGCCGTACGCTGAGGGCAGATGAGTCTACGCTGGCCCTTGCCGGGGCCAGCCAACTGTTGCTGACCCCTGACCAGTCCATTGCCATGTCGTAAGTGGCCTTGCTACAAACCTTGGAACATTGCTCGATGCTAACCAGCCTAGCCAACTCACTAACAAAGATGGGAAATGTTACACCTTCGATGATCGTGGCGCTGGTTATGGGCGAGGCGAGGGTCTCGGTGTTCTTGTTCTGAAGCGCCTTGACCGAGCTCTGGCCGACGGCGACGCGGTCCATGCAGTCATCGTGGACTCAGGGGTCGGTCACGATGGCAAGACTTCTGGCATTTTCCTGCCCAACGCCGACGCACAGGAAGCCTTGGCACGTTCAATCTATGCCAAGGCTGGTCTCGACCCCCGCGAGACTTTGTATGTAGAAACTCATGGTACAGGGACCGCGGCTGGTATGTTCTCTACTCCCCCTCCTCGTTAGCATTGGGAATGTTGACCTGGCAATCCTGCAGGCGACAATGCAGAAATTCAATCCATCTCCAAGGTGTTCGGCCGCGAAGCAGGGCGAAAGTCTGATCTGCCCGTTGTACGTTTACCCAATCGTTTTGTCCCTTATGCTGCCCCATTTTTGGCACGTCAGACGTTCTTTGCAGCATCTCTCGCCCCAGACAGAGAAGTTCCAAAGTTTTTTGTATTCAAACCCTGGCCGATGAGTGACTGACGTTCGTGTCGCATTAGGGGAGCATAAAGACCAATGTTGGCCACCTGGAGTCCGCCAGCGGAGTAGCAAGCGTGATCAAAGCCGTAATGGTCTTGAAAAAGAATCAGATCCCGCCGCATCTTAACTTCATCAACCCCAAGCCATCTCTGCATTTGGAAGAGAGAGGCATCAAAGTGAGTTCAGGTCTATTTCAATTGAGAGGCTCACTCCTTCTACATAGCTGCTGACCTTCATGCCCAGGTACCACTGGAACTTACATCTCTCACGCCAGAAGGTCATGTTGGACCCAGGCGCGTCTCTGTTAACAGCTTTGGCTACGGTGGAACTAATGCTCATGCCATTCTTGAGGCATACGACCACGCGCCTATTACTGATCCTTGTCTATCCAGTGGGCACTCCAATGGGCACTCCAATGGGCACTCCAATGGGCACTCCAATGGACACTCCAGTGGGCACTCCAGTGGGCACTCCAATGGGCACTCCAATGGGCACTCCAATGGGCACTCCAATGGACACTCCAGTGGGCACTCCAATGGGCACTCCAATGGATACTCCAGTGACATCACCAACGGAGATGGTAAATACCACGACACCGAAAGAACGCTGGTAGTCCTCTCTGCAAACTCTGAACTGTCGCTTGGCAATATGATTTCCAAGTTACAACAATGGCTCGCGTCCGACCAGGGCCATTGCACTTCCTTCACCGACCTGGCTTATACTTTGAATGTCCGTCGCTCAAAGCTCCCTTGGCGCTGCAGTGTCGTGGCAAGCAATTCGCAAGAGCTGGAAAGAGCATTAGGAGACTCGAAGCTACGCCCTGTCAAGTCGGCAAAGGGAGTCGGAATGGCCTTCATCTTCACGGGCCAGGGAGCTCAGTGGTTCGCCATGGGGCGCGAGCTTCTGACGACCTCACGAGTCTTTGCATCCTCGGTGGCGCTTTGCAACCAGGTCATGAAAGGCCTCGGATGCGACTGGGACCTTGTTGAGGAACTGTCTCGGGACAAGGAGACAACGCGACTCGGTGACAGCAGATTTTCCCAGCCATGTACAACAGTGATTCAGATCGCCCTGGTCGACCTGCTCGAGAGTTATGGTATCCGACCGGAGACTGTGTGTGGCCATAGCTCAGGAGAAATTGCAGCTGCTTACGCTGCGGGTGCTCTCAGCAAGGAGGCCGCTATGCAAGCCTCCTACAATAGAGGCATTTGGTCCTCCATGGCCAAAGGCTTGAATTCGACATCGGGGACTATGCTGGCTGTTGGCGAAGGAGAGGAAGCAATCAAAGAAAGAATGCAGGGCATCGCCAGCGGTAAGGGCAAGGTGACCGTTGCCTGTGTAAATAGCCCCGAGAGCACCACCATTTCTGGCGACCTGGCGGCCATCGAAGCACTCCAAGCTATCTTGGACACTGCGTCTGTCTTCAATCGACGACTCCAGGTGGATTCGGCCTACCATTCTCATCACATGGAGGTGGTGGCACAGTCGTATCTCTTGTCCCTGGACAACATGGCTCATGGCATGGCACGAAAGGATGTCGCATTCTACTCATCCGTCACTGGTACCCGCAAGCTATCCGACTTTGGGCCTTCTTACTGGGTCTCCAACCTGGTGTCACAAGTCAAATTCAGTGCTGCGTCTCGGTTGGTGGCAGAGCACTTGTCGGCTGCTGGCTCCGCAGCCAATAACGTCCTGGTAGAGATTGGCCCTCATTCTGCGCTCGCGGGACCGTTGAGACAGTCTCTGTCCGATTTCAAAGTTTCGGGTGGTTCCTTCAAGTACACCTACATTCCATGCCTTGTCCGCAACGAAAGCGCAGTGAGCACCATCCTGGCCTTAGTAGGCAAGGCATTCGAAGCAGGACGCCCATTTCAGCTAGATGCTGTAATGCATAGAGACGCTAGCTCAAGCTCTCACTATCAGGTCGTTAACAATCTTCCAACGTATGCGTGGGACCACTCTACCTACTGGCACGAATCAAGGCTCAGCAAGGGGCACCGTCTACGTCCCTTCCCTAATCACGACCTTCTCGGCCTCTTCGACGTCCACAGCTCCCCGAATGAGCCGCGATGGAGATATCACGTTAGCCTGCAAACTCTCCCCTGGCTGCGAGACCACGTTGTCGAGGGATTCGTCATTTTCCCGGGTGCCGGCTATTTGACCATGGTCACCGAAGCCATGAAACAACTTTTCCAATTACGTAAGACGCCAGGCCATGTCAAGTGCATCAACTTCCGCGACGTCACCTTTGCGAAGCCCGTTGTGGTCCCCGGTGACGGTGCCGGTGCGGAAGGCGACCGCGAGGTCGAATTGCAACTCACACTCAGCCCTGCGCGTCAACACGCGGGAAGTCCCTGGGAGTATTTCCGGGTCCTCTCCTACGATTCTCAGGACGACTCTTGGATCGAGAATTGCACCGGCCTTACCGCAAGCGAATCCGATACTAGCAAGGCCCAATCCCAGCTCGACGAAGTCGAGGGCACTAGAGTTGATGATGGCCTGGGTCACCTGACGATGGCAGCCGCCGCTGAAATGTTGGCGGATATCCAGGCCAATTCTCCCTTGCAAGTCGATCCAGCAGAAGTCTATGGTGGTCTCGCAGCATCAGGGAATACCTATGGCCCCAGCTTCCAGGGTCTAAAAGAGATCCATGTTGGCAAGTGCTGTGGTCTTGCCAGAATTGTCGTTGACGATGTCGCGCAAATGATGCCCGGGCACTATATGCAGCCGCATACCATCCATCCTACTGCCTTAGACGCCATGATCCAGCTAGAGGCCGTAGTGTTCCGACGAGAGTGCACTATCGCACCCATGATGCCCGTCATGCTCGGCGAAATATCGATATCTGCCGACATGGATATTACGCCAGGCGCCGAGATTCTGGTGGCTCTCTATCTGTTTCCAGAAAGTCGACGGTCAGCGTCTGGGAACTTCTGTGCCTACCAGAAGCAGAGCAATGGGACGTTCCGTCCCGTGCTCACGGGCAGCGCGATTCGGCCTCAAGTCGTTGGAGAAGTAAATTCGACCAATTCCCTTAAACAGAAAACGAGTTACCGGCTGGAATGCAAGCCCGACGTGGACCATATCACACAAAACGACTTCATGGATCACGTTTCTCGCCACAACCTCTTCGACGTCGGGTACCGAACGCTGAGCAAGCTCGTCGCCGAGGAGCAGCTGCGTCTCAACGACCAAGTCGCAACGATTTTCATTCGCCGGGCAGTCGACCGCGTGCGAGAGGAGAACATATCTACGGCATGCACTCCCCACCTCTCCAAACTCCTAAGTTGGATGGTAGAGTGGAACCAGTCTGAGGCCGAACAGTTTCTGGCCGGTGTCACTCCTGAAGACGAAGCCCAGCTCATAGAGCAGGCAAGTAATGACAACATCGTCGGGTTCACCTTGGGTCGCTTCGGGCCGTGGCTCTTTGATCTCTTCACGGGAAAGGCGGACTCACTCGAGCTCCTGATTCAGGACAACTTGCTAGGGCGACTTTACTCCAAGTCCACCCTGTTCAACTGCCACTATGCGCAGGGGGCCGAGTATATGCAGACTCTCGTTCACAAAAACCCCAAGATGAAGATTCTGGAGATTGGTGCTGGTACCGGCAGCGCAACCATGCCGCTCATGGAGAGCATCGAGCGCAACGGCCGGCTGCTTCTGGATGAGTACACCTATACTGACATCTCCTCGGGCTTCTTCGTGCGTGCGCGCAACACGTTCAGCAAGTGGACTGGCCAGATCGACTTCAAGACACTGGATATATCACGCGATCCGCTCGCGCAGGGCTACACCGCCCATACGTTTGATCTGATTGTTGCCTCCATCGTTTTGCATGCCACACCTCTGATGGACGTCACAATGACGAATGTGCGGAAGTTGTTGAAGCCAGGCGGTCGACTCATCCTCATAGAGCTTACGCAGCTCGCGGCCGCCCAAAACGTTATTTTTGGGACATTGGAGGGTTGGTGGATGTCTGAAGACGGACGCAAGGATGGGCCGCTCCTCTCCGTACCCGAATGGGACAGTGTATTGAAGCGTCATGGCTTCAGTGGCACGGATCTTGCCATTCCAGCTCACACTGGCAGTTCGAGCGCCATCAGCAGTATGATTGTGACCCAAGCTACAGGTACATTGGACATGAGCGACAGTCAGGACATTCGAGGTCCAGGTTCTGTGATGGAGATGAAGGCGAGTGTCCGTCTCGGGCACTCGCACTCCTCTCAGGCGGCCCTTGGAGACGCAATACGTCTCTCTTTGGGCAACAAAGGAGTTACATGCAGCCAGCAAGCCTGGAGCACAACCGACACCGCAACAGATGCCGACAGGCTTCTGATAGTCATTGACTCTGCCGAGCACCCGCTCCTGCTGGATCCGGCCCAGGAAGCATTTGAGCGGACCAAACAGCTTCTACTCCTGGGAAAGAATGTTCTCTGGGTCAGCTTCCAATATTCGCCGCCATCTGCTGAAACTGCGGCCCTGAAGAACATGGTTAATGGCATGGGGAGGGTGGTCCGACGCGAGAATCCCGGTCTGCGGCTCATCACGGTCGACGTCCAAGACCAGATCCAGCTTTCCGGAAGCGGAAACGGAAGCCTGGAGCTGGAGCGTATCGTCCAGACGCTCGTCGAAATTGCCATGTCGTCCTTCTGGCCAGTCTCGGAGACGATTCGCGCTGAAGAGCTGGAGTACACCATCTGCGATGGCAAATTGACCATCCCCAGGGTCATTCCCGACGACCGCTTTGCTAGTTACATCGACAGCCAGAACCAGGACCAGGACCAGGGCGCTACATCTATGGTGGAATGCAAATATCTCGACAAAGATAGGCCCCTGATGTTTGACGTCCAGGTGCCGGGCTTGCTCAACACTATTCGCTTTGTGGACAACAACATGATGGCAGAACCGCTTGGCCCTGACCAGATCGAGGTGCAGGCTTACGCGCACGGTGTCAACTTCAAAGACGTATTCGTTGCCTTGGGCCAGATGCAACCGGGAACATCAATGACCGGCGAGGCGGCCGGGGTAGTTACTGCAGTCGGCCTCAACGTTCAATCGTTGTGGAAAACCGGTGACAGGGTCCTTGGACTCATGGTAGCCCCTTTTGGAAATCTGGTGCGCATCAACAGCACTGGTATAGTAGCCATCCCAGATTCCGTCACCTTCGCCAACGCCGCCTCTATCTCCATTGTTTACTACACGGCTTGGTACTGTCTCACCCACGTTGCCCGGCTTGAGAAGGGCCAGACCGTTTTGATCCACGCAGCCTCGGGCGGTGTAGGTCAAGCCGCCATTCAGATCGCGAAGCTCATCGGAGCCGAGATATTTGCCACGGTGAGCAGCGTCCCCAAGCGAAAGCTGATCCAAGACCAGTACGGCATACCTGAAAGCCACATCTTCTCCTCACATTCTCGACATTTCAAGAAAGGCATCATGCGCTCGACTCAGGGCAAGGGCATCGACGTGGTTCTCAATTCGCTCTCGGGCGAGCTCCTGATGGACAGCTGGGACTGCGTTGCCCAGTTCGGGACGTTCCTCGAGATCGGCAAGACGGATATCTACGGGCGCAGCCAGCTGAACATGGCCAATTTCGAAAAGCAGGCGACCTTCGCTGCCGTGGATGTTTCGCACATGTACCGGCTGCGTCCCGAGTATGTGACCCGCGGGCTCAGAGAAGTATTCGCCATGGTCGACAAGGGCCTCCTGAAGCCCGTATACCCCGTGACGACGTACCCTATAAGTCGCATCGAGGAAACCTTCCGTCTCATCGCTGCGAGGAAACACGTAGGGAAGCTGGTATTGGTGGCCGACGAACAGACGGTTGTGCAAGCACCCAGACCAAAGGCCCCTCCGCTCCGACTACATCGGGAGGGGACGTATGTCATTGGAGGTGGCCTCGGTGATCTGGGCAAGAGAATGGGCCGCTTCCTTGTTGAGCATGGGGCTGGCCACATCGTGGCACTCTCGCGCCGGAATGCCGATTCTCAGTTGCGGGCGTCGTTAGAGGAAAGTATTAGCAAACTCGGAGGTACACTCCACATTGTCAAGTGTGACATTGGCGATGAGGAGAGTACACGTGCTGCCGCCAAAGAAATAGCCGCACTTCCACCAGTGAGAGGCGTTATCCAGAGTGCATTGGTGCTTTGTGACCATCCTTTGGATTACATGGAGCTCGAAGACTGGCACACAGCCGTGAACCCCAAGGTCTGGGGCACGCGGAACATGCACAAGGCGTTTGTTTCGCCGGAGACAACCGATTTCTTCATCATGCTTTCGTCCGTGGCTAGTCTCATCGGCTCGCCCTCCCAAAGCAACTATGCAGCAGGCAATGCTTTCCAGGATGCCTTTGCTCGCGTCCATACTCAAGGCACTCGAGGCATCACTCAGTACACCACTATCAACGTTGGCGCCGTCGAGGGGTCTGAACAGATCGCCCGAGCCCTTGATCAAAACAGCGAGATCGCGCGCATCATTGGCGCCGTATCGTTTCGTGAGCTCCTAGTTACGCTCGAATATGCCATGGGGCCGCAAGCCCGGTTTGATGAAGCCATGCAATGTATCATGCCCTTCGATCGCGACACCATGGAAGACGCCATAGGCCAGACAGCTTTGAGCAGCCACCTGTTCGACCACGTGCCCAGTAAGAGGGGTCAAGAAGAAACAACAAGCAACAGCGCGGTCGACAGCAAAAAGCCAAGCGCCACCCAGGCCGTCGAACGAGCCGAGTCGGTCGAGGAGGCCGAGGATGTCGTTAAGCAGGCCCTTCTCGAAAAGTTCGCTGCCTTTATAGGCGACGACGTGCCTGCCGATCAACCTATTATGTCACTTGGGCTGGATTCCCTGGTCTCCATCGAACTCAAGAATTGGATCAAGCACATCTTTCAGACGCCCTTGCAAACAACCGAGCTAATTGGCGCGCAAAGCATCATCGCCCTCGCCAAACTCATCGTATCGAGGATGGATCTGAAGTGCAAAGTCAAAATAAAAGCTGACGACGACGAGAAACAGGAGGGCGCACATGAGAGTCAGACGGAGCCATCGCCTGAGAACATGGATGCTGCAACTGCAAATAGCCATGACCATGACGGTAATACTAAGGCTCGCCATGGCTGGGATTGTTGCAGGCTTAACGAAGAGCTGCCCGATCAGCCCCTGCCGGATCTGGACGATGCCCTCGATTTCTGGCTCGAGGCGAATAGACATCTTTACAGCCCTCAACAGCTCGAGTCGGTTCAACAAGATATATGGGCCATGAGAGCCCCGGGTAGCCCTGCTCGCCAGGTTCTTCAGGAATTGTTCAAGACGCATGAACATGACAAGAACAACGGTTGGTATAACGACGTCCTCACGGATGCTCGATGGCTGTCCAAACGGAGCCCGATCGCTCCGTACGCCAGCATCATGGGGGCACACCGCGACAGCAAGAGGCCTCAGTCGCAGGCCGAACGTGCCGCCATCATCTCTTCGTCGGCCCTGTCTTTCAAGCGGGCCATGAAGGCCGGTACGATTGAGCCTCTCCGAATCGCCGGCAAGCCCGAGTGCACGTGGAGATGGGACTGGCTTTTCAATTCGGTGCGTGTGCCCCATGTTGGGTGTGACAAGATGATGCGCTACGATTCGGATGATCAAAGTGCTCGTGATCATATCGCAGTGTTGAGGAGAGGTCACGTCTTCAAGGTGATGCTCCAAGATCGGGATCAGGGAAAAGACGTGCCGTTTGAAGAGCTTAAGGCCACGTTTGAAGCCATCGTAGCGCAAGTAGAAGACGATGGTGTCTGGCCAGGTATACTGACAACGGATGAGAGAGACTCTTGGGCGCTGGTAAGTAAACCCTAATCACCTTAATCCTTTTTGCTGCTTCGTGCTCATATCCTCATTCACAGACGAGAGAGAAGCTATCAGCATTGAGCCTTGCTAATTCCAAATACTTCCACGTCATTGATGCCGCCATGTTCGTCTTGTGCTTGGATGATGGATGCCCCGAGACACCCGAAGAAAGGGTGCGACAGGGCTACATCGGCGATGGCTCGAATCGCTGGTTCGACAAAGTGTTACAGTTTTACGTGAGCGCAAATGGTCGCTCGGGCTCGATCACCGAGCATGGAGCTATCGATGGCACCACTTCTGCCCGCCTCTTCGAATGGATGGTCACCGCCATCGACGAGTATTTGCCCAGTTCCAGTATTGACCACGATCAGCTGAACGGCAGCCTCTCGTCGAGAATCGAGCTCGACGAGGTCGTTCTTCAAACGGCGCCTGAAATTGAGAGTCACATAAAGGTGCTCAGGAGTCGCTTCCTTGAGTACACCTCGCCGGCAACCAGGACCTACGCGCGAGAGCATCTCACCGAGTTCGGCACCGACTTCCTAGTGCAGGGCAAAGTCTCCATTAAGGGAGTCGTTGACATCACCTTCCAGCTCGCTTTGCGCCTCTTCTTTGGACGAAACATCCCTTCGTGGGAGCCCACCAGCGCAGCTCACTACCATACCGGCCGCTCCGATGCTGTGCAGAAAGCCACGCCCGCTGTCGTTACTTTCTGCGATGCAGCCACCGAGGCCTATCAAGATCGAGATCAGAGTCAACATGGCAAGACAGCCCGACTGGCCGCTCTCCTATCGCCCGCCACCAAGCAGATGCATGCCGATATGCAAACCATGCTGAACGGACGCAGCTACATGCGAGTCTTCGAGGTGCTGAGCTGGCTGTGGCCATCCAACGCCGGCACCCCAAAGCCGCGTTTCCTAAGCGAGCATCTGTTTTTCGGCAAGCCGTTCCCCACAATCTTTGCTCAGAGTAATGGGCTCGACACCGAAATGGTCGTCGACGACTTCGCCACCCTCTTACCCGATACCGAGGGGTTCTGGACCATCATGTGGCCAGAGAAAAGCGAGTAAGTTACGTCGAATCAAATTTCTGCTAAAATCCCGATTAACCTTTAACCGCAGGATTCGTGTTTACCTCACCGGTGGTTCGTCGGAACGGACTGCAGCTTTTATAGAGCAGCTACACCGTGCTGCGAGAATTGTACGCGATATTGTTCAAGCAGCATAATGCGAAAGATGCAGAAGGAGCGAAATATAGTCCATTAGGTGCCAAAGGCAGTGCCTTGTTTCTAGATTACTCGTTATCGTGCTTTAGAGGTCTTGTATATGTATCTATGTGTAAGTGTAACCCTAACTACTTTCGAACTGAATCAAACTTTTTTTAATTCTCTCGCTTAACTATTCCGCGGGTAAGCCCCTTGTTAGGAATCTCCGACTCTCGAAGACCTAGGTGTCACTCACACACACATCACAGCATCGAATTGGGCCTTGTTATCAATTTACAGTTAGGGTTAAGTGTTCATATTGCTATCTACAATGCTGATAACTAGCTACTGTACATATTGAATGTTGCGAGGGGCTCCCGTGCACCAGTCGGCAGACCGGTCTCGTGGGCCAGAGAAAGAAGATCATTTTCCTTGAGACCCAACGGCCACCCCAAGACAGGAAACCTTTACTACTTGAAAACTCCGCACCACGCTCACTCCCACCGATATTTCCTGGTTCATCTAACCTCGACGTGGGCGACGTTCTTGACTGTATCGTCCAGCTCATGTCTTTTACGCCGTCTCAGTGCCAGCAGACTGAATAGTCACTTCTCAATATACAAATCCTCCGAGAGAATTCTCTCTCTTCTCCAAGGACAAGAAACTCCTCCAAGGTGACACTTTGCAGCGCCGCATGCACATCTGTCTGCTCCATCGCCCGAGAGTCAGTCTAGAGATGCGGGCTCCAGATCATTTGACAGAGGGACAACGTCCAAACGATTCCCTTTTCCTTTCGAAGAAATCCATCTCCTCCAGAGGACGCAAGCCCTCTCGCTCAGGGATTGATTGCACACACTAGACACCTTCGGCCAACATCTGTCAAAAACACCGGGACCGTGTGCAATTAGTCAAGCTGTAAAAGGAACACTACTGTAAAACTTATGCATAGTAGTATATATGTATACAAGGTTCGTACGAGGTTTATGTACAAGCCTTTTTTCCAATATATATATATATTATATACACCCCGAACTAAATTGCCGTTTCGGTTCGGGAAAGGGAGCAAGGCCGCTTTAGAGGGAGCAGCGAGGGAGCACGGGGGAGCACTGAGGGAGCAGCAAGGGAGCATGAGCGAGCAAGAGGGAGCACTATGGGGCAGTGCAGGGGGTTCGCCACTTCCCACAGGATCCCTTTGACGGCTGCCTAGGGGAGGCTTTGGTAACCGGATTTACCCGTCCCGCCCTGCCAAGGCAACCCTGAGCAGGCACAACTTCCTGGCGCAATCAACACATTGAATAGTCCACTCGCAACTTCCGGCGATGTATGTCTATCGTATTGTATTCCGATTCCAATCGTTTCCTGAGCACATAACCCCCGCTATAAGCTATGCTATCAAAGTATGAACGCGCGACCGTCTTTCAATATGCAGATTTCAATGTGCCTGCTCTTTGCCGTTTGGTAAGCAAGCTGCGTAAAGGGCAGTGTTGCTTTTGCGATACTTCTCAGGTACCAGCATGTGGTAGCTTTAACTGGTCAATCCTAGTTTCGTTCCGTGACGGGGTGGAGTGGGTGCTCCGTTCCTCAAGAGACGACGGTGCAATTAAGTCGGATGAAACGAACCTCTTGCTGTTGGCTAGTGAAGCCGCTACTCTTATGTATATCAGGGCCAATAGTACAATCCCCGTTCCCGAAGTTTTTGCATATAGGCAAGCCATTCTCCCCATTCAAATTTGGATCGGGCTAACGATCAAATAGCTGATCTAGGGAGAATGATATCGGCATCCCATATATCCTTATGAGTAAAGATCACGGCACGCCTCTGCAGCGCAATTTTTGTCCTTCAAAGTGCTTGCTTCAATTGACGACGCTATTCCTTGGCCAATACAGGCAGACTCAACCAGAGAAGATCTCATCTCGTTGACAGATTCTCCCGAATCGAAACTGAGCTTAATCTCCTCGCTATCCTTTCGTAAACTCGAGGAATTGCCGTCTTCAAATTCAGGGGTAGAATTCAGTTCCAGTACCGCAAATATCACCGCCGTGAACAACGTCTTGCTAACATCAGTCCCTAATTTAACCACCCAATTGCAAGATGTTCTGAACGCAGCAAAGCAGCAAAGCAGCAACCTCCAGGGAATAACGGACTTCTATCAATGCAATCACACAGGCTGGTCGTTCGAAGTTGCTTTCGTGGAAGACAAGAGTGTGCATTACGCCACCCTCTCAGCGATAGTGACGAGGATCTTATATCACCTTCCCGACGCCGCACAATTCAACGTGACAAAAACACGCGTCGGAGTCATCAAGAGGGGTTCGGTGGCGATTGCCAATATAGGCACACTGCCTTTGGTCCCGCAAGCAGCTATTTCCAGCGACGCAGTGCCAGTGGTAGGCGCCGATGAGACGCTAGACATGACGAATGCAACGGCGTGGGAAATGGCTCTAGGAAGCGACGACGTGATGCTAACCACCCTCCGAGTCAATGCAGTAACAACAAGCAAACAGCCTTTCGACCCACTCATCCTCGACTACTTCAACGCCACCGTACCCTCCGCCGATGACCTCAGCAAAGCCGCTTCAGCCAAACGCGACGACGTCGCAATTGGTCCAGAGCGAATGCTGTTCTACGAAATCAACCGCGATATGCTATATATAACCATCAGCGTCTATGAAAACCCCAACGAAGACACCGCCGTGCGGAACTCCTCCATAACCGAGTTCCCCTCCCTGCTCCTCTCGGTCGGCACCGCCGAGCGAGCAATCGAAGATCTATCCGATCTACAAACGGAATTCACTAAGAACATCAAAATCAATCATCCTATGGTCGACTACAATACCGAATTTGGACCGGAGGACCGCATTCTGGCATAAAGTAGTGATTACTTTAATGATTTCTGTAGCAGTGTTGTTCCAGAAAATAACACTGCAGAGCTTGTATGTTATGGGAAAGGGTAGATATCTGTTCGATATGGTCAGCGTGTGGGAAAAGACTGGCCAGAAACGCTGATTTGCCAATGCTGCTCGATGGAGGTGAAGCGAACTCGTCTCTCTCTCTCTCTCTCTGCAATTGCTCACTCGAAAACGATGTGTTGAAAGACGAATTCACGACGCCGGAAATACTCATGCAGGCTGGTGGGTCTCCAGCAAGAAGGCGCCTAATCCCAGCCGCGCTCGTAGTAGAGTGCCATGATTGGCAACAGTCGTAGCTAATGCAGGCGGAATCCTGCATATAGCATGCTTAAAGCGGCATCGATTATTGTCCTTAAAGCACAAGGTCTGGAGCCTGGGGTTTCCTCATCCCCATAACAGGTCGGCGATGAGGTCCAGCTGTACGTGCTGCCGGCTACGAACCTTCTCCTACTGCTTGCAGGCAGTATCAGGAGAGCCAAGAGACCTCGAACGATTTGGGCCCAGCTCAAAACGTTGACTGCAAGGGAAATTGGATACGAAAACCACCCGACGTGTTGTTTACCTGACTCGTACTCAGGCCCGAAGCTGGGCTTGCTGGGCTTACTCTGTAAGCCTCCCAGTGGACATGATATCGTTCTAACGCGCGATAGGACACCCTTGGGCTTGCCGTACGCTCTGGGATCACGTAGAACTCCGGGTCGAGTCAGCCGTGGCGAGGGAAACGAACAATCGAAGTGTCTATTCCACTCGCACTGGGACCCTCTACTATCAGTGGGTGTGAAGCTGGTAGTAGATTGTCGTGTCGCCTAGACCTTCGAGGAAGCAAGCTTGGTTGGTAAGAGCTAGGAATCCTGTTGCTGGCTGGGATAGGATACACCTAGTCTTGCAAGACATGGTCGGTCTACACGAGGGAGACCTCCGTAGATAACGCGAAACGAAACTCCTAGGAGTTTCGCGGGGCGTAGTGCATAATGGTAGCTACTGCTACAGCTATTCAAGTCTCGGATCTGGCCCTAAGGACCTCACCCCTTCAATGGGCTCTGACCCTTGGTGGACAACACCATCTGGTGTTCGGACAGCCAATCCACAGCACGAATGAGCTTGATGAGACTATCTATGTAGCTCGAGAGGACGGATGCGCATGTCGGTCTATCTAGAGGTAGTTATGCTGCGAAGATAGGCTTGAGGAGCAAACTACAATTGAACCAGGCGTGAGGGGTTTGCCTTCGCCCCAAAAGTCGCATTCCCGCAAAGAGGAAAACTGGGGTAGGGCCTGCAGCAAGCAGACACGCCGAACCGACATATCGATTGGGGTCACGGCGATCAAGGCAACATGCTCCACTAGAAATTCCTCTCCGGGAGGAGTCCCCCTTAGCTACGCATCGGTCGTACGAGGCTCGCCTCCACAGCCTAAGAAGCCAATCATGGAAAAAGCAAGAGAGATCATTGTTAAATTGAATGATGGGGAACAAAGAGGCGTTAGGATGAGAGGATCGGACGAGCAAATCATCACCGATATTCATACGATGGTAGCAAAAGAGCTGAATGATAATACGGGCATACGAGGCATCAAAAAGCTCCCCAGCGGGGACGTTGCCGTACAAACACACAGCATACAGCAAACAGAGAGACTTCAGAATAACGAGAGCTGGACCACGGTCCTAAGCGATAACGCACGCCCAGTCAAGAAGTCCTATCCAGTGATGGTACACCGAGTAGGGGTAAACAGGCTGAATGTAAGCACACCAGAACGAAGAGAGGAAACGGCAAGAACGCTTCAACTTCAGAATAGCAGAGCGAATGAGATGAAAAACATTAAGATCGTGTGGGTAGGATGGAGAACGAGGCCCCGTGAGGGCGATAAGAACGGAGTTGTGATCGTGGAATTCGCATCTCCGTGGATGGCGAATGCCGCGTTGGACTTTGGTCTAGTAATAGGATCAGAGGTCTTCAACTGCGGCGTGTACAACAAGGCATGCAAACCTACACAGTGTATCAAATGCCACAGATTTGGGCACATAGCACTTCAATGCACTACGAAGGAAGAGTCCTGTGGCCACTGCGCTGGCACGCACGCCACGGACAAGTGTGACGATAAAGGAGCGGTCAAATGCTGTATTTGTAACGTGGAGGGCCATAAGCCATGGTTTAAAGACTGCCCACATAAATAACGCGAGCTTGAACGGTCATATCAAGCAAAGCTAGCCACCCCCGAACGATACGAGACGAATGAAGGATGGAGAGGAAGACCAAGGGAAGGGCCTCTCCCGAACAGCGTCGGAGGACCTACCCACATCCAATTAAGAGATGACAGGAGTTGGGATGACGAGGATATTATAGAGGAGATGGATACCACACTGGATACACGCAGGCTAAGCGCCATGATACCAATATCTAGTGGAGGTGAGGAGAGAGTCGACCAGGTTGAATTTCGAGAAGGTCAAGTAACTCTGAATAAGGCTCAGCGACCTAGACGCCCAAGGCGATTAGTGCCCAGGCCTCACCACCACAAAGTCGCATAACACTGGTATTTGGGGGCTTCAGTCTGAACTATGGGAGGACCCCGCCGGCGAGGACGAGGCCGATTGGCGGAGATCGGCTGAGTCAGTCAGCCTGGGGCGAAGCAAGGCCGTTCATTGGTAGATACCTAGGTTTAAGGTTTTATAGCCGCATAGCGGGTCCGCTAGTGGCCTGCCGGAGTGCTTACCTAATTGAAACCATCATCATCATCATCCCCACAACATCGCTAATCCGCGACACCTTCTGCTCGCTTTAGAACAGGGCTAATACATCGCTTCGTTAGTCGAACTGAGTTGGCTGACCTGACCTCGCCCAGCCGTGTGCATCTTCACATCATGTCTTCCAACTCTGCGGAGGCCGTGAGATCCACTCGACTGAACAAACTTTTCGGCTCAGTCTTGCAAGGGAAACGTAGCATCAAGAGCCTAGCGGACGCGAAATTGTTCATCGAGGCAGTCTGCCACCAATCAGATCACCTGGATTGTGTAGAGAAGCT